>Ga0210384_10001278_pt1 | contig 34850 bp, 34 predicted proteins | sample IncBWH2MmetaG_FD_160574 | JGI IMG/M metagenome (GOLD analysis project Ga0210384, IMG submission 160574) | Forest soil microbial communities from Barre Woods Harvard Forest LTER site, Petersham, Massachusetts, United States - Inc-BW-H-2-M | ecosystem: Environmental > Terrestrial > Soil >...
CCTTGTCACGATCGAGGCTGACCATCAGCTGCTGGAGCGCCGGATTGTCCTCGAGATGAGTGTCCCGGTAGGCGCCGACGATGCCGAGGGCGCTTCCCCGACCCACCCGGACGAGAGTCTCGAGAAGTTCCAGAGAAGCGGCGTCGGCCCAGCCCAGGTCGTCGATCGAGATCAGGAGCGGCTGGGTAGCCGTGATCGCGATGAAGAAGCGAGCCACCGCGGCCAGGAACGGACGGCGCTCCCACTCCACGGGCGCGGCCGTCGGTTCGTACAGCCAGACCTGGTCCGAAAGCTCGGGCGCCAGTCGGACGAGGGCGCTCAGATGGGGGGAAGCTGCTCGGTACACCTCGCCCCGTGGAGTCCGATCCACGTACTTCCGGATCAGTTCGACCCAGGGAGCGTACGCGACGGCACGATCTCGATCCTGGCACGCCACTTCGAGGACTGTGGCGCCGTGCGCCTTTGCCAGGCGCTCCGCCTCGTGCACGAGCCGGGTCTTGCCGACGCCCGCCTCTCCGACGAAGACGATGGCGGCACTCCCCTTATCGCGTATCCGGCCCACCAATGCCTGCAGGCGGGCTATCTCGGCCTCCCTACCGACTACGCTGGGCGCCAGCGGGAGTTCTGTCGATCCCCGCGCCGATCCGGGATCGGAGTGAGGGGCGGTCATTCGACCTCCTTCGATGTGCCGTCCTCGGAGGAGAAACTGGTCCACCCGTCGGAGGCGTGCATGGATAGCTCGCCGACGAGCTGCCCCCGCTTCATCCCCTTCGCCACCGCGAACTCGGCGATGAGCCGGTGGCGAAGGCTTTGGCCGGGCTCCGCGACAAAGGCGGCCGCGCGGACCGCGGGATTCCGGACCCAGTGGATCTCGGTCACCGCGTGGGGCTCGAGGGCAGGTTCGTAGGCGACCTCCTCGCCACCCAGGCGGACTCGGAGCTCCCGAACAGTCTCCTCCGAGCAGTTGTGGAGGAAGAGGCGTTGCGACGCGCGCAGCCGCGTGGATCGGGCCGAAAAGGTCGGGTCGATGGATTGACGCTGGCGCTCCCCGATAGGCCAAACGAGCTGGAACGGAAGGCGGGCCGGAGCTTTGCGACCGGCGACGGATGCTCCGGTCCGCCAACGCTTCACCTGGCGGTGCCGAGCTCGGAGGATAGGCGTGCCGTCCTTCCAGCCTCCGTAGGCTACCGGGGAGAGCTGTTCGAGCTCGGCCTCCATGCGACTGGAGGTCCACTCGGGGTGCTTGCGCTCGAGGTCCTGGACGAGACGCTCGAGCTCGGCTCGAGAACCGCGCGACACGTACCCGGCGGCGCCCCGGGACGCCCCCTCCGAGGAGTGGGATTCCCTTTAGGTCGATAAACGTGCGTCGCGCCCCTTCGGACCGCCTTACCAGGTGCGGGTGAGACAGTTGTCTCAGCGCGCGAGCGTGATCCCGCGGAACGCTCCCCGAGAGCAATCGCGGGTCGACTGAGACACTCCCGCCGATAGTTCGGCCTACAGTAGATACGAGGGACCCACGATGCCAGCCGAAATCAGTAGGGGAAACGCTCGACGCGCCGAACGACGGTCAACCGGACCCGTTAGCTCCGGGAATACGCTTCGGGAGCGCCGCCCGGGTGACGGGGGTCGGAGCCGCCTCGCGTGGCTCGGTGGAGGAGGGGTCGCCATCGCCCTGGTCGCCCTCTTGTTCACCTCGGCCATCGCAGCCCAGGCCGCCACCACGGGCCCCTCGACCGCCGGGCGCCTGGACGTCCGTACGCCGGTCGCGGCGAACTTCACAGGGAACTTCTCGATCACGCGGAGCTCCGTCGTGAACAACGTAACCTCCCTCGTCGCCACAACGGTTCGAACGCTCACCGGCAACATGACCGGCACCCTCGTCGCGTACGAGTGGGGGGTCGTCCAAGCCAACGGTTCGATGTGGGTGAGCGGGAAGGGGACCTTCGTCGGCTCGATCCTGGGATCCGCGCCCGGTCTACTGACGATCTCGTGGCACAAGGCGACGGGAACGTTCGGCGGGTCGGTCTCGGGGACGGTCTACTTCAGCGATGGCGAAAAGGGACTCCGCGGGGTGCACGGCTCGGGGACGGCCAGTGTGTCCTTCACCGGTGGCTACGGGTTCGACGGGAACTACGCTCTCAGTATGGACCTGCACTAGGCCGGAAAGCCCCGTTGCGGGGCGCCAAGTCCAACCCTTTCCAACGGTTCGATGGCCGAGCCGCGACCGGCCCGCGATCTCCCCCGCGATCTCCGCGGCACCCAACCGCTCTGAGCCACGGTCCGGGTCGCTACCGTATGGTCGTGCCTTGTCGGCGGCGAATCGACTTTTCTACTCGGTACTCAAAGAAGAGCGCTCCGGCGACGGGGTGGGGCCAGTAGGAAGGTATGGGAACGAACCCCATCTCCTGATAGAACTCGATGGCGGAGGTCATCGTCGGGAGGGTGTCGACACGCACTCGCCCATACCCGAGCTCCATCGCTCGGCCGAGAAGAGCGCCGGTCAGGCGCGGACCGAATCCTGGGCCGCGGTGGTCGGCCCGCACGTAAATCCGTTTGATCTCCCCGACCTTGGGTTCAAGCCCCCTCAGGGCTCCGCATGCCACGACTTCATCGCGAACGAACGCAAGAATGACATCCCCGCGCGGTGGACCATAGGCACCTGGTAGCTCGGCAATGAGCGTGTCGACAATCCCGAGGCCCAGCGTCACCCTCGGTTTCGAAGAGTCTGCGGGATCCCGGTGATCCGCGAGCCATTCCCGGTAACCGTTGAAGAGCCCTCGGACCCTGTCCAGGTCCCGCGACCAGTCCGCACCGCGGAGCTTGGTGCCCGCATAGCGGTCCCGGCTCGGCCTCGCTGGAGCTCCCATCCCGCGCTAGGTCCTACATACGGAGGCCGACCAAATGAACCATCCGGCCACTCCCCGGTCGGTTCCCCCCCCAGGCCCCGCGGAAAATGAGGCGTTGGTCACGCCTTCGAACAGCATGGGAGAGGTTGGGGCCGCGTTCGCCGGGCTCAACCCCTACGGGGAGGACCCCGCCTTCCTGAAGGAGGAGACGTTGGTCAAGGCCCCGAAGGTGGAGCACCCGACCGGCTCACCGGATGGCTCGCCTCGATTCCTCGGCTTCTCCGCCAAACGGTACTGCCTGAACGTCCGAATGGAGGACGGTGAACCGTATGTCTTGAAGACTGGCAAGTCGATGGCGTTGGGGGGTCCCCCCACCGTTCGGCCCGGGTCGGCAACGGGCCGCGGATTATGCCCCGGACCCCGGCCCGTGGGAGCAAGGACAGCGTCCGGACAGGACAGCCGCCTTCTACGTCGAGCCGAATTGACCGCCGCGATATCCAACCTCGGCCAACTGGCCCCGGGCCGACCCCCTCGGCGGCGACTGCCGACCGAGGAGTGTTCTGACCGGTGAGGAGGTCACGTGATCGACCAGGGCGTACGGGAATGTCGGGGGTGTCGATCCTATCGGATTCCAGGTCTGGCATTACGAGGAGTCGGGGCTCCGGCGCCGGACCGGGACGGGCCGGTCCGCTACTGTCGAGACCCATGGGGCGTGGCGTCAGCCGCGGACCGTGCGGCACATGTAGTTGGGTTCGACCTTCGGTCCCCGCCACAGTTGCTTTCGCCTCCACCAGGACTGTTCCCCGTGGATGGCGAGATCGGCCGCCGTTCGTCGGCGGGGGGGAATGCCGTCGCTCCGAGTCGTAAGTCGATGCGAGGCCCAAATCCGGTCCGCCCGAGGGGCATAGAGGTCCCCGCGACATTCCGGAGGGCCGGGCAACGCTCGCGCGGATACCGAACCTCGCGAATAGGTCCGATCGACAGTGGCCCGAGCGGTAACGTCAACGCCTCCACGCCGTCGCGTCGACGGGGCGCGAGTAGGGGTCCGTGGTGAGCTCGACCACCTTGTCAGACCGACGCTTCGGAGACGGCGGCCCGAAAGCCCCGTTCCGGACCCGCCGATCCTGGAGCGCCGTCCTCCGGCGCTTCCCGATTCCGTTCCTGGCAATCGCCGGGCTGGCGGCCGGGAGCGCGCTGACCTACCTGCTCGCCTCCCCGACGTTGGGCCGCTACGCGTGGCTAGCGACCCTCGTCGTCGGGGGCGTTCCTCTCGTCATTCAGACGGTCCGGCGGTTGATCAACCGGCAGTTTGCGTCGGACGTGATCGCCACGCTCGCGATCCTCGGCGCGATCGCCCTCGACCAGGCGTTCGCCGGAGTGATCATCGTGCTCATGCAGTCCGGTGGCGAAGCGCTGGACTCCTACGCCTTCCGCCGGGCCTCCTCCTCCCTCGAATCGCTCCTCCAAAGGGCTCCGAGGATCGCGCGCCGCCGACAGGGGGAGGCCGTCACCGAGATTCCCGTAGAGGAGGTTGTCGTCGGGGATCACCTCGTCATTCCCACCGGCGATGTCGTGCCGGTCGATGGGCTCGTCCACGGCCGAGACGCGTTGATCGACGAGTCCACGATCACCGGTGAGCCGTTGCCCCGTCGTCACGAGATCGGGGACACCCTCCTCAGCGGGACCTTGAACGTCGGTCCACCGTTCGAGTTGCGGGCCGCGCGACCCAGTGGCGAAAGCCAGTACGCCCGGATTGTGGAGCTCGTCCGCTCCGCTCAGGAACGAAAGCCCCAGATCCAGCGGCTCGCGGACCGCTACGCGACCTGGTTCACCCCTCTTACTCTGGTCGTGGCGGCGGTCGGCTGGTGGTTCACCCTCAACCCGGAGGTGGCGCTCGCCCTCCTCGTGGTCGCGACGCCCTGCCCGCTGATCATCGCGACCCCGATCGCGGTGATCGGGGCCGTGAATCGAGCGTCGGACCGGGGAATCGTCGTGAAGAGCGGCGGGGCGATCGAGGAGATCGGTCGCGCCCGGGTCGTGATGTTCGACAAGACGGGCACTATCACGTCGGGACAGCCCGAGGTCGAACGGGTGGTCTCGCTTCGAGGCTCATTCCAACCGGACCAACTGATCCTGTACGCCGCTGCGCTCGAGCAGCTCTCTTCCCACCCGCTCGGGGGGGCGATCGTTCGGAACGCGCGGGCCCTCGCCCGACCGGTTCCCGTGCCTTCGGATGTCGAGGAGGTTCCCGGAGCGGGGGTCGAAGGGACCGTTGAAGGACATCGGGTCCTGGTGGGTTCCTCCTCCCTCCTCCGAGCCCGCCTCGGCTCCGACCCCTGGGCCGCCCTCGAGCCGGCACTCGCCGGCGCATCCACCGACGGCCGGATGATCAGCTACCTGGCCGTCGACGGCGCGGTCGCCGGGGCGGTCCTCTTCGCGGACCGGATGCGGTCGGGGGTTCCGGAGATGGTGGTCCGGTTGCACCAGATCGGGGTCGGCCAGGTGACGATGCTGACCGGTGACAGCGAGGCGAACGCGAAGGAGATCGCCCGACTGGCGCAGATCAGCGACTACCACTCCGAGCTCAGTCCGCAGGGAAAGGTGGAGCAGGTCGGAGCCTACCGGCGCCGTTTCGGATCGACGGTCATGGTCGGTGACGGGGTCAACGATGCCGCCGCCTTGGCGGCGGCCTCCGTGGGGGTGGCCATGGGCGCCCGAGGTGCGGGGATCTCCACGGACGCCGCCGACGTGGTCCTCCTGGTCGACGACGTGACCCGAGTCGCCGAGGGAATCACCCTCGGCCAACGAATGGTTCGCATCGCGCGCCAGGGAATCATCTTCGGTCTGGGCGCCAGCCTGGTGCTGATGGCGATCGCCGCCTTGGGGCAGATCCTTCCGGCGGTCGGAGCGGTCCTCCAAGAGGTCATCGACGTCGCCGTCATCCTCAACGCTCTGCGGGTCCGGTGATCCTGCGCGGGCCCTCGCAGGCGATGGGCGAGCGGCTGCCACGCACTGTGCCAACTCTTGGGGCGCGAGCTGCGGGTCGCGGAGAGCCTCGGTCTCGACTTGGTGGTCCACGGAGACTACGGCGGTCGGCCAGGGGTTTTGGGCGTCGGTGGTCGCACCACGACGACGGACCAGCGTGCGCCCTGGGGTACCCCATCGCTGACCCTCCCCAGGAATACGTGCTGGGTGGCCGAAAGTCCTCGCGCTCCGAGCACGAAGAGGTCGGGACGATGCTCGTCGACAAAGCGAACCAAAGCATCGACCGGCGAGCCCTCGAGGAGGACGGTGGCGACGTGGTCGACGCCCGCCTCGTGGGCTGCCGTAGGCTGCTGAGCCAGCAGTTGGTTCGCCCTTCGGCGATCGGCGACCGAGCTCGCGATCGGAGAACGGGATTGCGACGGGTTGAGCCGGTGCGTCGGGACCACCGTGACTGGCGTCAGCGACGCGGCGGATAGCCGTGCGGGCTCCACGGCCCAGCCGAATGTAATCTCGGCGGACGCGCGATCCGAAGGCACGTCCCGGTCCGCGAGAAGAACTTGGTCGGGCTGGGTAAGGAAGCGAACCGGGTTGAGGATGCGCGGGTGCTAGGGCTTCGAGCCGTCCGAGGGAGGGCCAAGCGGTACGTCGACCCAGACCCGTTCAAAGGGAGTGCGATGGAGGTCGCGACGAGGCTGGGGGTGAGCCGGAGGACGGTGTTCAACCTCCGACGGCGAATTTGAAGGGGCCCACGGAAGGGCAGGCAGCTCTTCTTCGCCCTAGGGCTCCCACGGAGCGCCGAGTGGGGTCTGCTCAACGTTCGTCCAGGTCGGTCCAAGTACCGAATCCGTGACGAGGTCAACTGTCCAAGTCGCGGTCGCCTCACAGGGGTGGGTCCACCCTGAGTCACCTGCGGGGCATGCATCTTGCCAATTGAATCCGTAGAAGAACACGTAGTGACCATCCCCCGCGAGTTCCCCTCCGGAGAAGAATCCGGATGATCCATTCGCCTGGCTGTAAGCGTACCCGAACTGGTCACTTTCGCAAAGGGAGGTTCAGGCGGAGTGCAGAGCAATTTGGCCTGCTGTTAGATTAGGATACGATGAGATTCCCAGCGCAGGGGTCCCATTCGGACCGGACGAATAGTTTTGGAGGGAAAAGCCGTTGTAGAGACCGGAAAGCCAAGCGCTCAGATTGTCGGGGGATTCGAGGTGAGAACAGGTCTGGGGGCTAACCGGGGTCCCATAAGGTAGCGCCCGTGACGAACCGCTGTCCGATGGGCCTCCGTACAGTACGTAGATCAGTCCCACAGCCACCAGGATTGCGGCAACAAGAAGCACACGGGTCCGAATTCCGATCGGCGGCTCGCGCCCGAACGGCGAGTCGGCTCGAGCGGCTACCATGGTGTATTGAGGGCGCCTAGGAGCATCACACTATCGGGCGCGCTTTCGGATGCGTTCGGTTGCCGAACCCGTCCAAGGCGAACGGAATTCCGTGTAAGGCTGGGGGACACCCTGACCCGGACCCGTTCAAGGGGAGCGCGGCGGATGTCGCCGGGAGGCTGCGGGTGAGCCGGCGGACGGTGTTCAGCCGGGGACGTCGCACGGGTCCGGACGAGCTATGGGCAGCGGGTCTCACCGAAAAATAGTTCTCGACCTTGGTGGGTCGGTCGGGTGGCCACCGATGCTTCAGAGCATTGAAATCGAGAACTTTCGGTGCTTCAAACACCATACAGTACCCTTCCGCGATAACACGGTGATTGTCGGACAAAACAATGCCGGGAAATCCACCCTCATTGAAGCCCTAAGATTGATTGCCCTTGCACAGAGCCGCTACCGCAAACTGAACTATGTTGGCCCGCCGGACTGGCTCGACACAGCGACCGGGGTGACGGCCGGCTTCAAGCCATCCATCGAGCGGTTCGACCTCTCACCGGAGGGACTCTTCAATCAGTATGCGGATCCACCCGCGAAGTTGTCCGCGCGCTTCAGGAACGGGTGTCGCTTGGACGTCTACATCGGCCCTGACCTCGAGCTCTTTGCTGTGCCCTATCGCGCCCGGGGCCGCGGAGTCTATAGTCGGGCCGAAGCAGCGGGGGTCTACTTTCCGGATATCGCCATCATGCCCCCCTTGTCCCTTCCCCTGGACCGGGAAAAGGTGCTCACCGAGGAGACGATTCGGAAAACCTTGGGCTCCTATCTTGCCTCAAGCCATTTTCGAAACGAGATACTGCAACTCGGGGAGGAGCACTACGCCGAATTCAAGGAGCTCTCCGAGAGGACATGGCCTGGCCTACAAATAAAAGAGTTCAAAGTGGGCAAACCCCCGGACGAGCCGTCTCTGAGCCTCATTGTTAGGGATGGCCCGTTTGTCGCGGAGGTGGCGTGGATGGGATCCGGCCTCAAGATGTGGCTTCAGATAATGTGGTTCCTTGCCGGCGCGAGGTCGAAGAAGGTTGTGGTCCTCGATGAGCCCGATATCCACATGCACCCCGACCTCCAACGGAAGCTCGTGCACATTACAGCAGGACTCCCTGGTCAGACAATCCTTACCACCCACAGCGTCGAGCTCCTATCTGAGGTCGACCCAGAGGATGTCCTCGTAATCGACAAACACCGGACTACCTCGACCTTCGCCTCTAGCGTACTGGCCGTCCAGAACGCACTCGACAAGATGGGTTCGGGCCAGAGCGTTCAGCTTATGCGTCTCTGGACGGCCAAGCGATTCCTGCTCGTCGAGGGCAAGGATGTGCCGCTCCTCTCGAAATTCCAGACAGTCTTGTTCCCAAACTCGGCGCTTCCCTTCGGCGCGATCCCGAATCAATCCATCGGCGGGTGGGGTGGCTGGCAGCAGGCCATCGGGGCGGCTGCCACGCTAAAGAACTCGGCCGGGGACAGAATAACCGTTTACTGCATCCTAGACAGGGATTATCAGGCCGATGCGAAAATCGCAGGACGAAAGAGTGAGGCGGCAAAGAAGGGGATCGAGCTTCACGTTTGGTCTCGCAAGGAACTCGAGAACTACTTCTTGGAGCCCGAACCGATCACACGCGTAATCAACGAGGGGCTCGAAGAGGGGAAGCCGGCAGTTTCGGTCGACACGGTCCGCACGGTCCTGGACGGAATCTCGGAGCAGCTGAAGCAACCCACCACTGACGCCATTGCCGAGTACTTTCACGTGGAGAACAAGGCGGCAGGAATCGCGGCCGCTAACCAAAAGGCCCGCGACCGAGTCTCTGAGACCTGGGTAGACCTTCGAGGAAAACTCGGAGCAGTTTCAGGCAAAGAGGTCCTCGCCCGACTTTCGGAATGGTCCAAGAGGGAGCATGGTGTCTCCTTGAGCCTCGGGGCGATTGCGCGGAAGTTTCAGCCCGGGGAGATTGACCCAGAGTTGATTAAAGTCGTGACGGCCATCGAGCGCTCCCAACCGTTCGAGTAGGGCCGGCATCGCCGACTTGTTGGGGTCCCCTTCGGGGGTGGTGTAAGGATCGGCAGGGCTGGACCCGCCCCCGGGGACTACCCAAGGGGCGGGGAAGGGGTTCTTGGGCCGGTCTTTCGACCGATCCACCTCCGCGGGGCCGTAGGTGCTTCCGACGACCGCAGTATCTGGCATTCGAACTAAGGCGGATTTCAGGCCGAATTTGGCGGGATGTTGGGTCAAACAGGCCTATCTCAAGGTTTCAGCCACTCGCGTGGGTTTGATTTTGAAGGGTTGGAAGCTAGGCAAAGGGGCGTTTGTGCTCAAGTTTCTTCATGCTACATAAGGAAATATCGACTCGGAGCGTCGGTGTGCACAACCCGAAGTGGTTACAATGCGCGGCTTGCCAGCCGCCCGCCTTGGGTTAACGCGACCCCCGCTTGTTGGGAGAATCCACACCCTGGTATTTTTAGGACGTGGCTCCGGTGGCGGGCACCCGATCGACGGTCGACAGGGCTTCCCTGATGGCTGGACGACCCGTTCGGGAGCCCAATTCAAGGACTGAGTCATGCACCGGAGGCGGACCGGAGGAGACTCCGGTTGCAATGCCGGGACGAAGGGCTCCCGCAAGGGTGCTCGATACGCCCTGCCTACTGTGTCCTCACTTGGTACTGAACTTCAAGCGTTTCGGTCAAGGTCTGCATTTCTTTCGCCATCGCCGCGAGATTGCATGTGTGCTCGTTAACGGTTAGGTCCCAGGTCTTCGGGTTAAGGAAACGGAACGAGGTGGAGGGGGCGGGAGAGACGCGACCAACCGACCAAGCACTCAACGAGGCCGAGTCCGCCTTTTCCGCCTCCCGTCGTCGGAGCCATCCTCTGGTCTTCGCTTCGACGTGAACGAGCGCGTTCCTCGCGCTCGCTGACTCTAGGTTCGGAAGGTCGGGCAGAGCCTTTCCCGCAACGATGAGGTCGTATCTCGAGGGCGTAGGACCGCGAGTATCCGCTTGCCCCGAAGGTCCGGGGTTGTCTTCTCCACCCTGGGGCCAGAGGGTCCATGAAATCGATCCGGCAACGACTAGCATGGTGAGGACAACGCCCCAGAGGTCATTCTTACGGTCGAAGATCGCGGTCACTTCGGAATCCTTCGAAGACAGGCCGCCCGGTCTTCCCGAGAAGACGATTAGGGTTCGAGTCAGGACCGGCTTCCCGATCTCTTGCTTTGGAGCCCCTGGCCATGGGGTCGCGACGAGTTCGTTGAGTCGCTTCCAGGCGTGGAGCCCCATGAGAGCGAGGTCGACTAGCTCCATCCGCAAAAACTCCGCTTCAAACCGGTCGAGAACCTTCTCGGGGTCTGGGGGCTCGGGGCGAAGTTGGGCAAGGATCTCTGGTGGTATCGGCTCGCGATCCATCGGGTCGCCGGATGCGGGACGCATTTGAGAGTTCGCCATCGGCAATCCAGTCGTTCGGACCGAGTCGGCTCACACGAGGTCGCGTTGCAGGCAGTCAGCCTCGGCGGCCGGAATTGCCCACTAATTAAAGGGCTAGTGAAAGAAATGTCGAATCGGTACTACCCCAGGGATCGCATGGGGGGGTATACCCAATTGCCTTCCAGCCGATACCACCCCCTCAATTCCAACCCGGGGCGTCATCGAGGAGTCAGTTCGCCGGGGGTCCTTTACGCGGGAAACCGAGCTATGAACTCCCGAACTCCGGGAAGCATCAATTCTACCTGCTCAAAGGTGAACTTGTCCCAGTCCGCGTGGGCCGCATCGTTGCGAAGCTGCAACCAGCCCGTGACAACCTTTTGGTCCAATTGACCGTATACCCGAGCTCTGAGAAGTCCCGAATTTAGCGCGTCCGCTTTCAACCGCTTAGCTTCTCCGTCGAGAACTTCGATCCCATTCTTCGCGGCGAGCTTCCGGAGATGCTCCTCAAGAACGACTCCGACGACAACTGCTGCGGGGTCCTTGTACTTCGGTCCAAGACCTAGGATCTGCTCAGCTAGCTCCAGCATGCTTCCGAAGGTGCGCGCGTCTACGAACTCGCTCACCTCACTCAGGTAACCGCCGTCGACGGCACTCCGGAGGGCCGCTACCTGCCCGACAAGAACCTGAGTTATCATCGTGTACCGGACCTTGAGGCTGCCGTAACGGAGCTCATTGACGCCCACTCCGCCATGTTCTTCCCAAATCCTCTCAGCTCTCTCACGGTAGGGTGAGCCCGGAGGGGCGATCCGGCGAATCGCTGCGATGCACGCGGTTTCCAGTTCGGCAACCTCTAGGGAGCGCCCCTGATTGGGAGCCGTCTCTTCGTCCTTTTCAAGAATCGCGTCGAGTTCGGCCAGCGCCTTTCTCTTGGAGATGCCCAAGGTGGTCGAACCGGACACGGAGCGGCGCAATGTACACCGTCCCATTAACCCGGTGACCGGCCCACCCTCGAAGCGACCCGGGTTGGGGCATGCGCCTCTTCATCTTCCTTGCCGACGTTCGTCGAGAGGCGACTGCATTCAGGTCCGGGTGGCCATCCTTGACTCTTGACGGAACGGACTGGCTCGTCCTATTGACTCTGCTCTTACTCATCCTCACTTTCGTCGGAGTCTACGTCACGTGGAGACATTATCGTCTCGCCCAGCAAACTAGCGAACCCGAGGCGACTTTCATACTCCCGATGCCCGCTCAGTCGGGAAGGAACCTCGACACGACTCCCGACCCGCGAAACTACCCGCCGTCGGAAGCGGACAGCCTCGGCCTGAGGGTCCCCACGGAGTTCGCCCCGCCCTTCCTCGTAACTAAGGATGGAAGAACTGTCGTGCCGAAAGCGTCGGCCGAGCCAGAGCCCGCTGGCCCGAAGATCGAGCCTTCCACCCGTGAGGCCGACCGCCAGACCTCAGACTCACCGAAGCCAAAGAGGCGAAAGCCGAACCCGAAAGCGCCCCCGCCGCCCCGTGCGGAGTGGGAGGACCTCATGGACGAGACCGTAACGGTTCCTGCGGGCTACGGACAGCATTGGGCTACCCGACTCGATCTGGAAGAAGGCGACGAAATCCGAGGGACCCTGACGGAAGTCGATGACGACGAGTTCAGTTACATCGTGTTGGACGAGTCGAACTACGCTGCGTTCCGTGGCGGTGACGACTACGAGGTCGTGGACGAGGCGGAGGAGACATCCTCGGTGAGGGTCGACTTCTCGGTTGACGAGACGAACCGCTACTACATCGTCCTATACGCATATGGGAAGCGCATAGACCGCGAGGTCGAGGTCAGCTTGAGAACACGGTCGCGTAATCCCTGAAGGACTGCTCGTTACGGCCGCCTGGGAACCGTCGGCTCTCAAACCCGGTCCCAGAAGTCCGGCTGCCCGTGGGGCATGCCGCCCTTCCCCCGCGACCAGGTGGCCCAGAGGAAGCAGGCGTACACCTTCGGCTGGAGCTCGGGATCGAGGTCGCGGATTAGCGTCCACGACTGCCGGACCTGCTCCCGGCCTTTCGTTCCAATTCGCTGCCAGACGAGGTCCGCGAAGCCGTCGAGGTCGGCCATCGAGCGCCAAGCGGCTGAGGTCTCTGAAGGAGTTGAGGCACCGGGAGTGCGTCGTGGAAGTAGGCCCGCTGTTGTGAGCTCGCGGGAAAATCGACCCTCTGCTTTCACTACCCCTTTAAGCAGCGATCCGGTCCGGTCGGCAATGCCTCCACCACCCGGGACAGGTTCGCCCGACCCGGCGGAATTCTGGAATGTCAGGACTCGGACCGAGTTGGAGGCGCTTGTTCGAGTTCGTCAGGAGTCGAACCAATTGGAGTTCAAAGCTCACGGTGACTTCCGAGCTTGTGGAGCCTGCATCTATTGCCAAGCTCGGATCGGGCAGACTCAATCGGGCGGAACGCCTCGAATACCTGCGGGGGCGGTTGTAGCCCGCGCCGTTGCCTCCATGGCGAACTCCAGCGGCGGATGAGTCGTAATCGGGGTGAAGGAAGTGGACCGGGAGACCGATGCCCACGACCTCGAGGATCGGAGATGCACCGGAGTGAAACCGACGAGGCTAGTCGAGATAGGGCAGAGGATGGCCAGCCTGACTTCGCCGCCGCTATCCGTAGATGTAAAACCGGTTCCGGGCCGCGGCTACCCTACGTCGTTCGTGATTCGAGTGCGTGAGAGCTCGACCCTCGTGGCATGGAAGGACTCTCCGAGCGGGTACTGCAGGTACTCTACTCGACGGTTCAGTGCGACTATCCCAATGGAGAGTCCCGAGGTCGAGTTCGTGGCCAGGCACAAAGCCGCGGTTCGAGAGAACGTCGAGTTTCGGCACGAGATGCTAGGTGTCATCGAGGAGTTGTTCTACGACTTGCTGGAGCGGCCCGGTGAGGAGCGGCCCGAGGGTTGGTCGACCTGGAACTCAGTCTTGACGGCCAACCCGTACGACATTGGGTCTCTGAATCCGCGAGGCCTTTACTGGCCCCTCTACGACCAGGTGCGCCGGCTCGTATTGGAGATGCCAAAGAAGATCGGCGCATTCTATGCTGTCACCGACGCCGCGCGGGCCATCCGTGAACTCGCCCAATTGGACAAAGACCTCCCGCATACCGGATTGGCCGCAGAGGAATATCGACTCATGGCGGCGGCACGGAGGCTTAGGCCCGATGAAGAATTCGAGGAGAGGCTCGACACTTTTCGGTCGATTCGAGTCTTCGCAGGCACTCATGCGGACAGACTTTGGAGTGATTTCACGAGCGGCTACGACGAGTCGTTCGGCGCGGCGTTCGACCGACTTGCTCCGACAACCGGGAACTCCAACTTCGACGAGGGGCTCAAACGGCAGACCGTCCACGAACTCGTGGGCGCGTTAAGCCTGATTCTACCCCTCGCATTCGGCGTGTTACGACTCTATGGTCAATTCCAATCAAACTTCGGGCCTACGGCATTGGGAATCGAAGAGTAAGCTCGGGTCATACGCTGCTAATCATCGGAGCGGGATTCTCCTTGCCGCTCGCGGGACCTCCGCTCCCCAGCTCGGTCAAGCGATCGGGGGCTTTCGCATGCGTCGCGAGAGGATTACCGCCACCGCTGCGACGAGAATCAGGGCCGCCACGATTCCAACGAGGAGAAGAAGGCCGCTGCCGCTGTCTAGCCCGGCGCCTAGGCCCGAACTCCCTGAGGCCGGAATCTGGTAAGTGGATTGGACGGAGGACGGCGTGCCATGGACGATTCCGATGCTCCCGAAATTGAGGATGTGCACCACGTAGTGGCCGAGGAGTGGAATCACTGCCCCAGCATCGATACCCATCGAAATCCCATACTGGAGATTCGTGAGGCTTGAGGTGACGGTGTTCCCCTCGGTCGCGGAACTGTTCGCAGTCAGAGAGAAGGTCCTCGCCCCCGAGGATGTCCAAGTCAGGGGTCCACCCCCCCCATGTCCCTGCCCTGAGACCGAACTCTGGGCTAGGATTGTCCCTGAGAAGTTCAACAGCACACCGAGTGAAACGCCCGCGTAACTCAGACCGAGGCCGGGGACCCCTACATCGTACGAAGTTCCAAGACCGGGGATCGCGACCGAGGTCGAGACGCCGTTGTAGGTAATGGCCAGATTCACCGTGGACGGCACCGATACGGCTGCCGAAGCAGTAACGGTCTGGCCCGGAGAAATGCTCCCTCCGCTCAGCGTTGTGTCGGCCTGCAGTTGGAACGACACGGTTAGGGACGAAAGCGGGAGGATATCCACGTTGAACACCACCGAGTTCGAAGCGCTGTCTTTGGGGTCAGTAGCCACGGGGAGAGCACAACCCGAGGCGAATGCGGCCATTCCAGATGCGGGGAGCATCAGGGACATCAGCAACGCCCCGGTGAAAAAAATGATTGATCCGACATGGCGTCCGTCTCGCATCTTTCCCCTATTCAATTCAGGATGAATGCCACGCTCGCTGTGTACTGCCCAGGCGGTAAGGGCATTCCGATAGTGACGGAGACGGTCTGGGAGGCACCTGACTGAACTGCGAGAGGCGACGAGCAGTGACAGCCCGGGTCAAGATTCGGAGACATGCTACTCAGGTATGCGGTCCCCGTGACGCTGACGCTGGCAATGCTATGGCTGAAGTTCGGGTCATGATTGGTGAGCGTAAACACGCAGGTGTAGCTCGCTCCGGTGTTATGATTCGGATAGGAGATCGGCACGTTTCCTCCGCACCCTTGGGCCACCGACCATGCCGCCTCGCTTGAACCCGTGTAACTGTCCCCTATCAGAAGGTTCCCCTGGACCGGGCCGACTGCATAGAAAACAATCCCCGCCACCACTGCGAGAACGGCCACTCCGCCGAGGACTGCAACGAGCTTCCGTCGGGACTTCTTGGGAGTGCCCCGCGCTGGAATCCCCCCCGGGCCAAAGGAGGTCGAGCCGGCCGAAGCCTGCGGCGGCGGCTGCCCCTGGGGTTCAGGAGGGCTCTCAGGAGTCAAGGTGGGCGGTGGCACGGGAGCGACTGATGGAACCGACGGGCCAATGGGGTTCCCGCATTTCGCGCAAAACCCGGATCCCGGTTGGACCGGAGACCCGCATTTCGAACAGAAGCCCAAGGCCATGATTCGCGTGGAGAACTCAGGCGTATTTGGACACTCCGACCAACATTCCGACCTCTTTTCCGCTCACTTTTGGTCCCTCTTTTTCGTCAGAGTTTCCGACCGCTTGCGCATGGCGCGGTCATTCATCACGAGCGTCCACCAGAGCAAGCCGGACTCCCCATCCCTGAGAACTACTGTCCCGGTCGGGGTGGCTACGATCTTGAACATTCAGCGCGGAGATTCCCTCGTCTGGACCGTGGAGCCAGAGCTTCGGCGGGTGACCGTCGCGAAGCGTACGGCAAGCTCTCGGCCGTAGGACGTCACGGCTTCGGTTCGCGGCGGGATTATCTACCCGTAAGGTTTACCTGTCAGGTAATGGGCAAGCTCCGAGTTACCGCCCTGAGGTGCGAAAGATGCGGCCACGTCTGGGTGCCTGCTCTACCGGTCTCGGAGGTTCGAATCTGCCCAAAGTGCAAATCCGCTCGATGGGACGAACCCAAGCGGAAGGCGGGGGCCCGGAGTTGAGGCCCCTCCTCCTCCACGGCTTCGGCACCTCGGTCCGGGTCAACGGCCGAACCCTCGAAATCGACTGGCGTTCCGAGGGCCGCAAAGAGTCTTACCGCCCTCAGCAACTGCCGTTCGACTCGGTCGTTGTCGACTCCTTGACCGGGTCCGTCAGCTTCGAGGCCCTTCGGTTCCTCGCGATCCACGACGTACCGGTGACCCTCCTTCGTTGGAATGGGTCGGTCCTCTCGACGATCCTTCCGAGGGGGCCATCGAACGGGGAGCTCCGTGTCGCTCAGATCCAAGCCTACGTCAATCCCGAACGCAGGCTGAGGATCGCCCGGGAGTTCATCCGCGAGAAAGCCTCGAAGACGGTCGAATTGGCCGAGGAGCTATCCAGGACGCTCCCGGTCAACCCCGACCCCATCCGGACCGAGGTCGCCTCGGAAATGGGGCGGACCCTCAATGACCTCCGGATCTTCGAGGCCCGAATCGCCCAGACCTACTGGAAGGAGTATGCGAAGGCCATCGAAACCCTCTGGCCCAAGTCCGGATTCAGCGGCCGCCGCTCCCCTCAACGATCCTGGAGCAACGCTGCCGCCGACCCCACAAACGCCCTCCTCAACTATGGCTACTCCCTTCTGGAGTCGGCCTGCCGGGCGGCTATCGTCTCGGTCGGGCTCCTACCTGAGATCGGTTTCGTCCATGAGGTGGCCTCAGCCAAAATGCCACTGGCCTACGACCTGCAAGAGCCATTCCGATGGCTCGTCGACCTATCCGTTATCGAAGTCGTCAGAGATGGCAAGCTCGACCGGAAAGCCGACTTCATCGTAACCGAGAACTACCATGTCCGCCTCCGAGCGACGGCGGCTCAGGTCCTGATGGACCGCTTCTCCGCGAACCTGAACCGGAAGGTCAAAGTCGACGGACGGTCCATGGCCTACGAGACGGCCATAGGCGAGACGGCTCGAAGGCTCGCCCGTCACCTGACCAATACCAAGGGCCGCCTCGACCTCTCCTTGCCATTCGCCATAGCGGAATCGGGCCATGTCGAAGGCGATCTGAAGGCAAGGGTATCCGCCATGAGCTATGCCGAAGGTCGGGACCTTGGGATCTCGAAGGGAGGGCTCTTCGCCATGAAGCGCAGGGCGGCCCAAGGCAAACCATTGAGGCTATACCGGAAGGTCGCTCGAAAGCTCCCCGCCGTCAGTGCCCAGCACTGAAACGAGCACTCGGCCAGTACTCGCGAGTGCTGGCGAGTACTAGGCACAGGCGGCAAGTAGTCCTGGGCATATCGACCTCCCGTGGCTCGCCCGCGAGTCCCAGCCTCAATCCAACGGATGAAGCGCCACCTACGCCAGGCCCGATATCTCACGAAACCTGAAGTCCGCGAGGCGAAGCGGGAGAAGGACCACGACTACTACCTTCGAAACCGGGACCGATTCAAGACCCGAGCGCGTGCCCGTCAGCTGGACGGCGGCGATCCCGAGAAGTTGGAGGCTCTCCGTAAACGGTTCCGAATCGTTGGACCAGGGGACCTTATCCCACTGGACGCCAGCCAGACAACCCGCAACTCGTGCGGGACGAAGACGAACACCCGCGGAGACGCAGCATTCGTCATGGAAGCGAAGCGCCCGCTCTCGACGAGTCCGTGGGAGTACGCAGCGAGTTGTCCCGATCTTAGCACCATGTTAGGCCTCTGGGGGAAGGGCCAAGGGCTCGAAGAAAAGGAGTTCATCCGGGACGAGATGCTACGCCGATTCCCCGAGCGATTTCCCCATCCTGAAGACTTGCCAACGGAAGACGAGGTGTTGCGGCGAAACGTCGGCCCACCTGACATACGTGAGAGGGAGAAGCGGATCAGGCAGGCTCGAATGGCCCAGTTGACCCCTGACTTCCAATGTCCGCACGGCGATCTGTGCGACTACTTCGGTCCGATGATTCCGACCGGAAAGGGTCCTTATCCTGCAGGGAAGTTCCTATCCCCGGACGGGATGGAGAAACTGGGGGCAGGAGTCTCCGACCTTCTCCCTGGGGTGTACTGCCCCCAATGTCGGGGGCTGGTCCTGTTCCCCAAAGGAACTGATGTATCCCGCCCCCCAGGCTCTGGAAACGCGGCCGAGATTCGCTGCGAGTGTGGCTTCCTCGGCCGGCCCGGACTCGAGCTAGCGACGCAGTGGTTCATCTGCCCAGAATGCGGGCGCGTCGTCGGCTATACTCTCGATGACCGTCCCAATCCTCCTCGAAGACGGTCGAATAGCGTAGCCTGAAAGGAGTCCATCGGGGCGCTCCCGATGGACGAAACAGGCGCGAGTAAAGCGACGGAGGACACCGGATCCGGGCCGAACTACCCGTGCGAGCAGTGCGGTGAGGTAGCCAAGTCTCCTCAGGGCCGGGCCGGCCATCGACGGTTGGCCCACTCGGCGAGCACCCGCTCACGACTCGAAGCCAAGGAGGGCCAGCTAGCTCAACGGGAAGCGGCCTCGAAACGACAAGAGGCAGAAGTGGCCCGAAGGGCTGCGGATGCCCAGCGGCGCGAAGCGGAGGCCGCAAGGCGGCAGCAAGAGATCGCCGACACCGGCCCGGCCGCGCTCGGCATGAGCCAGTGCCCGGACTGCCGCGCCTGGTTCGACACCCCGGGGGAACGGCGGACCCACGTCCGGAGCGCCCATCCCATCGAGGACGCCGTCGCCAAGGAAGTCGGCCGGGACCGCGAGCGGGTCCTACATGAGTGGACCGAGGCAGCTCGAAAGCAGAAGGAGAACCCCGACAAGTCGGCGGAGTGGGTGGTCAGCCAATTCTGGTGGCCAACGGACAAGAAGATTCTCCGCGCCCTCCTCGCCAAGAACGCGACCTTCCGCTCGTCCGAGGAGTAAGCCATGCCCCGTCGCTTCTCCCGAGAGTTCGCGTCCTTCGAAGATTGGGTCAAGGGTCAACCCGCCAGCTCGGGCTACGCCCAGCGAATCCAGCGGGGTCACGCCCGTTACCCCACGGCGACGCTCGGTCAGCTCCGGAGACACCCGGGAGCGGGGCGAGAGGCCCTCTCCAAAGTCCCCCGGGCTCCGACCTCCCGCCTTTCGGTAGCCCAACTGTCCCGCCGGGAGCAGCTCACCCGCCGCCGGGCGCTGGAAGTGCTCTCCGAGTCCCGCCGGGGCAAGGGATCGCTGTCCAAGCTGGCGCGAGCTCGTGGCATGGCCCCGAAGACCGTCCGGAGGGCCTCCGGGGCGTTCCGAAAACAAGGGGGGCGCTGGGTCGCGGCTCGAACGGACCGGGTCGAGCGGTGGCTCAAGACCTTCGAGGGTGGTTACCGGACCGAAGTCCTAGTCCGTGACTCCCGAACTGCGACGCTCCTCTCCCGATACGCCAATGCGGTCGGCCGATTCCGTGAGACCGGCGACGCGTCCGAGTTGAAGGCCTTCGAGGGGAAGACCTACCGAGACGCGACCGGGAAAGTCCACGGCTTCGAGACCGACCCGGACGCGCTCCGAGCTGCCTTCGAGCGGTCCGAGTCCGACTTCGGCGCGTTCGTTGACCTCTACTACGAAACCGGGGAGGTTGACGAATCCGGTTGAGCGCCCCCGGCCCTGGCCTTACCGCGATCTGCGCGACCGCTTGTCGCAAGAGCGACATGGTCCTCGCCCAGGCGAAGGACGAAGCGAACGCCTACCTCGAAGAGGTCCGGAGCGGGGCGAGGTCGAACGACAAGGAGTGCGTTACTTGCGGTCGGGGGCCCCCACTCGAGGACAATCACCTCGCCAGCGGGAGGCACGGGGACCTCACGGTCCCGATGTGCCGGGTCGAGTGTCACCCACGATTCACTGAGGGCCAAGATCTCTGGGACGCCCGGTGGCAAGGCGAGGAGCGGAGCCCGGAGCTCGACGAGTCGCTCCTACTTCGCGGGCTCGTTGACCTTCTACGGATCCGGGCCGATCACGTTCCGGTTGCTCGATCCGGGGCCTACCTTGCCCTGTCCGAGTCGCTCCGCGAACAGTACGCCTTCGTCGCCCGGAGGACGAAATGACCGACCCAACCTTGACCGAGGAGTTCCCGGTCTTCCTTCGGGTAGTCGAGGAGCCGGTCAAGAAGAGGAAAAAGGGGGAGTGGGATTCGGGACCTGCCCCGAACGACCGACTCGCCCTGGTCTTCGACATGGAGACCTTCTCGGACGCGAGGCAGGAACCACGGTTCGGGATCGCTCAGCTCTACTCCGGAACCCGACTCGTCCGGACGATGCTGATAGCTGGCGAACTTGCCCTGCGAGAGCGCGAGGCCGCAAAGAGGTGGGCGGAGGAGCATCGAGCGAAGGTGCTCACGATTCCGGAGTTCGTCTCGACGGAATTCCTTCCGTTGGCCGATGCTCAACGGGCCAACGTCGTGGGCTTCAACCTCCCATTCGACCTTTCAAGGATCGCCGCCGACTTCGAGCCGAAGAGGAAAACCAGGCGAGCAACTGCTTGGAAACTCTCTCTGATTCCGCGGTCGAACCCCAAGTGGGCCCATGTTCCCCGGATCCGGATTGAGCACGTTAGTTCGGCCCTCTCTTTCATCGGGTTCACCGGCACGAAGGACAAGTTCCGACGCTACCCCGGCGCGTTCGTCGACTGCCGGACGTTCGTTCGGGCCCTCACTGGGGAGAGCTACTCACTCGAGAAGGCGGGCGAAGCGCTGGGCTGCGTCCGGAAGAAGACCGGCCAGGACTACCATGGGGTGGTCAACGCCCGATATCTCGACTATTGCCTCAACGACGTCGAACTCACCGCGGAAGTCTACTTCCGGTGCCGGGAGCGGTACGCGGAGTTCGGGCTCTCGGTCCATCCATCCCGGCTCTACTCCTCCGCAACGCTTGCGAAAGCGCTCTGGAAGGAACGCGGAATCGTTCCTCCGAAGCTCTCCGCTCGTATCGCCGGTCAGCTCATGGCCGCGTTTCACGGCGGCCAATCCGAGTGCCGGGTCCGCGGTCGAGTTGTCGAGGATGTAGCCGTCCTCGATTTCACCCAGCAGTACGCCTCCTTGTTTTGCCTGCTCCGTGCCGAGACCTACCTCGCCGCGAAGCGGATCGCGACCCGAGACGCGACCGATGAAGTCCGGGGTTGGGTCGAGTCCCTAACCCTCGAAGACCTTTTCCGGAAGGAGACGTGGGCAAACCCGTTGATGTGGTCGCTCTGCGGGGTTGAGAGTTCCGGCGCTATCCTGCCCCTCCGTACGACCCATGGAAGGTCAGAGGGTAGTGCTCCGACCATTGGCTGGAATCACGTCACGACAGAGGCCGGGCTCACGCTCCCGTACATGGTCCCGGACCTGCTCGCCGCGAGGCTTCTCGGCAAGGAGGTGCCGGGGATCGTCAAAGCGACTATCTTCGAGCCAGTCGGGAGCCAAGACACCCGGTCGGTCAGGGTGTTGGGTGTCGAGGTCGGGATCGACCAAGGGTTGGTCCGGACCTTGGCTGAGGCTCGGATTCGAGAGAAGCGAGAACTGCGTCCCGGATGGAAGCCGCGGTCGGACGGTCTCAAGACGATCAATAACGCGGGGTCGTATGGAATTTTCGTCGAGGTGAACCGGAAGTCGAAGAAGACCCGGATCCGCGTCCATGGGCTCGAACCCGATCCCTTCGAGCTCGATGCAACCGAGGTCGAGGAGCCCGGGTCGAGCTACTTCCCACTCATCGGGGCCGAGTTGACGGCTGCCTCCCACCTCCTACTCACCATGGTCGACACCCAGACCGAGCGGCTCGGCGGGCGGGTGGTATACTGCGACACCGACTCCGGGTTCGTCACTCCTTCGCAGATTGCCCCGGAGATCGCCGCGGCGTTCGCCGAGCTCAACCCATATGGCGAGGCGACCGCGTTCCTCAAGGACGAAACCGAGGACAAGGCTCCCAAGGCCGAGTACCCGCCGGGCTCACCGGATAAGGCCCCTCGGTTCTTCGCCCTCTCTGCGAAGCGGTACGCCCTCTTCGTCCTCGATAAGGAAGGCCGGCCCCATGTCTTCCGGACCGGGAAGTCGATGGGCGCCTCGGACCATGGCCTCGGTTCGTTCCGGGTCGGTAAGAAGCGGAAGGAGTGGATCGCGCAGCTCTGGGAGAGAATTATCGAGAAAGGGGAGGGGGCCGCTGAGCAGTACGCGGGCATTCCTGCAACTTCCGAGTTTACTCTTTCGAGCCCAAACCTACTCCCCCGAGTCACGGCGGTGGGTCCGATCCGCCCGTTCACCTTCCTCACCGCTCGGCTGCTTGAGCCGTCCAAGGACCCGAAGGCGCTTAGGTCAGAGCTTGTCGCGTTCACGGACCCGGAGGACTCGGCTGGACAAGCTCACCTGAGGGACATGCCTCGCCAGAAATCATGGGGCTCGGTGGTCGAGGATTTCGTGAACCACCATGACTGGAAATACACCTTCGACGCCGAGGGCAGGGCGGTCCGGAGGCACGTCTTAGTCCGGCGCAAGAACTTGGTCGGGCTCGGGAAGGAAGCCAACCGGATCGAGGATGCACGGGTGCTCGGACTACGAGCGGTTGGGGGCCGCGCGAAGACCTACGCCGACCTCACTGGCAGGGTCCTTGGCATGGGCCGGGCCGAGGCGAGGAGGCTTGGGATTCCTTGGGCAACGGTAACCCGCTGGAAGAAAAGGGCTCGGGCGGGGCTCCCCCTGACGGACGGACACGGGGGGCGGGCTTTGACACGACTACGCAGAGCGTTTGCTTCGGGCTGAGCCGCCCGAGTGTTCCAAAGAACTATCAGACGGCCGCCGGTCGGCCCTGTCGTGTGTGAGGGTTGCCCTCCCAAGGACTTTCAGATCGAAGAGCGCGAACGCTGGTTCGGGCTTGCCGACGCGGAGGTCGTTCGCCACCCGATTGCCTGCGACTGCGCTTGTCCCCCGAAATCTCGGCGTAAGCAGCGGTCGTCGTGGGTCTGCCTTGAGTGCAACCATGTAACTGAGTTCGGGCGCCATAGCGAGTAATCCAAGCATTCCAATCCGGCCCGACTTCCCTCGGGGGCAAGGAGCACGCGTAGCCCCGGGAGATAACGACCTCCCCGTCAAATGATTCTTGTAGGGTTCCGCCCTACGCGAGCCGGGACTCTGCTCGTGACGAAGCAAGGAACCCTTAACGGAATCGCGGGAGTCCATCTTGTGGCAGCGGAGCTCAGCCTTCGAGGGTATTCCGTCGCGATTACGTCGCGAAACACGCCGGGAATCGACCTGCTTGCCACTTCGCCGGAATCGGGGAAGACGTACTCCGTTCAAGTCAAGACCAATGCCAAGGAAAGAATTCCACACTTCTGGTTGCTTGGTAGCAAGCCCGTTACCCCGCACCCGAACTACTTCTTTGTCTTCGTCAACGTCAAGCGATCTAAAGGCCCGCCCGAGTTCTTCATCGTCCGAAGTAAGACGGTCCTGAAGTATTCGAGCAAACGGAAAGCAGATTGGAACTCGTTCTACCGAAAGAACGGGACCAAGTCCCTCGACCGATGGGACCGCCTCAAGTAGAGGGGCCGGCCGAGATCAGGCCCGACGTTTTCAAACTATGAGTCCCAGGTCTCTCATTACGGCGTTTCGTAATTCGTCCCAATAACGATCCCCATGGCTCCCGGGAAGCCGTCGATCCACGGCAAATTGCGCGGCCACTACGCAGACTTCGCACGCAGGGTCGGTGGGGCAACTACAATGTATTTGGTCGGCGAACCCGTTAACGTCGAACGGGGGCAGGTGGATTCCCCGGGCCCACTGATGCCGGCGGCAGGCGTCCGTCCTCTCCCTTCGAAGTTCGACAGACGTCGGGGGTCGAAGGAATATCCCCCACTTGTCGCCCGCCTTGTCGAAGGTGATAACCAGTCCGATACCGTCCTTCCATCCGTGGTCCTTGACGGCGTGACGGTACGTCTCCTTGAGGCGATGCGGCAGCCTCACGCGGGCGGAGTTCTCGCGGGTTGCGACTCCCGACAGCCCCAAGCTCAGGACGAGGTGCGGATCGGTCACCACTTCAACGATCCGGTATTCCATACGCGTGCCAACAAAGCGGCTCAGCTCAGGCTCCACGTCCCACGCCGGCTCGCCGCACCGGGGGCAGGGGTGGCGCGGTTTTTCGGCCGGGCGTGACCATCCCTGGTCACACATGACGCACTTCTCGCGTAAGGGCTCCGGCACAAGGACGGCGGACGCACGGCGGCTCAAGGCTTCTTGGGGGTGGAACTGGCTGGAGGTGTGTCCGCGCTCGCGGTCACGGCCTATCCTTGAAAATGCGAAGCCACGCGAAGATGCAGACCACGATGCCGCCGAAGGCAACGGCAAACAGAACTGGGCTCTGATCGCGTGAGCCAAACGGCGGCGGAGTCAAGAGGGACGCGGCAGCTAGGACCAGAAGGAACGCAAGAACGGCGGTCCCGCCCCTCCTTCGAAACCGGCCGTTCCACTGACGCGCCAGCAGGCGGGGATTCTTCCGTTCGAGGTACCAGAGAAGCAGCCCGGACGCGAGGAGGCCCACCGCTCCGAGAAGGACAATCAATTGTCCGACCGAGACGGACACTTCCGAGGCACACGGCGTTCACAGAAAAGGGTGGTCGGCTGGAGCTAGGGGACTGCGGGGTGGTATCGGCTGGAAGGCAATTGGGTATACCCCCGAGGTCGCATGGGGGGGTAGTACCGATTCGAGGTTTCTTTCACTACCCGTCTTAAGTAGTGGTTCTTTCGCCCCTTGATGCGACGCGGATTCCAGCTCGGTCTGATTCTTGGGGTCGCAGTCGTTGGACTGATCTTCGCGGGGCTCGGATTCCTCATCGCAATCAACGCCGAGGCCAGGTTGCGCGCGTGTGGTCCCTCCTGCAGCCCGATCCCCACTGCCTTGAACTCGACTCAGCGGGACTATGGCCTGACATGGGGGTGGCTCGGTGTAGGGTTGGCCTCGGCGGCCTTCGTCGTCCTCCAGGTCATGCGGGTTCGAGAGCGACGTGCCTCGCGGAGCCCCAATACTCCGCCGCCCTGAGCCGACGTTGGGGGGGCCTGCCTTCGGTTTCACTGCCCCTTTATCGACTCCCGCTTTGGGGCTAGAATTGCATGCCGGGGCCCACTCGGTCCCGGAGCGTTCTTCTGTGACTCAACACGCGCATGTCAGGATCGGGCCTGACGGGAACCCTGTTTACCTTTGCCGACTCTGCGAACATGAACTCCGGATTCCGAAGATCGCCTTGGGCCACTTGTTCAGGATTCCGGCCTCGTACTACCCGTGCCGGAAATGCGGTTCTCGGAATCGAGTACCGTGAGGTCGCAACTCAAACCCGGTCCCAGAAGTCCCGCCGCCCATCTGGGAGCGGCGTGCGGCCGCCTCCGCGGAGCCAAGTCGCCCACAGGAAGCAAGCGTAGACCTTCAGCCGGAGCTCCGGATCGAGCTTCCCGATGGCCTCCCAGGACTGCCGGACCTGCTCCCGGCCCTCCGCTCCGATCCGCTTCCAGATGAGGTCGGCGAAGCCTTCGAGGTCGGCCATCGTGAGTCAGAGGGGGCGAAGTAGCGGAAGTAGCTAAGGCACGGGTCTTGCGTCGCCCCGGTGAATGCCCCCGGCGATTGCGGGCCCGGAGTCTCCTAGCCTCAACTCTCTCTGGGTAGGGCTTGAAATACCGGGTGTCTGGTCGGATTAGGGACGCCGATGCGAACCCCTCTGGACCTCAACGATTGGCCGGTGACTCCCGATGAGATTCAACAGTGGTATGAGTCCGGTGAAAACTGGATGGCTTCGCACGGTAAGCGTCGTCTTTCGGCCCTTGGTCACCGCCTATGGGAGGTTGCATCAGCGAGAGACACCATTGAGTACCTTCCGCTGGCCTCGGAGTTTGATCTTCCCCATCACGGCAACTACAACGTCGGCTGGTGGTCGGGACTCGTGAGCGACTACTGTTGGAAGGTGATGGGTCACGTCTACCTCTCGGCGGTGCTGGTCACCAAGGAGAGCAAGTCTCCAGAACATCCGAAGGGGGTCCCAGCGCGCGGCTACTACAGCGAGGAATCGCGCACTCCGGAACAGAAGAAACGAGAGGTCCTCGACGAGCAGAAAGAGGTCTGGGATTACTGTTCCACCCACCCGAACCCGTTCCACCCATGACCGTAGCTTTGGCGACCGAGCGAGCCTACCAGTCGGACGCTGTCAGGGGCGGTTCGTTGATTCTTGCACCACCCGATAAATAGGCCCGACCACTGGCGCTGGGCAGACAGGGGAACGCACGCATCTTTCGAACCTATGGCAAACGTGGTACCCAACACGGGACAGTATCCCTGGCTTGGAATCCATGTATCGGCATCAGCAAGCTTTCCGCCCATTCTGAAGTCAGTTTACCCTCGCACGGCAGTTTCGATCTCTGGCATTAGCTACTGAATCGCGTCCCGACCCGCATCGGCGGCGGCTCCGCGCTCCCCTGTCTTGGAGCCGCGGCGGCAAACACCTTCCCCGCCCTCCGGGTAGTTCCCGAGGGCGGGTCCATCGGAAACCGAGCCTGCGGCAGGCTATTGAGGCCGGCCCGGTACGCGATCTGCCATGCCAGAAGACGACTCGGTCCCTTCGTTCACTCGAATGACCTGGCCAACGATTCGGGCCCTCCGCGAGTTAGGTGGCTCCGCAACGATTCAGGAACTCAACTCCAAGGTTGGCGAGGCCCTGAGGCTAAGCGAGCGCCAGCTCCAGAAGCTTCACGGGGAGGGGCCTGAGACGGAGCTTGCGAACCGTGCGGGATGGGCCAGAACGTACCTGGGCAAGATCGGGGCGGTAACCAAGAGCGACCGAGGCGTCTGGGCAATCACCGAGCTTGGAAAGACAATCACGGAGCCGGAGATCGAAGTTCGAATCAAGAAGGTCCGGGCGGACTACCGGAAACCGAAGTCAGTCGAGGATGAAGCAGATGGGGAGGACGGCTGGAAACCGCAGTTGATCGGGGCAATCAGGACCCTCTCCGACAAGGGGTTCGAACGACTCTGTCAACGAATTCTTCGCGAAAAAGGTCTAACGAACGTTCAAGTGACCGGGCGCTCGGGAGACGGGGGGATAGATGGAGCGGGTGTCCAGACGGTCGGGCTCCTGTCGTTTAGCGTCGTCTTCCAGGCCAAGAAATGGAAGAACAACGTCGGCCGTGAAGTAGTCGGCGGTCTCAGGGCGAGCATGCAGGGCCGTGCAGAGAAGGGCCTCGTAATCACGACCGCCCATTTCACCCCTGACGCGGTGAAAGAGGCGAACCGCACGCCACCCACCATCGATCTGGTCGATGGCGACCAGCTTTGCGATATCATGAAGGAGCTCGGACTGGGGACAATGACCTCAAGCAAAGTAGTCGAGGAAGTTCAGGTCGAGAGAGACTGGTTCGAGGAGTTCGAGGATCGGCACGCGGGTCACCCCTAGGTCAGATGGGCATTCGAGCGCCTTGAGCGCCAGGAACCTCGCGTTGAGTCCTGCCGGTGCCTCCCAAAGGGATGGCTAGCCTCCCGAAGGCGCCGGGCTGGTTTCATCAGCATTAGCCTCAGCCAGCTCACGGTCCTTTCGGTTGCCCTCTCGAATGCGGTTAATCCACTCGATGTCACGAACGGGGTCCAGCCCATAAAGAGAGAATACCCGGTCGTCAAGATCCCGCTCCTTCATCCGGAGCGACTCGCCGATACGGATGCGATCCCTCTCGTTCCTAGAATCCAAAAGGTCTCGCTTCAGGTCGAGAATAGTTCTCACCCTCTGAGTCACATCTTCGGTGGATGTCGTGTCGGCTTTGACAATGGGAATCAACTTCCCATCGTTCACCTGGAGAGTCCGCGTGTTGGTGATGTACCGCTTGACGTAGTAGGACACGTAAGACGAATTCAACAGCCCTAGCACGTATTCATCAGGGAAGAACGGGGAATGGAACTTAACCACGTTCTTAGAGTAAAGTGTCGGCTCGACGTAGAATCCCTTTATCCTCTCGTCAAAGTAGTCGACCCATCCGAACCCGGGCTTGAAGAAGTAGCTCTCCCCCTGCCATCGTGAGTTAGTCACAGTGCCCCCTCGGAGTTCGTTGACGAACTCCTTGGTCCAGCAGATGTACTCCGGGCTTCGAACTCGCCAAACCTCCCCATCTTCGTTGCCCCGGAAGTACAGAATCCACGGTCGACTTGAATCCCGCACACCCTCTCGCCGCTCGGCTGGGGTCAGAGTCGAGTATTCCCGGATGCTTTGCGGCTCGACCGTCTTGTACAGGAACTTCTTCCCAAAGAGGGTAGGAGCCTTGTCTCTGGCTTTGAGTTCCTCTGCCTTCGCGTAGAGTGACTCAGCATTCCTTCTCGACCATTGGAGGGGTTGGAATCCACGGACCCGCTGGGCGAGTTTCGAATTCAACTGGTTCCAGATGGCCAGACGAGCGCTCTCGTCAGCGGGGAGCACGCCCAAGTATCGGCTATTGTTGCCGGTGACAAGCCCCTGCGATCCTTCGCATGCGACTCCAAGGAGGGTTGTGTCCCCGGGCCTAAGCGAGGCCATGTGAGCGCTGATGTGAGCCTGTCGCACTGCCCTCTTACGGTCGTTTGACAGCTCAGTCTCAAACTCCCTGAATAGACGGCCGGACTCCACTAGAATCCGTTTGTCATGCTTCTCGTAAAGCTCCGTCGGTGCGAAGAAGGGCAGCTTCGGAAAGCGTGCGATCTCACCGTACGATAAGTCATGGGCATCGACCCGTCCAGTCGACTCTTTCTCCAGGAAGGCGACTGAAAGGCTGCCTGTCCCACTTCGAGTTCGCGAAGCGATGAGAATCGCATTGAACACGTAGGCATCCTTGAATACGTTCGGGCTGAGGTCAATGATTAGCGAATTGTACCGAGCACGGAGCATCTCTCGGATATCGCGGTAGTTCGTCAGCGTGAAGAATGTATTGGGGACGACGAACCCCCATGAACCTCCGTCTCTCACGAGCCGGTCGTTCAGCCTGATGAAGAGGTTGTAGAGGTCCTTCAACTCGCCGAACTCGCTCCGGAGAATGTCCGCGTACTTGGTGGAATCGTCAAAGTCCTTCGCGCCGAGGTATGGAGGGTTGCCCACTATGACATCGAAGCCGGGATTCTCCCGAGAGAAAATCTCTGGAAACCGGTCCTGCCACCTCATTCCCTTGGGATAGCCATCCACCTCCCGAGCAACCAAGCTGTCACCGCAGAGAATGTTCTTGGAAAGTGAAGGGAGGCGCTTTCCTTTTTCGGCGAGTTGAAGCGAGATGTTCAACTTCGCGATATCGCAGGCCCTGTCGTCCTTGTCGACGCCGAAGATGGAAGATAGAAACAGGTTCTTGCGCTCCTCGTAGGTCAACTCCCGGCCCTCGGCCACACTGGCCTGTTTGAGGAGCTCGCGGAAGGCCGTAATCAGAAAGGTTCCTGAGCCGCAGGCCGGGTCCAGGACTCGCACCTCCCGTAAGGCCTTGAGGCCTTTGCCTCGGATGTACGGGCCGAGGGTGCGCGCTACGATCTGTTCCACTACCCACTGGGGAGTGTAGTAGATTCCCTCTTGCTTCCGTTTGGAAAGGTCCGTGACCTCTTCCAGCCGGCTTCGACCACGGACGAGATGGCCGATAAAATTCTCATAAGTCTTTCCCAGGATGTCGGGGCCAATCACGCTGAAGTCGAATGGGAGCTCGTTCTTCGGTGACTTGATGTCCCTAAGAATCCCATAAGTGACCGCGTCGTCGAATTCGAACTGGTCGGCGAGCCCCTTGTCAAACAGGTCGCTATCGTAGCGCGAGTAGTATTGCCCAAAGATGTCTCTGATTCCACGCGTAACCGCGTGACCCTCGATCTTCAGTGAGCTTTGGTAGAGACTGATGAACTGCCTGAGCCTCCGATCCTCGATTTCCCTATCCTCGCAACTAGTAATGAAGATGATTCTGTCGAGGTATCGCTGAACCTCTTCCTCAACAGATTCCGAAGTCTCCTGGTCGAACAAGCGAGGCTTGTTCTTCTTGAGCCAACTGAGACAGCCAGACCTCCAGGCAACGAACAACTCCAAGAGACGTTCGTCCACAAGCTTCCGCCGCCGGTAGCTCTGCTCGAACTTGCGGTCAAGCGCGTCGAGCTCCTTCCGGTCTCCGGCCCAAATCTCACGGCGGAATAAGCCGAGGAGGCCAAGGTCGACTCTGAGCTGGTCAATCGTGAACCGGGCCACTTCGAGTGTAAGCCAGTTACTATTACGCGCTTCGAGATCGGTCCGTAGAACAATCCACTCGCGAAAGTTTGTGAGGACTGCGTAGCGCTTCTCGAGTCCGTCGGCGTACTGGATCGCCTGTCGATAGAACTCGACTTTGTCGAAGATGTCATGTGTAATCGCCTTCACTTCGATTACGAACTGCGAGATGCCGTCGAGACATGCGATGATATCCGCTCGCTTTCCGGCGATGGGTTTCTCGAACTTGAACTCGTCTGGGTTCTCAATGTCCCACCCCAAGGCTTCCCTGAAGAAAGGGGCAATCAGGCTTTGTCGGACCTGCGCCTCATTCCGGGCGAATGCTTCGTCGGCCTTCTTTGACTCATAGAGCGAAATCAGACGGTCGGACGCACGCATCGCATTAGCGTGCAGAGGGGGGCTAGTCGGGTTCATCCTCGATGCCTGTCCCTTCAGCCGCGCTGCGGTTCCTTTCTAACTTCCTCGCGGTGATGTCTCCCTGGCTCGGGGCCGTCGCTTGGAAAACGGGCCACGGATGGAACATGAGAGCAACTCCAATTTCAGGATGGGTAAGCCACGCACCGTCCCTCGGGAGAGTTGAATAGCCCGATAGGGATCTATCCCAGCTGGAACTGAGGGCAATGGATCTCGTTGACGCAGATGGCTGCCCTTTGAGAGTGGGGCTGAGTACATACATTCCTTGGCGATGGGGTCTGGTGAGTGGGGCTCGGCCGGGCAAGAATTGCCTCTTAGCTCGCGGGGTGCGAATGAAGGATCCGGAGACCAAGAGGGACTTGCCCCGTTCGAGTGAGATTGCCTTCGAGGCATAGACGGATTCTCGCGCCATGCTCCTCCCTTGCCCCACCGGGACTAACCTACCCTGACCTCGGCCGATTCCAATACGGGCTCTGACACACCGGGAACCGCCTCGGCTGCCAACTCATCGCAGATCCGCGAACCCACCCCGGGATCACTTCCGCCATGTCCATTGTCCGAGGGTCACCCGCTTCGGAAGGCTCCCGTCCCTCTTGACTGGCTGGCGTGACCTATTCCAGTATGGGCTCTTGCACTTCGGACATCGCTTCGGTGGCATTGCGATTCTCGGCACCCAAGTGTGCCCGCATCTAAGGCACCTCCAAGTCGGCAGCGGAATCGGCCCGCGAGGCATGCTCGCTGGGAGGCCCCGAGCATACTTATAGGAGTATGCTATCATGAGAGCATATGCGTGCCCTCCTCCTCCACGGCTTCGGCACCTCAGTCCGGGTCAATGGCCGGACCCTCGAGATCGATTGGCGCTCCGAGGGCCGAAAGGAGTCCTACCGCCCCCAGCAACTCCCATTCGACTCGGTCGTTGTTGACTCCTTGACCGGGTCCGTCAGCTTCGAAGCGCTTCGGTTCCTCGCGATCCACGACGTGCCGGTGACCCTGCTCCGCTGGAATGGGTCGGTCCTCTCGACCATCCTCCCTCGGGGCCCGTCGAACGGAGAACTCCGGGTGGCTCAGGTCAATGCGTACTCGGACCCCGTTCGGCGACTCGGGATCGCTCGCGAGTTCATCCGGGGGAAGGTCGCGAAGACGGTCGAATTGGCCGAGGAACTATCCCGGACACTCCCGGTCAACCCCGACCCAATTCGGACGGAGGTCGCCTCGGACATGGGTAGGACCCTCAACGACCTCCGAATCTACGAAGCCCGGGTCGCTCAGACTCACTGGAAGGAGTACGCGAAGGCCATCGAGACCCTCTGGAGCAAGTCGGGGTTCGTCGGGCGTCGCTCACCCCAACGATCCTGGAGCAACGCAGCCGCCGACCCTACGAATGCGCTCCTCAACTACGGCTACTCCCTTCTGGAGTCGGCCTGCCGGGCGGCTATCGCCTCAGTCGGGCTCCTTCCTGAGATTGGTTTCGTCCATGAGGTCGCGTCGGCCAAAATGCCACTGGCCTATGACCTGCAAGAGCCATTCCGATGGCTCGTCGACCTATCCGTGATTGAGGTCATCCGGGATGGCAAGCTCGACCGGAAAGCCGACTTCATTGTGACCGAGAACTACCATGTCCGCCTTCGGTCCACAGCCGCTCAAGTCCTCATGGACAGGCTATCCGCAAACCTCAATCGGAAAGTCAAAGTCGATGGACGGTCCATGGCCTACGAGACGGCCATTTCCGAGACTGCTCGACGGCTGGCACGCCACCTGACCAACTCGAGAGGCCACCTCGACCTAGCCTTGCCCTTCGCCATGGCGGCATCGGGCCATGTCGAAGGCGACCTGAAGGCAAGAGTAGCCGCCATGAGCTATGCCGAGGCTCGGGACGTTGGCATCTCGAAGGGGGGGCTATTCGCCATGAAGCGGAGGGCTGCCGAGGGGAAGCCACTGAGGCTGTATAGGAAGGTCGCCCGGAAGCTTCCCGCCGTCAGTGGCCAGCACTGAGTCGAGTACTCGGCCAGCACTCGCGGGTGCTGCCGAGTGCTCAGGTCTGCTGGCCTTCCGCGAAGATCGCCTTGGTCCGGGCTTCCTCTGCCTCGATCTGCGCTTTGAGCCATCTTGCCCACGGACCTTTCGTGCGGCTGGTAATCCACTGCTTGCCCGCCCGGTCGTGGATGGTCTTCCACCCGACTCGAAAGCCGGTTGTAGCTGGTGGGGCACCCAAGCTCCCGTTCGGTAACCGTGGGACAGTCTGGTTCATCTCCCGTTCGACCTCCAAGAAGTGGTGGTTCGCGGCCACGAGTTCGACGATCCATTTCCGGAGGAACACCTCAACGAAGACATCCGCTTGCCTACGGGCTATGTCAGCCGTTGGCCGCACCCTAGGGTCGACCTGACCGAACGAAACCCCTTGAGAGGACTGCAGCAGGTGTTCGATCCCGAGCACAAGCGCCGAGCTTGCCTGCTGCCAGAAGAGGCGCAGGCCCTGGGCCGATCCAGCGTACTCGTTCCAGAGACTTGGGGCTGTGTCGAGGAACCCCACGTACGATGCCCGAACCTGCCACAGAGCTTCCCCCTCCTCCATGAAGCCGGACACTCGGAACGAGTAGAATTTCCGTCGCCCGGCTACCCGAACCTTGAGTGGGACCTCCTCTTCGGCCTCCTTGAGCCACCTTATCGCGCTGGCACGAGAGGCATCCTGCGCCTCGCGGATCTTCGTGATTAGTTCGAGGGATCCTATCTCTCCGCCCCCGGAGGGGAGGCATTTGAGGACGGCCTCGACTCGTTCCGCTTTCTCGCGTCCCTCCAGAAAAGTGGGTGGCCGGCCTTGAAGGCGCCTGAGACCTTTCGACACAATAGGTCTCAGGCGTGAGACCTATAAGAGCGCCCGGGGAGTTAGTCCCCATGAGGGGCCATGGCGGACGAACCGATCCCGGCGGGCGCCGGGGGATCCCAGTACACCTGCGTCGATTGCGGCCATCCGTCTAAGACCGCTCAGGGCCTGGCCGGCCATCGCCGGTTGGCCCACTCGGCCGGCACCCGGTCGCAACTCGAAGCCAAGGAGGGCGAGCTCGCCCAACGTGAGGCCGCCTCGAAACGACAAGAGGCCGAGGTGGCCCGGCGAGCAGCGGACGCTCGGCGGCGGGAGACAGAGGTCGAGCGACGACGAAAGGAGATCGAGGAGACGGGTCCCAGCTCCATCGGCATGGTCCGTTGCGACGAGTGCGGGTCCTGGTTCGAGAACGCAGGGAACCTTCACCGGCATGAGAGGGCAATTCACCCAATCGAGGACAAGGTTGCGACTGAGGTGGGGAGGCCCCGTGCTCGGGTAGACGCCGTTTGGATCGAGGCATGCCACAAGCAGAACCGTCACCCCAAGGAAACCCCGGAGCAGATCGTTCGGCGGTTCGTCCTTCCCACGGACCAGAAGATCCTCCGAGCGCTACTCGCGCGGAACGCCGCTTTCCACTTCGCGGAGGAGTAGGCGATGGCCCGTCGTTTCTCACCCGCATACGCAACCTTCGAGGAGTGGGCCGTCGCACACCTCGGCTCTTCGCCCTACAAAACGCGGATCGCCCGAACCCACGCCCGCTACCCCACGGCGACGCTCGGCCAGCTCCGAAGACACCCCGGAGCAGGGCGGCCGGCTCTGTCGACGGTCCCCCGGGCCCCGACCTCCCGTCTTCCGGTGGCCCAGCTCTCCCGCCGGGAGCAGCTCACGCGTCGCCGGGCGCTGGAGGTCGTCTCAGAAGCCCGCCGGGGCAAGGGCTCGCTGTCCAAGCTGGCCCGAGCCCGGGGGATGGCCCCGAAGACCGTCCGGAGGGCCTCCGGTGCCTTCCGAAAGCAGGGGGGCCGGTGGATCGCGACGCGGACGGACCGGGTCGAGCGGTGGCTCAAGACGTTCGAGGTTGGCCACCGGACCGAGGTCCTGGTCCTTGACTCGCGGACCGCGACGCTCCTCTCCCGGTACGCCAACGCGGTCGGCCGATACCGTGAGACCGGCG
>Ga0210384_10001279_pt1 | contig 34807 bp, 37 predicted proteins | sample IncBWH2MmetaG_FD_160574 | JGI IMG/M metagenome (GOLD analysis project Ga0210384, IMG submission 160574) | Forest soil microbial communities from Barre Woods Harvard Forest LTER site, Petersham, Massachusetts, United States - Inc-BW-H-2-M | ecosystem: Environmental > Terrestrial > Soil >...
CGGTGGTGCTGCGCTCGAACTGGGACTACCACCTCGATCCGGACGGTTTTCGCGCCTGGCTCGCGCGCGTGGAGCGCGACGGCGCGCGGGTCTTCAACCCGCCCGATCTGGTGCGGTGGAACGTCAGCAAGCGCTATCTGCAGGCGCTCGGCTCGGCCGGCGTGCCGACCGTCCCCACCGTGCCCCTGGAGGCCGACGCGCCCGATGCGCTCGGGCAGATCATGGCCACCCGCGGCTGGCCCGTGGTGGTGATCAAGCCCGAGATCGGCGCCTCCGCCCACGGGACCCGGCTCGTGACCCGAGCCACGCTGGGCGAGGCGGTGGCGGCGCTCCGGTCGGGCGGCCTCCGCTCGCCCGTCATCGTGCAGCCATTCGTCGAGGAGATCCGGACGCGCGGCGAGTGGTCGCTCGTCTTCATCGCGGGCGCGTTCACGCACGCGGTCCTCAAGCGCCCGGGGGCGGGCGAGTTCCGCGTGCAGGCGCAGCACGGCGGATTCGCACAGGCGGCCGCGCCGCCCGACGCCGTGCTCGCGACCGGCCGCGCCGCGCTCGCCGCGCTGCCGCGGGCGCCGCTCTATGCGCGGATCGACGGGGTCGAGACGCGCGACGGCTTGCTGATCATGGAGGTGGAGGTGAACGAGCCTTCGCTGTTTTTCACGTACAGCCCGCCCGCCGCCGAACGGTTCGCCCAGGCCATCCTGCAGGCGATCTGACGTCCGCGAGCGCGCCCCGCCGCGCTAGCGGCAGCCGAGGGCGATGCGCAGGTTGGCCAGGTTCGCCTGCATCACCTCGACGTAGCCGGCGGCGGTTGCCGAATCGTCGCGGCCGACGCCCTCGATCGGATCGAGCGGCAGCGGCGTCGCACCGATCTCCCGCGCGAGCGCCTGGGCCAGCCGCGCACTCACCAGCGGCTCGAAGAAGACGTGCGTGACCTTCAGGCGGCGCGCGGTCCTCACGATGGCGGCCAGGTCCGCCGGGCTCGGCTCCGCCTCCGGGGCGAGGCCCATCACCGAGAGCTCGGTGAGCCCGTAGCGGCGCCCGAGATAGGCGTAGGCCGCGTGCGATGTGACGATCTCGCGCCGGGCACAATCGCGCAGGCCCGCGGCGAATGCCTGGTCGAGCGCGTCCAGCCGGGCCGCGTAGGCCTGCGCGTTGGCGGCGTATGCGGCCTGGCCGCCCGGATCGGCCTGCCCGAGTCCGGCGGCGATCGCCAGGACCTGGACGCGCGCGAGGGTGGGGTCGAGCCAGACGTGTGGATCGGTGGCCGAGCCGGCCCGCAGCAGGGCGATGCCACGGCTCGCGTTCACCACGACCGTCTTGCCGCCTTCGAGATCGGCCAGCAGCCGCTGCGCCCACGCGTCGATGCCGGTGCCGGAGTGGACGAAGGCGGCCGCGCGCCGGACCTGCGAGACGTCCCGCGGCGAGGGCTCCCAGTCGTGGGGCTCGACACCGGCCGGCACGAGCGCAATCACCTCGGCGCGCTCGCCGGCCACCTGTCGGGAGAACTCCCACATCGGGTACACGGTGGCGGCGACCACCGGCTTGGCCGGGGGCGCGGCCGGTCCGCAGCCGGCCACGGCCAGCAGCGCGAGGCCGAGGAGCGCGAAGCCGGTCCTCACGCCGGGCCGGCGGCCCTACTTCACCGAGATCGGGATGCGGATCTCGATGGTGGACGCGACCGGCTTGCCCGACTGCATGGCGGGAAAGAATCGCCACCGCTTGAGGGTCTCGATCAGCGCCCGGTTGAGGTCGGGGTCGCTCGTGGGCTCGGTCAGCTCGACCTCGGCGCCGCCGCCGGCGGTGACGCGAAACCGCGCCACCGCCACCAGCTCCATGGTCCGACGCCGGAGCGACTCGGGAATCTCGGGCAGCGGCTTGTAGATGGCCCGCGCGCTCATGTTCTCGGTGCCGCCGGGCGGGCCCTTCGGGCCTCGCGAGGGCGGCAGCGCCGCGACCGGCGTCTCCGCCGGGGGACCGGTCGTCGCGCTGGGCACCGAGGGCGCGGCGGGCACGGGCACCGTGGCGGCAGCCGCCGCGGGCGCCGCCGGATCCGTCGCGACCGGAGGTGTCGGGTCGCGCGGTACCTCGACCCGCGCTTCCGGCTGGGGCGGGGTCGGGCGCGGGGCCGGCGGCTCGACTCGCGCCTTCGGGGGAGGCGGGGGTCGCCGGGCCGGAGGCGCGGGCGGGGTGGGCTGGGGCGCGGCGGGCACCGTCACCGGCAGCTCGACGATCTGGACGTCGACGGGCCGCGGGGCTGCTTGATTGGCCGGCTGGCGCAGCAGGGACAGGAAGCCGATCTGGGAGAGCAGGGTCAGGATCAGGGCGGCCGGCACCAGCCAGGGCAGCCTCGACCAGGGGTCGTCTCGGAACCGGATCGCGGTCTCGGGCATGGGCGTGCGCCGGGCTACTTGGGGGTGACCGCGAAGAGGAAGTGCTCGGCGCCGGCCTCGCGGGATCTCAGCATGGCCTGCACCACGATGCCGCTCGGCGCGGCGCTGTCCACCGCCACGACCACGTTGGTGCCGGCCGGGGCGAGCAGGGGCCGGAGGGTGGAGGGCAGGGTGTCGAGGGTGACCGGGATCCGATCGAGCAGGATTCCTCCATCCCGGGTCACGGTCAGGGTGACCGACCGCATGGCCTGCAGGGGGGGCGCCTGACCGCGCGGCAGGTTCACGGCCAGGGAGTGCAGGTTCTGGAGCGAGAGCGAGGCCAGCATGAAGGTGGCGAGCAGGAAGAACATCACGTCGATCATCGGGATGATCTCGATGCGGCCGCGACGCCGCTGGCGCAGCGCGCGGAGCTTCACGGCGCGGCGTCCTTCGCCTCGAGCCGGATGAAGTCGACGACGCGGGTGCCGAGCTGCTCCATCTCGTCCATGACCTGGGCCTGGCGGTGCGAGAAGTAGTTGAACGCGAACAGCGCGATCAGGGCGATGAAGAGGCCGACCGCGGTGGCGATCAGGGCCTCCGCCACGCCGCCGGTGACGCCGCGGGGATCGACGAGCCCCTCCGTCCCGAAGAGGTGGAAGGCCCGGATCATGCCGGTGATGGTCCCGAGCAGGCCGAGCAGCGGCGCGGCGGTGACGATGGTCTCGAGGATCCAGAGCCAGCGGCCGAGCGATTGCTCGATCAGGGTGGCCTCCTCGGCGGCCCGCGACTCCACCCACCAGGCGGGTCGCGTGCGGTTGTCGAGGATGACGCGGAAGAAGCGGCCGAAGTAGTTGCGGGGATCGAGACGCCCGACACGCTGCTCGAGGTCGTCCCAGGCGAAGCCGTAGGTCTCGAGCACCGCGAGCAGCGAGGCGGGCAGGCGCGTCCGGGTCGCGTAGACGAACGCCTTCTCCAGGACCACCACGACGGCCACCACCGCGAGGAGCAGCAGTGGATAGATCATGGCGCCGCCCACGCGGAGGGCCGCGACGAAACCCTGGAGATCCTGCATCGGTGCTCCTTTCTTACCCTGTCTAGAATTCCTTCTGCAGCCCGCCGTAGAAGGCGCGCCGGGGGCCGAACTGCGGGGCGAAGACCCCGAGCCCGGTGCCGCTCCGGATCTCATACTTCTCGTCCCACAGATTGATGATATCGAACCGAGCGGTCATCTTCCCGAACGCGGGGAGGGTGAACTTCTGCTGGATCCCGAGGTTGGCCTGCTGATAGGGGCTCACCGACGCGTCGTTCGGATGCACGACGGTGCGCCGCAGACCGCTGCCGGCCAGGAAGTCCAGGCTGAACCGCGTGTTCGTCAGGGCCAGGAGGTACGCGGCCCCGGCCGATGCGGTGATGAGCTGGTAATGGTCGGTGTGGATGTAGTGGTTGTAGATGTAGGCCAGATCGTCGGCGCTGAACAGGGCCTGCGCGGTCTCGATCCGCTTGCCCCACTGCTGGGCCGCGGCCAGGTTGCCGTACGCCGAGAAGCCTCCGTTCACGTAGCTGGCGCTGAGCTCGACGCCGTAATTGTAGCCCCACTTGTAGTTGAAGGGGGTATTGAAAACGGGGGCGCCGAACTGACCGTCGTCCAGGAGGTGCTCGGCCTTCTTGAAGTAGGCGTCGAGGCCCACCTTGAGGCCAGGGATGATCTGCTGGGTCACGCCGGCGTCGAAGTAGTCGGCGCGCTCGGCCTTGATGACCGTGTTCTTCGTGGTCGCCGCCTCGGCGGTGGTGCCGACCAGCCGGTTGAGGCTGCTGTCCGAGGTGAAAACGAGCGGGGGCGGCGTGAAGTAGCGGGCGTATCCGGCGTGGATCGTGGTGGTGGGCGTCGCCATCCACACCACGTTGAGCCGGGGGCTCGGCTGCCACTCGGTCCGGAAGCCGTCGTTGTAGTCGAAGCGCAGGCCGCCGTTGATGGTGACGGTCGGCAGGATCTTCCACGCGTCCTGGCCGTAGATGCTGTACGTGTACCCGGTGATGCCGTTGCTGTCGAAGATCTTGAACGGTGTGTCGGGTACGGTCGGGTCCGACGAGAGAACCGACGACGTCGTCTGCACGCTGGCGCGCTCGGCGACCACGTAGATCCCGGCTCGCGCGGTGTGGGTTGGCGTGACCACGTAGCTGCCTTCTGCCTGGAGGCCCGTGGCCACGCTGCTCCGGTGGAAGTCCTGCGCGATCCCGTTGAACAGCAGATCGGGAAGCGGATCGGGATGGAAATGGATGTCACTGTACCGGCTGAAGACCGAGATCTGATAGGAGAGGTCCTTCTCGGCTTTCAGGTACGACAAGACGCCGTAGTAGTTCTGCTCGAGCTGGGTCTCGTTGCTCTTGGCCGAGTCGAAGGTGTCGATGCCATTGACGGTGAGGCCGAGCGGTGGGGTCTGGTTTGGCTGGTTCGGGATCTGGAAATGGCCGACGAAGGTGCCGAAGATCGCGCTCACCTTGCTGGTGGCATCCAGGAGGTATTCCAAGTAGCCGAAGCCGTGCCCCTGCTTGGTCTCGTCGTGGATCGGGGAGCCGGGCGTCGCCTGCGTGATGCCGATATTGTTGTGGAGGAAGTCGCCCGACAGGTAGTAGTTGAGGCGCCCAGCCGAGCCGCGGTACTCCGCGCTCGGCTGGATCCAGGAGTGGCTGCCGCCGTAGAGGCCGACGTACCCGCCCGGGTCGAAGGTCCCGCTCTTGGTCTGCACGTCCACGATGCCGGCGGTGCGGAGGCCGAACTCGGCGGGCAGCGCTCCGGTGATGAGCTCGATCGAGCTGGCCAGGCGCGGGCTCAAGCCGCCGCCCTGTCCGAAGAAGCTGACGCCGTCGGGCAATGCGATCCCGTTGATGCGGTACTGGACGTTCGCGTGCTCGTTGCGGACATGGATGAAGCCGGATTGGGAGGAATCCTGCGTCACGCCCGGGGCTTGCAGGATGACCTGGGTCAGCGGAGCGTTGTCGCCCTGGGGCAGACTCTCGATCGCCTGCCGGTTGAACTCGTACGTCGAGGCCCCGATCCGGGGCTGGATGCCGATCCGCGCCTCCTCCAGGCGCTTGGCCGCGACCGCCAGGTCGAGCGCCTGCTTGGAGGCGAGCGCGAGCTCGACGCCGGCCGCGCCGGTCTCGGAGACCGTCACCACCGACGTGGCGGTGTCGAACCCCGCCTTCTCCCCGACCACGACGTAGGAGCCCGGCGCGACGTTCGAGAAGCTGAACGCGCCCCGATCGTCGGCGGTCGTCTGGCCGACCACCTTGCCGTCGCCGCTCTCGATCCTGACCTGCGCGCCGCCCAGCGGCCGGCCGAGCGCGTCCTTGACCGTACCGGCCACCCGGCCGGCCTGCGCGGCGGCCGGGAGCGCGCCGGCTGCGATCGCGCACAGCAGCAGCACGACGGTGATGAGGGCCCGGAGCGGGCCCCGTTCGACGGATGCGTGCATGAGAGTGCTCCTCCAGTGGATGACAGGTCGCCTGAGGGCGCTGGGCGCCCGTGACGGAGCGGAAGCGACTACTGCGACCGGGTCAGATCAGGCGAGCGGAGGAGCGCGAGAAGCGGAAGCGAGAGCGGGAGCGGCGGAGACGTGGGGGTCGGCAGCGGTCGGGGCCGTGCCGACGAGGAGTCCGATCCACAGCGCGACCGGGGCCGGGGCCGCGGCGGCCGGGCCCCGTGGCGCGGCGACCTCGGCGAGCGGGCATTCTCCATTGTAGAGGCCAGGCTTGTCGGCGCCGTGGACGTGGAGCGGATGCGCGCTCGTGACGACGAAGAGCAGCGCCGAGAGCGCGAACAGGAGACAGAGCGCCCGGGAACGATGGCGAGGTATCATGACTGGGCGCTAGTTATACGGGAGCCCGCGCCGCTTTGCAACTTCGGGCTACTTCACCACCGGGTAGCGGCGGCGGAGCCAGCCGTCGTAACCCTCGTTGAGCACCACGTGGTTGAGGTAGCCCTTGGCCTCGAGGAAGCTGTACGCGGTGGCCGCCTCCTCGATCGAGCACTGGCAGTAGAGCACCACCATCGGCGTGGTCGGGATCTCGCCGTAGCGCCGGTCCAGCTCCCCGATCGGCACCGAGATCGCGCCGGGGAGATGCCCGCCCTGGAACTCGCGCGGCTTGCGCAGGTCCACCACGACCACCGGCTGGTGCGAGTCCATCAGCCACTTGAGGTAGTCGGGCTCGGTCATGGCCACGCTCGGCGGACCTCCGTGGGCGGCCCGCGCCGGAGCCGACGCGAGCCCCAGCGCGAGCGCCAGGCCGAGCAGGCTCAGCCCGAGCGCGAGGGCCAGCGGGATCGGGCGGGCCCCAGCAGCGCGACGGGGCCTCACCGCGTTTCCTTCGCGAGCGCGGTGATCTCCACGTTGGGAGGCACGCCGGTCAGGGTGAAGCTCACCACGTCGCCGATGTCGAGCCCCTGGTAGAGCTGGGGATCGTGCACGCGGAAGCCCATGGTCATCGAGCCCATGTATCCGGCCAGGTCCTCGTGGGTGAGCACTACCACGTTCAGCTCCGGCAGGACCGCGCGCACGATCGCGCGCGAGTGCCAGGTGCGCTCGATGCCGGCCACGAGCTGCTGCTGACGGGCTCGCTGCAGCTCGTCGCCCAGGCGAACGGTCTCGCGGCCCCAGGCCAGATATCCGAGCAGCAGCCCGAGCCCCAGGGAGAGGTTGATCAGGACGACGACGCGCCAGAGTCGCATGACCGCCCTAGTGTACGTGCTCCTCCGGGGCCGGGCCCTCCGGCGTCTCCTTGTCGATGATCTGGATCTGCTCCACCAACGTGGGCAACGCGTCCCATCCCGCGCCCGGGGATCCCGGCAGCCAGCGCGCACGGATGTAGCCTTGGCGGTCGAGCAGGAACTCCGCGTGGACCGGCGGCGCGGCCCGCGGCGAGAGCGATCGCGGGGTCAGGCCGCGGCCGAGCAGCGCGTAGGTCGTCGCGATCTCGGCGGCGCCGTCGGTGATGACCGGGAACAGAATCGGAGGCCGGCCGCCGAGGCGGCGGATGATCTGATCCGGCTCGCCGAGCGGGACCGCCACGATCTCGGTGCCGAGGGACTGGATCGTGTTGTAGGCCTCCATGAGCTGCACCAGGCGCGGCCGCGACTCCGGCAGCGTGAAGAGCACGAGCAGTACCATCCAGCGATCGCGCAGCTCCTTGAGCGCGCGCGGCGGGGCCGGGCCCACCGCGATCGGGAAGTCGGGCGCGACGAGCCACGCCCGGTTGGGCTGGACCAGCGCGGTCATCTGGCGGGCCTGCTCGCCGGCGGCCAGCGCGCGGATGAAGTTGATCAGGTCCCAGCGCTCCTCCTCCGTGAGGACTGAGCCGAAGGGCGGCATTCCTCCGGCGGGGATCCCGTGGGTGAGCCACCAGAACATGTCGCCCGCGGTGTGCTGCGCGGTGTGCGGCGCGGTCAGGTCGGCGGGCGGGCGGGGGAGGCCCGCGCCGCCGGGTCCGTCGCCGCGGCCCCCCGCGCCGTGGCAGGTGGCGCAGTCCGTGCGGAAGAGCGCGGCGCCGTTGGCCACCGAAACCGCCTGGTAGGGCACCGAGGAGCGGCGATACGTCGTCGGATAGGCGTCCACCGTCATCGGCGGCAGCGCGAGCGAGAGGCCGAGCACCAGCGCGGCGGCGCCCGCGCCGACCAGCAGCACCCGCCACGAGCGGACCATCAGCCCGACCACGAGGGCCAGGAGCCCGAGGAATGCGATCTGCGCGCCGATCAGGACCTGGGTGGCGCCGCCCGGGAGCGACGCCGCCACTTCCCACGAGTAGCGCTGGGAGAACGGCCACCGGATCGGATCGTGAGCGGCGGGTGGCGAGATGGAGAGCGCGCTCGTCAGCAGCAGGATCAGCACCGCGAGCGCGGCCTCCGCCGCCACGAAGCGGCCGAGTCGGGTCATCGCGGGGCGGCCGACGGTGGCGCCGTCGCCGGAGAGCCGCGGGAGCCAGAGGCGATTGGACTGCGCGAGCGCGAGGATCGGGATCAGCAGCGCGACCTTGGCGAGGAGCAGCCGGCCGTATGTGGTGCCGAGCAGCGCCGGGAGGCTGCCCACCTGGACCCAGGTGTTGCAGAGGCCGGTGACGACGACGATCACCATGACCGCCAACGCCATCCGCGAGAAGGCGCGCACCGCGAGCACCGCGAACGGCCGCGCGTCGGCTCCCGACTCGGCCGCGCCGGCGCGCAGGAGCGCGGCCAGCGGCAGCAGCGAGCCGAACCAGGCGCCGGCCGCGAGCAGATGGACCGCGTCGAGCAGCGCGATCGTGAGCCCGCCGGGCTCGACGGCCGCCGCGTGGCCCGCCCAGGCCATCGCGGCCGCGCCGGTCATCGCGAGCAGCGCGGCCTGGCCGCGGAACGCGACCCAGTCCGCGGTGGACTCCTCGCGCTCGCGCAGGAGCAGCAGCGCGGCCAGGAGCAGGAGCACCCCGTGGCGCACCAGCCACACCGTGCCGAAGCGGCTTCGGCCGAGCAGCGCGAGCCAGGCGCCCGGCTCGAGCGCCGCGGCGGGCCGGCCGGTGGCCACCGCGGCCTGGTAGGCGAGCGTCGCGAGCCCGGAGAGGAGGACCGCCGCCACCAGGCGCCGCGCCCAGCGGAGCACGCGCGCCTCCCAGGCGAGCGCGGTTGGCCGATCGGAGCGCCCCGCGAGGAGCAGCGCGGCGACCAGGCCCACGAGCGCCAGGCCGCAGGCCAGGTGGAGCCAGCGGACCGCGATTCCCAGGCCGATCATTCTGACCGCCTGCGCGTGAGCAGCATCACGATGATGACGATCAGCACGCCCGCGGCCAGCGCGAGGATCCCGGCCAGCAGGCCGGCCATCAGCGGGCTCAGCGCTTCGGTGCGCAGCGGTCCGCCGTGGTCGGCCCACGCCGGCGACGCCAGAGCGAGCGGGGCGAATGTCATGGCCGTCGTCATTATAATGAGTGGCGGCACCGGTTCCTCGTGAACCCGACTCGATCCACTCCACGGCGGCCCGTCCGCGCGGTCATCTTCGACGCGGGCAACACGCTCCTGCGCATGGACTACGCGATCATCGCCGAGCAGATCGGCGCGCGCGGCCGGCCGGTGACCCTCGCCCAGGTCGAGGAGGCCGAGTTGCGGGCGCGCGTGCGCCTCGATCCGCACCTGGCGCCGGGTACGGTGTCCACCGAGAGCCGGGACACCCACGGGCGCTACCTGCGCTACCTGCTCGAGCACCTGGGCATCACCGACGAGCGGGAGATCGAGGCCATCGCGCGGTGGCGGCGCGGCTACAACCTGCCGGTGGGCCTCTGGACCCGGGCCGATCCCGAAGCGCTCGCCGCGGTGCGCGCGGTGCGGGAGGCGGGCCTCGTGGCCGGTGTCATCTCCAACTCCAACGGCTCGGTCCGGTCGATCCTCGAGGAGACCGGCCTGGCCGCGCACCTGCAGTTCATCATCGACTCCGCGGTGGTGGGCGTGGAGAAGCCCGATCCGCGGATCTTCCATCTGGGGCTGCGGGAGGCCGGGGTCGCGGCCGACGAGGCGGTCTACGTCGGCGACATCTACTCGGTGGACGTGCTCGGCGCGCGCGCCGCCGGGCTCGAAGGCATCCTCCTCGACCCCGGCGGATTCTGGGGGACGCGGGATTGCCATCTGGCGAGCGGCCTCGGCCACGCGGTGCGGCTGGCCGTCTCTCCAGGCGGAGAGGGCGGCGGTCAGGCGGGGAGGGTCACGTAGGGATATCGGCGGAGGGCGTCGTAGACGATGCGCTGCATGTCCGCGACCGCCGCCGCGGTCCGGCCCTCGAAGCGCAGGGTCAGGTACGGGTTGGTGTTCGAGGCCCGAACCAGCCCCCAGCCTTCGGGAAAGATGATGCGCGCCCCGTCGATGTCGATGGTGTCGTAGCGGCTCTTGAACTCGCGCGCCAGCTCCGCCACCAGCCCGAACTTCTTGTCGTCCGGGCACGGCGCCTTCAGCTCCGGCGTCGAATGCAGATGCGGCAGCGTGTCGAAGTGCGCGGAGGCGGGCTTGCGGTCGGCGGCCACGAGCTGGAGGAACCGGCAGGAGGCGAGGATGCCGTCGTCCACACCGTACCAGTCCTCGCCGAAGAACATGTGGCCGGAGACCTCGCCGCCGAGCAGGATCCCGTCCTCGCGCATCTTCCGCTTGAGCAGCGAATGCCCGGTCTTCCACATGATGGGCTCACCGCCGTGCTTGCGGATGTCGTCCACCAGCACCTGCGAGGATTTCACGTCGAAGATCACCTTGGCGCCCCGATGGCGGGTCAGGAGATCGCGCGCGAGCAGCGCGAGCAGCAGGTCGGCCTCGTGACGGCGGCCCTTCTCGTCGACGATGCCGACCCGGTCGGCGTCGCCGTCGTAGGCCACGCCCACGTCGGCCCGCACCTCGGAGACCTTGGCCACCAGGTCGCGCATGTTCTCCTCCATCTCCGGATCGGGGAGATGGTTCGGAAAGCTACCGTCGGACTCGCAGTACAGCTCCACCACCTCGCAGCCGAGCCGGCGCAGCAGCTCGGGGGCGAAGGCCCCCGCGATGCCGTTGCCCGCGTCCACCGCGACCTTGAGCCGGCGGCCGAGCCGGATGTTCCGGGTGATGGCGGTGAAGTACTCCTCGCGCGGGTCGCGGGTCGTGCGGGTGCCCGCGCCCCGCTCGAAGTCGCCCGAGCGGATCGTCTCGAGCAGCCCCTGGATCTCGGCCTCCGAGAGCGGGGCCGCGCCCGCGTGCACCATCTTGACGCCGTTGTCGGAGACCGGGTTGTGGCTGCCGGTCACCGTGGCGCCGCCGTCGAGCTCCCAGTGCGCGGTCGCGAAGTACAGCAGCGGGGTGTGGTTGACCCCGATGTCCACCACGTCGAGTCCGGTGGAGAGAACGCCGGTGGCGAACGCCTCCTTCAGATCGTGCGACGACGTCCGGTTGTCCATGCCGAGCGCGACGGTGCGGCCGCGCCGACGGCGCACCAGGGTGCCGTAGGCGCGGCCGACGCGCTCGAAGACGGGCGGGGTGATGTCGATGCCCACCTTGCCGCGCACGTCGTAGGCGCGGAAGATGTACGGATTCAGCTCGACCACGAAGCGCGGCGCCCCGGCTACAGGACGGCGACCGCTTCGATCTCGATCAGCCACTCCGGCTGGGCCAGCGCGGCCACCGCCACCAGCGTGGAGGCGCAGGACTTCTTGCCGAAGAACTCCTCGCGGATGGGCCCGAGATCGGCGCGATGGCGGATGTCGGTCAAGTAGGTGTTGATCTTGACGACGTTGTCCATCGTGCCGCCGCCCGCCTCCACCTGCGCCTTGAGCGCCTGGAAGACCGCGCGGGCCTGCCCCTTGAAGTCGCCGCGATGCGCCGGGCCGCCCTTGTCGTCGTAGGCGACCTGGCCCGCGAGGTAGAGGATGGTCTGCGCGCCGGTGACCTTCACGCCCTGCGAGTAGGTCGGAGGATCCCAGACACCCTTGGCGGCGTAGCGCTCGATCTTGGCCATACGATCTCCTCTCATCGGTGAAGGGATGGTGACGACTAAGGTACTATACGCGAAGCGATCGGAGGAGACCATGGACGACGCCCTCAAGGAGACGACGCGCCGGACGGCCCGCATGCTGTTCCACTCCATCAAGAGCGGGGTGGGATTCGACACGTGGAAGAAGTTCGACAAGGATCTCGCTCGCGAGCTGAGCATGTTCTTCACCGGCAAGCTCTACAGCCGTGAGGTCATCTCCCAGAAGCAGCGAGAGCTGTGCGCGGTGGCCTCGCTCACCGTGCTGAACCGGCGAAACGAGGTGCACGCGCACATCCACGCCGCCCTGAACGTGGGCGCCACCCGCCAGGAAGTGGCCGAGGTGATCTTCCAGCAGGTGACCTACGGCGGCATGCCGGTGGTGGTGGAGGCGCTGGACGTCTTCAAGCACGTACTGCAAGAGCGGGGCGAGTGGGAGGAGTGACCGCGCCAAGGGCGATGCACGAGACGGTGGCCGCCGCGATCCAGGCCGCGCAGGCCGCGGGCGAGATCGCGATGCGGTACTACCGCGGCGGCTTCGAGGTCACGATCAAGGCGGATCAGACCCCGGTCACCCAGGCCGATCGCGAGGCGGAGCAGGCCATCAAGGCGGTGCTCCGGCGCGCGTTTCCCGACCACGGCTTCCTCGGCGAGGAGCTCGGCGAGGAGGGGCCGAAGGACCGGCGGTGGATCATCGATCCCATCGACGGCACCCGGAACTTCATCCGGCGCGTGCCGATCTGGGCGGTGCTGATCGGCCTCGAGGAGGCGGGCGAGGTGATCGCGGGGGTGGTGTTCAACCCGGCGAGCGGCGAGATGTTCTGGGCCCGCAAGGGCGACGGGGCCTGGGCCGACTCCACCCGGCTGCGCGTGTCCGACTGCGCCGCGCTGAAGGCCGCCACCCTGCTCCACGCCGATCTCCACCTGCTGCGCGAGGGCGGGCACTGGAGCGCCTTCGTCAAGATGGTGGACCAGTGCGGACGCACCCGTGGCTTTGGCGACTACTACGGCTACGGCCTGGTCGCCGCCGGCAAGGCCGAGATCTACCTCGAGACTGATCTCAAGCCCTGGGACATCGCCCCGGTGAAGATCCTGGTCGAGGAGGCGGGCGGGCGGCTCACCGACTTCACGGGCCGGCCCACCATCTACGACGGATCCGTCCTCGCCAGCAACGGCCGCCTGCACGAGGCCGCGCTCAAGCTGCTCGCGCCCTGAAGCGGGGCCGATGCGCCTGCACCCCTTCCGCGCCTTCCGTCCCGCCCCCGGGCAGGCGGCGGCGATCGCCTCGCCCCCGTACGACGTGGTGAGCCGCGGGGAGGCGGCCGCGCTGGCGCGTGAGAATCCACGGTCGTTCCTCCACGTCTGCCGGGCCGAGATCGATCTGCCCGCCGAGGTGGATCCGTACGACCCGCGCGTCTATGCCCGGGCCCGCGAGAATCTCGACGCGCTGGTCCGACGCGGCGACCTCGTCCGCGATCCCGAGCCGGCGCTGTTCCTCTACCGCGAGGTCATGGATGGCCGCGCGCAGGTCGGCGTGGTGGGCTGCGTGCACGTGGACGACTACGAGACCGACGTCATCCGCAAGCACGAGAAGACGCGGCCCGACAAGGAGGACGACCGCACTCGCCACCTGCTCGCGCTCGACGCCCAGGCCGAGCCGGTGCTGCTGATGTACCGCGGCCGGGCCGAGATCGACGCGCTCGTCACCGCGGCCACCACGGCGTCGCCGCTCTACGACTTCACCACGCCCGGCGGCGTGGCCCACACGGTCTGGCGCGTCGCCGACGCCACGCCGTATCTGACCGCGTTCGCCGGCGTGGCCTCGGTCTACGTGGCCGACGGCCACCATCGCTCGGCCAGCGCCTGGCGGGCCGCGCGCCAGCGCCGCGCCGAGAACCCGCGGCACACGGGAGACGAGGAGTACGACTGGCTCCTCGCGGTGCTGTTCCCGGCCGGCCAGCTCTCCATCCTGGCCTACAACCGGCTGGTCCTCGACCTCGCGGGCCGCCGGCCGGACGAGGTGCTGGGTGACCTGGCGAAGCTCGGCCGCCTGTCCGCCGGCGCGGACCCGGTGCCGCCGCGCCCCGGCGTCTTCTGCTTCTACTTCTCGGATGGTCGGGGAGGTGGCTCGAGGGGCGCCTGGCACCGGCTCGAGCTACCCGAAGACTCGGTCGACCGGAGCGATCCGCTCCGGGCCCTCGACGTGTCGCTGCTGCAGGAGCGCGTGCTGGGGCCGCTGCTCGGCATCGTCGACCAGCGCACCGACAAGCGCATCGACTTCGTGGGCGGCATCCGCGGCACGCGCGCGCTCGAGACGCGGGTGGACGCGGGCGAGGCGGCGCTCGCGATCTCGCTGCACCCGACCACGGTGGAGCAGCTCATGACGGTCTCGGACCGCGGCCACGTGATGCCGCCCAAGAGCACCTGGTTCGAGCCCAAGCTCCTGAGCGGCCTCTTCGTGCATCCGATCGCCTGAGGTTGTCCGAACATGGCCGAATACACGCTGCGGGTGGTCCGGATCTTCGTGACCGACTGGCGGCGGGCCTTCCGCTTCTACACGGAGACACTCGGAATTCCCGCGGCGTACCAGAGCGAGGCGATGGGATGGGCTCAGCTCGCGACGGGGGAATGCCAGCTCGCGCTCGAGCGCGTCGCTCCCGACGATGAGGAAGGCCGCGCGCTCGTCGGGCGCTTCGTGGGCGCGTCGCTCGCGGTACCGGACGTCGAGGCCGAGTACCGGCTGCTCGTGGCGCGCGGCGTCCAGTTCGTGGAGCCGCCCGAGAAGCAGCCGTGGGGCGGAACCCTCGCCCATCTCCGCGACCCGGACGGCAACGTGATCACCCTGGTGAGCGGCCCGGCCTGAGACGGTGGAGGGAGGCATGGCCATGACTGCCGCGTCGAAGGTCGACCCGTTCTCCCGGGAATTCCTCTCCGATCCCTATCCGTTCCACGAGGAGCTGCGGGAGGCCGGGCCGGTGGTCTGGCTCGACCGGTACGACATCTGGGCGATGGCCCGCCACGAGGAGGTGCGGGCCTGCCTCATGGACTGGGAGACCTTCTGCTCGTCGGCGGGGGTCGGGCTGAGCGATTTCCGCAAGGAGCCGCCGTGGCGCCCGCCCAGCCTCATCCTCGAGGCCGATCCGCCGCTCCATACCCGTACCCGCGCGGTGCTGACCCGCATCCTCTCCGCGGCCGCGATGAAGAAGCTCTGGACGACCTTCGAGCAGGACGCGATCGGGCTCGTCGACCGCCTCGTCGAGCGCGAGACGTTCGACGCGGTCCGAGATCTCGCCGAGGTCTACCCACTGAAGGTCTTTCCCGACGCGGTCGGACTCGCCGAGGAGGGTCGGGAGAATCTGCTGCCCTACGGCAACATGGCGTTCAACGCGTTCGGGCCGCGCAACGATCTCTTCCATCAGGCGATGGCGAATGCGCAGCCGGTCGTGAGCTGGATCACGTCGAGGTGTCAGCGGGCCGCCCTGGCGCCGGACCGGCTGGGCGCCCAGATCTACGCGGCCGCCGACGCGGGTCAGCTCACCGAGGATGAGGCATCGCTCCTCGTTCGATCGTTCCTGACCGCGGGTCTCGACACCACGGTGGTCGGGCTCGGCAACGCGCTCTTCTGCTTCGCCCGGAATCCGGAGCAGTGGCAACGGCTCAGACAGGATCCTGCGCTCGCCCGGGCCGCCTTCGACGAGGTGCTCCGCTACGAGTCGCCGGTGCAGACCTTCTTCCGCACCACCACGCGCGCGGTCGAGGTCGGGGGAGTGAAGCTCGGCGAGGGTGAGAAGGCGCTCCTCTTCCTGGCCGCGGCCAACCGGGACGCCCGGCGCTGGGAGCATCCGGACCGCTTCGACATCACTCGCCGCGCGAGCGGGCACCTCGCCTTCGGGGTAGGGATCCACGGCTGCGTCGGCATGGCGGTCGCACGGCTCGAGGCCGAGATCGTGCTGTCGCTCCTGGCGCGCAAGGTCGAAACCATCGCGCTCGACGGGGAGCCCGAGCGCCGGCTCAACAACACGCTGCGGGGCCTCGCCCGCCTGCCGGTCCGGGTCCGGCCTTCTTGACAAGCGCCGGACCCCTGTCCCAGAATCGCGCCAGCCTTCACCGGCTCGATCGCTCGTCACCGCCGACGCATTCACTTTTCAGAGGAGGCGCATTCATGAGCACGATTAGCAGGCGGCGATTTCTCGGGAGCGCAGGGCTGCTCGGGGCGGGGGCGATGCTGGCGGAGGGCGCGCTCCGGGGCGCGCGCGCGGACAAACCGCTGAACTTCTCGGGATGGGTCTTCAAGCCCGACACCGTCAAGGACTACGTCGACTTCTACAACAAGAAGTACGGCGGGCAGGTGAAGTACGAGGCGATTCCGTGGCCGAATTACCACCCCACCATGGAGACGCGCGCCTTCTCGGGCGAGATCGTGGACGTGATGTACTGCACCCACAACTACCGGGAGCGCTGGTTCGAGAACGGGCTGATCCGGCCGGTCGACGATCTGCCCGGGGTGGACGAGCTCAAGAAGAAGATGACGCCGGCGAACCTGGACAGCCTGAAGAGCAAGGACGGGAGCAAGCTTCTCGGCCTGCCCTACTTCACCAGCCTCTTCGTGCTCATCTACAACGAGCCCATGCTCCAGCAGGCCGGCATCAAGGCGCCGGCCAAGAGCTGGGACGAATTGGTCGAGCACTGCACGAAGCTGAAGAAGGACAAGATCAGCGACACGCCGTTCCTGCCCAACTGGAACAACAGCCCGTCCGGCACCATGCCCCAGTTCATGAGCGACTGCTTCTCCGAAGGCGCCGGCGTCTTCGACGCCAAGAACCGGGTGATCGTGGACCAGGAGCCCGGGGCGGCCCGCGCGATGGAGCGCTGGCAGAAGGTCTACAAGGCCGAGCTAGTCAACCCCGAGGTGCTCACCAAGACCTCGTCCACCGACACGCACCGGATCTTCTGGACCGGGCGCTACGCCTACCACACCAACCACTCGTACTATCTGAAGACGATCGCGGGGGAGCCGGAGAACTCGAAGCTCGCTCCCAAGAAGGCGAAGCTGGCGACCTACCCGGGAAACGGCCAGAGCTACATGTGGACGGACTCCTACGTGCTGAACGCCAAGACCAAGGTGCTCGACGACGCCTGGAAGCTCACGAAGTTCCTCGGCGGCAATCTGAACGGGGACTGGTACGTCCAGCGGCAGTGGTGCCTGATCTCCGGCCTCGACAACCCCTACCCCGAGATGTACGACCACCCCGAGATCATCTCGTCCTACGACCGGTGGATCGACCTCAAGCTGCTGCGCGAGCAGTATAAGAAGGGCCGCGTGATCGCCGCCTACAAGGAGCCCTGGTACGGTGAGTACGACGCCAAGGCGGTCGCGACCGTCCACAACATCATCCGCGGCACCACGACGGTGCCCAAGGGCCTGAAGGACCTGGTCGCGCTCCAAAAGTCGCTGACGTAGTTGTCCCTCGAGATCCCGACCCCGCTCACGGTGCCGCGTCTGCGGCTGCGCGCGGTGCGCCTGTCCGAGGCCTCGTTCGCCCGGCTGCTGGTGGCGCCCGCCGTGCTCGCCATCGTGGCGGTGGTCGCGGTCCCGCTCGCGTACTCGCTCTGGCTGTCGTTCACCGACGTCAACCTGCTCCGCACCAACGGCGCGGCCATCGAGCTGTTCGGGATGCGGCTGCCGCTGTACCGCTGGGTGGGGCTGAAGAACTACCTGCAGGTCTTCTCCGACCCGCTCTACTGGGACTCCCTCTGGCGCACGCTCTACTTCGTCGGGGCCTTCGTGATCGAGGCGACCCTGGTCGGTCTCGGGGTGGCCCTCGTGCTGAACGAGCGCTTCCCGGGCCGCCCTCTGATGCGGAGCCTCCTCCTCGTCCCCTGGTCGCTGTCGCGCATCGTGGTGGGGCTGCTCTGGATCGGCATCCTCGACTTCGAGTTCGGCGCCTTCAACGGCTACATGCAGCGGCTCGGGCTGCTCACCGGGTCGATCGCCTTCTTCAAGGACGGCTTCAGCGCGTTGAACGTGCTCGTGTCGGTCTACACGTGGAACCAGGCGCCGTTCGCGACGCTCCTCTTCCTGGCCGGCATGCAGTCGATCTCGGAGGACCTCTACGCGGCCGCCGAGGTGGACGGCGCCGGCTACTGGCAGCGCTTCCGCTACGTGACCCTGCCCGCGCTCCGGCCCATCCTTTTCCTGGTGCTGGTGCTGTGCACGGTAAACGCCTTCCTCATGCTGGACCTCATCTACATCCTCACCATGGGCGGGCCGGCCAACGAGACCACCACGATCTCCTGGCTCGGGTTCCAGACGAGCTTCGCGTTCTTCAAGTTCGGCCCCGGGACCGCGATCCTCTACACCCTCACCGGGCTCTGCCTGCTCGTGACCTTCATCTACCACCGGCTCATCCTGGCCCGCTTCGAGCCGGAAGGCTGACGGCGTGGCGACGACGGCGGCGGCGAGACCGCGCTACCGGGGTGGCAGCTACAAGGCGCGCTCGACGACGAGCCGCGCGCTGCTCTACGGACTCGTCTTCGTGGTCGCCCTCTGGCTCATCGGCCCCTTCATCTGGCTCTTCGTCACCAGCGTCTCCTACCAGCGGAACCTGCTGGCGCGGCCGCTGCCGTTCGTCCCGCCCGAGATCACCCTGCAGAACTACCGGATGATCCTCGGCCTCGTGCGCTTCCACGCCGAGGGCCAGGCGGCCAAGATCCTGCCCTCCATGCTGAACACGCTGATCGTGGCCTCGGTAGTCACGTTCGTGAACCTCGTGGTCGGCACCACCGCCGGCTACGCCTACGCGCGGTTCCGGTTCCCGCTCAAGACGTTCTCGCTCTTCGCTCTGCTGTTCACGCGCATGCTGCCCACCATCGTGCTGATCCCAGCCTTCTTCGTGATGTTCCGGGCGCTCGGGCTGCAGAACACGCTGGCCGGGCTGGTCGTCGCCTACTGCTCCTTCACGCTGCCCTTCACGGTGTGGATCATGAAGGCGTACTTCGAGACGGTGCCGGCCGACCTCGACAAGAGCGCGCTCGTGGATGGCTGCAACCGCTTCCAGGCCTACTATCGGATAGTCCTGCCGGTGTCGGGGCCGGGGCTGGTGGCGGGTGGTGCCTTCACCTTCATGCTCTGCTGGAACGAGTTCGTGGTTGCCCAGGTGCTCAATACCAAGCCGGGCACCACCACGCTTCCGCCGGTCATCGCGGCGATGAACGGCCAGGTCAACGTGGACTACTCGGTGATCGCGGCCTCGGGCTTCCTCGGCGCGCTCCCCGCGGTGCTGCTCGTGCTGATGTTCCAGAAGTACATGGTGCAGGGCCTCACCGCGGGGTCGGTGAAAGGCTGAGCGGGCGCGTCACTCCGGCAAGTAGAGCCGGGTGAAGTGGTCGTCGGTGACGAGGCCGTCGGGGCTCACCGTGAAGTTCGAGGTGATCAGCCCCCGCGCGCCCGCGAAGCGCCCGTCGCCGCCGGTGATCCGCCACATCACGACGCCGTGGCTGCCGGTCCCGCCCGGCGCCGGCCCCACGTGCCCGCGTCCCACGGTGTCGAAGGTGATCGATCCTGCGCGGCCGTAGGTGATGGTGCCGTCCTCGACGAAGGAGCCATCGGAACCACGCTCCACCCGCGACTCGAGGACCGCGGACTCGCCGGCCACGGCCTCGATGGACGCGTCCACGCCGTGCTCGCCCATCAGCGCGCGCAGGGTCTGGCTGGGGGCGGTGGTGCGTGCCCGGCGCGTGGTGGTGGAGCCGGGCTCCGGCCCGCCCCGGCCGCGGAACTCGAGCGCGAAGACGAGCTCGCGCATGGGAGCTAGAAGATGATCACGCCGCGGCCCAGCTCGCCCGCGGCGAGGGCCCGGAACGCCTCGTTGGCGTCCTCGAGCGCGTAGCGATGGGTGATCAGCTCGTCGATGCGGAGCTTGCCGGCCTGGTAGAGGCGGACCAGCCGCGGCAGATCCTCGCGCGTGCGCGCGCTGCCGTAGCTCGAGCCGCGGACCACGCGCTCGCCCGTCACCATCGGCCGCACGTCGAAGGGCACGGTGGCGCCCGTCTCCGGCACCCCGATCAGCACGCAGGTGCCGCCCGGGGCCAGGGCCTCGATCGCCTGGAGGATGGGACGCGTGGCTCCCACCGCCACGAAGGTGAAGTCGGCACCGCGGCCCGTGATGGCGCGGATGGCGGCGGCCGGGTCCTCCTTGGACGCGTCGATGCCGTGAGTCGCGCCCACCGCGCGCGCGTGGTCGAGCTTGGAGGCCAGGAGATCCACCGCGATGATCGGATCGGCCGCCACCATCGCGCCGCCCTGCACGACGTTGAGGCCGACGCCGCCCGCGCCGAAGACGGCCATGCTCGCGCCCGCCGGCACCGCCGCGGTATTGAGCACCGCGCCGACTCCGGTCATGACCGAGCAGCCGATGAGGGCGGCGCGGTCGAGCGGCATGGCGCGGTCGATGCGGATGGCGCAGGACTCGTGCACGACGGTGCGCGAGGCGTAGGTGGCGACGTGGCCGTAGTGGTAGACCGGTGCGCCGCCGAGGCTCATTCTCGTCGTCCCGTCCGGCAGCACGCCCTTGCCGGGCTGGCGGCGCTCGCAGAGATTGGGCCGGCCGATCACGCAGTAGTGGCAGCGCCCGCAGGTGGGGGCCCACGAGAGGATCACGTGGTCGCCGACCGCCAGCTCGGTGACGCCGGGGCCGAGCGCCTCCACCACCCCCGCACCCTCGTCACCCAGCACGATCGGCATCGGCACGCCCTTCCAGCTCCCGTCGGCGGCGTGCAGGCAGCTGTGGCACACGCCGCTCGCGGCCATCGCCACCAGCACCTCACCCGTCCGGGGCGCCTCCAGCGCCACGTCCTCCACCCGCTGCGGCTTGCCCGGCTCGAAGAGAACGGCTGCCCGCATGAATGCGCTCCCGTGGGATTCAGCGGCTGTAGCGGATCCGCGGATCGAGGTAGCTGTAGAGCAGATCCACCGCCAGGTTGATGGTCATGAACAGCATCGCGATGAAGAGAATGGTGGACTGGGTGAGCGGATAGTCGCGCTGGTAGATGGACCAGAGCACGAGGCGGCCCACCCCGGGCAGGGTGAAGACCTCCTCGACCACCACCGTCCCGCCGAGCAGGATGCCGATCTGCAGCCCGGCCACTGTGACGATCGGGATCAGCGCGTTGCGGAAGGCGTGCTTGAGGACGACCAGGCGCCCGGCCAGGCCCTTGGCCGCCGCGGTGCGGATGTAGTCGGAGCCGAGCACGTCGAGCATGCACGCGCGCGTGGTGCGAGCGATGTTGGCCGCGCTCGCGGTGCCGAGACAGAGGGCGGGGAGCAGCATGATCGTGAGGTTGCGGCGGGGATCGGCCCAGAAGTCCACCCAGACCACCGGCGGCATCCAGCGCAGGTAGAGCGAGAAGAACAGGATCAACATGGTGCCCTGCCAGAAGACGGGCACCGACAGGCCGAGCAGCGTGCCGACGCGAGTGGCGTTGTCCACCGCCTGATCGCGGCGGACCGCGGAGAAGATGCCGGCGGCCACGCCCAGCGCGAGCGCGAAGGCCATCGAGAAGACGGTCAGCTCGAGGGTCACCGGCAGCCGCTCGCGGATCAGGCCGACCACCGGCTTTCCCGTCCGCCACGAGGTGCCGAGATCGCCGTGCGCGAGGCTCCCCATCCAGTGGCCGTACTGCACGTACCACGGCCGGTCGAGCCCGAAGAAGCGCTTGAGCTCGGCCACCATCGCCGGGCTCGCGATGGCGTCGGCGCCGATCATCTGCTCGACCACCGTGCCCGGGATCAGCCGCAGCATCAGAAACACGAGCACGGTCAGACCCGCGAGGGTCAGCGCCATGGAGTAGAGACGGACGACCAGATAACGGGTCACGCCGAGGCTCTGTTCTGATTGGGGGGGAGCGGCGCCGCTCCTCCCCCAAGCCCCCCCACCACATTGGTCATCGCGCGGAGTGTGTTCGGTCCGTTTTCGCCTACGCCTTGTCTATCCAGGCGCCCTCGAAGCCGTAGAGCAGGGCCATCGGATGCTGCTTGAAGCCCTTGACGCTGTTCTGGGTGAAGTCGATGGTGTCGGCCGAGAAGAGCCAGAGGTGCGGAACGTTCTCCAGGATCATGATCTGGACGCGGTCGTAGATCTCCTTGCGTTTCTTGAAGTCCAAGGTACGCCGGCCCTCTTCGAGCAGGGCGTCCAGCTCGGGCACGCTCCAGCTGTTCCAGTTCTGGCCCTTGGTCGAGTGGAGCGCGCGGAAGAAGGCGGTGTCGGGATCCGCGTAGCCCGGGGTGGAGTTCATGGTCATGTCGAAGTCGTGGGCGAGCCATCGCTTGATCCAGATGGCGTACTCCACGTTCTCGATCTCCATGGTGATCCCGATGCGCTTGAGCTGGTTGGCGATGACCGGAGCCCCCGCCACCATCGTGGGGAAGGTCGGGATGACCAGGCACTTCACGGTGAAGCCCGCGCTCTGGCCCGCCTCCGCCATCAGCTTCTTGGCTTTCTCGACGTCCGGCTTGTAGTACTTCATCCACACCTCTTCCGGGAGCTGCCACTGCTTCATCGGCGCGGTGGCCGGGGCGGTGAGCCGGCCGAAGCCGGCCGCGGCCACCCGGAGCACCTGGCTGCGGTCCACCGCCCAGCTGATGGCCTGACGCACCCGCACGTCCTTGAGCGGCCCCCGGTTGGCGCTGATGTTGAGATAGTCGTAGCCGAGGCGGGAGCTGCGGTAGCCGGTGAGGCTCTTCTCTTCCTTCAAGAGACTATAGTTCTTGTTGTCCTCGATGAAGGCGTGCTGGATCTGGCCGGTGCGGAGCGCGGCCACGATGTTGGACTCGTCGGGGATGGTCCGGACGATCAGCTCGTCCACGTGGGGCAGGCCCTTCCGGAAATAGTTGGGATTCCGCTTCAGCACGAGCTGCTGCTCCACCTTCCAGTCCACGAACGTGAAGGGCCCGGTGCCCACCGCGGCCTTGTTGAGGTCTCCGCCCGAGCTCTTGACCCCGGCCTCGTTGATGATGAAGCCCCAGAAGCCGCCCAGCGCGGCGAGCAGCCCCGCGAAGGGCTCCTTGGTGATGAACTTCACCGTGTACTTGCCGGCCGGCTCGACCTTGTCCACCGCGATGAAGTCGGACTTGCCCGGGCTCTTCTCGAAGAGACGGTCGAAGGTGAACCTCACGTCGGCGGAGGTCAGCTCCTGCCCGTCGTGGAACTTCACGCCCTGCCGGAGCTTGAAGGTCCAGACGGTGCCGTCCTTGCTCGTCTCCCACGACTCGGCCAGCTCCGGCACCGGGGCCATGTTCTCGTCGAAGCGTACGAGCTGGTTGTACGTCAGGGGCGAGCGGCGGCTGCGGGAGAGCGAGGGGACGAGCTGGGGGTCGAGGCCGGTGGCCTCGGTGGCCTGCGCGGAGACGAGGGTCCCGCCCGTCCTGGGAGTCTGCGCGGCGGCCCGCCGGCCGACGCCGCTCAGCGCGATGCCGCCCAGGGTGAGACCGCCCGCCTTGAGGAGCTGACGGCGGCTGAGCCCGCGTCCGTCCTGGTTGCCGTGATCGTTGGTCATGGTCGTTCCTCCGGTGAAGGGGGCACTACTGAGCGCTGGGATCGAGGACGTCGCGGAGCCCGTCGCCCAGCAGATTGAAGGCGAGGACGGTGACCATGATCGCGATGCCCGGGAAGACCGAGATCCACGGCGCGGTCTCGAGGTAGGTGCGTCCTTCGTTGAGCATGTTGCCCCACGACGGAGTGGGTGGCTGGGCCGAGAGGCCCAGGTAGCTGAGGGAGGCCTCGATCAGGATCGCCTGCGACAGCGCGACCGTGCCCTGGACCACGAACGGGGAGAGCACGTTGGGCAGCACGTGCTTGAGCGCCACCACCCAGCGGGTGGCGCCCAGCGCGCGGATCGCCTCGACGTATTCCTTCTCGCGCTCGGCGAGCACGGGCCCGCGCATGACGCGGGCGAAGAGCGGCACGTAGACGATGACGATGGCGATGACCGCGCTGTTGACTCCGGGTCCCCGCATGGCCGCGATGCCGACCGAGAGCAGGAGCCCCGGGACGCTGAAGAACACGTCCAGCACGCGGTTGATCACGTTGTCCCAGGCGCCGCCCAGGTAGCCGGCGGTGAGGCCGAGCACGCCGCCCGCGAGCATCGCGACGCCGATGGAGGTGACCGCTACGTAGAGCGAGATGCGGGTGCCGTGGATCACGCGGCTCAGGACGTCGCGCCCGAAGCGGTCGGTGCCGAACAAGGCCTTGGCGCTCGGCGGTGCCTCGATCAGGTCGAAGTTCTGCTCGTCGGGGGCCTGCGGGGCGAGCGAGTTCGCGAGCAGCGCGACCCCGACGATGAGCAGTACGCACAGCCCGCCGGCCACGACCACGGCATTGTGGGTGACCCGGCGGAGTTGGCGGCTCCATCGGACCCGGGGCGGTGAACCAACGACCGGGCCGATCACCCGTTCGGACGAGACTTCCACGGGGGCGACACTAGGCCCCGGGCGTCGGCCTGTCAAGGCCGTGAGGCGGGCCGTATCGCGCGGGCTCCTGCCCGCGAAGTAGGCGGGATTTCTACCGCTTACGGTTTATCATCGATTCATGCGCAGGTATGCGACGGCGGCCGCGCTGTGCGCGTTGCTGGCCCTGGCGCGGCCGGCCGGCGCCCAGACGCCGGACACCGTGTTCCTCGAGGAGCTGACCTGGACCGAGGTACGCGACGCCATCCAGGCGGGCAAGACCACCATCATCCTGCCCACCGGAGGAACCGAGCAGAACGGCCCGCACATGGCGCTGGGCAAGCACAACGCGCGCGTCAGGATCCTCGCGGAGCTGGTCGCCCGCCGGCTCGGCAACGCGCTGGTCGCGCCGGTGCTGGCCTACGTCCCCGAGGGTACGATCGCGCCGCCCGCCGGCCACATGCGCTTTCCCGGCACGATCACCATCCCGGAGGAGGCCTTCGAGAAGGTGCTCGAGTCGGCGGCGCGCAGCTTCCGACTGCACGGCTTCCGCGACGTGGTCTTCCTCGGCGATCACGGCTCCACCCAGGCGGGCCAGCGCGCGGTCGCGACCCGGCTGAACCGCGAGTGGGGCGGCAAGGGCGCACGCGTGCACGCGATCGACGAGTACTACCGGGCCAGCGAGGACGAGCTGCGCCAGCTCCTGCGTGGGCGCGGCTACTCCGACCAGGAGCTGGGCCGCCACGCCGGGCTCGCCGACACCTCGCTGATGCTGGCGGTGGACGCGCGGCTGGTGCGCGCGGACCGGCTGGCCCGGGTGAGCGGCGCGGGTGCGGCCGACGGCGTGGACGGCGACCCCACCCGGGCCAGCGCCGAGCTGGGTCGCCCCGGCGTGGAGATGATCGTGGCGCGGACGGCCGAGGCGATCCGCAAATCCATCGCGAGGTGAACGTCATGAGCCGATCGAGACAGCTTGGCGCGGCCCTGCTGGTGGCCGCGTGCGCGTGGGCCGGCGGGGCCGCGGGACAGCCGCGCCCGGTCGAGACCGTTCCCGGGATGCCACCGGTGCCGGATCCGGCCAACCTCTACAGCGAGATCCGCGCGGACAAGCTGAGCCCGGCGGTGGCCGGCGCGCTGCCGCGCATCTACGTCCCCAACCGGCAGGGCAACGACGTGTCGGTGATCGATCCGGCGACGATGAAGGTGGTGGACCGCTTCCCGGTGGGCGTGAACCCCCAGCACGTGGTGCCCTCGTGGGACCTCAAGACCCTCTGGGTGACCAACAACGCGGAGGGCCGCACCGACGGCACCCTCACCCCGATCGACCCCACCACCGGCAAGCCGGGCAAGTCGATCGCGGTGGACGATCCCTACAACATGTACTTCACGCCCGACGGGCGCTCCGCGATCGTGGTGGCGGAGGCGCTCAAGCGTCTCGACCTCCGCGATCCGCAGACGATGGCGCTGCAGGGATCCATCGCGGTGCCCAGTTGCCGTGGCATCAACCACGCCGATTTCTCCATCGACGGCCGCTTCGCCATCTTCACCTGCGAGTTCCAGGGCGGCCTCGCCAAGATCGACGTGGTCGGCCGCAAGGTGCTCGCCTACCTGAAGCTCTCGCGCGGGGGCATGCCGCAGGACGTCCGCGTCTCGCCGGACGGCCGCGTCTTCTACGTGGCGGACATGAAGGCGGGCGGAGTGTTCGTGGTGGACGGGGCCTCGTTCACCGAGATCAACTTCCTCAAGACCGGCGTCGGCACCCACGGCCTCTACCCGAGCCGCGACGGCGCGCGCCTCTACGTGGCCAACCGCGGCTCGAGCCACGTGTTCGGGCCCCCGCGCGGCAAGGGCAGCGTGTCGGTCATCGACTTTGCCACGCGCCAGATCGTGGCCACCTGGCCGATCCCGGGCGGGGGCAGCCCGGACATGGGCAACGTGAGCGTGGACGGCAAGACGCTCTGGCTCTCCGGCCGCTTCGACAACGTGGTCTACGCGATCGACACCACCAGCGGCGAGGTGAAGAGCATCCCGGTGGGCAAGGAGCCGCACGGCCTGGCGGTGTGGCCCCAGCCCGGCCGCTACTCGCTGGGCCACACCGGCAACATGCGGTAGCCCGCGGGTGGCTCAGCGCCGGCGTCGCTGCCGCCGCGTGCTCAGGACGAAGAGACCCCAGCTCACCGCGACCACCACAGGGGCGATGCCGAACGGCACGTTGTAGGAGCCGGTGAGGTCGTAGAGGAAGCCCGCCGCGGCCGGCCCCACCGCGGCTCCGAGGCGCCAGCCGAGCGTCAGCATCCCCATGATGGCGCCGATCGCCTTGAGGCCGAACACCTCCGGGATCAACTTGGCGACCATGGTGTCCGCGGCCGCGAAGCCCACCCCGAAGGCCACCAGCGAAGCCAGCAGCATGCCGCGCCACGGGACCCAGAGCAGCGCGACGAGGGCCAGGATCTCGAGGACGTACGCCGCCTCGATGGTCACGCGCGTGCCGAGGCGGTCCGACACCATCCCCGCCCCGAGCCGCCCGATCACCGAGCCGACGCCGTAGGCGGTGAGGGCCAGCGAGGCCCCGGCCAGGCTCACGCCCTGATCGCGCGCGAAGGGGACCGCGTGCACCGCGATCATCACCGCGAGGCCCCCGAGCAGCATCCACGAAAGATTGAGCGCCCACTGCCGCGGATCGGCGAACGATTCGCGCAGCGTCGCGCCGGAGGTGGTGGCGGTCGCGCGGGTGGCTCCGAGCTCGCGGGCCGAGCGGTTCAGCTCCCATCGCTCGGACGGGTGCGGCAGCCGCACGGTCAGCGCGGCCAGCGTGGTTATCAGGCCGCAACCGCTCCCCAGGATGTAGTAGGCGGCCCGCCATCCGAACTTGGTGATGAGCCACGCCGCGAGCGGCCCGCCGGTGATGTAGCCGAGGTTGAAGCCCACCAGCACGAAGGCCAGCGCGAGCCCGCGCTGCTCGTCGAACCAGTGGGTGACCGTGGCGGTGCTGAGGAGATAGAAGCTCGACATGCCCACGCCGGCGATCAGCCCGACGAGGAAGTAGAGCTGCCAGAGCGCGTGGACCACCGAGACCAGCGCGAAGCCGGCGCCGGCCAGCGCCACCGTGCCCGCGAGCAGCACGCGCGGCCCGCGCCGGTCGGCGAGCGCCCCCACCGCGAAGCCGGCGAGGCCGCCGACCAGCTGGTTCATCGAGAGCGCGGTCGCGATGGCCCCGCGACTCCAGCCGAAATACTCCTGGAGCACCGGGAGGAACACCCCGTAGGCGGCCAGGGGCGTGGAGATCCCGTAGGTCACGACGAAGAGCGCGGCGACGATCAACCAGCGACGGGTCGCCGGGCTCCGGCGGGCGAGTCGCGCGCGCGGGCGCGCGGGCCGCAGGTCGAACGTGCTGGTCAGGGGCGAGGGGCCACGGCGCGCGCGGGATCAGGCGGGCGGCTTCCGCCGGAGCAGGTACCGGTGCTCGCCCTCCATCACGAGGTCGCCCGCCTGATTGTGGATGGTGGCCCGCATGACCACCACCCCGGTCGTGCGTCCCGGATCGAGGCGGGTGATGACGAGCTCGGGATACGTGGTGTCGCCCACGTAGACCGGCTTGAGGAAGCGGGAGGACTGCTCGAGGAAGGCGACGAGCGAGTCACCGATCACGTGCGGGAACCATCCCGCGCCCGCGGCGGCCTGCGCGGTCACCAGGAGACCGTGGGCGAGGAGGTCGCGGTGGCCGTGCGCGTGGCAGTACTCGCGGTCGTAGTGGATCGGATGGTTGTCGGCGGAGGCGAGCTGGAAGGCGGCGAAGAGCGCCTCGGTCATGGTGCGCGAGGGGATGTAGAAGCGCTCGCCCACCTGCAGGTCGTCGAACCAGCGCGGCTCGGCGAACCGGTGGGCCCCGGGGGTGAAGGCGGGATCGGGCATGGCGATCGCGGCCGCTACCGGGCGGGCTTGGCCCAGATACCGCGGTCGTGCATGAGACGGATCTGGCGCTTGATGACCTTCTCGCGATACTCCTTGTGCTTCATGGGCGCGCGCTTGAGATAGAGGTTCTTGGGGTAGATCGGCTTCTCGTAGAGCATTCCGTAGAGCTCGGTCCGCAGGTCCTTCATCCAGTTGTCCCACTGGGCGCGCGCCCGATGATCGCGCAGGGCCTCGACGTCGATCACCCCGCCCACGTAGGTCGAGCCGGCGCCGTAGTCCTGGCGGCCCACGATCCGGCCCTTGTAGTCGATGATGAACGAGCGCCCGCCGAAGGTGTCGATGGGCGTGCTCTCCTCCGGGAACAGGTAGTAGGTGCCCATGTTGGGCGCGACCACGTACATGTTGTTGTCGAGCGCCCGCGCCCGGCTCTGGATCTCGAAGATCTCGTTGCCGGTGGCCGGATGCGGATAGGAGGCGCGGTAGACGACCTCGGCTCCGTTCAGGGCGAGGGCCCGTGCGTTCTCCGGATAGGAGCCCTCGTTGGCCATCATGATGCCGAGGCGGCCGATCTCGGTGTCCACCACCGGCCAGAAGGCCTGCAGGTTCTTTCCGTATTTCTCCACCCACCAGTCGTAGACGTCGTGCGGGCACACCGAGTGCTCGACGGGAAAGAGCGGCGAGACTTTGTAATGCTGCAGGATCACCCGGCCGCGTGGATTGATGATGAAGCCCACGTTGAAGTAGCGGTCCTTGAGATCGGGGTGGCGCGCCTTCGCCTGCGCCATGACGAAGGCGTTGTACTCCTTGGCGATCTTGCCGAGCGCCTCCGTCTCCTCGCCCGGAATGTCGATCGCGCACTCGCGCGCGAACGTCGCGTGGTCGAGGTCCAGCACCTCGTCGTTGAAGGCCTGCAGCGCGCCCTCCGGCACCGCGATGAGACGCACCGGCAGGTCGAGGCTGGAGAGCCACGAGGCCGCCTTCACGAGGTGGGAGAGGTGCTCCAGGTTGATCGCGATGTCCTTCCGCCGGCGGATGCCGCGGACGGTGGGGATGAGCCCGACGGCGGTGTAGGGCTTGATCATGCGGCGTCTCCTCCTGGAGGGTGGGGGCAGCCCGGCCCTCACGGGGCGGACTTGAGCAAGGCGGCGTACGGGAGATCCGCCGCGCGTTGGTAGACGGGGGTCAGCACATCCTCGAAGCCGGGGTTCGGCTTGACGAGCGGCTGCTGCGAGAGCCGATCCCGGTAGGCGACCACCGCCTTCAGCAGGCGGCCGTCCGGCAGAAAGTACTGTCGCCGTAGCACCGTCATCTGGCCGTGCGAGGTGTCGGCGGACCAGGAGCGCAGGCGCACGGGACCCTCAGGGCCGCGCGGGGGCGGCGATCCGGCCGACCGTCACCGGCGTCCCTCCGCGCCCTGCTGCCGCTCGACCTCTTCCATGACCATGGTGGTGAGGTCGTCGATCAGCTTGCCGCGCTCCTGGCTGCCGTCGTTGCGGATCAGCGCGCGGACGCGTGAGGGCCGGGCCGAGAGCATGATCAGGGTGGTGCCGATGGCCGCCGCCTCCTCGATCGAGTGGGTCACGAACAGAATGGTACGCCCGGTCTCGGCCCAGATGCGACGGACTTCCTGCTGCATGATCCGCCGGTTCTGGGCGTCGAGGGCGCCGAAGGGCTCGTCCATCAGGAGCACGTCCGGCTCGATGGCGAGCGCCCGGGCGATCGCGGCCCGCTGGCGCATGCCGCCGCTGACCCGCCCCGGGTAGTAGCCTTCGAATCCCTGAAGGCCGGCCAGCGCGAGATATCCCGCCGCGCGTGTCTCGCGGGCGCCGCGCTCGAGCCCGAGCGGCTTGAGCACGAGCGCCACGTTGTCGCGGAGCGAGAGCCACGGCAGCAACCGGTCTTCCTGGAAGACGACCCCGACGTGCCGCTCGTGGCGGCGCTCGGCCTGCACCGGCCGGCCGTCGAGCCGGACCTGGCCACGGCTCGGGGGCTCGAGGCCTCCCACGATGCGGAGCAGGGTGGTCTTGCCGCAGCCGTTGGGGCCGAGCAGGCAGACGAACTCCCCGGCCTCCACCTGGAACGAGACCGAGTCGATGACCGGGATCAGGAAGTCCTTCCCGACCGCCTGCACCTCGAGCTTCACCGCCATCGGGCCAGCCGTCGGTTGAGCGGGTCGAAGAGCACCTTGTCGGTGGCGAACATGATCAGGATCATGACCAGCGCCCACACGAACACCATGCGGGTGGCCAGGATCTCGCGGCTGTAGTTCATGACGTAGCCGATGCCCGAGGTCACCCCGAAGATCTCCGCCACCACCGAGACCTTGAGGGCCAGGCCGAAGCCCACCTTCATGCCCGCGACCAGATAGGGCAGGGTGGACGGGATCACGATCGCGGTGAACTGCTCCCGTGGGCTCAGGCGATAGACCTCGCCCATCTCGAGCAGCCGCCGGTCCACGCTCGCCACGCCCTCCACCAGGTTCGAGGCCACTACCGGCAGCGTGATCATGAACGTGGTGAAGATGGGCGCCCAGTTGCTGAGCCCGAACCAGATCAGGGAGATGACGATCCACACGAAGACGGAGGTCGAGTTGAGGATCGCGAGCAGATCGTCGACGACGCCGCGCGCGGTGCGCGAGACGAAGGCGCCGAGGCCCATCAGGAGCGACGCGACGACGGCCGAGCCGAACCCGATCGCGATGCGGGAGAGCGAGGCGGCCGAGTGGCCCCAGATCTCGCCGCTGCGCACGATCTCCCCGAAGCCGGTCACCACCGACCAGGGTGTGGGCAACACGTAGGCGCCGTAGCGCCGCGACAGCAGCGTCCACGCCGCGAGCACGAGGGCGAGCACGGCGAGGGTCGGCAGGTGCAGGCGGCCGGCCCAGTCGCTGCAGCGCTCACGCCCGATGGAAGAACTCGCGGCGGATGCGGTCGGGGTTGTCCCAGATGTCCGACTTGAGGAAGCCGAACTCCTTGTTGATCTTGAGCTGCACGATCAAGGTCTCGATCTGCTCCTCGGGCAGGCCGGAGAGCATGCGCACCGTCTCCTTGTAGGCCACCGCGATCACGTCGCTGGGCAGCTTGGTGACCTCCGCGACGATCTCCATGGCCCGCGCCGGCTTGTTGTACCAGACGTCGACCGCGTCCTTCTGGGCCTCGTTGAGATCCCGGGGAAAGGACGGGTTCTTCTGGATGAACTCGCTGCTGGCGAGGTAGCAGACGTGGACCGGGAAGCCGGTCGCGCGGCCGGTGGCTCGGCGCCACAGGTCGACCTGCTTGGCCAGGTAGACGCCCTCGCCGCGGGAGACCACCTGGTCGGTGATGGGCTGCCACGCGATGATCGCGTCCACGTCCTTCTTGCCGAGCATGGTGACCATGTCGGGCGGCGCGGTAGCGGTGACGAGCTGGGTGTCCTTCTGCAGATCGAGCCCGTAGCCCTTGAGGGTCAACGCCCGGATGTCGAAGAAGGTGGAGGTGCCGACCACCGCGGCCACCTTGCGGCCCTTGAGGTCCTCCACCTTCGTCAGTCCCGCGTCCTTGCGCGCCACGATGGCGCCGAGCACCGCGGTGGCCACCCCCGTCACCTTGAGCGGCACGCCGTCCTCGAAGGCCTTCGCGGCCAGCGCGAAGCCCATGTCGATGGCGTCCACGTTCCGGGCCGCGAGCTGGTTCAGCAGCGGGCCGGGCGCGCCGGGCACCACCGAGTACTCCGCGCTCCAGCCGTGCTTGCCGAGCAGATCTTCCTTGTGAATGATCTCGGTGGCCGCCCAGCCGAGCTGGAGGTACGCCAGGCGGACCTTTCCCTTGGACTGCTGCGCCCGCAGCACCGCGGGCGCGCCCGCCAGCGCGGCGGCGGCTCCGCCGCCGGCGAGCTTGAGGAACCCGCGACGTCCGAGCATCGCGGCCGCCGCCTATCCCTTGACCTTGGGCAGGTGCTTGAGCGCTTCTTGCACCTTCTCCTCGGGATACTCGTAGTCCTGGAGCTTGCCGGCGAGGTACGCCTCGTAGGCCGACAGATCGAGATAGCCGTGGCCGCAGAGATTGAAGACGATGGTCTTGCGCTTGCCTTCCTTCTTGCACTGGAGCGCCTCGTCGATGGCGCCGCGCACCGCGTGGGCCGCCTCCGGGGCGGGCAGGATGCCCTCCGCCTTGGCGAACTGCACCGCGGCCTTGAAGGTGGCGAGCTGGGGCACCGCGCGCGCCTCGATCACGCCCTCGTCGTAGAGCTTGCAGATGAGCGGGGCCATACCGTGATAGCGGAGACCGCCCGCGTGCATCGGCGCGGGCACGAAGGTGTGCCCGAGGGTGTGCATCTTCACGAGCGGCGTGAGGCCCACCGTGTCGCCGAAGTCGTAGACGTACTTGCCCTTGGTGAGGCTCGGGCAGGCGCTGGGCTCGATGGCCAGGATCCGCCGCTTCTTGTTCTTGCCGGTCAGCTTGTCGGCCGCGAAGGGGAACGAGAAGCCCGCGAAGTTGGAGCCGCCCCCGATGCAGCCCACCAGGATGTCGGCCTCGTCGTCGGCCCGCTCGAGCTGCTTCTTGGTCTCGAGCCCGATCACGGTCTGGTGCATGAGCACGTGGTTGAGCACGCTGCCGAGGGAATACTTGGTGTCGTCCCGCGTGGCCGCGTCCTCGACCGCCTCGCTGATCGCGATGCCGAGGCTGCCCGGCGAGTCCGGATCCTGCTCGAGCACCTTCTTGCCCGCCTGGGTGTCCGGGCTCGGGCTCGCCACCACCTGGGCGCCGAACGTTTCCATGAGGATGCGGCGGTACGGCTTCTGGTGATACGAGACCTTCACCATGTACACCTTGCACTGCAACCCGAAGAACGAGCAGGCCTGCGAGAGCGCCGAGCCCCACTGACCCGCGCCGGTCTCGGTGGAGAGGCGGGCGACCTTCTCCTTCTTGTTGTAGTAGGCCTGGGCGACGGCCGTATTCGGCTTGTGGCTGCCCGCCGGACTCACGCCCTCGTACTTGTAGTAGATGTGCGCGGGGGTATCGAGCGCCTTCTCGAGCCGGCGCGCGCGGTAGAGCGGCGTCGGCCGCCACAGCCGGTAGATGTCGCGCACCTCGTCGGGGATCTCGATCCAGCGCTCCTGGCTGACCTCCTGCTTGATCAGCTCCATCGGGAAGAGCGGCGCCAGATCCTGGGGCCCGATGGGCTGTCCGGTGCCGGGATGGAGCGGCGGCGGCAGCGGTGTCTTGAAGTCGGCCTGGATGTTGTACCACCGGGTCGGGAGGTCCTTCTCGGAGAGCACGTACTTGGTCGTCATGTCAGCCGGTTTCCGAGCCATGGGGCGGCCTCCTTCCAGGTCCGCTGCGGTGGGACTTCGAGAAAGCGGGCACAACACTACAGGTCGGATGTCGAGGCCGTCAAGGGGTCGCCGCGCAGGGTACTGTCTCAGGCTGCCCGGCGCGCCCGATGGGCGCCCGGCCCATTCGGGTGGCATACTCCGGCCGTGCCCGGAGCGGCTGTCGAGCTGGCTACGGGTGTACGGGCGAACGTCTAGCCGGCAGAGAGGAGGCCCTGTGTCCAATCTCGCTTTCGTGTACGCGCTCGGCGCGGGCGTGTCGTTGGCTACCTATATAGTCGGTGCTCGGCTGGGATCCTCCGGCACGCATCCCGCGCTCGGTACGACCATCGTCACGGGCATCGCCTTCCTCCTGAATCTGGCACTGACACTCTCGCTCCGGGTCACCGGCGCGCCTATCGTCTTCTCGATGACGAGCGTCTATTCCCTGGTCGTGGTAGGGGTGGCGACGGCCTGCGTAAACCTCTTCACGCTGTTGGCCTATGCCAGCGGTCTCCGGGTGACCTCATCGTTTGTGATCGGCGGGACGTCGACGCTCCTGGTGCTACTCGTCGGGTTCATGTTCCTTAGGGAGCCGTTCACGTGGAGGAAGCTATTCGCGGTGGGACTGATTGCGGCGGGCACGTTCCTGCTCCAACGGGCAGACGCCTAGCCACGGAAGTCGGCCTCCTCACCCTGACGACCGACGGCAGTGACTTGACGCCGCGCGGCGGCGCCTGGATACTGCCTCCATGCTGAGCGACGAAGGCCTCGATCTGATCTTTCGCAACGCCCGCACCCACCGCGCCTGGCTCGATCGCCCGGTCCCTGACGCGCTGCTCCGGCAGGCGTACGAGCTGGCCGCGTTCGGGCCCACCAGCGCCAACTGCAGCCCGATGCGCGCGCTGTTCGTGAAGTCGCCCGAGGCCAAGGAGCGGCTGCGGCCGTGTCTGAGCCCCGGCAACGTGGACAAGACCATGCACGCGCCGGTCACCGCGATCATCGGGCACGCGATGGACTTCTACGAGGAGTTGCCGCGCCTGTTCCCCGCCGCTGACATGCGCGCGCTCTTCGTGGGCAAGCCGGACTTCATTGCGGACACCGCCTTCCGCAACAGCAGCCTGCAGGGCGCCTACTTCATGCTGGCCGCGCGCGCGGTCGGGCTCGGCTGCGGGCCGATGTCCGGCTTCGACAACGCCAAGGTCGACGCGCTGTTCTTCCCGGACGGCCGGGTGAAGTCCAACTTCCTGTGCAATATCGGCTACGGTGACCCGGGCAAGCTCCCGCCGCGCCC
>Ga0210384_10001280_pt1 | contig 34794 bp, 31 predicted proteins | sample IncBWH2MmetaG_FD_160574 | JGI IMG/M metagenome (GOLD analysis project Ga0210384, IMG submission 160574) | Forest soil microbial communities from Barre Woods Harvard Forest LTER site, Petersham, Massachusetts, United States - Inc-BW-H-2-M | ecosystem: Environmental > Terrestrial > Soil >...
GGCCAGAAGCCGCACTGGGTCGCGGCCGATCCGACGGGCACGCGCATCGTTCTCAACTCGGATGAGAACGGTCCCGATCACCGGCTCTTTATCGTGAACTTTGATCCGCAAACCGGCTCCGCGAAACTCGATGAGCGCTTTCGCGACCCCGGCAGCGACCGCCCAGGTGTCAGCATGGACGGCAAGTCGTGGCCGCACGGTTTTCACGGCAATGCCTACGCCCACGGAACCGTCTTTTCCAGATGAATTCGCGGCCGACAGCCAGCCTTTCAAGATCTTGCCAACAAGAGTGCCTTTCTCGTTTGTCCGAGACTAAGGGGCGAGCTCGAACACGACACCCACGCCATGCGCACCGCCCGAGTACGCCGTACCATATAATTTTCCGGAGTGACCCAACAGAACGCCCGCCATCGGACCGCCACCGTCCCGTCGCCCCGCAAAACTGTGCAGCAGGGTTTCGGTCCAGCCGTCTGCTCCCGGCGCGAGTCTGAAAACAGTGCCGGCTCCGTGTTGGCCTCCCGTCGACGTCGTGCCATACACATCTCCGTCTGGGCCGACGATTACGCCGCCAAGTGGATAATGCCCGTCATGGCCTCGAGAGAAACTATGCAAAACGGTACTGGTCCAGCCACCCCTTGAATCAGGGCTGAGCTCAAAAACCGTTCCCCGATTGTCCTGGCCTCCTAGGCCGTTGGTTCCGTACAAGTTGCCCTGGCTATCAAAGAACAGGTCTCCGCTAGGTGCATAGCCGTCGGTTTCTTTTTGGAAGGCGTACGCCGTGCGTTCCGCCCAGCGGCCGTTCTTTTGGCTGAGCACGAAAATCCCTGTCTGGTCCCCTCCATAGAGATTGCCTGCCGCATCGAAAATAAAACCCGTATCAGGATTGGCTTCTGACTGGTCAAACTCGTGAAGCAGGTGATATCGCCACTGGTCGTTGGATGTGTGCGCCACCTTAAAAGCAACGCCGCTTTGGTGAGAGCCGCCTTTAAGCGTGCCACCGTACAGATTGCCTTGCTTGTCCATCGCCAGTCCGCCCTGGGACAAGCAGCCGTCCCTTTGATTGAAATCGTGCAGAGTGTTCTCCATCCAACTGCCGTCTGACGCCCGTTTCAGCCGGTAGACAGTTCCGCAGTTATGCGCACCGCCGTCGTAGGTGGTGCCATACAGAGTGCCCGCAGCGTCCATCAATAGTTTTCCATCGGGATAACATCCTTCCGCCTTTTTGAAGACGTGCAGGACACGATATTCCCACTCTCCGCCAGAACCTGGCGACAGCTCATAGACGCTGCCCGCCGAATAGCTCGAGTCATAGAACGTGGTTCCGTAGAGGTTATGCTGCTGATCCTCGATCAACATCGTCATGGGGTTTTCTGCGGGCGCAGCGTCAAAAACGTGCAATATCTTCTCCCGTCCCCCGGCCATCAAAGTGAAAGCCACGAGCAAAACAGCCGCGGGGACTGCAGCACTCCTGCAAAGGTAGTTTGAGTTCATCGCGAGGACCTACCTCCTAAGAAGAATCACCCAAGGGAAAGGAGCGGAAGGGACAACCAGTCGCCTGCAAAGCTTAACACTGCGAGGGATTGGAAGCCAGGGGAATGTTCGCCGCCGTCGGCCTGACGCAGAAGTATGTTCCTTGAGGTTCCTCTTAGATTAAGGAGCTGTAGGCCACCGAATAGAGCAAGGCAGACAATGGCGCGTTTATCAGCAGGCTGAGCCTCTAGCTAACCAAAAGGAGGAACTGGAAGCCTTAACTTTTTGTTATGGCGTGATCTCGAAGACAGCGCCACCACCATAAGCGCCTCCGGAACCCGCTGTGCCATACAAATTTCCAGCCGCGTCGAGAATCAAGGCTCCATTGGGATCGGATCCATCGACTCCCCTGAAAGAGTGCAGTACTGTCTCACCCCATTTTCCGTTTCCGCCGAGAGTTAGCCGGAAGACGGTGCCGCACGGCGCAATCGAGCAGCTTGAGCCGTAAGCGCCGCCCCCGGTAGTTGTGCCGTACAAGTTTCCGGTAGCATCGAAAATGAGGCTGGCGGCAGGGGAGGTCCCGTCCTTGCCCTTGCCAAAGTTGTGCAGCACCCTCTCCTTCCACCGGCCGTTCGCGGCGGGAGTTAGCTGAAAGAGCGTACCGCAACCCGAACCGGCGCCGCACGAGCTATAGGCACCGCCCGCAGCCGTCGTGCCGTACAAGTCTCCGGAGGCGTCGAAAATCAGCCCGGCGTCAGGTAGTGACCCGTCCTTGAAGTTGAAATTGTGCAACACTTTCTCAGTCCAGTCGTCGTTCATGCCGGGCGAAAGCTTAAAGACCGTACCGCAGCCGTAATACCCGCAACGTGAGTTGTAAGGACCGCCTAGATAGGTCGTGCCATATAAGTTTCCATCTGCATCGAAGATCAGGCCGCCGGGTTCCCTTCCGTCCTTGCCATTAAAGCTGTGCAGCACCTTCTCCTTCCACTTGCCGTCCGCGCTGGGCCTAAGCTGGAACACGGCACCGCAGCCACCGCCGCCGCATGAATAGGCACCGCCCGCAGCCGTCGTGCCGTACAAGTTTCCGGAGGCGTCGAAAATCAAGCCCGAGAAGGGCCAATACCCGTCCTTGCCCCGAGCGTTGAAGCTGTGCAGCACTTTCTCCTTCCAGTGATCGTCTGCGCTCCGCGTCAGTTGGAAGACGGTGCCGCAGCCGTAAACGGGGTTTTCGCCGCAAGTGTAGAAAGCGCCGCCCTCGTAAGTTGTTCCGTACAAGTTCCCGGCGGAGTCGAAGACCAGGCCGCCAACGGGAAAAGCACCGTCCGTGAGGTTGAAACTGTAGAGCACTTTTTCCGTCCACTTGCCATGCGGACCAGGCGTCAGTCGGAAGACGGTGCCATAACCGTACGCACCGCCCCCAGAGGCAGTGCCGAACAAGTTCCCAGATGAGTCGAAGATCAGAGGGGTATCGGGGCCGGACCCGTCCGGACAGCTATTGACACGACAGAAGTTGTACAGTTGGTGCTCGTTGTTCGCTGCAAAAGCGGAAACTACTGACAAAAGCGTGATCAGAAGAATCAGGGCTTTGTTCGGCATTGATGCCTTCCTAGAACTCAAGGGGAACGATCGGACCGGCATCAGAGGCGAAGTGCCCCCCTCGTCCGCGGAAAGTATACACCCCGGCAGATGACATCGAAGCAAGCCTCACACTTCGTCAATTGATCTCTGACCCTGTTCGCTTTTGCATATTTCGAGCGGTAACCGCGCTTCATAACTATCGAGTTGCCGCTTACCCGGGTGCGCCGTCACGGCTGGCTCGTCGCAACCGTGGAAGACGAGCCCACAGCCGGTTCTAGGGCGCCACCGCAGTATGGGCAAAACTTGTTGCCAGGGTCTATGCTGCGTTGGCAGTGTGGGCAGGTGGGCTGCAGGCGGTTGCGGCAGCGGGGGCAAAAGCTGAAGCCCGGCTCGACCTCGGCATCGCATTGCGGACAGTGGGCGCTGCGCGGCTTGCGCAGGACGAAATAGAGGACAATTCCCAACCCGTTGGGGACAAAAATTGCAAGCAGCGTCCACCACACGCGGCTCATCCCGCGCTGGCCCGCATCCTGGTTGATGTAGCCGATTAGCACAGCGTAGCAAGCGAGCATCGCTCCGCAAAGAACGCCGAGCAGGCATCGAATCGGAAGCCGGGGTGCGTGGGGATCCATGCCCACGACCGTCACAAAGAGCACAGCTGTCGTCACGAAGACAGTTGTAAATAAGTAATAGGCCCAAGGCGCAAGGATGCGAATCTCGTCTTTGGGTCGCCTGGAAGTTTGATTTCCCGTTGTCATAAATCTCCTGACTCCATACCTCGTGTCCGGCAAGAATGCTCCGACAATGATCTTGCTCTCAGTTCCGAAATTTTCGTTCGACTAGCCCCGATACGAACCAATTTGATCCGACAGGTGCTTATCCTTGGCCAGCAGCGCTATTCCCGCCACCAGCGCTGGCATCACGCAGAAGACCAGGAAACCTACTTGCCAGACGGATGAAGCCAACTGCGCTCGCGCGCCTAACCATTCAAAGCCGCGCCACAGAGCGGCTGTGCTGAGCAGCGCGCACAGGGTCACGGCGATGCAACTGACCGAAACCAGCCACAGCCGTTCTCGATGGCGCTGCAATTCCAGGGCGCGGCGGCGCACCCTCATCTGCGTCGTCGAGACCAGGCTCCGCTCCGCCGCGATTGGGATCGCACGCAACCCCCGAATCGTCTCCCCAACATTCTCAGCAAATCCGCGGCACGAGGCGCACGTTTCAAGGTGAACTGCCAGCCACGTATCCGACGATTGCTGATCGGCATTCGAAAGCGCGTCGGGAGAACCGGCTAACGCAATCAGGCTCCGTGCCCGTTCATGCGCGTCGTTGCTCGTATTGGCGTTCACAGGGCCGCTCCTTTTAACCACGGTTCGAGAGCGCTCAGACCGCGGTAGATCCTGGATTTCACCGTTCCCAAAGGCACGGATGCCACGCTCGCGATCTCTTCGATCGACATGCCCTCCTGAAATCGAAGCACCAGCGCTTCCCGGTATTCCGCGGGAAGGTGTTGCATGCCGGCCGCGATCTGCTCATTTTGCTCACGCTGCAAAGTCGTGTCGAAAGCGGAGGCCCGCCCCGTCGCAGGCACATCGAACGGCTCTGCGCCGTCATTCAGCAAGCCGTCGAGGCTGGCGGGCTGTTTGCGGCGCAGATGATCAATCACCAGGTTGCGCGCAACCGCGAAAAGCCACGTACCAAATGCGTACTTGTCGTTGAACTGGTGCCCGCGCTCGAGCACGCGGATCCACGTCTCCTGGAAGAGGTCTTCCGCCAATTCGCGGCGTCCCGTCAGGGAAATCAGGTAGCGCAGAAGGCGATGCTGGTATTGCTCGATCAGCCGGTCGAGCAGGTCAGGGTCTCGACGTCGAAGTCCACGAGCGATCTCGGTGCTCTCTTGCGTCATCGAGCTTTCGAAATATAAAGCAGTCGCGTTCATACTACTGATACATACGCGGACAGGGGTAGAAAAGACGCAGGCGATCGAGGGGGGGACTGCAGCAGTTTTAAGTCATTGAAACCAAACGGACGACATAATCGAAGAAGGCTTTCGCCCACCGGCTCCCGGTCTATCGACGCCTCGCCTCTTGGTGCTGAACCGGCAACCGCGTGGAAAGTGTGTTGCCCCGAGTGGCCGCGGAGGACGAAGCCGTCCTGCGGAACCGCGGAGCCCATCGGCTTACTTAGAGCGCGTCGATAACTTGGGAGCGTGTCGCATCCCGCCGTAGACCTGCCTTCTCTTCCCATCGGATCGGTGGTGTCCTAAGTTAGGAGGCTGCCGTCAGATTGCAGCGGTTGACTCCTTCCCATCGCAGAGGGATAATTTGTTGCTGCCAGTTGGGGAATCATGCCACGCACGGTTGGGAAACCTGCCAGGTCCTATAGGTCACTCCATCAACGGCTCGTCAACAACACATGCCAATTTCACATCAAAGGAAAGTCAAATGACTCGAGTATTGCCCAGGTTTTGCCAAGCAAATCGCCGTCTCGTGTTGCCGTTGTTTCAGCTTCTAACCTGCCTCCTGATTCTCGCGTTGTCAGCCTCGGCGCAGACTTCGTCGGAACAAAACTCCACCTCCGCTCCGACGGGGTTTACAGGAATATTTGGTGGAGGCCCGTTTTATAAGACTGCGAACTTCAATGTCGCGAAGGACATCGCTGAAATTGAGCACTCTGGTTTCTCCGAAGCCATCGTCTGGAGCGTCGAAGTCAATACCCAAGGCGACTTGAACTTCAACGGAGAGTTTCCGTTGACTTCGAACGGAGTCTATGTGGGCAATAAGACTTATCCGAAATTTGCCGCGGATATGGCCACATTAAAGCAAGCAGGAACTGTCAAAAGAGTCACCTTCAGCATCGGTTCGTCCAACTTCGGAGACTGGGAAAACATCACTGCTTTGGTGAAGGCGCAAGGCGTCGGCCCGAAGAGCATTCTGTATAAGGATTTTAAGGCCCTGAAGAAAGCGATCCCGGCTCTCGATGCCCTCGATTTTGATGACGAAAATAGCTACGATCTCGCCACTACGATTAAGTTCGGGGTCATGGTGGGCAAACTCGGCTATCACGTCGTGCCGGATCCTTACGTCAACGCCAGCTACTGGCAGAGTGTGGTTTCAGGAATCAACAAGAGACTTCCGGGCACCGTAGATGGAGTACATCTTCAGGCCTATGCCGGCGGTTTTGGAAACAATCCATGCTCGGGTTGGGATTTTGGCAAGGTGCCTGTTTTCCCGGGCGTGTGGGACATAAACTACACGCCAAGCCAAGTGCAGACGGTGATGAGGGGCTGGCACAACCAATGCGGGATCGTCGGCGGGTTCATGTGGATCTACGACGACTTTGTGCGCAATGGCCTAGCCAAAAAGTACGCTACCGCGATCAACAACGGAGTCAAATAGAAAGGTCGCCCCTGCACAGTGGCTGCGAGATGAATTAGTCCTTGAAGATAGGCCGACTGGCCATGCTTTGGAATCAAAGCCAATAAACCCATCATCGCCGGCAAGACCAGGGGGTCGGACCTGGACTCGATGCTACGGGCCGGCTTCGGTCGGCTGGCCCAAGGATCGGCCGGGCGCTTACGCAAGCAGCGTCGGCGCGTTCGGAAGCTGCCCCTGCCTGTTTCCGACCACGCTTCCGGCGTGGCGGCGGGTCTGGAATGGTGCTGGCGAGGACCTATGCGGCTCCCCGCCAGCGTTCTAATCACTGAGCCAGGTAGCGCGCAACGGCGGCTTGAGCCTGGGATGTAGGGCCACTGAAGCTGAAACTGCTACCCGCAGCGACGATTTTTCCGTCGCTCTGAATAGCCAGCGATGAAATCGCCGAGGCATTACTGCCCAGTGAAGTCGTTACAATGCCGCGAGCACCGAAAGTAGGGTCCAGCTTTCCGGCGCTGCTGTAGCGAGACAGCGCAAGATTTCCTGGCGAAAGCAAAAGAGGATTATTCGGGTCCGCTGTTCCGGCCTGCCCGGCGGCGATGATGTCCCCATTGCTTTGGATGGCGACGGCGAAGGCAGTGGCATTCGGATTTGGTCCGAAGTTTGTAAGAATTCCTCCGCCATTGCCAAAGCTGGTATCGATGCTGCCATTCCCGTTGTAGCGTATCAGCCCGAACCCGGTGCGGTTCGTTCCCGGTGGGGAAATCAACTTGCTGGTGATTGCTCCCGCCACAATGAATTTGCCATCAGCCTGAAGCACGATACTGGAAACCGCTGCAACATCGGACGGGCCGAACGCGCCCCCAGAGGTAAGGCTGGCGATCTGTCCAAAGAGGCCAAAGGTTTTGTCCAGTGTGCCATTGGGGTTGAAACGCACAATGATCCCGTCGAGATTGAAGTCGAGCGCCTGGGAGGAGCTTGCAATCAGAATCTTTCCATCGGATTGCAGCGCAATCGCGGCTGCGCCTGAAAAAGGTAGAGCCGACACCCCACCAGTTCCGAAATTCGTGTCGAGTTGGCCGTTGCTGTCCACTCGCGCCAGCGCGTTATTTCCAATCATAAGAATCTTGCCGTTCTGCTGAAGGGCAATTGCTGCACTTCGTGCGATGCCCGAGAAAAGGAGTTCCACATGGCCGCCGGTGCCGAAAGAGCTGTCGACACTGCCATTGGAGTTGAACCGGGCGAGCGCAGTACCTCCACCGTCTGCGTTTGCCCCGGCCGTGGAGCCCACCAGAATTTTGCCGTCTGGCTGGATAGCGACACCGACCGGGACGGTACGGTCGACGCCGTAGATCACCACTCCAGCTGTTCCAAAACTTGGGTCAGGCGTGCCGTCGGTATTGAGACGCACGAGGGCAATACCGTTGTTCGATTGCTGGGGGTCGCCGGAAGGGGCCGCCAGGACAATCTTGCCATCCGTCTGCAACGCAACTCTCGTGCTGCCACCTTGCTCTCCTATCGGGTTCAGAAGAAATATGCCTTTGGTCGCGAACGTCGTATCCAGCTTGCCCGCTTGCGCCCAAGTCATACCCGTCACACTCAAGACTGCAATACAAATAAATAGACCAGTCTGCAATAGATTCGGCCGAAACAAGCTTTTCATTCGGGATTGGTTTTGCCTTCCAGAACTTGGGAGGCACTTCAAACAGATAACTTTTTTCATCGCTGTCGCTCCTTAGAAATTGGTGGGGTGTCCCCGTCGCCAGGACCGATTAAAAGCACTCTCTCGCTAGATCGTGTCACCCCACTGTCAAGAGTTCGTCAAAACTTTTGGATTGCTCTCGCGCTGAACGAATGCGGAAGGTGAGAATCTAAAGAACGGTGGGAGTCGCCACTGATCAAGGGGACCGGTAAAAGCTATTACTTCTGCGCTCTTATTATGTGCCCCATTGTGCTCCACTTCCAGCAACTCGATCTGGTCGGCGGGCAGCTCTAGCTGTTGAACGTTCTCCCGCGCACATTTGCCGAAACCTGATGGCGCGGATCTGAAGAAAAGTTTTTCCACAACCGTCTGGCTAAGTCTGGCACACTTGCGCTACCCTACGACCAATGGATTCTCTCTGCGATGAAGCTTTGCGCCCCATTTCTACTAACCGCACTCGTTGCTTTGCTTAGCGCCCGTTCGCCAGCGCAAGACGAGCCACCGAAGGCCCATGCGTTGCTGGAGCGAGCCCGGAATCTGTCTGACATTCGTTCTCCGAGTTCGCCTGCTTTCCGCCTGAAGGCTAGTTTCACCGCTATAACGCGGGATCTGGCGGTCTTAGAAGGCACCTACACAGAGACCTGGGTATCGAACACGCAATGGCGGCGGGAGACTGTAGTGGGCGCTTCGCGTCGCGTTGAAGTCAGCGGTAAGACCCAGCACTGGTTGCTGAATAGCGGTCCTCCACTTCCAGTCGAAGTCCAGCGGTTCTCCAGCCTCCTGGAGCTTAGCCCTTCGTGGTGGCAGGACTTCAGCTTCCAGGCGACCACGGATCACGTCGTAAGTGGCGTCGCAATCAGATGCGTGGTCACGCTGGCCGGGGAAGACGGCGAAAGATACGCACTTTGCTTCTACAAGGAAAGCGGATTCCTGATGCAAACAACCATGCCGAAGACGATTGGCAGCCACCTTGGGGACTACTCTTGCCTGTACGGCAACTATGAGAAGTTCTGGGATTCCTTTTTTCCTCGTGAGCTACGGTGTTTGCAGGAAGGGCACCGAAAGCTGGAAGGAAAAATTGTTGAGCTTTCCCTGAACCCACTTCCGGATCCCGCGTTGTTCACCCCGCCTGCGGGCGCCGCCGAAATAGGCAACGCCGCGGAGCATCCGACTCCTCCCCGCCGTGCGCCTGACCTGAAGTTTCCTTTCTGAGTTGAGCCCAGGAGTGCGCGTGGGAACTAGAATTCCGGCAACGCGGTCGAACAAACCTGTGAGCCTGTAGCCGCGAAGCGGCACAAGAATCCAGCCCTGGCATAAGAGGCTGCGGAAAACCATGACTCACGCAGGTTTTGGCATGGGCCCGGCTTCAGTCGGGCCGCTATCGCCGTCGAAAATGGGTCCGCGCTTTAGCGCCTGCGGTAAAGTTCTTGCGTCTCGACGACTTTTTCCGCAGCCTCGTAAACCGTGTGGAAGAGTGGACGGCCAATAAACCCCAGGGGGCGAAAGATTAGCTCGCGCACGCTCCAACGGCCTTCGACTCTACGATCTCCGGAGGCGCGATTAAGTGAGATTACCGCGTGTCGCGGAGAGCCAGTTGCCGCTCCTCCGGCGTCATCTGGTTCCACAAAACCTTCAGGTCTTGTTCGATGCGACTATTGCTGGGATCCTTGCGCAGAGAACGCGAGAACCAGCGATAAGCGGTCGGCAGATCCCGGGTGGCGCAGTGGCCCGTCGCATACATGGTGCCCAGCACATTCTGAGCCTGGGCATTGGAGTGCTGAGCCGCCGCCATCAAATTCGTCCGCGCTCGAGTACAGTTTTCGGGCACACCGTTTCCGTAGAGATATTTTTCGCCCTCCGCTTCCAGTTCGCTTGCCTGAGCGGCTGGCGTTGCCGCGGGCTGGGGGCTTACCTTGGACGACTTGCGTGCCGGCGCAGGCTGACTTGCCGCCTCTCCCGAGTCATCCGACTGAGCCCCTGCCGGCAGGGACGCAGAATCGCTCGCTTGCGGCGGACCGGATGTCTGTGTCTGATCTGTCTGGGGAGACTGGGTTGCATCCGCCGCGCCCGCAGGCTGAGTGCCCGGCGCTGTCTGCGCTTGATCGTTGCTTGAATCGGTTGCTCCCGAATTCGACTTCTCGACCTGACTACCAGGACTTGCGCTATTCCCCGGAACCGTCCCCGAAGTCGAGTCCGACGTCGCGGTGGCGGAAGAATTCACTCCCTGGTTATCCGAACTGCTGGACGTGACAGCAGACGCCGGGCGATTTAGAAGCCTGTCGTAAACGACGCGCAAGTCTTGTCGCCAATGCCAGGCCGCCGCAGCAACCGTTGCAATCAGAAGAATCAGAATCAGATTCCGCCCGAGATGGCTGGGCTGCTCCTCTTCTTCGAGCAGATAGCTTAGGCTTCTAGCGTCCACCCGTTCATTCCCCAAGCCAAGAAACGAAGACCCACTGGCTTGCTGCGGCACAGCTTCTCTTTCTTTTGGTGGAGAGCTCGCGGGCGCGGGAACTCGCCTTGGCACCGACGCCGGCGCCGGCTGAGTCCCGCCAGGACCCGGCAGACGCAGTTCCGCCGCGCACATCCCGCAAAAGCGGTGCTGCGGGAAGTTTTCATATCCGCATTTTTCACACTTCACGAGCATGGATACTGGCATAAGAATATACCGACTTAGGATGGCACATCTGCCATTTCGGTTGGTTGACTCATCGGGTGACCATCTGCAGTCTCGGAAGCTGCTGACAATTCGCTGCTTAGCCGACCCCTGCCCGCGGCAGAATTTTTCCAATGCTCCGCGCCCGGAGAGCGCAATCGGGCTCACCGCATGGAATATTCAAGGAGTGTCCCCCTGGACACTCCTTGCAGCGTGCCGATTGCCGGGCGCACATGTCCTTCCGTGACCTATTGCAACTCTGCACCAGACACAATAATGGGATCGCTGCACCACACGTTGTCCTGATCGCGAAACCCGCGCTCGAGATCGCCGTGCAGCTGCTCTTCAAATCCCCCGCCGTGCGCGAGCACGGGCAAGAGAGGCGGTACCGTGAGATACCTCACGCCGCAGTCGAAGTCAGTCACCAATCTACTTTCTTTTCTTGTCTTTCTATTCTTCCCGGCCCTTGCCATCGCCCATACCGCCAACCTGTCGTGGGACGCCAGCACTTCCCACGGAATCGTCGGCTACAACGTCTACCGCGGCGCCAACCCTGGTGGACCCTACACCAAAATCAATTCAACCCTCGACCCCAACACCACCTACTCCGACGGCACCGTCCAGGGTGGCCAAACCTATTATTTTGTCACCACGGCGGTGGACGGCCAAGGGATGGAGAGCGGTTACTCCAACCAGACCGAGGCTGTCATTCCGGCCGGGGGATCGGGTTCGGAGAACGCGCTGTACAGCTTTGCGGGCAGCAGCGACCCTAAGCTGCCGTATGCTGGCCTCGTCTTCGACAAAGCAGGCAACCTCTACGGCACCACAGAGTCCGGCGGAGCGAACGGTCAGGGCACCGTCTTCGAGATCACACCCAACGCGAACGGAAGCTGGACGGAAACCGTCCTCTACAGCTTCACCGGCGCCACGGACGGAGGGCAGCCTTATGGCAGCCTGGTGCTCGATGCTGCCGGCAACCTTTATGGAACGACCAATTACGGCGGCAACGCCAGCTGCAGCATGGGCTGCGGTACCGTCTTTGAGCTGACGCCGGGCTCCGGCGCGTGGAGCGAATCGGTGTTGTACAGCTTCACCGGGGGCAGCGATGGACGCGAACCCAACGCCCGCCTGCTCGCCGACTCCGCCGGCAATCTCTACGGCACAACCATGCTGGGCGGCACCATCAGCTCAGTTTGCAGCAGCGGCTGCGGCACCGTCTTCAAGCTGACCAAAGGTTCCAGCGGATGGACGGAAAGCGTCCTGTATGCGTTCGCCGGCGGAGCCGACGGACTATCGCCCTACGACGGCCTGGCCTTTGATGCCAAAGGCAACCTCTATGGAACTACCTATGGAGGCGGGGCGTCTGCAGCCGGTACGGTGTTCAACCTAACCCCAGCTTCCGGCGGATGGACGGAGAGCGTCATTCACTCCTTCGGCGGGGGCAACGACGGAAAGAATCCTTTCGGCGACGTGATCGTCGATGCCGCCGGCAATCTCTACGGCACCGCATTCCAGGGTGACACCGGAGGCTACGGCATTGTGTTCGAGCTTCTCCCCAACCCGAAGGGCGGCTGGAGAGAAAAGGTGCTCCACGGTTTCGGGAATGCTCCATCCGCCAGCCCTGTAGCCGGCCTGGTAATGGACACGGCGGGCAATCTCTACGGCACCACCATGCTGGGCGCCGCCCAGACTTCCTGTGGCGGGGGATGCGGCACCCTCTTCAAACTTGCGCCGGGAACGACCGGCGGCTGGACCTTCACCGCCGTGCACCAGTTCGGACGCGGTACCGATGGATACCATCCCACCGGCGATCTCGTCCTGGACGCCGCCGGCAACGTCTACGGCACCACCCAGGCCGGCGGAGCCCAGGGAACCGGCATGGTCTTTGAAATCATGCACTAACCAGGGCAGGGCTTTACGGGACGGGGCTCTCGCCCGGTAGGGCGTGGAGCCTGTCCCGCCGTTCCACAATGGAACCGAGTTACTGTTAGTTGGGGGGGGACCCCCTCCCCCCTATTTTGTGCAAAATCTAGAAAAGAAACGCTTTATTTTATCACTATGTGCTAGATCTTTGAGTTTAAAGCACTTACGCGCAAAATCTAGATAACATGGGAGTTACGGCTGCTCGCCGGCAGGCTCGCGCTCCATTTTGGAACCACCCGTGGGTGGCGCACTCAGATTGTCAAAGATCCGCCATTATCCGATAGATAATGTACTGTGTATAAGGTTATCAGTCGTGAGGCGCGTTGTCGATGAGAAAAATGGGCGCGAATATCGGTTGCCCCTTGACGCCCCGAAATCCCCGGAGTATGTTTCGTCTTCCCTGGATGTAGGGCCCCGAAGCCCAAGGAATCAGGATTCAGCGATGAGCTCAGCCCGCGTTCCGATCCCTTGCACGATCGCACCCTGGCTGACCGTTCGCAACGGCCAGCAAGCTCTCCGCTTCTATCAGGAGGCCTTCGGAGCCACGATCGTCTACCGCCTGGAGGACCCCGATGCAGGGATAGTGGCGCGACTCTCGGTCGAGGGCGCTGAATTTTGGATCAGCGACGGTCAGCCAGATGAGGCAGGCCCGGAGTCTCTCGGAGGCGACTCGGTCCGAATGATTCTGACCGTGGCCGACCCGGATGCGGTTTTCGCACAAGCCCTGGCGGCCGGCGCGTCCGAGGTGTTCCCGATAGGCGAGGAACACGGATGGCCCCTGGGACGCCTGGCAGACCCGTTCGGCCTGCACTGGGAGATAGGCCATCCCCTGGCGGCGCCATCGTCCTGACCGACTTGTGACTGTCATCGTGACCGGTTTGTTACTGTCATCCTGAGCGCAGCACGCGTTTCGCGCAGCGAAGCGCATGCGAAGTCGAAGGACCCCGCGTCCGTCCGCACCGCCAGAACCGCCGAAGGGAGTCCTCAGTACGATCTCCGCAGGTCACCCAAGCCCAAGCCATTCCAAGGCGCTTGACGCCCCAAACTCCCCGGAGTACATTTCTCCTTCCCCCAGATGTAGGGCCCCGAAGTTTCCCCAAGGAAGCAGTTTCGCGTTCCACGAATCAAAGCTGCGATAGCGCAGCCGGGTTGTCGATGGTCATCCTGAAACAGCGGAGTCGCTCTCTAAGTTGTCATGCCGAGTGAACTCAAAAGGGACCTCGTGTTCCTTCTCGCGGTTGGCGTTGCCGACAAGTCGGCGATCGACTCAGGCGGCACAGGAAACCAACGATGCATGTGTGGTGCTCCGAGTTCGCGTAAAGGTGTAGCGAATCGGCGCTATCCTCAAGCAATACAATAGGTTCATGATGAATGCAGAAAAGGCAATCCACGCTAGCAGAGAGCAACTAAACCTGGTTCTGAGTTTCTTCCCGCGGGTCGAGTCGAAGCTGTCGGTTGTGCTCGCGGTAGATACAAGCATGCTGGGATTCTTGGCAGCCAAGGCACCGCGATGGCAGGAATTCTCGCGCTGCATGGCAGTGACCGCGATCCTGACTCTAGTGCTACTCGGGGCGAGTATTGTCACATTGTATCGTGGCGCGTTCCCAGAACTATCTGGCGGTCACGGTTCATTGATTTACTTCAGGGAAATTGCGAATCGCACTGAGCACCGATTCGTCGAAGAGTTCAAGGCTCAGAGTGACGAGCAATATTCGAATGACTTGCTGGGCCAAGCGTGGCGGAACTCAGAGATTCTGCGCGCGAAATTCGATTGTTTGAAACACGCTTTCACCCTTATGGCATTAGCAATATTACCTTGGCTCATCACGGTAGTTCTTTTTGCGACAAGACCTGCGGCACACAATAACTAGAAACCAATGTCCCTTCTCGATGATCTGACCCAAGAGACAGACGCAATTGTTCGTGCGGCATGGGAGTATCGCGATGGAACCGTCGTGCCTGAGACCAGCGACCTAGCACTCGGCAACGAAGCGGTCGAGTTGGAGGCAACATTTCTCTACGCCGATCTTGCCGATTCTACAGAGCTAGCCATCGGAACCCCGGAAATTGCGGCTGAAGTCTTTAAGGCTTATTTAATGGGGACCACACGCATAGTCCGTTCCCTACGGGGAGAGGTGAGAAGCTTCGATGGTGACCGCGTCATGGCGGTGTTTCTGGAAGGGGCAAAGAACACTGCTGCCGCTGAAGCAGCGCTAAAGATAAATTACTTCTTCTCGAACATATTACGACCAGCATTCACAAGCTTTTATGTCTCTCGGTCGCTATCGTTAAAACAGACGGTGGGTGTGGATACGAGCGAGGTCAGGGTGGTGCGTAGCGGAATCAGGAACAATAACGATCTTGTTTGGGTAGGGCGGGCGCCCAACATTGCTGCCAAGCTCAGTTCTATAAGAGAAGACGGGTTCGCCAGTTATATTTCCAAGACTGTCTTTGACGCTATGCTGGACGACAGTAAGTATGGTGGAAACCCGCGAAGACTAATGTGGGAATCACGAACGTGGGCTAACGGAGCAGCGTACGGTGTGAAAAGCGTTTATCGATCAAACTGGACTTGGACGCCCTAACGGATGTGGAGGGCAGACGGGTTCGCGGCAGTCGCACAGACTTTCGGATTCTTCGTGAAGGCCGGGTGTGTTGAGCCCAGAAAGAAAGGCTGATTCAGTTGACGATTTTACAGAACCTGAACGCCGCAGCGATTAACGTTCGGCGGACGGTTGTACTGAACCGCGACCAAGTTCTGGATATGCACGTCATAGCGCGAGACACGGTTACTAGGTTTGGGCACTAAGTGGCTCACCACGCCCTCTGCCTGAAGTTGGCGTCCCCGGTCGAATACGACAACCCTACTGCCCGGGTTACCTTGTCCGACTAAAGTCGAGTAAAGGGCGTAATCTGGACCGGCACCGCTTTGGAGGATTGTGTAGAAATCCTTGTAAAAAGCACTGCCTTGTTGGCTTTTGTCGTTGGGAGCGCTCAGGTAGAGAGTGGTCATGTCGGGCACCTCCGACTACCTATTTTACACCAGCCACGGAGCGGTGGCTCCATTCGTCTCTCAATCCGCGCCGGCGGCTTCCTTGAGCTCGCGGAACTGATTGATTTCCACCTTGCCTTCGGGGAACACGGCTTCGATCTTCAACTGGCCTTCCATGGCTCGAATCATGGATTGCAGAGTGCTGATGTACATATCGGCGCGGCGCTCCATCTTGGAGACCGCGGCCTGGTTGATGTCGAGCGGCTTGGCCAGATGCTGCCAGGTCAATTCTCTGGCTTCTCGAAACTGGGTGGTGCCCGGTTTTCCTCAGGGGCTGAAGCCCGGAATATTTTGGTCTTTACGGCACGACTGAAGTCGTGCCCTTCCCAAACGGCCTGCCATCCTGAGCAGGGAATCGAAGCTCAACGGCAAACGAGAAAGTCGTCATGCCGCAGAGGTAAGCCAAGTGCACAGATCCTTCGCGTTGCTCAGGATGACAGCGCAGGTGGGAATGACCGGGGAGTGGCAAGTCCGCTCTCCCACGTCTCGAAAGGAGCACGAGACGTGGGGCACCCGGCCAGATGCTGCTGGGTTATTTCTCTGGCTTGTCTTCTGGCTTCTCTGGGGATAGAGCCCGGAATATTTTGGCCCTCGGCACGACTAAAGTCGCGCCCGCCCCAAACGCCCTGCCATCCTGAGCAAAGTGTTCGGTCTCCGGTCGAGTTTGAGGTTGGCCTGAAGTTGCTTTACGGGAGTGCTTCGTGAATCCTCCCAGCCCTCGGGAGAATCTGGATTCAGCAGGACTCGGGGGCGAGAATGTTATTGACTGCGATTGCCATTTGCTTTGTGGTGTTGGGCCTCGTGATTTTCGCACGGATCAAGCGCAAGAGGAGAGACCGGAACATCGAGTTGGAGCAGCACAGCGTTACGGCGGAGGAACTCCACTCGTTGCTGGCTTCGCAACAGGAGTTACTTGTGTTTGACGTGCGACAGCCGCTCGATTTGTTGGCCTATCCTGAGGTGATCCCTGGCGCACGGAGGATTCCTCCAAAAGAAGTGCTGGAGAAACCGTCGCTGATTCCCAAAGAGAAAGATGCCGTCGTCTACTGTACTTGTCCGGGTGAGAAAACCAGCCGGGAAATTTTGGACCAAGCTCTAGCCCTGCATTTTTCCCGGATCAAATTCCTTAAAGGCGGACTGGGGGCTTGGAAAGCGAATGGCTATCCAGTCGAGCCATACCGTGAGGTATTTCACCTCTACGATCCAGGCTTAACTGCGAGCTCAGGGTAAAACGGGGGCTGGCCCACCTTTACGAGTACACAGATCCTTCTCGTTGCTCAGGATGACAGCGCGGGTGGGGATGACAGGCGGCGTGGGGAAAGGCGAGCGGGCAGTCCGCTCTCCCACGTCTCGAAAGGCGCGAGACGTGGGGCACCCGGCACCCGGCAGAAGCCTTAGGAACGTGTTTACTCGGTGCCTCTGTGTCTCTGTGGTGAACACGCTCTGCCTTTACACCTTCGCCCGCAACGTGTTAACCTCATAAACGTTACAAAACAATTGAAAAATTAGACAGGAGTGCACCAGGTTAGTGCTAGCCAGAGAGCAAAAGAAAACCCTCATCGACCAGTACGGGACGCATGCTACCGATACCGGTAGTCCGGAAGTGCAGATCGCGTTGCTTAGCGAACGCATTGGTTCATTGACGGAACACTTCAAGATGCACCAGAAGGACCACGGCTCGCGCCGGGGTCTTCTCATGCTGGTCAGCAAGCGGCGTCGCCTGCTCGACTATCTCAAAACCTACAATTCCAATCGCTATAAGACTGTGGTCCAGAAACTCGGTCTCCGCAAGTAGTTGCGGGCGGGCCCGTTTCGGGATTCGTGTAATTAACGGGCTGTACCAACGGAATTGTTCTGCCGTACTTCGGATCGTCCGAGGAATCGCAGTGGTGGAATGAGAACAGCGGAGGCGGTGCGTCTCCAAGGTAATTTCCACGGTCACGACTGGCGCCTGATCTTTACGTTAGCATTCGCATTTTGCATTGTGCAACTCCCAGACCGGCACCGGCGTGCCCTCCTGCCCAGAAGGAAAATAAAACATGAAGCATGACGTATCGGTACAACTCACCGGAGGCAAGAGCCTCGCATTTGAAACAGGAAAGTTAGCCAAACAGGCCCACGGTTCGGTGGTGGTGCGCATCGGAGAAAGCGTAGTGCTGGCCACCGCGGTGGCCAATCCCGACCCCCGCGAAGGCATCGACTTCTTCCCCCTAACCGTAGACTACCGTGAATACACGTACGCGGGGGGGCGGATTCCTGGGGGTTTTATCAAGCGCGAGGGGCGTCCCAGTGAGCGCGAGATTCTAACCAGTAGACAGATTGACCGGCCGATTCGGCCGTTGTTTCCGGATGGCTTCAAGTGCGAGACCCAGGTCATCGCGTTTGTGCTGTCGGCGGATACGGAGAATGATCCTGACGTGGCTGGGATCAATGGAGCGTCGGCAGCGTTGACGATTTCGGATATTCCGTTCAACGGGCCGATCGGGGCGGTGCGGGTTGGGTTGGTCAGCGGGCAGTTCATCATTAATCCGACTTACGACGAAATGCGCGACAGCCTGCTGAACATCATGGTGGTCGGCACAGCCGACGGGATTGTGATGATCGAGTCGGGCGCCAAAGAAGTGAAGGAAGAGACGGTTGTGGACGCAATCGAATTCGCCCACACTGAGATTAAGAAGATATGCGCCGCCATCAACGACCTGAAAGCCAGGGCGGGGAAGGCCAAGCGCGCAGTGACTCCGCCGGAGTTCGACGAAGCGTACTACAACCAACTAAGAGGGAAGATTGGGGCCGAACTAGCGGAAAGCCTGGATACCGAAAAGCATCCTAAAGCGGAAAGCCACAACCTGGTCCGCGACCTGAAGAAGAGATTGCAAGCCGAGATCCCCAAAGAAGACGAAGCAGCGCAGGCGAAACTGAAAGCCTATTACGAGACGCTGCGCGAACGAATCTTCCGCGAGCAAGTAATCAACAATAAGAGAAGGCCGGACGGGCGGGCTTTCGACAAGGTCCGCGACATCTGGGTCGAAGTCGGGGTGTTGCCGAGAACGCACGGCTCGGCGATCTTCACTCGCGGCGAAACCCAAGCCCTGGTCACAACCACACTCGGCACCAGCGACGACAAACAGCGCCTGGAAACCTTCGAGGGCGAAGCCAAGAAGCGCTTCCTTCTGCATTACAACTTTCCCCCATTTTCCGTTGGTGAGGTTCAGTTCCTTCGCGGGGCTGGGCGACGTGAGATTGGGCATGGGGCTCTGGCAGAGCGGGCTATTTCGGCGATGCTTCCTACTGAAGAAAATTGGCCCTACACGATGCGCGTGGTCTCCGACATTCTGGAGTCGAATGGATCGTCTTCCATGGCTACGGTTTGCGGGGCTTCGCTTTCTTTGATGGATGCGGGGGTGCCGCTGCGGTCTCCGGTGGCCGGTGTGGCAATGGGATTGGTGAAAGAGGGCAACGATTACGCCATCCTGACTGACATCGCCGGGGCGGAGGATCATTACGGCGACATGGATTTCAAAGTTGCCGGGACTAAAGATGGCATCACTGCGCTGCAGATGGATATTAAGGTCGGAGGCATTACCGCGCAGATCATGCGAGAGGCGCTGGCGCAGGCTCAGCGGGGGCGGTTGCACATCCTCGAGAAAATGAGCGAGGGGATTACCGAGCATCGCGAGAAGGTTTCGGCTTACGCTCCGCGAATTTACACGCTGCAGATTCCTGTGGATAAGATTCGCGACGTGATTGGGCCCGGTGGCAAAATGATTCGGTCAATTATTGAGCAGACCGGAGTGAAGATCGACGTCGAGGATACGGGCAAGGTTAACGTGGCTTCGAACGACGAGGCTTCGGCCAACAAGGCTTTGCAGATTATCCGCGATCTGACGGCTACGGCAGAGGTAGGAAAGACTTATCTCGGGACGGTGACGCGGCTGGCGGATTTCGGGGCATTCGTTGAAATTATTCCCGGGACGGACGGCTTGCTGCATATCAGCGAAGTGGCCGAGCATCGCATTAAGGATGTCCGCGACGAACTCAAGGAAGGCGATCAGGTTCTGGTGAAAGTGCTGGCGGTTGAGGGCAATCGCATCCGGCTTTCGCGCAAGGCCATCCTCAAGGAACAACGCGCAAAGATGGGTGGCGGCGAACCTGGGCCGGAGGGCGGCGAGCCGAGCAACGGTGAAGTTACCGGGGCGCCAGCGCTGACCATCGAAGGTGGGGGAGATTTTCCCGACGACGAACCCAACTTCAATCGTGATGGACAGCAGGCTGCGCCAGTTGGTGGGGACCGTGGTCCGGATCGTCCCCACGGAGATCGTCCCGACCGCGGGGGCGATCGCGGCCGCGGTGGTCGACCGGGCGGAGGCGGCGGAAGAGGCCGTGGTCGTGGGCGTGGTCCGGGCGGCGGTGGTGGACGGGGTGGGCACGGCGGGCCCAGGCACTAGGAAAACCCAGCTACGGATTTGCACGGATTCAGACGGATTGCATTAAAGAACGAAAGGGGCCGCGGCGAGAGTCGCGGCCCTGTTTTCTGACAGGTTCTTACTCTCGATCCCAGCCCGCAATCATGGTGTTGGCGTCGGTTTCGACGAAAAGATAGATTGATGGTCTAGGTTCCCGAGATCGGAACTGTTTTCGTCAATTGTTTGACTCTCGATCCGGAGGGACAGATAATTAGCCACCATCGCCGAGACCCTTGGTTTTCATGTTCCTATGAGTTCAGTTCGAAATCGCCCATTGTGGAATCCATCGAATGTTGATTCCCCGTTTCGTGTAGCGATCCTCGCGTGCCTGGTGGCGACCATGTCCTACCTCGCTGCGAGGTTAGGGACGACGGTTATAGTACGGGACACGTTGGACTGGCCGCTCTGGCCGGGAAATGTTCTCTTGGTATGCGCGCTACTGTACCTTCCCCGCAGAATCTGGCCGATAGTCATCGCAGGGGCCCTGGTTACATTTGCGTTCTATGATGTGCGCTTTGGCATATCGATTCGTTCCATCATTCTCTTCCAGCTGTCGGATATAGCGGAAGTCCTGACTGCTGCATTGGGTCTCAGTTATTGCTTTGGCGGCGTGCCTCAGCTAGACGGCGTGAAGGCCCTGGCGAAATATTCTTTCTTCGCCGTGCTCCTGGCACCATGGGCCGGAGCTTTTTTCAGTGCCCTTACCACCCACGGGGATTATTGGACGAGTTGGCGAATTGCTTTTTTGTCACAGGCGCTAGGGTACCTCACGCTGATTCCGGCCATTTTGGGTTGGGTCGGCAAGAGATCGGAATGGGCACACGCGTCGCTTTCTCGCTACCTTGAAGCCTCAGCGCTACTGGCTGGTTTGGCGGTTCTGGGATATTTCAGCTTTGTTTCACCTTCGAACATCATCGTACCTGTGTTGACTATCGTTCCCTTTTTGCTTTGGGCGGCTTTGCGCTTCGGAACAACCGGTGTCAGTAGTGTCGCGATTGCTGTGGCCTTTCTGGCGATCTGGGGCGCAGTCCAGGGACGCGGTCCCTTCGTTGGGTCAGAGTCGGCTAATAATGTGCCGTCAATACAGGTATTCCTACTTTTCGTTGCAGCGCCTTTCATGGTTCTCGCGGTCGTTGTGGAGGAACACAAACAGAGCCAGCTTGCCCTGCGCCAGAGCGAAGACAAACTCCGTCTACTTCTCGATTCGACTGGCGAAGGAATCTATGGAATCGACCTCGAAGAACGGTGCACGTTTTGCAATCCCGCATGCGTTCGCGCTTTGGGGTATGAACGCGCTGACGACCTGCTCGGAAAGAATATGCACGATCTGATTCATTACGCTCGTGCCGACGGGACGTCGTACCCCGTGGAGGAGTGTCGAAACTTCCGGGCAGTCCGGGCAGGCGAGGGAATCCACGTTGACGACGAGGTGCTATGGAGAGCGAATGGCACCAGCTTTCCCGCTGAACTCTGGTCTTATCCCCAGCGCAGAGGGGAAGAGGTTGTTGGGGCTGTTGTCGCGTTTATCGACATCACCAAGCGAAAATTGGCGGAAGAGGCCCTCGCAAGCGTGAGCCGCCGGTTGATTGCGGCACAAGAGCAGGAGCGTACCCGGATCGCAAGAGAGCTTCACGACGACATTTGTCAGCGTCTCGCACTGTTGGCCATCCAGTTGGAACAAATCCAACAGAACCCTCCCAATCTGGCGGTTGACGTCGGTAGCCGTATGGGCGAACTCCGAAGGCAGACCTCTGAGATAGCGACCGATATCCAATCCTTGTCGCACGAGTTGCACTCGGCAAGACTGCAATACCTAGGCCTGGCTGCCGCTGTAAGAGGATTCTGCGAAGAGTTCGGGGAGCAGCAGAAGGTGGAAATTGACTTCAACACCCACGGCATGCCAAAAAGCCCGTTGTCGCCTGACATCTCTCTTTGCCTCTTCCGAGTTGTACAGGAAGCCCTGCACAATTCGGCAAAACACAGCGGAGTTCGATACTTCGAAGTGCGCTTGTGGGGAGTGTCGGGTGAGATTCATCTGACGGTTACGGATTCTGGTTTAGGCTTTGACTGGGAAGCGGCAAAGGAGAGCCGAGGGATTGGACTTATCAGCATGGAGGAGCGACTCAAACTGGTGAACGGAACACTTTCGATTGCTTCACAACCCAAGCAAGGCACTACCGTCTACGCTCGCGTGCCTCTTACTTCGAGCAGCGACGCCATGTGGGTGGCGGGGTAGGATTTTTTTCCTTGAGACAACACCTTCCGGGCAGCTCAATCGGATGCATTGAAGAAATCTCAGAGTATGAGAGACGGCTTTGACAGGGTCATCCTCCGATAACTGGCGCAATATCGCCTTAACGCTCGTTGAGGGTTGCTGGTCACCGTTCGTGAGCGCGGCTCGAAGGGATTTCCAGCGTCTCATGGGCGAATTGATTTCGGAACAGTAGCGCAGCCTTTCGCGTTCATTGCGAAAGCGGTTCGGTCGACCGCGCTAAGACTTCTCCTCGGCGGGGAGTCGCAGCCACGCCAGGGCAAATATCAGAAGCGTGGCCGCCAGAAACGATGTAGGCACAACAAAGAAGTAGTGCTGAGAGACGGCGGTCATAGCGGCCAGCCAGATCGCGTTGACCAGCGCTACTCGCTTCAGCAGGCCTGCGCGCTCGCGGGACAGCAGGAGGCCGAGCGCTCCCAGGGTCAACGCACCCAGCATGAACGCAATGCTAAATCCGCGTAGCAGGTTTGACATGCTGCGAACCGATCCCATGAGATCGAATTTGTAGCTGGTCATGAGATCCAGAAGCTGCCTTTCTGTATCGTTCTTCGGAACCATTGGTTCGAGCAGCGAGAGCGAGTGTACCAACCCAATCAGTAGCAGAAGCGCTGCGCCGGTTTTGAAGAGGCGCCTTCCCCAGAGATCTGTCATGGGGTGAAGTTATAGCACGAACTTCGCGCGCGAGGGTGCTCGCGCCACACACTTACTGTGGAGTTTTGACGATTGTGTGAAAAAGACGATAATTGCAAAGAGTGCGCTTCCATAGTGAGTGGGTTGTCGTCTTGAAAGTTCTATTCCTGGCTTTGGCCGTTTTGTGCAGTGATGTTTCTCCGCTGGGTTCGGCCGCGGTTGCGCAATCCTCAACTCAGCCGTCAACTCAATCCTCAACGCAATCTTCGACGCCGGCACCTCCGTCCTCAACCAAATCGTCGCCCCACAAACCCGCTGCCACCACAAAAAAGAAAAGCGCTGGAACTACGGTTGCACACAAGAAGCGGAAGGCGTCTCCGCGTTTGCAGCGCATGCATGAGGCTTTTGTCGCGTCGGCCAGTTTGAAACCGATGGCGCGGCAACTGCTTCAGGATCGTACTCCGTCGGCTTACGCGGGCGTGGAGTCGTATGCGCGCCGTCATGCGAACGAAGATGCGGGAGCGCTGGCGTGGCTGGTGATTGGTTATGCACGCATTCAGGATCGCGACTATGTGCGAGCGATTGATGCGCTGAATCGGGCGAAGCCGCGGGCCGGCGATCTCGGGGACTACGTCGATTTGTACCTGGGAACAGCCTACTACCAGACGGGACGGCAGGCGGAGGCGGTGGCTACGCTGGGTAGTTTCGACAAAGCGTATCCGGAGTCGCTGCTGTATCGGGATGCGCATGTAACCTACGCCAACGCTCTGGTGGCGGATGGGCGGGCGCAGGAAGCAGTGGAGTTGCTGGAACATGACCGCCAGCCGATTCGGGCTGACCTTGAACTGGCGCTGGGGCGAGCGTACGAGATGGCGGGGCAGCCGGCAGAGGCGCTGAAAATCTTCCGCAATTTGTATTTCAATATGCCGCTCAGTTGGGAAGCGATCCAGGTCGAAGGTGACTTGAAGAAGCTGGCGGGGACTCCAGATACGCAGCCGCCCAGTTTCACGGAGCGACGAACGCGCGCCGACTTGCTGGCCAAGGGAAAACAGTACAACGATGCAGCGAACGACTATCACGGACTGTTGAATGATGTGGGTTCCGAGAATCGAGTTGCGATTCAACTGGCGATGGCGGAGGCGTTGCGTCACGCCGGACGGGAGAAGGAGGCGAAGAAGGTGCTGGAGTCGCTGCCCGCGACGACTCCAGAGATGAATGCGCAACGCTTGTTCAACCTGGGAGAGATCGCACGCAACGCGAATGACGATGAAGGCTTTCTACGGATCCTTGATCAACTGCGGCAAACGGCTCCCACGAGCACATGGCTGGAGCAGGCCTTGCTCTCGGCGGGGAACATTTATTTATTGAGGCACGACTATGACCGGGCCATCGACTCCTTCCGGGAACTGCAACAGCGCTTTCCCAACGGTGGCCGGGCGTCGTATGCGCAGTGGAAAGCTTCCTGGTTGAGCCTGCGCCAAGGTAGACGGGAGGATGCCGAGAAGGGGTTTGACAATCAGATTGAGCTGTATCCATCGTCGGGGGAGATTCCTGCGGCGCTTTATTGGCGGGGTCGATTGGCGGAGGAGGATGGGGAAACGGTCAAGGCACGGGCTTATTACCAGAAAGTTTCTGACCGGTTTCGTAATTACTACTATGGTGAGATAGCGCGGCAACAAATTAAGAAACTGAAGAGCGATAGCGAACCTGTGCATTACGCGCTGCTTGACCGGATACCTCCAATCGATCCGAGCACAAAGGTAACCGCCGATCCGGTTCCCACTGACGACCTCCGCGTACAAAAGGCACAACTTCTGGCGAATGGGTCGCTGCTGGATCTTGCGGTGCGGGAGTTGCGGGCGGCGGCGGATGAGGGTAACGGCAATTGGCTGGCGCCAGAGACGGCGCGTCTTTATGCGGACGCTGGCCGCTATGATATGGCGATTGAGATCCTGAAAAAAGCTGTTCCGGGGTACTTTGCCGTCGATTTACCGAGCTTGCCCCGGCCGTATTGGGAGGCGCTGTTCCCCAAGGCGTACTGGGTTGATCTGAAGAGGTTCTCTTCGGACAATGCACTGGATCCATACATGGTGGCGGCGCTGATCCGGCAGGAATCGGAATTCAATCCCAGCGCAGTGTCCCGGGCCAACGCTGTCGGGCTTATGCAACTGCTGCCCAACGTCGGAAAGCAGGTTGCGAAGCAAGAGAAGCTGAAGCATTTTTCCAGTACCGAACTGTTCACGCCGGGAACGAATCTTCAGCTGGGCACGCGCTACTTCCGCAGCATGGTCGACAAGTTCGGTGCGTTCGAATACGCGCTGGCGGCTTACAACGCCGGCGCGGAACGGGTGCAGACGTGGCTCGGTCAGGGTAAATATCGAGATGTGCAAGAATTTGTGGAGTCGATACCCTTTACCGAGACGCGTGAGTACGTACAAGCCATCTTGCGCAATGCAAATGTTTACCGGCAGTTGTATGGTGCGCCGTAAGGTCAAAGAGTCAAAAGCTATCAACTACAAAGGACACAAGGGAAGGCGCACGAAGGCAACATTTGTCTCCTACCCGGTGGTTTCGTGCGCGGGAGATTTGGCGAATAGGATTTCGATGACCAGCAAACCTGCGCCGACGACGATCGCACTGTCGGCAACGTTGAAGGCGGGCCACTGATATTGGCCGATGTAGAAAAGCAGAAAGTCCACCACACGACCGTTGAGGACGCGGTCCCAGAGATTCCCGAGGGCTCCGCCGAGAATCAGAGCCAGGCCAATTCCGGTGGTGGTCATGGCATGGCTGTTTCGCCACAGGAGGGCGGAGACGACCACCAGAGCCACGACCGAAAACAGAACCAGCATGGCGATCTTCCATTGTGCGGGTGAGTCGGCGAACAGGCCAAAGGCAGCGCCGCGATTCTCCACATGAGTGATACGGAAGAACCCGGGAATAATCTGTTTGCCATCGTGCAGCGAGATATTCTTCGCGACCACCCACTTGGTGGCGCGGTCGAGCGCCACCACCGCCAGGGCAATGAGGAAATGGAAACGGCGCATCGGGTAGGGCTGAGTCATAGGGGCTGGCTACCTTGTACACCGCGAGGATTGCTTGAGAGACGAAGCCTATTCGGCAACGTTCCCTCGCCGGAAGGGTGGGTTTGGGGCGTGCTGGAGCTGGATCCAAGACGGCAAGGCACTCGGTTGTTTACTCCCAAATGGTTGATTTTTTTCATTATAGGGAGGGCCGAGGCGAACGTCCATTGGGCCCCAGCACCTTGGTGGAAGGAACCTTGAAAGCACTGTGGAAAAGAGAGTGAAAAAGTGTACAATTTTACAAGCAGACGTTTTTGCTTGCCTGAGCATCTAATTTAAGGGTCCCGCGAAGAGGTCCAACTTCGATTGGCGTGGGTTGCATCGGGGTGAGCACCGGGAAGAGTTATTATGTCGTGCAAGCAACTTGGCGCGGCGTGGGTTCATCAAGCTTAGGATAGGCAGTAACTGTTTGGGGGTCCAGCCTCTACACGAGAAACTCGGTTTAAATATGGCAAGCACTGATATTCAGCCCCTGGCCGGAGGCGAACCCGAACTAAATCTGCTGCTGTCCAAGACCGACTTGGACCAGCCGCTGTGGAAGTCCCTGGTTCAGAATCTCAACGAGCTTTTCTTCCCGAAGAAGCAGGCGCCGCTAGTCCTGACGTCGAAGCCGATTCCGGTAAAGGACATCTGGGGATTCTATAATTACAAGAAGAATGGCGTTCTGGGTTCGACCGTGGTGCATATTCTCGCGGTGGCAATAATCATTGGCGGAACCCTGATCACCTTTCGCCACCCGGCCCAGAACACCAAGCCTCCCGAGGTTGTGACCCTGATTGCGCCGGACGATATTCCTCCGCTTTCGCCTTCGAAGACGCAATCGGGCGGCGGTGGCGGCGGTGGTGACAGAGATAAGTTCCAGGCGTCGAAGGGAAGGCTCCCAAAACTGTCGATGCAACAGATCACTCCGCCGATGGTGGTGGTGCGCAATCCCAATCCGAAATTAGCCGTTGAACCTACCATCGTTATTCCTCCCGAAGTTCATTTGGCTATGAACAACATGCCAAACCTGGGCGATCCGATGTCGCACCTGCCCTCAGGTCCGCCCTCGAATGGCACGGGCTCGGGCGGAGGTATTGGCTCGGGAAATGGGGGCGGCGTGGGTTCTGGTGAAGGACCCGGATTTGGTCCGGGCCATGGCGGTGGGACTGGTGGTGGAGCATTCAAGGTGGGTGGCGGCGTGTCAGCGCCCAAGGCAATTTACGCGCCTGATCCGGAGTATTCGGAGGAAGCGCGCAAGGCAAAGTATCAGGGGACGTGCGTACTGTGGTTAGTCGTTGGCCCGGATGGTCGTGCCCGTGACATTCGAGTTGCTCGGACTCTTGGGTTGGGACTGGATGAGAAGGCGATGGAAGCGGTGAAAACCTGGAAGTTTGAGCCCGCGATGAAGGACGGCAAGCCTGTTGCCGTGCAGATCAACGTAGAAGTAACCTTCCGACTGTACTGATTCCGCATTCGTTGTGATGAAAAAGGGGCCGCGAGAAATCGCGGCCGTTTTGTTTTGCCGCGAGCTTCGTTGGGAATGACTATGCTGGGTTCAGTCGAAGGACCGCGAGGTGCAGCATCGCGCGTTTCGTGAATCCCAGGCGTCCGTACACTTGGATGGCGCGAGTGTTCTCCGGAAGGACATGCAGGATGGGCTGTTCGCCGCGGTTGAAGATACGGTCTATCAGTTTAGCGATTAGAACACTGGCGTAGCCGTGGCCGAGATGGTGGGGATGCGTGCATACGGCGCTGATCTCGGTGTAGCCGGGAAGCTTGAGGCGCTCACCGGCCATGGCCGCTAATACTCCCGCGGCGCAGATGCCAAAATAATCTCCCATCTCGCAGGTTCGTGCGCCGAAGGGACCTGGATTGGTTAGCTTGGTCAGAGCCAGCATTTGGGGCACATGGGCTTGGGTTAGCTGAATCACTGCCGGGTTGGAGTGGAGGCCCGCCGGGCTGCCACGATCGCAGAGCATCTGGAGCAACGGGGTGGTCCGGTCGATGGTCCAGGGAGCGGGTGGGTCGGGTGGCTGCTCTAGAAAGAGCCCAATCCGCTCGTCTGGGCGAAGCAAGGCGGCGAGGGAGTTGTAGTTCTCTGGTGTCGGCTCGCAAAAACCCGCCAGCACACTAACTTCGCGAGGAAACTTCCGCGCTCCGTTGTGGGTTTCCGCGAAGTGCGCATGAGTGCTGATCAGCGCTTGCCAGATCGGATTGTCGAGGGGATGCATGGTACACAGGATCAGCCTAATCTCGCAACGGGATGGTCGTCTATCCGAGCCTTGCGTCCAAAATTCGAGGGCGGAGACGAGGGTCGTTTCGCGGGTTTTGACGCGTGAATTACTCGGGCAGATTCACGTGCCGCGCGTCATCGATGGGATGTCCGAGGAATTGGGCTCCGAGGCGGCGGAACTTTTCGGCTGAATCGGTCGCGAAGCACTTCAGGCGGGGAAGCTTTCGACGCTCTGGTTCAGGTGCAGAGGGCAGGGGAGCACGGCGTAGTTGCCTCCCGACGGCATCGGCCGTGGCGTCGGCGGAATCGACGATCTTCACGTGCTTAGGAGCAACCTTGCGCAACACCGATTGGATGAGCGGATAGTGGGTGCAGCCAAGGAGGAGCACGTCGGCCGATTTAAATTCGTTGACGAAGGCTTGTTTGAGGTAAATGTCGGCCACCTCTTCGGTCACCGGATGGTCGATCCAGCCCTCTTCGACGAGGGGCACCAGTAGAGGGCAGGCCTTTTCCTGAGCCTGGATCCCGCGGGCTTGCAAAGCCTTCAAGTAAGCGTGGCTGCTGACCGTAGCCTCGGTTCCAATCACAACGACCTTCTTGTTCGCACTCTCGGCAGCAGCGCGCTCGGCCCCGGGTTCGACGACGCCGATCACTGGAACACTGGCCGCCTGGACGATCTTGTCCAGCGCCAAAGCCGTGGCGGTGTTGCAGGCAATGACCAGGGTTTGTGCGCCCTGCTGTTCCAAATAGCGCGCAGCTCCGACAGCGTATCTGGCAACGGTTTCCGCGGATTTCGAGCCGTAGGGTAATCGAGCAGTATCGCCAAAATAGAGGTAGTCGGCATCGGGGATCAGTCGGAGCAGAGCTTTCAGGACGGTCAGTCCACCGAAACCGGAGTCAAAAACGCCAATGCAGGTTCTGCGGGTGGTCATGAAATTCAGGCGCGCCGCTCGGCGTCGGCCAACGCGCTGGCGAGATTACCGGTCCTGCCGCAGCAAGGACCGGGCGGAATCAGTGCGCCGTGGGGGCAAGTGCGAGGGTGGCCCAGGAATGCGCATATCTTGTCGGTTGCTTCGGGCGAGAGGATGTGCTCGAACTTGCAGGCTTGCTGTTCGATTTCGGTCTCGCTGTCCATCGCGAGACTGTCGGTGAACAAGCGTTCGGCTAGACGATGACGGCGAATAATATCGGCGGCGCGCTGACGGCCGCGCGGCGTGAATTCAACGATCAGGCTGCCGTCGCCGACGGAGACCCCGGTTGGTTTCAGGGCATCGTGACAGGGATTGATGAATGGCTTGTGATCGTGGGGTTCGAGCGGATGCGGAGTCGCAGTCACCAAGCCAAGGTCAATCATTTTTTCCACGGCGATGCTTACCGGTAACGCGCCATGTACTTCCATGCGGCCGACTTCAGCGATCTCGCCGTGTTCCGCCAGCGCCCAGAGCTCTTCGAGCACTTCGTCGAATTGCTCTTCGTCAGCCATGGCGAAGACTTCCTGAGCCGCAATCTTGCCGTGGTGCAGTTCGATGCGGCGATCGGCGAGGCGGGCTACGACGGGGTCGTGGGTCACCATCACGATGGTGCGCCCCTGCTGATGCAGTTCGCGCAGCAGGCGCAGGACGATCTCTTCGTTGACGGCGTCAAGGTTCCCCGTGGGCTCATCGGCAAGGACGATTTTGGGATCATTGATCAGGGCGCGCGCGATGCAGACCCGTTGCTGTTCGCCGCCGGAGAGCTGGGATGGCACGTGGTGGGCGCGCTCTTTCAATCCGACTCGCTCGAGGGCTTCCAGCGCTTCCTGTTCGTCCGTCATACTGTGGAAGTATTGGGCCAGCATTACGTTTTCGACAGCGGTGAGATACGGAATCAGATGGAACTGCTGGAATACGAAGCCGATCTTTTCCGCTCGCACGCGGTTCAGTTCACCGGGAGAAATGTTGGCCACGTCTTCGCCGTCAAGCCAGATTTCTCCGGAGGTTGGACGATCCAGGCACCCAATCAAGTTTACTAATGTAGATTTGCCTGAGCCGGACGGGCCCATGATCGCGATCCACTCGCCAGGATCGACATTCAGGGAGAAATTGTCGAGGGCACGGATGACGCTGCCGCTGGCCTCAGCCTTGGCAGAGTATGCGCGGCTGACATTTTTCAGCTTGATCATCTCACTCTCCCCTCAAGATCATAGCGGGTTGCACGCGCCGCAGCAGAAAAATCGGCAGGACGGCTGAAACCAGGGCCACAACAATGCTGCCCACGAAAACGATAGGCAAAACGTCGAAGCGAGGCACAACCGGCGCGTGGAAGTTTACCCGACCAATCCAAGCGGCGACTCCAATGCCAATACCGAATCCAACGATCGCTCCCACGGCTCCCAATGCAGCGGCTTCGGCGGCGAAGAAACCGCCAATTAGACCTTCGGAAGCGCCCAGGGCCTTCATGATGGCGAAGTCGCGGCGGCGATCAAAGACCCATCCGATTAACGTAGACAGGACGCACAAGGCTGCGGTCGCGATAATGAGGGCGGCAGCAGCAGCCAGGGTGGAGCGAGTCTTGCCGAGAACGCGTGCTTCGCCTTCCGTGATCTGGCGGATGGGACGGACCTCTGCAGTGGGCAGGGTCTGCGAGAGTTTCTTAATCAAAGCGTTGACTTCTTCCGGTGAACCGGAGGACGCAATCTCTATCGTCGAAGGTTGCACGCCAGTCCAGTTTTCGAAATCTTGCAACGAAAGATAGATACGGCTATCTTCCGACGCGCCGGTCCGCAGGGTCCCGGCGGGCTTGAGGTGAATGGTACGTTGCCGGAAACTGAGGTCGAACGCCTTTCTTTGCGGGCTGACGACTCCGGCCGCGCGAGAACCGAGGAGTGCATCTTGCGAGGCGTTGGGCCAGGCAGTTACCGACCACCAACTGTCCAGCTTGCGGACTTGATCGAGATCAGTTCCGGAAACGACGACGGATTGGCCGTCGGAAGTGCGGGCCACAGCGTAGGCGAAGGGCACGGCGAGGCCACGACCGCCAAGGGCGGCCCTGACTTTATCGAGAGTGTCGGCTGGCAGCGCCTGTCCATCCTTCGCGACCACCAGGATGTTCGCGCCGTAATTGCGGAACTCCTTGCGCAGTTTGGCTTGCACGTCCACATAAAGATTGAGCATGGCAGTAGCTACAGAGGCGGCGACGACCATGGCCAGAAGGGCAGAAGCAGCGCGGCCGCGACGGAGCACGGCTGCGCGCATCAGCATGCGCAGAAACATCGAGGTGTGGGGTCTGGCGGCGCGACGGTTAGCCAGGTCTGAGTTCCGAGGTGAACTCATGTTTCACCTCGCAGCGCGTAAACCGGATCAAATTTAACGGCACGGCGAATCGCTACCGCGCTGCCGCCGAAGGTCACGATCACAGCGATGGCCAGGATCAGGGGGAAGAGAACAGGCTCTATGGTAATCTGAGAATCGAAAATGGACTGGCCGATCTGGCGAGCGAGCAACGCTCCGCCGGCGAAACCTAAAACCCCGCCGATCAGCGCCAGCAGCAGGGCCTCGGCGAAGAACAGGGCGGCCACGGAAATATTGCCTGCGCCCAAAGCCTTCATCAAACCTACCTCGTTGCGCCGCTCAAAAATAGCTGTGGCCATCGCGGCGGATACGGCGAGTGCCGAGGCGAACAACGCTGCCAGCGTCACCAACAGCATCAGGCCCTTGATTCGGGAGAGCACGGTGCCTTCGTTCTGCGCGATCTGCCGAATCTGTTCGGCGTGCGAATGCGGAATCGCCTCCTGCAACTGGAAAGCAATCGAGGCCGCGTACGGTGAGCAGTACCAACGGTCGTATTCCGCCCCTCGCAGCGTTTGCGGATCGCGACGGGCGAACGCATCCTCAGGCTTGGTCAGCGCGCTCACGTAGACACGACGCACAGCTCCAGGCTTGTCGAGGATCTGTTGGGCCAGTGCGAGGGGAGCGACGATTTGGCCGTCTTCCGCTCCTCCAGTGGAAAGAATGCCTGTAACGCGATGCGTTTGGCCTGCGATTTCGATTTCATCTCCAGCCTTGCTACCCAGTCTTGACGCGAGGCTTTCGCCCAGCAATACATCGAAGGAGTTGTCATCGGGCCATGCGCCTTGCACCTTCCACCAAGGGTGGGTGACACGTACGCCGGTAACGAAATCCTGCTTACCGAACGTAAGGCGCTTCGAGAAGTAAGTTCCGATCAAGGTGAGACTCGTCACGTCGGCGTCGTTCACGTGGACGCTCACCGGGAGCATGGGAGCAAAGCCCACGATATTATTTCGCCAGAACATCCCTTTGATTTTGGGCAGGTCAGCTTCGTTGAGGTAGGTGCCGTCGCTGGGTGGCTTGAGATCTACCCCGCCGATTTGCACATCCAGCGTGTCTTCTTGCGGGGTCACGATCAAATTCGCGCCATAGCTGCGCAGTTCGCGGCTGATCTTATCGCCAATGTCGGTGGCGACGGCGATCATCGCAGTCGCAACGCCTACACCCAGAGTGATCGCAACTCCGGCCAGCAGCTTGCGCCGTTTTTGTCGCCGGAAGGATTCGTAGACCAGGCGTCCAAACATGCTATTGCTGGAACATGCGGCTCTTGGCCGCGATGTCTGCCTCCTGGATGATCACCGCATCGGAGGTGACTTGCGCCTTGAGCGGCACGGGATTGCATCCCCCGGCCATTCCGACCGACTGCGGATTGATGGGTGCGGCGCAGTTCTTGCAAACCACTCCGTTCGGTCCTTTGTAGAAGCCTACGGCACCACAGATTTCACAGGCATCAAGAACCGTGGCAATCTTGCCATCTGGCTTTTGATATAGCCAGAAACGCACCGCGGTACCTCCTTCCTGGGCCGAGAAGCGATGCAGGTCGCCGTCCTGAACCTGGGTGAGCGGAATGCTGACTTGACCGTTCACAAATGTGACTTCCGTCGCCGGCGACAACGCGCTCACGCTTTTTGTGTAGATAAATTCGGCGGTCACGAGGACGATGAATACAAACGAACTGGCGTACACGGAAGCCATCCAAAGTCGTTCCCGGCGCGCACTCCACACAGCCTTTCGTCTTTCAGCGGGGGACACCGGCAGGGGGCTCGCTTCCCGCCTCTTGACCTCGAACAGCACCATGAGTGCAGCCAGAGCCAGAATCGTGATGAAAAAGAACCGATCGTTGCTCACGATCGGGCCGATAATCGCCATCTCCGTCTTCGATGACGGGAGTACGCCATTTTCGGAAAGCTCGTGCAAGCCGGAGATCACCAGTTGCGCAGCCACGAAGAACAAAATTACCGTAGTGACGCGGAAGAACTTTTGCAGATTGATGCGGACGCTGCCTTTGACAAACATCACCCCGAAGACGATGGCGGCAATCACACCAAGAAGCGTGCCCAGGAAGCTGAGCAGTTCGGTTGAGTTCAGGGAGACGGCCGAGAGAATCAGGACGGTTTCCACTCCCTCCCGGAGCACCATCAGGAATACGAACGCAAAGAGCCCGAACCACGCGTTTCGACCCGCCAGCAGCCAAACTTTGCCCTCGATCTCGCCCTTGAGCTTGCGGCCCGTCTTCATCATGAAAATAATCATAGTGACGACGAAGAAGGCGGCGGCCAGCATGACCCAGCCTTCAAAAATGTCTTCGTTCCACCGGGTTCGAGCAAGCAGAGCCGCGACTCCCAAGCTGCCGATGAAGGCACAGATCAAGGCCGCGTAAACTGATTTCCGCAGTTCCGGGCGATTGATTTTGGAGAGATACGCCAGGGTAATACCAACGATCAGCGCGGCTTCGACGCCCTCTCGCAAAGTTACGATGAATGCTTCCAGCATCTAGGAAATGACCCCTGTTTTAGAAGTTGCGATATTGAAAATGAATTTCAATTTCATTATCTAGGATAGTCTTTCGGCTCGTAAGGCGTCAACGCGCGGAATCACGAGCGCTGGTGATCTGAATCACGTTCCTCTTGATCAGATGCAGCCGCGGTACGCCTGGACTACAGATGTTTAAGAAAGGCTTTCGCTTGACCCAGATGAGGGAACAGTTTCTCTTCCGCCTGGAATTCCTTGGAATGCACGCAACGGCGGCTGCCGCGCAGTTTCACGGGATGCTTGAGGTGCAGCATTTCGTGATAAACGATGTATTCGACTGCGTAGCAGGGAACCCGGGGGTGATCGAAGACGCGGCTTACGACGATGGCATTGTGAGCGGGATCGTAGTGACCGAGCCGGTTGCGGGCCTGATCGCGGCTCCAGGTCATCCTCGGCCGGGCGAGTAAGCCGTAGAAGAATCGCTGGTTCAGTTCTTCAAAGATGTCTTCCAGGTTGTAGGTTCGGCCCTGGGCACTTTCGATTCGCTTGCGGCCGCGCACCTGACGAACCAGATGAGC
>Ga0210384_10001281_pt1 | contig 34785 bp, 31 predicted proteins | sample IncBWH2MmetaG_FD_160574 | JGI IMG/M metagenome (GOLD analysis project Ga0210384, IMG submission 160574) | Forest soil microbial communities from Barre Woods Harvard Forest LTER site, Petersham, Massachusetts, United States - Inc-BW-H-2-M | ecosystem: Environmental > Terrestrial > Soil >...
CTGAGCATGGGCCCGGACTGTGCATCGCACCGGGTAGGTCAGCACGAGTCGCGAGCCCCCCTCGCTGGTCTCGAATGCGGAGTAGCCAAGGGGGCTCGCGGGGTTGAAACACCCGACGATGAAGGCGAGGGGATCGACGTTGTCGTCAAAGCCGCCAGACCATGGGCAGGGCTTGTTGGGGCAGAGTCCAAAATGAACGTGGGGGACGCCCCCAGTCTGGCCGGTTATGCCAGCCGTGCCGAGGACATCGCCTCGTTTGACCGTCTGCCCCTCCCGGACGTTGATCTCCGTAAAATGGCAATAGAGCGTCCACCCCACGGGGGCCTCCTGGGCCCTGTGCTCGATGCTGACACCGTTACCACAGCCCCACCCAAAACCAGCCTGGACGACGACCCCGTCGGCCGCAGCGATCACCGGATCGCCTGCGAAGACAGCGAAATCGACGCCTGGGTGACGAAAGCCGCCGCCGCGCGCCGCAAAACCGTGGTACGACAGGATTTGGGTCGTGCCCTCTGGCGCGCACCCGAGAAGCACGACCGCGTAGAGCAGCGCGAGTGCCGTCAGAGGATTCCGGAAGAGCTTGATCCGGGATTTGCGATTTGGACCCATCTCCGTCCTCCTGCCCGAGTAAGTGTCTGTGACCGCGAATCTACCACCGCAGCCGGGCGTGGGGGAGCCGACCTTGCGCTATGATCCTGAGCGATGCCCCGACCCTTGAACGAGCGCCAATCCCTCGAACAAGAGCGCGCCGAGATACCGGCTCAGATCGCAGCCTACCGGCAGGAGCTAGAGAACGGACGGCCATCCAAGGCCCGCCGGGAGCGCCTGGAGTGGCAAATCAGGGAGCGGGAGAAGCGCCTGGCGGACGTGGGAGGCAAGGCTGGCGAGATACGAGCGACCTGGATGAGAGACGATTTCTCCGAGGACATAAAGCGAGCCCTGGCGGCACGGGTTGCGAATCAGTGCTCCAACCCCGACTGCCGTGCAGTCACAAGTGGGCCTCAAACCGATCCAAGCAAGGCGGTCAATGTCGGTGTGGCAGCGCACATCACGGCAGCGTCGCCGGGCGGACCACGGCACGATCCCGAGTTGCGTTCACGCCTGGGTGAGAAGGGAAGGCCATCCGCGTGTGTTCGGAACTGTAGTTGACACCCAGTTCAACGACCACCAAGAGCGCTACGCGGTGAGATGGGAAGATCAGGATTGCCGTCTCTGTCAAGGCGAAGTGGTTTGGGTTAGTCGAGGCTACCTGAACGTCGTCCGGGGGAAGTAGGGGCCCGCGGGCGGCGTATGATCCTGATCTTGGATGAACCGGCCGCTGACCCAGGCGATGGGGTGTGAGGTGAAGGCCTTGGTCTCGGCCGTACTCCTATCGGCCCTCCTACTCTCGGTCGCCACGCCGACCGGCGCTCAAGCCCAGAAGTCCACCCGTCTCGAGCAGGCAGCCGCGGATATGGCGAACGCAACCGCCAGCTATCGGATTGCCTTGGAGCGGGTCTTGGCCCTTTATCAGCGGGAACTGGCCCGCAGGATAGAAATGACGGAGGTGCGGCAGGATCTCTTCAAGCGGGGGGTCCTGTCCCGCCGCGAGTTCGATGATGGGCAGCGGGCAGTCACCGACGCCCAGAAGAACGTCGACGACACCCGTCAGGCCATCGCTGAAGCCGACCGCATGATGACGGAGGCACAACTAGCCCAAGCTCTAGCGGGCGTCACCCCGCAGAGCACCACCCGGCCCCCGCAGGGCACCATTCGGTACGTCCCCGGGTCCGGCCCCATCATCGTCAGCGTCACGCTGAACGGGCGCACCACGGCGCGGCTCGTCCTCGATACCGGCGCGGACAGCAGTGTGGTGAAGCCGCAACTGCTGAGGTCCGCAGGGGTCGATCTGTCGCGGCCAGTAGCACGCGGGACGATGCGGGGGGTCACCGGTAAGGTAAGCGTGGCCTACTACGCTGTAAACCTCGAGGCTGCTGGGCACCGCGCACTGGCGCCGAACGTCGTGGCCTTCGACACGTTCGAGGACGGGTTCGCGGACGGACTTCTGGGCCGGGACTTCCTCGATCAGTTCAGCGTCGCCATGGACCCGGCAACCGGGACCGTGAAGCTAGTGCCGAGGTGAGTGGCTCGCGTAGGCGGAAATCGGTTTGCTTTCCGATGTGACCTCGCGCCGCCACTCTGCTCGCTAATCTGATGCTTGCAAACTCCGAAGGGCTGGCCGTGACCCTCGCTGGGCTCGCGGACGACAAGGTTCTTGCGAAGCTCCTCGTGGCCATGGGCCTCGACACTCAGGCTCGGGTCCCGCCGTCCGAGCCTACGCCCGACATGTAAGCAGCCGCGTGTCGCCGGGTGGCTGCCTAGCCGTCCTGTGGGCTCTCGGTCCTTGACCCCTGCCAGTCGGCAGACTACCCTCGTCCCACCTGTCCGACCGTTCCCGGCTCCGCTCGCTGGGAGGGCGCAGTATGCAGTGCCCGCCGTGCCAGCACGAAAATCCCGCTGACCAGAAGTTCTGTGGCGAGTGCGGATCCCGGCTGGCCTCCGTTTGCCCATCGTGCGGGGCGTCGAATCCACCGCCCCAGAAGTTCTGTGGCGAGTGCGGGGCAAGACTCGGACTGACAGACCGGGCCGTGAAATACGGGACGCCCCAGTCCTACACGCCCAGGCACCTGGCCGAGAAGATCCTCACCTCGAAGGCAGCCCTCGAAGGCGAGCGCAAGCAGGTGACGGGTCCTCTTCGCCGACCTCAAGGGCTCGATGGAGCTGCTCGCCGACCGCGACCCGGAGGAGGCGCGCAAACTGCTCGACCCCGTCGTGTGCCGAGTCAAATGCCCGGGATGACGGAACACACGGCCGTGGCGTGATACCAGCGGGTCATAGCCGCACCCGCGGCGAGACGGGTATGCCCCGGTATTGAGGTGGACATGATAGAGCCGAATCTCGACGAGCTGAGCGTCAACACGATCCGCTTCCTGTCGGTCGACGCCGTGCAGCATGCCAATTCTGGTCATCCCGGGCTACCCATGGGAGCAGCCGCCATGGCGTATGTCCTATGGACGCGGTTCCTACGGTACAGCCCCTCGAACCCGGCCTGGCCGGACCGCGACCGGTTCGTGCTCTCGGCCGGCCACGGCTCCATGCTGCTGTACTCGCTGCTGCATCTCACCGGCTACGACCTCTCGCTTGAGCAGATCGAGCGGTTCCGCCGCTGGGGAAGCCGCACCCCCGGCCACCCGGAGTTCGGGGTGACGCCCGGCGTGGAGGCCACCACCGGCCCGCTCGGTCAGGGCATCGCGAACGCGGTAGGAATGGCCATTGGGGAGGCCCATCTCGCGGCGCGCTTCAACCGCCCCGGCCACGAGATCGTGGATCACCGCACCTACGTGATCGCCGGTGACGGCGACATGATGGAGGGCGTCCAGGCCGAGGCGTGCTCACTCGCAGGGCATCTGGGGCTCGGCAAGCTGGTCGTGCTCTACGACTGCAACGGGATAACACTCTCCGGCACCACCTCGCTCACGTTCACAGAGGACGTGGGCGCCCGCTTCGCGAGCTACGGCTGGCGCGTGCTGTCGGTGAAGGACGGCAACGACCTGGCCGCGCTGGGCCAGGCACTCCAGGAAGCGTGCGCCCCGGCCGACCGGCCGACGCTCATCGTGGTCCGGACCATCATCGGGTTCGGGGCTCCCCACAAGGAGGGTACGTACCAGGCGCACGGAAGCCCGCTCGGGGTCGATGAGGTGCGGGCCGCGAAGCAGAACCTGGGCTGGCCGCTCGAGCCTGCATTCTTCGTTCCCGACGCGGTGCGGGCCCGTTTCCGTGCGGCCGTCGAGCGCGGCCGCGAGCTCGAAGAGGAGTGGCGTCGCCGGCTGGCGGCCTACGAGGCGGCCTTCCCGGACCTGGGCGCCGAGCTCCGCCGTCGCCTGGCCGGTGATCTACCGTCGGGTTGGGATCGCGACCTCCCGCGGTTCGCGGCCGACGCTAAGGGTCTGGCCACCCGGAAGGCCTCCGAGACCGCCCTCCAGGCGGTGGCCAAGACTGTGCCGGAACTCGTCGGTGGCTCGGCGGATCTCGAGGAGTCGACCTTCACGCTGCTCAAGGGCGAGGGCGATCTCGAGCCGCCCTCCCGGCCGGCCGCGGGAGCCCAAGGTGTCGCCGGGGGGGCGTGGGGCTTCGGTGGGCGCAACATCCACTTCGGCGTCCGGGAGCACGGCATGGGCGCCATCGTCAACGGGCTCGCGTATCACGGCGGCTTCGTCCCGTTCGGAGCGACATTCCTTACGTTCTCCGACTACATGCGCCCGGCGGTCCGGCTCTCCGCGCTCTCGCACCTAGGCTCGATCTGGGTCTACACCCACGACAGCATCGGTCTTGGCGAGGACGGTCCGACCCATCAGCCGGTGGAGCACCTCGTGGCGCTCCGCTCCATCCCCGATCTGCTCGTGATCCGCCCTGCCGACGCCAACGAGGCGGTGTGGGCGTGGCGCGTCGCGATCGAGAACCGGCACCGGCCGACCGCGCTCGTGCTCACGCGTCAGGTGGTGCCGACCCTCGATCGTTCGGTCTACGCGTCCGCCGAAGGCCTAAGGCGCGGCGCGTACGTGCTGAACCCGGGCTCCGGAGCTGCGGGTCGACCGGACGTCATCCTGATCGCGAGTGGCTCCGAGGTGGCGCTGATCGTGGCGGCGGCGGCGCGGCTCGGCGCGCACGGGATCGACGCGCGCCTCGTGTCCATGCCGTCCTGGGAGCTGTTCGCGGAGCAGCCGGCCGACTATCGCGAGCGGGTCCTGCCCGCCGCAGTCACGTCCCGCCTCGCGGTCGAGGCCGGGCGATCGCTCGGATGGGAGCGGTGGGTCGGGGCCGACGGCGCGATCGTCGCGGTCGACCGCTTCGGCGCCTCGGCTCCGGGCGACGTGGTGATGCGGGAGCTCGGCCTCACGGTGGACCGGGTGGTCCAGGCGGCCGCGGGGCTGCCGCGCCGACGAGCCTCATGACTTCCAGCCACTTCCACCCACCTCGCAGTAGTCCCCGCTCGCGAAATAGATTCCGCCGTGCGCCTCGCACATCTGCTGCGCGTTGGACCACGCTGCTGCCCGGCTGGCACGTGCCCTGCGTATAGGTCAGCCCGCGGCCTTGCACCTGCTGCTGAGGCCGGCCGATCGGGCGCCGCGGGTACGTCGAGCTGGTCGGCTACGGGGAGTGACCGCCGGTCCGCTTGCGGTTTCTTGCGAGAAAGCGTATCCCCCGTCACCCCGCTCCCGCGCCGCGTATCCCAAGCGCGACGGTCCAACCACTTCTGGGGGAGGAGAACGACTCATGAATTCCAATGTCTCCCATGTCTCCATGGGGCGACATTCTTACTGAACAGTTAAGGGGTGACATTCTTATGGACCAAGAGCACCGGTCCGCCGGCCGGTCGACGGCGGCGGTGTGGCCGGCGTCCGAGTCTGGGAGTTATGTCACGGGGCCCGGGGCCACGGACGGGGTGACCGCCGCCGGAGGGCGTTGATGTTGGCTATCCTCCCACGGACTGCGCCAGCACCAAGCGTCTTGTTTTTCCAAAATCAGGACCTCGAGATCCGCGCGGGGATATGGACGTTTTGACGGCCAGGCGATGACGGGACGACAAATGCAAGACGAGTATCGTCCTTTTTCTATCCGCGAGTATCACCCGTCTCAGCGTCATTTTTCGAGAGAGCACAACCGACACTAGAGTTCTCGAAGAACTAAGAGATGAACTCCAACGAAGACGCACGACGAGTGCGAAGGAGCTACTTATGAAACGAGAGATAATCCGCGTTGAACCCCTGGCGACGTTCCTGGACAAGTATAAGGCGCCAGCCTCGACAGTGACGAAGCACGGCGACACGATTTACGTGTCGGGCGCGCCTCCTTTCGACCCTGAGACGGGGGAGATCTTCACAGGAGCCATCGAGCGCCAGACCGAACTCGTGCTGGAGCAGATGAAGCTCTCCGTCGAGACGGCCGGCTCATCCCTCGACAACGTGCTCAAGGTGAATGTGTATGTCACTTCCGTCGACATGTTCCCCGCCGTCAACGAGGTCTATCGGCGCTTCTTCCCCAAAGACCCTCCTGCGCGGATCTTCATCAATGTCCCAGCCTGGAACGGCGGCTTCGACATCGAGGTGGATTGCGTGGCGGCGGTCTGAGGGAAGCTGCACCGTCATAGTCACCGGAAGAGGAGGGTGTCGTGTTTTCAGTGATCTTCGAAGTGCTGCCGAACAAGGCGAACTGGGATGACTACCTTGGCAACGCAAAGATGCTCCGCCCTGAGCTGGAGCAAGTAGAGGGCTTCGTCGACAACATCCGCTACAAGAGCGTAACGAGGGATGGCTGGCTCCTCTCCTGTCGAGCTGGCGGGACGAGAAGTCCCTCGTGCGTTGGCGACCCGCATGCGCCACCACGGGGTCCGGCAGAAGGACCGCGACGAAATCCTGGCCGACTCCCTCCTCCGTGTGGGGCAGATCACTGCGGACGACCGGCTCCCGGAAGGCGCTGCACGCTTGCTGAGCAGCGGCTCGACGAGACAGAAGTCGGCGAGGGGACGGCTGTCACGCTGATCAACGCAACTCGGCCGCCTGAGTGGAAGGGGACGAATAATCCTTACGACTGCACGGAATGGCTTGGGCTGAACCCCTGGGCTGCCGACAGCACGTCGTGGGACATATTCTTCCCGAAGGACAACGCGCGAAGCCGACGGGTTCGCGTCATCCGCGACTACGGGAAGTACGACCGTCGTGAAGCGCCCCAGTACTACCCTGATGCGAGCGGCGCGGAGACAATCCACGCCTAACTCCCCAGCGGGCTACATCCCGGCAGGTGGTCGACGGCCTCCTACAGTACCAGCTTACCCGCGGGTGGCGGCAATGCCGCCCGCGGTACCAGGCCAGCCGATAGCCACCACCGCGCCAATTACGTCGACACTCTCGTGGCACCAACCCTTTGAGATGCGACCAAGAGAGATGTGCCAATGCCGAACGTAGCCAACAAATCGAAACTCGAGGCGGCTTCGAAGTCGTGGCAGCTCCTGACGGCATCGCTCGTTTCTTCGTTGATCATGCTCGACTCCAATATCGTGGCGGTCTCCCTGCCGGCGATCGGCCGGTCGCTCGGGGCCTCTTTCACCGATGTCCAGTGGGTGATCAGCGCCTACGTCCTCACCTACGCCGCCCTCCTCATGGCGTCAGGCAACTATGCAGACCTTCGAGGCCGCCGGAAGTCCATGCTGATCGGCCTCGTGGTGTTCGCAGCCTCGTCGGCGGCGTGCGGCGTGGCGACGAGCTCGCTGCTGCTGAACATCGCCCGCGCGGCCCAGGGGGTGGGGGGCGCCTTCCTGCTGACGGCGTCCCTTGCGATTTTATCGAACGCTTTCACCGGCGCGGAACGCGCTCACGCCTTCGCGTTCTGGGGAGCGAGCCTCGGCATAGCGCTGGCAATAGGGCCGATCATCGGCGGCGTGATCACGAACTACTTCGGATGGCGGTGGGTGTTCCTGGTCAACGTCCCCGCGTCCGCTATCCTCGTCGCCGGGACCCTGAAGTTCATTGGCGAGTCTCGCGACCTTAACGCCAAACGCCTCGACGTCCGCGGCACGGTCACGTTCAGTGCGGGCCTCGCGCTCCTCATCTGGGCCCTCATCGACGGGAACGACGCGGGGTGGTCAAGCCCGACCATCATCCTGCGCCTTGTGGTCGCCTTCGTGTTCCTGGTCGCCTTCGTCATTGTGGAGGTCCGTCAGGACCGCCCGATGGTGGAGTTCGGGTTGTTTCGCAGTAGGACGTTCGTCGGTGCGGTGCTCGCGATGATCGGCTACGGCGCGAGCGCGCAGGTCATGATCTTCTTCCTTCCGCTATACCTGCAGAACGCCTACGGGTTTGAGCCTCTGGCGGCTGGCATTGCGATGATCCCCTTTGCGCTGCCGATGGTGCTTGCCCCGCGGGAGACGCGCCGGCTCGCGACCCGTTACTCGGGGCGTACGCTTCTTGCCGCCGGCTTGGCGATCACCGTCGCCGGGAATGCCGCGTTGTGGCTCGTTGCCGAGTCCCATCTGCCATACAGCCTGTTCCTGGTCGCCATGCTGGTCGCCGGCTGCGGCGCCGGTCTGCTCAACGGGCAGACCGTGAAAGTCCTGCAGGGCGCGGTTCCTGAGGATCGCGCTGGCATGGCTTCGGGTATCGCTAGCACGACGCGCTTCATCGGGATCCTCGTCAGCGTCGCGGCACTCGGTGCCGTCCTCGCCGACGTGGCGCGGGACCGGTTCGTTGTGGGTGCCACCAAGATCGGACTGTCGGCCGACACTGCGCGCGCGACCGCTGCTCGTGTGACATCGGGCGACCTTTCCGGATTGCTGGCGGCCGCACCGCCCGGCGTGCGCGAGCCGCTGCGCTCCGTCGCGCTGGCGGCCTACGGGGCCGGCTTCGCGTCGGCGGCCCTCGTGGCAGCCTGCGTGGCATTCGCGGCTTGCCTGCTTGCCTTCGGCTTAATTAGCGGCGAAGAGACCGCGCCGCCCTCTGCACCGTTGCCTGCGTGCAAGTTCATTGATTGCCGCGACCCTCTCTGAATTCGGAGGCGTCGGGCTCCAAGAGACAGGCCCGGCCGATCGCCCGGCATGTCGAGACGCGGAGGCGACGTGGTCGGGGTGACGGCCGCCCGGACGTTCAAGAGCCAGAAGCGCCGGATTGTCGAGATGTTCGAGCGGCAGTATCTGGATGCCCGCCGCGCCATCGTCAAGCGGCGCCGCCCGCCCCGCGAACTGGCGCCGATCGAGCCCGTGACGCTTCATCAGTTTGCCGAGATCGCGGCGCTCCTTGCCCGCCGCCCGTGCGGCCCGGCTCGCGTTGCTCCGGTGCTCGCTCATGAAACAGATCAGCTCGCGGCGGCCCGGCATCGGATGCTGGCGGCTCGCGACACCAAGGATCTGACAACGACATGAGTATCACCGGCACCGAGAGGATCCAGAGCCGCGGCCGCGCGCCGACCACGGACTCCAGCGGATTGGTACCCGGCGCTGATCTTCCCCGGAGCAGGCGGAGGCGGAGGTGCGGGAGTTGGCCTGACATGAGAAAGTGCCTCGGCGCACTTGAAGCGAGGCAGCCCCTGGGCGAAGATGCTGCTGCTCATTCAGGAGCTTGCCGAGCATGGCACGATCGAGCGGAGCCGCGGGCCCGGCGCAGAACAGAGAGCTGGCCACCGAGAGGGAGAGGGTCATGGCACTGAACGAAGCACTTCGCGTGCGACAGCGGAAGCCCATTGCAGCCGGGCGAGCCCCTCGTCCGCCAGCGGACATGAGGCCGGAGGAATGGCAGACGCGCGTGGACCTGGCCGCGGCGTACCGGCTGGCCGCCATCTACGGCTGGACCGACCTGAACAACACCCATTTCTCGGCGCGCATTCCCGGCACCGAGCATTTCCTTCTCAATCCGTTCGGGATGTTCTTCGACGAGATCACAGCGTCGTCCCTCATCAAGCTGAACAAAGACGGCCATCTCCTGGGCGAGTCGGACTACCCGGCGAATCCCGCCGGATTCGTGATCCACGGCGCCATCCACATGTCCTCGCCCGACCTGAACTGGGTGATCCACACGCACAGCCGCTTCGGTACCGCGGTGGCCACGCAGCGACAGGGCTTGCTGCCGGTGAGTCAGAAGGCCCTGACGCTGATGGGCTGGATCGCGTACCACGACTTCGAGGGGCCAGCCACGAACATCGACGAGCGGCCACGCCTCGTGGGCGACCTCGGCGACAAGCGGATCTTGATCTTGCGCAATCACGGCCTGATGACAGTCGGAAAGACGGTTGGCGAGGCCTTCGTGTGGATGTACCGAATCGAGACGGCGTGCCGGATCCAGATCGACGCGCTGGCCGGGGGCAGCGAGCTCCAGCCGATCTCGGAGGCCACCCAGCGCAAGAGCATCGAGCAAGGCCGGCGGATGTACGGGCCGGGCGGCTTCATCGAGGCCGGCAAAGAGTGGCCCGCCCTGCTGCGCCAGCTCGAGCGGGTCGACGGAACATCGTACCGGCAGTGAGGCGGCTTCTGCCCGAGCGGGTCGCCTGAAACAAGATGTCCGTTCAACCAACCGAACACGCTGCCGCCCGCCGGCCTCCGTGATCGAGTAGGCGAGCGCCGACTCAAGATCAAACACGGGCTGGGCCACGTCGCCGCAGCCGTACCGAAATCAAGTGGTTTACGAGCGGGCTGATCGGCGCTTCCCGGTGGTGCGCCAGCCTCTGTAGCGGGCGCTGAGGGGCCTGTAGGAAGACTCCCCGATAAGACCTCGCCCTAGCCGTGCCAGGTTTTTGGTACAGCTGCGACCAGCTGGATGGAGCATCGCAGCGGATCGCGACGGCGTCGAAATGGTTGGAGGCTAGGTCCTCGATTGCCATGTTCCGCCGTCAGAGCCGGGGCGACATGGTGGTCAAATCGGGGGCCCGCTTTGAATCGTGGAAGCGAACGCTGACTTTCGACTTTCTACTAGGTACTGACTCAGGGCACGTCACCGGTCCCAGCCCTTCGCGGGTTCGGAACCCCGGCGGGATTCGACACCTTTGGCCTCGTGGAAAATCACGGACTTGTGCTCGTCGGCTGACCCACCGCCGCGCCCAGAGACGGAGTCGCTGGTTCAAATCGCGGGCTCGCTTTGAATTGTGGGAGCGACCGCTGAAGTTCAACTTTCTAGTAACTTACTGAGTGGTTTCCCGGGGGTGCCGACCTACCAGCCGGGCCACAGATGGCACCTCAGGTCTCGAGCGGGCTGCCGCCGACCAGAGGAGTGACACCAGGATTTTCAGACCCGGCCCCATCTCCCGGCCCGCACGAATGATCCGTTGATATCGGTTGTGATTCGCAGCCTTTGGGCCCTCGATCTGCATGTGTGCTTCCGGATCAGGACGGATAGCGACGCATGATTCGGTCCGAGTAGAGTTCGAGTCAACCGGGGCGGTGCGTACAGACTTGGGTTCGTAGAGCCGGGCAGCGAGCATCAGGCGACCCGCGTTCAACCCTGGCGGATTCGAACCCGTGTTTGCTGTCCGCCACGCGCTTTCTCATTCCGATCGGCAAGTTGCACGATGTTGAGTCAACACCGCACCTCCCGGGATTCAAATTCGGCTGGGATTTTAGCCCCCTTCCCCCCGGCCAGGAGCGCGCGGCAGGTTGAGTCTCCTGAATCGAGACTCTGGCGAGACATTTTGCGAGAAACCGGGAGTTGGACTCCACATTCGCACGGTCTGAGAAGTAACAACTCTCCAGAACTCCGTCCGCAGAACCCATGCAGCGCGCAGGAGGCTCCTCCAGAAATCGAGGGTTCGCAAGCACCGACATCGGCTCGATTCGACGGACGCCTGATCCGGCATGCCGGGTACCTCATCGTCCAGCTGGCCGAGCCACTTGACGCGGACCCTCTTTAAGCAGATCTTCGGGCGCATCAGACGTTTTGCATGCTACCCCTTCTGAGCCGCCGGATTCGCTTCCGGAGCGACACGCGGGACCAAGCGTGCAACGATTCGGCGGCGACGGGAGATCAGAATTGCGCCATATCGGAAATCCCGGTCAATCAGATAGCCTAGCACCACGCGCGTTGACTGTTACCCGTCATCCCACGCGCGAGGTGCCGCCATGGTTCACGTATTCAACCGGTTGAGCTGATATGACCGACCGGATCGCTCGAGTCGTCGGCTCCGAACGGATCGCTGCCGGGACCGACGAGGTCCCACACACCGCCCGTGCGACGCGTAGGTCGTGGCGACAGGCGCGGGGGATGGTGTTCGCAGCGTTCGTAGTGCCGGCCGTCCTCGTCCTCGTGGTGGTCACGATCCTGCCGCTGCTCTATCTCGTCGTCACGAGCCTCACGCCGCTCGACCTGACCAACCCCGCGTCACTGCGCTGGACGGGCCTGACGAACTACCAGCAGCTCGCCAGCGACGACCGATTCTGGAACTCCGTGTGGGTGCAGACGCAGTTGTCGTTCTGGACCGTCTCGCTGCAGCTCGTCATTGGCTTCGCCATCGCGTTGCTCCTCAACGGGCGCATGCGGTTCCTCGAGCTGGTGCGCTCGACGTTTATCGTGCCCATGGTGCTGCCGCCGGTGGTTGTTGCGCTGATCTGGAAAATCCTCTTCACGCCGGACATCAGCATTCTCGACTGGGCGCTAGGTCTGCTCCACCTGCCCCAGCCCGCCTGGCTCGCCGAGCCGCGGCTCGCGCTGTGGGCCATCATCATCGCCGATGTGTGGGAGTGGTTTCCCTTCGTTATGCTGATGCTGCTGGCCGCGCTTCAGATGTTGCCCGAGGAGCCGCTGGAGGCGGCGAGGTTGGACGGGGCATCGACGTGGCAGGCCTTCCGTCACGTGACGCTGCCGCTGCTCAAGCCTGCCATCGTCGTGGCAGCGCTCTTTCGCCTGATCGACAGCGTCAAGGCCTTCCCGCACATTTTCATCATGACGGGCGGTGGGCCCGGGACGGCGACCGAGGTCACGAACTACTACGCCTACCTTGAGGGCTTCTCCTACACCTACGTGGGCTACTCGAGCGCCATCATCGTCGTGATGCTGCTCGCCACGTTCCTGATGAGCCTCGCCCTCCTGCGCGTCAGCAACCGGGAGGTCGACGTTGAGTAGACTGCGTCACGCCTACCCGGCGGTGGCCACCGCCGGGTTGATCCTGGTAGTCCTGTGCCCGGTGCTCTTCATCGTCCAGATGTCGCTGCGCACGGGCCTCGAGGCGTTTCAGATGCCACCGACCTTTCCCTTCACCGCCACGCTCCAGAACTACCTGGACCTGTTCGAGGGCAAGTTCGTGCGTTCGCTCATGAACAGCGCGGTGACGTCCACCTCCACGACCGCGCTGGCTCTCCTGCTGGGGGTGCCTGCCGCCTACGCGTTCTCGCGCGCGCGTATCCGCACGACTGGCCTCGTATCGCTGTGGACACTCTCCACGCGGATGGCGCCGCCGATCGCCTTTGGCATCCCTTTCTTCCTCATCTACAAGGATCTGGGCCTCATCGATACGCGCCTGGGTCTCATTGTCATCTACCTCACGTTCAACCTCTCACTCGTGATCTGGATGATGCGGGCGTTCTTCGACGGGCTTCCGCGCTCGCTAGAGGAAGCCGCGTACATCGACGGCGCGGGCGTGGTGCGCGCCTTCCTGCGCATCACGCTGCCGCTGGCGGCGCCGGGGCTTGCCACCACCGCGATCTTCACGTTCCTCTTGTCCTGGAACGACTTCTTCTACTCGCTGATCCTGACCCGGAGCGCGGCGGTGACGGCGCCGGTGGCGATCGTGAATTTCATGAATTACGAGAGCTGGGAGTGGGGGAAGGTGGCGGCCGCCGCCACCGTGATCATGCTGCCCGTCCTCGCCCTCTCGATCGTGGTGCGAAAGTACCTCGTTCGGGGTCTCACGGCGGGCGCCGTAAGGGGTTAAAGGGGGCAACCATGCGACCGATCAGCCGCCGTCAGTTCCTGCGATCCACCCTCGTCACCACCGGCCTTACGGCGACCGGTCTACACGCCGCGCCCGTGCACGGGCAGGCCAGCAAGCCCTACGCCGGCGCCCGTATCAAGATGTCGCAGGTCACCCACGCGTACGGCGATGGGCTCGTCGCTCGCCTGCCGGAGTTCGAGAAGCAAACGGGCATCAAGGTCGAAATCGACCAGATGTCGTTTCCGGTGCTCAATCAGCGGGAAGACCTGGAGCTGGCAAGCGGCTCGGGCGCCTACGACGTCATGCAGATGATTTTCATCCGGTCCGGCCGCTGGATCGGCGCCGGATGGGCGGAGCCGCTCAACCCGTTTATCGACAACCCCCAGCTCACCGACAAGGCCGCCCTCGACCTCGCCGACTTCGTGCCCGGCGCCATGACGCCGTTCAAGCGTGGTGAGACGATCTACGCGCTGCCCTGGCTGTCCGACAGCACGGTCGTCGGCTATCGGACGGACATCTTCGAGAAGTCGGGGTACGCTACATTCCCGGAGACCTTCGAGGCCCTCGAAGAGGCGGCGAGGAAGATCCACACGCGCCAGACGGCCGCCTTTGTGACCGAGGACAACCTGCATTGGATCTTCCCGAACTGGCTCCTCTCGTACGGCGGAAGCTTCTTCGCCAACCCGCCCGTCGATCTCACGCCGACGTTCGACACGCCGGAGGCTCTCAAGGCCGCCGAGATCTTCACGACGATGCTGGCCAAGTACTCCCCGCCCGGTGGCATCAAGCTCGATCCGTCCGTGGCGCAGGCGATCATGCAGCAGGGCAAGGCCGCCTGCTACCTCGACGGGATGGGGAACACCCAGCACATCATCGACACGAAGAAGACCACACTCGCCGAGCGGATAGCCTTCACCCACACCCCGCGCGGTCCGAAAGGTCACTTCCCACAGCTCGCCGTACACGGCTACTTTATCAACAAGGCCTCGAAGAACAAGAACGCGGCGTGGGAGTTCATCAAGTGGGCGGTGAGCAAAGACACGATGCTCTGGGGCACGCTGAACAAGGGCCACCTCGCGTGCACACGGGCCTCCGTCCTCGGCAATCCCGAGGTGCGTCAGAAGTTCACGTGGCGCGGTTCGGATCTCGCGTCCCTGCACTTGGCGGTGATGAAGCGGGCCGGGGAAGGATACATGGCGTACCGCACGGTGCCGCAGTTCCCGCCTGTCGGCGACCGCGTCATCATCGCGATGACGGCGATCGCCTCCGGGCAAACGAGCGTCGGCGGCGGCATGAAGGCCTTGCAGAAGGATGCCGAAGCGATCCTCGAGAAGGCCGGTGTCAAGATCAATCGCCGGAGCTAGTGGAGGCCACCATGAGCTACTCGCGCATCCTCGTGCAGCCCGTGTCATCCGCCGTCGGCGCGGAGATCGGCGGTGTCGAGCTCTCATGTCCGTTGTCGGTTGACACGGTCGACGAGATTCGGCACGCGCTCTTCGAGTTTGGCGTCGTGTTCTTCCGCGACCAGGAGATCACGCCGGAGCAGCAGGTCGCGTTCGCCCGGCGATTCGGCGACATCAACGTCAATCGGTTCTTCAAGTCGGTGAATGGCCACCCGTTGATCGCCGAGGTACGGAAGGAGCCGGACCAGCAACAGAACATTGGCGGCAACTGGCACGCCGACCACAGCTACGACGTGGCACCCGCCATGGGCTCGCTCCTCTACGCGCGCGAGGTGCCCGAGACGGGGGGCGACACGCTGTTCGCCAGCATGTACGCCGCGTACGAGGCGCTCTCCGACGGACTCAAGCAGACGCTTGAAGGCTTGCGGGCCCTCCACTCGAGCCGTCACGTCTTCGGTGTCGCCACGTACGCGCAGCGGGGCGATCTCAAGGGGCGGGTCGCGAACCCCGAAGCTGCGACCCAAGACGCGGTCCATCCGGTCGTCGTCCGTCATCCCGGCTCCGGGCGCAAAGCCCTCTACGTCAACCCGGGCTTCACCGTGCGCTTCGTCGGATGGACCGACGACGAATCACGGCCGCTCTTGCAGTACCTCTTCCAGCAGGCGGCTCGACCAGAGTTCACGTACCGATTCCATTGGCGCCCGGGATCAATCGCGTTCTGGGACAACCGCTGCACCTGGCATTACGCGCTCAACGACTATCATGGCCACCGCCGGCTCATGCACCGGATTACCGTCGAGGGCGTACCGCTCGGGTGAGCCTACAGCAACTCCGGCTTTCTCAACTCAGATGGGCGGTGTGAAACTCACTCCGGTGCCCATGAGCTCCTGTCGAACCGTTGTGTAGGTTCAAATCGGGGGCCCGCAACCACCGATATCAAAGACGCTCAGCTTCGAGGTCGATTTGATCTAGACCCGTTGCGCGGGCCCGCAGTCACCGAAATCGACTCGCCTCACCTTCATGGTGGAGGTCGTCTGACCGGCGCCGAACCTGCCCGATCCAGTCCCAGAGGTGGGAATTCTGTGGGAGCGAACGTGGGAATTTGGTGGGAAAGTGGGAATCAGACCGGGTTTCTCGGAAGCCAGCGCCGGATCCCGCGTGGACACACACAGACTTGAGGGCTTCAGCCGCCTGCTCGAACCTGTGTTTGGACGTAGGGCGTCGCCGCATTACAAGATGGGCTGACCGCGCCTTGACATGACGTTCGGACGCATGCTACTTGGGCCTCGTCCCACTTCTGACCTCATACTGTGCGGGTGTCGAGGGTAGCGGAGAGGACGAGTCCGATGACGTGGGCCAACAGGGCATTCGCCCGACCAGCGGCGCGCTCATGAGACTCGAACGGGAACGCGAGATCCCTGCGTTCGGCGGAGCTTCGTGGCGCACACGCATGCGGCTCCGGCGAGTCGCGCATCGGCGCGATCCCTCCATCGTGTGGTTGTATGGGCTATGCGCGCTTTTGATGGCTCCGGTGCCCCAGTTGTCCCATTGGGGCATCCGTCATTTCACGTCGGCGCCCCCGTGGTGGGCAGTACTGGCGGGATCCTGCGCGGTCATGATTCCATTCGGATCGTTTTTCCAAGCCTTATTAATTACGCCGAGGATTCGGCGAGCCCTGGCATTGAAGCGTTCCCACGGGTGACGACTCGAACCTTCTGACCCACGCGCGGGACGATGGAGCCGCGCGTCGCGCCCAACCGCACTGGATCAACGGCCGGCGCTGGACTCGAATGCGTTGCTCAGGTCATTGGCCGCTGCGTCGCGCGGGCCGAGCGGCGCCAGGCCCCAGCGACGCTCGATCAGCCTCATGATGGACGTCGTGTCATAGTACGTGTGATCGACGTGCCCTCGTCTCGCAAAGGGCGAGATGACGATCGTCGGCACGCGCATCCCCGGCCCCCACCGGTCCACCCGCGGCGGCGACACATGGTCCCAGCGTCCGCCGTTCTCGTCGTAGGTGATGATAATCGCCGTCTGGTCCCAGGCGTGGTTCGTCATGATCGCCCGCACCAGCGCCGCGACGTGCTCCTGTCCCTTGAGCAGCGACGCGTAGCCTGGGTGCTCGTTATCGGGGCCGAGCGGCTTGACGAACGACACCGCAGGGAGGGTACCGCGCTCGAGATCCCGCAGGAAGTCGTCTTCGTCCTTCAGATGTTGCGCCTTGGCCGCGGTGCCGTCCGCCCAGTTCGCGAAGTACGCGAACGGCTGGTGGTGGAATTGAAAGTTCGGATGTGGTCGGCCCGCGAGAGCGTCACGCCAGCCGCCTGAATACCAGGCCCACGAGATGCCCTTCTCGTCGAGCCGATCGCCGATGGTCGGCAGCGTCAGGTTTGGGAGCAGACTGCTCGGGGCCATGCCCTCCGGATGCGGCACGTTGACCGTGTACGCGGTATTTACCACGTAGCCGTCCGGCGTGACGTCCCCATCCTTCATGATGAGGCCGCTGGCGTCGACCTGCGCGCGCATCGCCGCTGGCGCCGCCGGCCAGTAGGGCGTGCAGGCGCAGACGAGCCAGACGTGGTTCAGGAACGAGCCGCCAAACGCAGCATGAAAGAAGTTGTCGGCGAGCACGTACTCCTGGGCCAGCCTGCCGATCGGCAACCCTGTGGCGTCGTAATAGCTCATCACGAGCCCACCCACTCCGCTCCATGGGATGAAGCGGTCCATCTTGCCGCCGTCGATCTGATACTGCTGATGGTAGAAGCGATGGATCGGGTTACCTGCCGTGTCCTCAGCTTTCACATAGAGCCCGAGGTTGAACGGCGCCACGGGAAGCTCCGCGGGAATACGCGGGTCTGGAGCGGGCGGGCGCTTGCGGTTGTCGATCGAGGGGGGCAAGGTCGCGTACGGTCGGCCATCCTTGTCCGTCTGTTTCACGGTGTCCCCGGCGTTCGCCAGGCCGTTCGCTCCGGGAAACGTTCCGAACAGGCCGTCGAAACTCCAATTTTCCTGATAGATGACGACGATGTGGTTGATGCGGTCGATCGCCGAGGGGTTGGGCCCGACCGCCGCACAGGCCGCCGCGACCAGAGCGAGCACGGACACAAGCACACGGAAGTGTCTCATCCCGACTTCTCTGCGTGACCTATCTTCCCCTGCCCTTAGCTACTCCGCGAGCCGCGCGTGCTCCAATCTGGCATTCCCACGAGCGCGGACCGGACGACGATGCGGCTTCCCGAGATTCCCGGGCTTCGGCCAGTCGCGAAGATGAAGTACCACGGATGCCGGATGAAACGCCAGGCGGTCCTACCATACTAGGTAAGTGGCTTTCGGACTTGCAGGCGATTGCCGAATTGGAACCCGAGGGTGGCGTCAGGCGTGGCGCAGAACCGACGACAGCGAGGATGTCCCGCAGCACCTCGCTCCTTGACAAGCTAAAACCACCGGCCGAGAATCGCGCCATCCGACCCGTACCCACGACCCGTAGGCGCTGATCACCAAGCCGGCCTTTTGTACGAAGGCACTGAATTCGATGAGGTGCCGCTCATGAATCGGAGAACCCGAGGGGCGATCGGAGTGTTTGCCTTCCTGTTCGTGTCCGCGCCGCTGGCGGCTAGCGCGCCTCCGGCCGGCAAAGTCTACCGCGTGGCGATCCTGACGTCAGGCCTGGGCTCGCTACCCGGCGCATTTCGCGACGAGCTCCGCGCGCTCGGCTATGCGCCAGACCGAACTGTGCTGCTTGACGAAGATACGGTCCCCACGTCCAGTGACCCACTGTTCGATCTCGGCGACGAGCTCGCCCGCCGTCACTTTGACGTAATCGTCGCGTGGGGTGAACGCGCCACGCAGGCCGTCCGGTATGCCACCCGGCGGGTGCCCGTCGTGTTTGTGGTCGCGGGGGATCCCGTTGCCATGCTCTTCGCGGCCACGCTCGCTCGTCCCGCCGGGAATATGACTGGCATTGCTTTGAATACCGCGGCCCTGGCGCCGGAACACGTCCGCCTCTTGCACACGGTGGTCCCGAACCTCTCGCGCCTGGGTGTGATCCGGAACTCCCAGGAGCCGGGCCAACCCGGCCAATTCAATGCCATCCAGGCCGCGGCGATGGGCCGGGGCCTGGATGTCGTCTCCCTGCCGATGCCGATCTTCGAGTTCGACACCGTGGCGCGACTCGCGACGGAACGCCGGGTCGAGGCGCTCTTCGTGCTCTCGGCGCTCGACTCTCCCGGCGAACGCGCTGCCCTGAATCGCCTGGCACTCCATCTACATTTGCCCGGCATGTTTGAGACACAGGACTTTGTTCGGGCCGGCGGTCTCATGTCGTACGGCCCGAGTCTGGAGGAGGCCGCGCGCCTGGCGGCCGGCTACGTGGACCAGATCTTCAAGGGGGCGAACCCGAGCGATCTGCCGATCACGCACCCCGTGACGGCACACCTTGCCATCAACCTCGGGGCCGCCAAGGAGCTGCGTGTGAACATCCCGCCGCCGTTACTACTCGAAGCGAATACCGTGGGCGAGTGAGTCCGACCATCGAACGATCCCCATACGCTCAGTTATTGTTCGGCTCGCGCGCCGACACGGCGATTCGGTCGGTGATCGTATACGCGCGGCCCATTCGCCGAGCCTCCTCATCCACGATGCGCAGTGCCATCTCTCGGAGCCAGGCGGTGGACACGCGTCCAATGACGTCAATCGTCACGGCCGATGCGCGCCAGAGGGGCACGTGCGCCGTCGCTGTAATGCCGATGCCCAGGACCGTGGCTTCGCTGAGCAGCGCGTCGCTAATCGCCGCTTGTACGGCCACCGCCCGTCGGTCTCGGTCGCGCCGAAGATCCGCCACCTTTGCCGCCATCACGGCGAACGCGAGAGCGGCCAGCACGATCCCATAGAGGGACAGGGCGGACGAGCCAGTTTGTCCGCCGCTCCCGACACCCTCGGCGGGCGCCGGCGGCGGGGCGACCTGTTCAATCGTCGCCTGCCCCATCAGGAGCACGGCACAGACCCCACTCACCACAATACCGAGAACCGTGCGGAAGCATGGCTTCCTCATCCCGTGGTCTCGCATAGTCTCCTCCTGTCCGACACGCGTGCCCGGCCTGCCGACTCAGGTCTTGCGCCGGCTAACTCTCGCCCTCCAAGATCGGCATCACCAGGGCCGTGGCGTGCGAGTTGATGCGTTTCAGATTCGAGAGCACATCGAGATGGATCTCCGAGGTGTCGAGGGATTCGACCCGGCCGGCGCGCAGGCGATTGAGGTGCGACTGCCGCAACTCACGCTCGCGTTGCCGGATCACGGGCCGTTGGTTGAGCACCTCCTGGGCGAGACTTCGGTCGGTCGTCGCGACCGCGGCAATCGCGCGCTCCAGATTCTTCACGATCAGCCCATGGAACTCGATGATCTCCGCCCACCCCGCCTCCGAAAAAGATCGTCCCTGCGCAATCTTCTTGCGCGCGAGATCCATCAAGTTCTTGTCGATAATGTCACCCAGATCTTCGAGATTCTCCGTGAACGCGAGCAACTCGATGACCCCGCGAGCCGCCTCGGCGCTGATGGTCTCCCCGCCGAGCCGCGCCAGGAACAGTTTGATGTGGCGCTCGAGCAGATCCACGCGATCGTCGCGCCGCTCCACGGTCTCCACGAACGGGAGGTCATACCGCCGCAAGGCCGGCAGGACGTCGCGCAGCATATCTTGGACCACATCCGCCATGCGGAATGCCTCGCGCTTCGCCTGCGCCAGGGCTAGGGACGGTTGGTCGAGCAACCGCTCGTCCAGATACCGAACCTGGAACGTCGTGTCGGCACCCGGACGTGCGGGGGGAATCCAATACGCCATCAGGCGCTCGGTGAGCGGCAACACGGGAAGCATCGCGAGCGCCACGGCCACGGTGTACAGGGTGTGGGCGTTGGCCACCCGCTGGCCGGCTCCCGGGGCCGTGGCGGCGATGAGCCGCGTGAAGGGATGAAGGCAGGCGAACACCAACGCCGCCCCCACGAGTTTGTTGGCGAGGCGCGCCAGGGCCACCTGCTTGGCTTCCGGAACGGCGCCCAGCGTGGCTTCGAAGGCGGACACACAATTGCCGACGTTGGCGCCGAGCACAATCGGGATACACGCATCAAGATCGAGGAGGCCCTGGGAGGCGAAGGCCACCGCCAAACCGACGGTCGCGGCGGATGAATGGACGACCGCCGTCAGAACGACGGCGGTCAGGAAGCCCACGACGGGCGTTTGCGTCAGACTCGTGAGGGCCGACCGAAACAACGCATTGTGCCCCAGGGGGGCTGATCCGTTGAGAATCGTCGCAAGACTGAACAGCATCAGCCCGAAGCCGAGCACACTCCGGCCGATGTCCTTGAGCACGCCACGTCGCCCGAAGAACATCAGCACGAAACCCAGTGTGACGGGAAGAAGCGCGTAGTCGGTCACCCGAAAAGCCAACAACTGGGCGGAGAGTGTGGTCCCGATGTCCGCCCCCAGGATGAGTCCGATGGCTTGCCCGACGGTGAGAAACCCCGCCGACACGAAGCCGATGGCGAGCATCGCCATCGCGGAGGATGATTGGATGACGCCGGTGATCAACGTGCCGGACACGAGAGCCGCGAGACGGTTGCGCGCGAGGTTCATCAGCAGCCACCGCAGACGGTCTCCGGCGACCCGCTGCAGGCTCTCGGCCGTGAGCTGAGTGCCATACAAGAGGAGCGCGACACTGCCAAACAGGAGAACCAACCCACTCATGCGACGATCCGATCCCGATCCCTGCCGCGAGCCGAGCCCCTCTGGCCAGGCGAGCAGACCCCGCGCCCGCCCGCGCGCTCGTCTCTCGGCGATTCACGAGCATACTCTTAGCGTCGAGATGGACCAAGGTCTCTTTCCGCTTCCTGACCGCGGTCTCCATGCGTCGGCGGCCGCCCAGACCTGGGCAACCCGGTTCACTCCTACGTGGTCGATCCGACTCCGGCGCTTCAAAGCGATGACTTGACAGCGGTGGAAGACGAGACGCACAGTCTGCGTATTCCTCGACGTCGGGTTCCTTGAGAGGCGACGCCGTTATCGCATCGACCTCAATGAGGAGGTGTAGTCATGAGGAAACCAAGTCGACCGGTATACCTCATCTCCTGCCTGCTCGCATTCCTCGGCATCCCAGCCGAGGCCTGGCCACAGAGTCCGGGAAGCGAAGCACTCTCCCCGACCCCGGTCGCGGCCACTCAAGGAGGCGCCGTGGGGGTCGTGGTCGTCGTCATGGCGCTGTGCCTGGCCATCGGGATTGCCGTCAAACTCTACGAGCTGCGGCGCAAGCGCGACGAGGAGGCCGTATTCCTGCAGGTGCGAATTTCCAACGCAATGCAGCTCGACTCGGGCCTCGCCGCCTTGCCGATCGCGATCGTCGCGCGGGTGCCCCTGCGGCGCCGGTTGCCCGCAATGGTGGAGATTGTCGGAACGGTGCCCACGCCGGAGCTTCGGGATGCCGTCGTCCGGCTGGTCGGGCACGAACTCTCCCAATGCCGACCCAACGCACGGCCCGCGGATCGTGTCGTCGTCGACCCGCTGACGGCCAAGCCCGTGGCCTAACAATTCAGCGCACTTCATCAGTCTAGGCGTTGCTGAGGGCGAGACGGACCACGAACCACGCAACGGCAGCAATGCCCGCCGCGGCAGGAAGCGTCAGAACCCAGGCCCAGATGATGGTGTGGGCTACACCCCATCGAACGGCGGAAAACCGGTGGAGTGAGCCCACCCCCATGATGGCGCCGGTAATCGTGTGGGTCGTACTCACCGGGATGCCCGCGACGGCCGTGCTAATCAGCATGATGGCGCCGGCCGTCTCGGCTGAGAAGCCGCCGACCGGTCGGAGCTTCGTAATCCGCATGCCCATGGTCTTGACGATCCGCCAGCCGCCGGACAACGTCCCCAGCGCCATCGCGGCATGGGCCGCGAGGACGACCCAGAATGGAACGAAGAAGTGGGGACCGAGGTACCCGGTACTGAAGAGCAGGACGGCAATAATCCCCATTGTCTTCTGAGCGTCATTCGTCCCGTGACCAAGGCTGTACGCGGCCGCCGACAGCAGTTGCAGTCGTCGGAAGAGACGCTCGACGCGTCCGGGTGTCGCGCGGCGGAAGGTCCACGCGGTGGCCAGCATGATCCCGAAACCGAGGATCCATCCGATGACCGGGGCCAGGATCATGAAGATCGTGATCTTCATCAGGCCAGATACGACAAGTGCCCCGAAGCCGCCTTTGATAACCGCAGCTCCGACAAATCCCCCGATGAGCGCGTGTGAAGAGCTGGTCGGCAGACCCCCATACCATGTAATGATGTTCCAGGCGATAGCCCCAAGTAATCCCGCGAGGATGACGGCCTGGTCGACGATGTCGGAATTGACGACACCTTTTCCCACCGTCGTAGCGACGTTAAGGTTGAATCCGAATGCAGCGACGAAGTTGAAGAAGGCTGCCCAGACGACGGCCTGAAGCGGTGAGAGGACTCGCGTGGATACGACCGTGGCGATCGAGTTCGCCGCGTCATGAAACCCGTTGATGAAGTCGAATATGAGCGCGACGAGGACGATTAGTACAACGAGAGTCAATGAGCGGCCTCTGCCGTCATGCCCAGTGTTCCATCACAAACTGCTTTCGCTGGGCTACAGCAATCGTGCCCCAGTTTACCAAAGCGACCAGGCCCCATCGGGTTCCTACTATCGCCCTATCGTCCGGATTATGGCGGTGGTGGCCCCGATCATGATGACGTATTGAAGTCGATGGGCGGGCCGCCCGCAGCGCGGATGCCCTGCTTCACCTTCTCCGCGACCTTTTGGTGGTTCCAGTTACACGGTGTCATCGTGTACCTCAGCACTCCAGCGCCAATGCTTCATGCGCGACCTGCAAGCGCCCGGTGAAGCTGATCGAGGTGGTTATCATCGTGCCCGGCAAGACTAGCGGCCCAGTCGACCAGCGGGAGGCGGCCTCGGCTGAGATGGATACCGCCACGTTGCCATTCGGCGGGCGAGAGGGATCGCAGGAGCGTGAGCACTTCCGTGCGCCGCCGGCGTAACGCGGCCAGGGCGTCGTGGGGGTCGTTGCGGAGGTACTGGCGCTCCTCGGTCCAACGGTCAGGGTCAAGCGGGTGGCCGATCTGGCCACCGATTCTCCAAGAAGAAAGGTTGCTGGGAGCCGCACTGAAGGTCAGGATTTGAGGCTCGTCCATTGCCAAGATCATGTGGAAGCGCCCTTGGAAGAGCTCCTCGACGTCGCGGAGGTGGCACACGATCTCCGTGACTGACCAGTTTCTGGCATCGGGCCGTCTCCGAAGCTCGACGGCGCTCTTCCCGGTGATTGCCTTCTCGAGCTCGTCAGGCGTTCTCTCCAGACGGATGAGACGGTCGTTGACCGAGAGCTCCCTATACTCTTCAAAGGTCGACATCAATAGCCCTCACGCCGCCGCTCGGCACGCGTCGGCCCGGGCATGGGCGGGCGTTCGGTAGCCGAGCCGTTCGATGAGCCACTCGGTATTGTAGCGCACGACGAACTCACTGATGATCCGCCGCGCGTCTTCGAGGTTGGCGAAACGATGCAGATAGAGACATTGCTCCTTGAGCGTTCGCATGAAGCGCTCCGCCACGCCGTTGCACTCCGGTTCGCCGATGTAAAACGGCGAAATCGTGATGTCGAGCCACTTCACCTCGTTGATCCAAGCGTCGGCGATGTACTGCGGGCCCCAATCACAGCGCAGACGGAGCCCGCGCGCGACGGCCCGGCGTGATTGGAATAGTCAAGGTGGTTTGCCAGGCCGACCGTGCATCGAACCCTTTCCACACAAAGTCATGCCTCCTTTACACGAAGCGCCAAGCGACCACCACGCTGCACGTCACTCCGTGAGATTTCGATATCCGCCAACCGCTCGGCTCTAACGTCGGCCTCTCCGAGTTCGGCCTGAGAATGCGTGCTTGCTACGGCGATTACACGCATCCCGGCCGCGTGTGCGGCGCTAATACCGGCGGGTGCGTCCTCGATGACTACGCATTTCTCAGGTCTCACATCCAGTCTCGCTGCGGCTAGCAGGTATACCTCTGGGTTGGGCTTGCCACGCTTGACGTCGTCCGCTGTGATGAGAACCGACGGCACCGGTACTCCTGTGTGCTTTAAGCGAGTCATCGCGGTATCTCTGGTCCCCGAAGTTGCGATCGCCCACGCATCCCGTGGAAGCGAGTGCACGAGCTGAGCGGCGCCTTCAACCGCCATCACGCCATCAGTGTCGAATGCCTCAGCGGCGTCCAACCGAGCTGCTTCCTCTTCGGCGCGCAAATGTGGCGCAACGAGGCGAATAGTGTCGACGGTTGGCCGTCCATGCGCGACTCGCATGATCTCGTCCCGGTCCAGATGGTGTTCCACAGCCCACCGTCGCCAATGGCGCTCGACGCACTCGGCCGAGTCTACCAGGATACCGTCGAGATCAAACAGAACCGCATCGCATTCGAAATGCGTCATAAGCGTCGCGTGACCATCACGACTGCCGAACTGGAAGGCGACAGATCTGTGTATCCCGCCGCATAACCAAGCAAACACTGCGACGTCGACGTCGGGCGACATATCCTGCCGGTGATCGCGCTCATGGCTGCGGTGTTCCCCCTTCAATGCTACTCCGGTCGTCTCATTCGCGACCTGTCCCGGTGCCGGGGAATAGGCGGCGAGCTCCTGCACCCTATCCGGTCAGCCGGAACATTTCTGGCTGCAAGGCGGCTCATGCCCTGACCATCCGTTAGGCGGGCTGCGGAGGCCCGTAAGGGCCCTGGTTGCGGACATGGGTGTAAATCATCGCCGCACGTCGTCTCGGTGCCCCAGTTGCTCTTGAACGGTTCGGCTATCGTGCCCGTCCAACCAGGCGGGGGCGGGGTCACGCACGGTACTCGCAGAAACCGCCCACCAAGTCATCCGGGTGCCACCAGCCGCTGTGGCGCTGGCACATCGCCTTGAGTTCGTCCTGTGAGTGGGTCGGCGGGATCGGGACGCTGCTGCATCCGGCCAGGAGGGTCACGGCGACCACGACGAGTGCTGCTCGATTCCACACCATCGCCGAGCCGAGACAGATTGGTCGGGTCAGGGCTTGCCCGCCTGCGGCTCGGGATCGCACGTCGGGGCCAAGACGGATCGGGTCTAGCTCATTGGACCGTAGACCGGGTCTGCCGACGCCTCCACCTCAGCTGGAATGTCCGAGCGAAGAGCATGACACGAGAGATGTTCCGCCGTCTGACGGGCAGGCGAGAAATACTTGGAATCGTCCAAACGGATAGGCTGGTTACAGGTGGGGCAGATGGGCGGGTCTGTCATAGGGCACCTCCCCGATTCTCGGAGGTCCGCTCAACGCCGTGCTATCGAGGTTTCGATGTCCGCTCGACATCAACCGTGAGGAACTCCCAACAGCGGCATCGCCCACGTTACTCTAAATCGGCGACAATACAAGAGCTGCGTTCCAAAGTCTCCGCTCCTGCCCGGCGCGAAGCGCCGCAAACCGCGTTTCTCGCAAATCGAGTGGTCATATCGCTAGTCGCCACATTCAAGGAGTTCCCTGCGGCCCTTGCCGTTGTTACGTCGGTGATGAAGATGCGTCATATCGCGGGCAAGATCGAGGTGGCCAGACTGGCCGGTGAGGCGGAACTTGAGGGGGAGTTCTTCTCGCCCGAAAACGTGCCGGGCCGCGCAAGATACGCTCCACCGGATCGCTGCTGCACTCGTGTCGGGTGTCATCGGTCATGGCTGGTCCGTGACACCCGTCCGCAAGGCCCATCAGGCCCAAACGGACCCTGGAGGAGACGGCCGACGAGTTCCACATCTTGGGAGTGACGCAGACCAGGCGTGCCGCAGCCCACGCGCCAGCTACGCCCTTGCCTCCGCCGCCGACGATCACGCAGGGCCAGCGCGCCCCGCCACTGGGCCGCACCCTCCCTGAGCCCCCGGGAGCCCCTGGGAGCCCCGGAGCACCACCGGCAGCGCCTGGATGGCTACCCACCGCCCACATCTCGGCAGGGGGGCCGTTCCTTGGCCAGGCTGGGGCGTTTCCGAAGGACGCGGCGCGATCGAGATGCTTGCTTTAGGTCGAGCGCGGGTGGTGTGGGTTGCAAGTTGACCCGGCGTCGCGTATCCTCCGTCTCCTTGCCAGCGAGCACTGTGAAAAAGGCAAAGGGGAACCCTGAGCCGTAGATCTCAGCACCGCCTCCAGCCAGCCCGCAGATGTTCCTGCCAGGCAGTGGGTGGGAGCCAGCATATGATCGAGCACTTGGACGGTCGGGAACCATGATAGGCAGTCGTGGTAGCGGTCACCCTCCGGAAAACCGACAGGTAGGTTTCCCTGTATCCGGTGGCCAGCTACGGCGATTCCCCCGCGACTTCTACCTGGCCGACCTCCTGGTGGAGCCTGACGACCTGCCGGGCCGCGCCGATTCCATCCCCAGCCCGGAGACCACGAATGAGATGCCGCCTCCCGCCGAGCGCGAGATTCTGACCATCAAGCAGTTGGTGGCCTACAGCAACCTGAGCGAGCGGACCCTGCGAGACTACCTCCATCGGCGGGTGCAGCCTCTGCCCTACTTCCAGGTCGCCAAGAAGATCCTGGTGCGCCGGTCGACCTTCGACGAGTGGCTCACTCAGTTTCGGCGCGCCGATAAAGGTGATGAGCTCGCCCGAGTGGTGGATGAAATCTTCAGCGGGTTGACGAAGCCCCGTCCTCGGGCCAATCCTCACGCCCACCCTATGCGGAGTGCGTAGCTCGTGGGCATTGTTGTGCGCGAGAAGACCAAGGGCTCTGGTGTGTTCTGGGTCTTCGCTACCTGGCAGGGTCGACGCCGAGCGAAGCGCGTGGGCGATCGGGCGGCGGCTGAGGCTGTTGCCTCTCAGCTTCGGGCGCGGCTCGCGCTGGGCGATGAATCCCTCGTCGAGAGTCGGCCCACCAGACTGAAGCCGACACCGGCCGTCACGTTCGAGACGGTGGCCGCCAGGTGGCTCGACTGGTATCCCAGCTTGAACGCCGTGCGGCCGGGGACGCTCGCCAACTACAGGAAGATCCTGCGAGCCCACCTGTTGCCAGCTCTCGGGGACACACCCATCGGCCACATCACCCGGCGACGGGTCCAGGAACTCATCGCGGCGCTGCGGGGACCCGGCGGATCGAAGACCACCGGAAAGCCGCTTTCCGACTTGACGATCTCCACGAACCTGCCGATCCTCAAGCTCGTACTCGACTATGCCGTGGAAGAGGGACTGATCCCGGCCAACCCGATGGCCGGTGGCCCTCGGCTCTGGCGGGCGGCTCCGCGCCCAGAGCACGTCGACCCCTTCACAGGCCGCGAACTGCGCGCCATCCTCGAGGCCGCGGCGATCATCGATCGCGACTTCGCGGTCATGCTCCGGCTCTGGGTCCAGTCCGGGATGCGCTCGGGTGAAGTCCGGGGCCTCGAGCGTGGCGACCTGAACCTCGAGCGGGGCCTGTCGAACGTCCAGCGCAGCCTGACCAAACGACAGATGGGTCCGACAAAGACCGGCCGGTCGCGCGTCGTGTCGTTCCTTCACCCCGTGTGCGAGGACGTAGCCGCCTGGGAGCCTGGCGCGACCCCGGAGAGCCGGTCGATCCTGGTCGCCGTCAAGCGCCTTACCGTGTCCTCCCTGGATCCCGCAGGCCCGCTGTTCACGGTCGGCGGTCGCTCGATCAATGAGGGCGTCCTGTACGGCCTCTGGCGCCGGACGCTGACGAAGGCGCAGGTCCGCTACAGGGAGCCCGAGCAGTTCAGACACACCTGGGCCTCGACGATGCTTTCCCGCGGCGCGCCGCTCCTGTACGTGTCGACCCAGGGCGGCTGGAAGACGGCGGGGGTGCTGCTCAAGTACTACGCCCGGTGGATGCCTCAAGTCCTCCCGGCCGAGGCCCATGGTCCTGCAACCCAGGCGCAACCGGAGGCAACCAATGAGTCTAACTAGCTGATTTATCGGCGCGTATGTTACACGGAGCGATTGTTGTACAATCCCGGACGAACGATCATCCGCACGGGAGCTGAGCCATGCCGTTCGCCGACGTCGGCGGAGTCAAGCTGTTCTACGAGGAAACGGGCCAGGGCGCGCCGCTGATCTTCGTCCACGAGTTCGCGGGCGACCATCAGAGCTGGCACCTGCAGGTGCGCTTCTTCGCCCGGCGCTATCGCACCATCGCCTACAACGCCCGCGGCTACCCGCCCTCGGACGTGCCCGACACGGTAGCGGCCTACTCCCAGGAACAAGCCGCCGATGACATTCTCGGAGTCCTCGATCACCTCAAGATCCCCAAGGCCCACATCTGCGGGCTCTCGATGGGCGGTTACGCGGTGCTCCACTTCGGCCTGCGCCATCCCGGGCGCGCGCTCTCGCTCACGGTGGCGGGCGCGGGCTACGGCAGCGTGGCGGGCGAGCGCGAGCGGTTTCGCAAGGACGTCGAGGAGACGGCGCGGCGGTTCGACACCGACGGCATGGTCGGGGTGGCCGGCTTCTACACCAAGGGGCCGACCCGCGTCCAGTTCATGGACAAGGACCCGAAGGGCTGGCAGGAATTCTACGACCAGTTCGCGGCCCAGTCCGCGAAGGGCCACGCGCTCACGATGCGCGGGGTGCAGATGAGCCGGCCGTCCATCTTCGAGCTGGAGGCGGCGATGGAGCGCCTCGAGGTCCCGACCCTGATCATGACCGGCGACGAGGACGACCCCTGCCTCGAGCCCGCCATCTTCATGAAGCGCAAGATCCGCTCGTCCGGACTGGTGGTGATCCCCAAGGCGGGCCACACCATCAATCTCGAGGATCCGGATCTCTTCAACCGCGCGCTGCTCGATTTTCTCACCGCGGTGGACGCGGGGCGCTGGCCGCTCCGCAATCCGCAATCGCAGACCGGCTCGGCGATCATGCCGGCCGCCACCGACGGCCAGAAAGCTAAGCCTACGCCGTCAGGAGGCCCTCGATGACCCTGCCGCTCGCTCCCTACACCGTGATCGATCTCACCCGCGCCCGCTCGGGCCCCACCTGCGTCCGTCAGCTCGCGGACATGGGCGCGAGCGTCATCCAGATCTCGGCGCGCGAGGACGTGGAGGGCGACTTCCCGCGGCGGGGCTTCGACTCGCAGAACCTCCACCGCAACAAGCGCTCGCTGACGCTCGATCTCAAGTCCCCGCGCGGGATCGAGATCATCCACAAACTCGTGAAGAACGCCGACGTGGTGGTGGAGAACTTCCGCCCCGACGTCAAGACCCGCCTCGGCGTCGACTACGAAACGCTCTCTCGCATCAACCCGCGGCTGGTCTACGGCAGCATCTCGGGCTTCGGCCAGGACGGCCCGTATCGCGACCGGCCCGGCTACGACCAGATCGCGCAGGGCATGGGCGGGCTCATGTCGATCACCGGGCTGCCCGGCCAGGGTCCGGTGCGGGTGGGCATCCCGGTGGCCGATCTCACCGCGGGCATCTTCCTGGCCCAGGGCATCCTGGTGGCGCTGCTCGAGCGCGAGCGGTCGGGGCGCGGCCAGTGGGTGCACACCTCGCTCCTGCAGGCCATGGTCACGATGCTCGACTTCCAGGCGGCGCGCTGGCTGATCGGCAAGGAGATCCCGCCCCAGGCCGGCAACGATCACCCGACCGCCATCCCCACCGGGGTGTTCAGGACCGCGGACGGCCACCTCAACATCGCGGCGTCCGGCCAGCACATGTTCCGCCGCCTCTGCGAGACGCTCGGCACCGAGCCGCTGCTCGAGGATCCGCGCTTCCGGACCGCGCCGGACCGCTCGAAGAACCGCAAGGCGCTCGGCGTCGAGCTCGAGAAGGCGTTCGCCAGGCGCACCACGCAGGAGTGGGTGGAGCTGCTCAACGGCAAGGGCGTGCCTTCCGGCCCGATCCTCGACGTCGAGCAGGTCTACGAGAACGAGCAGATCCGCCATCTCAAGATGGCGGTCCCGGTGAAGCACCCGACGCTCGGCGAGCTCTTCGTGCAGGCTCCGCCGGTCACGCTTTCCCGCACCCCCGGCGGGGTCCGCACACCGGCTCCCGACACCGGCGAGCACAACGACCAGATCCTGACCGAGCTGGGCTACTCCGCGGCCGACATCACGTCCCTTCGCACCGACAACATCATCTGACAGACGTCATCCGACAGGAGAACGAAGTGAGAGAGAACGCGCTGAAGAAGATCTGGGCTCGCGGTGAGGCGGTGGTCAACGGGTGGCTGTCCATCCCGAGCGGCTTCTCGGCCGAGGTGATGGCACACCAGGGCTTCGACTCGCTGACCATCGACATGCAGCACGGCGTCGTGGACTACCAGGTGGCGGTGAACATGCTCCAGGGCATCTCCACCCTGGGCGTGGTGCCCCTGGCCCGCGTGCCGTGGAACGATCCGGCGCGGCTCATGAAGATCCTCGACGCGGGCGCCTACGGCGTCATCTGCCCGATGATCAACACCCCGCAGGAGGCGGAGGCGATGGTCCGGGCGTGCAAGTACCCACCCCGCGGCTACCGGAGCTGGGGACCGGTCCGCGCCTCGCTCTACGCCGGCTCCGACTACGGCGATCACGCCAACGTCGAGACCATCGTGATGCCGATGATCGAGACCGCCGAGGCACTCAAGAATCTGGACGACATCCTGAGCGTGGACGGCGTGGACGCCATCTACGTGGGCCCCTCCGACCTGAGCCTGGCCATGGGGCTGAAGCCCCGCCTGGATCAGACCGACCCGCCGGTGGTGGAGGCGCAGCAGAAGATCGTGGCCGCCTGCAAGCGGCACAAGGTCGTCGCGGGCATCCACAACGCCACCGCCACCTACGCGCTCAAGATGATCGCGGAGGGCTACCAGTTCGTCACGCTCGCGAGCGACAGCCGCTTCATGGCCGCCAAGGCCGCCGAGGAAGTGGGCATCGTGCGCAAGACCGGCACCAGGGCCGGAAAGCTGCCGGCCTACTAGTGCCGGTCCGGCTGGACGGCGCGCTGCGCGACCGGGCGCGCGCCCACTTGTCCGCGTTCGAGCGACAGGCCCTGCCCGACGACGGGCGGCGCCGTGCCGCGGTGGCGCAGGTGCTGCTCTCCGACGACGAGGGGCGCGCGTGCTTTCTCATCACCCGGCGGGCCGCCACGCTCCGCAAGCACACCGGGCAGTGGGCGCTCCCGGGCGGCCGCCTGGACCCGGGCGAGACCGCCGAGGACGCGGCCCTGCGCGAGCTGCGCGAGGAGGTGGGACTCACGCTCGACGGGAGCGCGGTGCTGGGCGTGCTCGACGACTACGGCACGCGCTCCGGCTTCATCATCACCCCGGTGGTGGTCTGGGCCGGGCCGGTCGGCGAGCTGACCCCGAACCCGGCCGAGGTCGCGAAGATCTTCCGCGTCCCGCTCGACGACCTCGAGGGCCCGGACGTCCCCCGCCTGATCAGCATCCCGGAGAGCGATCGCCCGGTGATCCAGCTGCCGCTGCTCGGCACGCTGATCCACGCGCCCACCGCGGCCGTCGTCTACCAGATGCGCGAGGTCGTCGTGCACGGGCGGCCGACGCGCGTGGACCATTTCGAACAGCCCGTATGGGCCTGGCGCTGAGCCGGGTCCGCGCACGGGACGGAAGGAGCCCCATGGGAGCCCTCGACGGACAGGTCGCGATCGTGACAGGCGGCGGCACCGGTATCGGGCGCTCGGCGGCGCTGATGCTGGCCGCCGAAGGCGCGTTGGTGGTGGTCGCCGGCCGCCGGAAGCAGCCGCTCGAAGCGGTGGTCGGGGAGATCGCCAAGGCGGGCGGGCGCGCGGTGGCGCGCACGTGCGATGTGGAGAAGCCGCCCGAGGCGCGCGCCCTCGCCGAATGGACGGTGGCCCAGTACGGGCGCGCCGACATCCTGGTCAACAACGCCGGGCACTCGAGCAAGGCGCGCAACGTCCGCTGGGTGGGCCAGGCGGAGTGGGACAGCGTGCTCGCGGTGAACCTGACCGGGGTCTACGCGCTGACCCAGGCGGTGCTCCCGAGCATGATCGAGCGCGGCGGCGGCACCATCATCACGGTCAGCTCGCTGGCCGCGCTCCGGCCCGGCCTGATCGGCGGCGCCCCCTACGGCGCGGCCAAGGCCGCGGTCCTCAACCTCATGGGGCACGTCCACAACGTGCTCCGCGACAAGGGCATCCGCGCCACCACGATCATGCCCGCCGAGGTGGACACCCCGATCCTCGACAATCGCCCGCTGCCGCCCGATGCAACCGCCCGCGCCACCATGATGCACGCCGACGACGTGGCCCGCGCGATCCTGCTCTGCGCCACCCTGCCCCCGCGCACCGTCGTCGAGACGATGGTGATGAGCCCGACGATCCTGCGCGACCAGAGCCAGGACATCAAGATCGCGCGCGACGCGGGCGCGCCCCCGGGCGCGAAGTAGACGCGGCGGATCTAGCCGATTTGGCCGGAGGCGGTGCCCAGCGACGCCTGCTGCACGTGGTTGCGGAACCCGATGGGGTCGCGCACCCGGTGGAACACCTCGCGGGCGCCGCCGGTGCCGGTCACGACCAGGTCGCCGTAGCCGAGCACGCGGGCCAGCAACCCCTGCTGGACGCCGATGGTCTCCACCTTGGTCAGCAGCAGCTCGGTGGTGTAGCGCGAGATCAGGCCCACCTTCAAGATCAGGCGGCTGTTCGTCACCGCGAACTCGGAGGTCATCAGCTCCACGTAGTGGACGAGCGCCCACACGAGCCCGATCGAGACGACGGCGGCCCCGATCATCCAGAGCCAGCGTGGATCCTGGACCTGCCCGAGCAGCATCGCGAGGGCGATCCCGAGCAGGATCAGCAGCGCCGGCTTCACGTACAGCACCCAGTGCAGCCGGGTCTTGTACACCACGTGCTCGTTCGGTAAGAGGTGCCGCTCGACGTATCCCATCGGCGTCAGATCAGCGGTAGTCGCGGTGCCAGAGGTCGAGGTACTCGACGGCGTTGCGGAGGATGTCGTCGAGCTCGTCCCGGCTCATCTTGCGGACCGGCTTGGCCGGCACCCCCATGACGAGCCATCCGGCCGGCACCACCTTGCCCGGCGGCACCAGAGCGCCCGCGCCGACCTGCGCGCCTTCCTCCACCACCGCGCCGGTCAGCACCACCGCACCGATGCCGATCCGCGAGTTGCTCATCACGGTGCAGGCGTGGACCACCGCCCGGTGACCGATCGTCACGTTGTCGCCGACGATGCACGGAAACTCGGGGGTGACGTGCAGCACCGAGTTGTCCTGCACGTTGGAGTTGCGCCCGAGCTTGACGTAGTTGTCCTGGTCGCCGCGCAGCACCGTGAACGGCCACACGCTCGCCCCCGCGTCGATCGTCACGTCCCCGATCACCTGGGCCGCCGGGTCCACGTAGGCTTCCGGGTGCACGCGAGGCTTGCGGCCCGGGACCTCGCGGATCATCGGGCCGACCTCACCGGCCCGTCCACTTGGGCTTCCGCTTGCCGAGAAAGGCCCGCACGCCCTCCCGGAAGTCCGCGCTCATGTACGTGGTGGCGATCAGGTCCTCGTCGTCCGGCAGGGTCCGGCTGGCGCCGAGACGGCGGATCGACTCCTTGGTCACCCAGAGCGTGATCGGGGCGTGCTCGGCGATCTGGTGGGCGAGCGCGGTCACTCGCGCCTCGATCTGCTCGGGCGCGACGATCTCGTGCACGTAGCCCGCCGCCTGCGCCTCCGCCGCGGTGAGCAGGCGCGCGGTGAGCAGCAGCTCCTTGACCCGCGAGGGCCCGAACACGTCCACGAAGCGCGCGTAGGCGGCCATCGAGAGGCAGTTGCCGAGCGTCCGCGCGATCGGCGCGCCGAAGCGCGCGTCCGGGGTCGCGATGCGCAGGTCGCAGCACGTGGCGATCCCGAAGCCCCCGCCCACCGCGAAGCCCTGGATCTGGGCGATCACCGGCTTGCGCACCGCCTCGAGGCGCGCCATGCGCCGGTCACCG
>Ga0210384_10001283_pt1 | contig 34704 bp, 39 predicted proteins | sample IncBWH2MmetaG_FD_160574 | JGI IMG/M metagenome (GOLD analysis project Ga0210384, IMG submission 160574) | Forest soil microbial communities from Barre Woods Harvard Forest LTER site, Petersham, Massachusetts, United States - Inc-BW-H-2-M | ecosystem: Environmental > Terrestrial > Soil >...
TTATGAAGAGATTCTTTGATTTGACCGGAAATACCGGCGGTTATGCGCATTATCTATCTTATGAAAATAAGTCTTGATATAGAGTCTGTATGACCAAAGAATTAGATATCAATCAATTACAACAACCTCTTGAAGAAGCTCCGCCAATCAAGAAGGAAGCCAAGAAGCCGGAACTACCTAAACCCAAATACTATTTTGATGTTAAGGTAGAGTGTATGTTACCAGCTACCTTGACTTATCGTGTCCTAGCTGAGGATGCTCATCAAGCTGCCGAACTAATTAGAGGTAAAAGCCCCAATTCAGTTCAACACAAATTGGTTGGGCGTAAAGAATTAGTGTTGAGAGTGTATGATGCCAGTGGTAGTATGATGAGATTTATGAAGAAACTATTGGGCGGATAATGTATAATAAGTATCTAGAAGTTCGACAGTCTAATATTGGTAAAGGCTTATTCACTAGAGTAGAAATTCCTTCCAATGTGCCTATCATGGAGTTTACTGGATCAGTAGTTACTTTTAAAGAATTGCCAGCAGATAGTTCTAGTTATCTCCAAATTGGAGTCAACACCTATATTACTCCAGTGGGTGCCGTCAATGGCGTAGATTTTATCAATCACAACTGTGACCCTAATTGTATGGTGCAATCTGTGGGTAATCGCGCTATCTTATATTCTCTGTATATCATTCCCGCCAATACAGAATTAACATTTGATTATTCCACCACCTCTACCGATACGTTAGAGATGTGGAAAATGGATTGCACTTGCGGGTCTAATAGATGCAGAAGAGTAATTAGTGGATATCAGTATCTAGATAAATCATTACAAGAAGAATATAAGAAGAAGAATGCAATTCCTATCTTCATAACTAATCCGATTTTTCAAAAGAGGTAAAGATGAGCAGCTTACAATATTATGTGATTGACACCGAAACAACTGGATTAAAAACTCATTATCATGAGATGACAGAGATTGGTATCATTCGCTGTACCGATAGAATGCAGGTCTGGCGCCAAATCAAATGTGAAAATCCTGAACGAGCCAATTTTGACGCCCTTGCTATCACCAAGAAATCCATGGCAGATTTAGAGCGAGGTCACCTTAGAGAAGCAGTGGTAGCTGAATGCAACAAGTTCTTCGATGAGGATGGATTGACTCCAGCTCATCGTTGTATCGTAGCCCATAATGCTCCATTTGATAAGAAGTTTCTTCATGCCCTATGGGAGCAAGTTGGCAAGAACTTCCCAGCTAATCTGTGGTTATGTACCATGGCTTTGTCAAGGGACTATGCCAAGAAACAAGGCTTGATGGTCAAAGGACAGCCTAAACAGAAGGTTAACCTACATGCCGCTTGTGATATGGTGGGAGTCAAGAAGATCTCTGAGGCTCACAACGCCAAGGTAGATAGTCGTAACACTTATCTGTTGTATCGCAATCTAGTTGAGGAAAAGAAGGTGGATTACCTTCCCTTCATTAAAACTGAGGTTCATTCTTACAGTGTGCCCAATGCACCTGGTAGTGAAGATGATGAGGGATTAGATCCATCTTTACTTGATCTATGAAAAGTCCTAGCCTAGATGCACTGTATACTCAAATTGATAGGTGTATCCTATTAACTCAGTCGTACACTGAGGTGAGCGAGCTATTCTTTGTTATCAAGGCATGTCGTCTCAAACCATACGATTACATCTTTGAGGATAAAACTAATAAGTTAGTATTATACCGATGGTGGTTTGATGAGTTTGGTAATTCACTTCATATCAATAAACAAAAGAGAGTTAAGATTACCTATAACGATTTAGCACTAGATAGAGAACGTATTATTTGTACCGACCTATATCATGGTTTATCTATGAATAAGGTAGCTAAGATGAGTAAGTTAGTCCATGTCTGCACGGGTAAAGATGAGGATTTCTTTCAGGATTGCTACATGCTTTCCTTTCTAGGAATAGATAACTACTTAAGAACTTACATGTATCTCTATGGCGAATGGCAGCAAGTCTCGCCGCTGCTTCTTGGACTAAAAAACCTGAGAACCATTGGGAAAAATGCCGACATCAAGCTTTTTGTAGAATTGACTAAAAAAGAAAATTCTCCAATTCCTTGCATTTCGGGGCGGCAGTGGCTATCTTTCATGCCAGCGAGTAGTGACTTTATAAACATGATGGAGAAACAGTATGAGACTGTCTCATCCATTTTCAACAACAAGGAATAATATACACATATGGCTAGCAATCGTGATCGTTTGGAATTTGAAGGCGAAGTAATTGATGCGAACAAAGGCAAGTTTAAGGTGAAGGTCAGTGACCAACTCACCGTGCTTTGTACACTCAGTGGCAAAATCAGGATGAACTCCGTCAAGATTTTGGTCGGAGACAAAGTAAAGATTGAGGTATCAGAATACGATACGACTCAAGGCAGAATCACCTATCGCAATAAGAGTTAAGCTTTCCCCAAGGAATTCAGGAATTGATCAATTCTTTGCAGGAATTGCATCCTGCCCGATTGTGGTTTGTCTGGAGTATATTCTTCTGTGCTTGCCACTGGCTCTGAACTCGCCTTGTAAACAGTAACACCTTTGTGCCATCCCCATGGCTTAGGATACTTCTTCTGTTCTTCAGGAGAAGCCCCTGCTGGTGGGGCGGGATGATGGTGTGGCTCTACTCTTGCCATGTAGTGTTTATTACCTACACGAAATGGTGTCAAAGCTCCCCAAGTTCCGCCCAGCAAGCTGGCAGCAACTTTACCGATGGCAGCATTACGCTCGCCCGGAGACAAAGCCACATATCCTTTGGGCGGTGTTCCGGGAACACCTGTAGGTCCAGGTCCAACTTTTACGCTTGGATCAGGTGGTTGAGTTGGTTCTACGACAACATCTTCAGCCATGTTTCACCTTAGTAGGTAGTGAACTTTAATATACCTTCGTCACTAACGAGGGCAGATAGTTTAGGGTCTGCAAAGACGTCTTGCATGCGCATAGGAGCGCCATTGACCATACAGTCATTGGCTATCATTCTAAGACCATGGCTATAGTCTTCATAAGTATCTTCATGACTACTAGGATTGAGTCCCTGAATAGGCTGACCATTCAATTGAATCCAACCGTAGATAGCTACTCGCCTACCAGGGTTGTTAGGGTACAAGCGATTAGTTAGGACCACATCCTTCTTATGACCTGAAGTAAGAGCTGTAGCATCCTTACCAACTAACTGGTTTTGGATACGACCGTTGTGGACGCCCACTCGATAGGTTTTCAACATATCTCCATCAAATGGAGGTCCCCATGGAAGTGGAGCTAGTTTGTTGACAGCTTGACTCCAAATGGTATCAACCATCTTCTTGGTAGGTAAAGTACAATCGAACTTATCTGCAATAGCTTGAGCCGTATGCGGGTTCATCGGCATTCTAACATAGTCTTCATTGCTACCGATACATAAAACGTCCGGCATTACCACATAGGTAATGGAGTTGGTTCCGTCAGATGCAGTGACGCCCACAAAGTTCCTAAGAAAATCTGGGACGTTACCGTGTAGAAATTCCTGAAGGATGTTGTTCTCTCGAACTGCCCCAGACAAATCCAAGTTGGCTTGAATCCAGGCAGAGCCGGTAACAGATCCGGGATCCCTAGTAGGGATGAGGGAATTTCCAGTTGACGAACCTAAAACATTAAATATATCGATACTCATATAGCCCCTTTACGGTTTACTCCAATCCAAATCTGCGAGAGTTACCTTGACGTGTGGTATCTCTTTAAGCAGGTCTAGATTCTTTTTTAACATGTCCAAAATTCCACCCTTTCTGATGGAGTTTTGATCTACCTGGGAGTCAAATAGATTAGGGAATACAATTTCAACCTCTGGAAAATCTTCATGTGCACTGGCGTGGAATTTGACATCTTGAATCAATCCTACCTGCCGGTCATCTATGTAGACTTTAACCATACTGTTGAGTTTGCCTGACATAATAATTTTTAATTCGTGTTCCATCTTTTTACCTTTTGAAACTCTTGACAAACATAATAAAATCATTATGTTGGGAAGAGATATCATAATCAATATAACGAAATCTCTAAACCCATCGACTATAATATGCAGAAATATGACGGGCGTTATATCGATTCCGGTGCTAGACTGAAGGAGACAACTATGATCCGTGAAGGCTTAACGTTTGATGATGTGCTATTGGTTCCTGGATATTCTGATGTAAAAAGTCGCTCAACCGACGTTGACATCTCCGTTAAATGGAATGACCTAGAATTTGATCATCCTGTCATTCCTGCCAACATGAAGACCGTCACTGGCGGAGAGATGGCAATCGAGGTTATTCAAAGCGGTGGCTTAGCTATCCTACATCGTTTTATGGAAGTTCAAGAGCAAGTAGACATTGCCGAAGATATCATGGATATGGGCGGCATGAATCGTTTCGCCGTCTCTTTAGGAGTCAAGGATAAAGACAAAGATATCTTGGCTCGTTTCGTCGATGTGGGCGTGCAAATGGTCTGCATTGATATTGCTCATGGAGACTCTAAACACTGTGTCGATATGACTGAATGGATGAGAAAAACTTATCCCAAACTCACTATCATTGCTGGCAACGTGGCTACTGGACCAGGTGCTGATAGGCTTTGGCGCGCGGGCGCTGATGTGGTCAAAGTAGGAGTGGGTCCTGGTAGTTTATGCACCACTCGTATTGAAACGGGCAATGGTGTGCCCCAGTTGACCGCGCTAATGGATGTAGCTCAAGCACAGAAGAACTTACTAGCTCTCTATAAGACCAAGCAGGATTCTCGCCAGTTCCCTATCATTTCGGACGGCGGCATCAAAGAGGCAGGAGATATTGTCAAAGCTCTATGTTTTGCAGATATGGTGATGATGGGTAACTTTTTTGCCGGTTGTGAGGAAACTCCCGGTAAAGTTCATACCATCCATGGAGTGCCACATAAAGAATATGTGGGCAGCTCCACTCATAAAGCTAATCATATTGAGGGAGTATCAGCCTGGGTGCCTTGCAAAGGTAAATTCAGAGACGTATTAACTAAGTTGCTGGAGGGTTTACGTTCTGGCTGTTCTTATCAAGGGGCACATAACTTAGAAGAACTTAGGGATAATCCGGAATTTATTAGGATCACCAATGCTGGTTTGAGAGAGTCTCATCCGCATGATGTCATTGTGAGATAATATGAATAGAACTCTTAGAATTATTTTGGCTGTGGCAACGTTACTAACTACTTTGGGAGCCTTAGGGTTTGGTGTCTACGGACTAACCATTCCACATGTTGGTTTGAGTGTAACTTGTTTTGTGCTAGCAGCAATGTTTGGTCTTTTTGTTTACCATGATTACCAATATTTCTTCGGAAAGAAGGCAGATGCCGGTCAAACAAAAGTGTGATCTACTAAAAATTCTAGCTTGGGTCTTCTTTGGCTCAGCTCTTGTTCAGTCGATATATTCGGGAGTAAGGTTCGGCTGTTGGTGGGGTTTAGCTACGGCAATTATTTGTTTTGCCTGCGGATTTTTCTATGCAAGATTTAGAAAATGCTCAGTTTAAAGAATTTACCTTAGATCAGTATCTTCTTACTTTTGATTCCAATATTAGATACGAAACATACAATGAGAAATGGTATTATGGTATCATCTTCTACGACAGTGATGGTGGCAAATATGACGTCATCCATAATTATGCCTTGGGCAATCGATTACTAATTAACAATAAAGACGGCTGGAAAGATATTCCTTTTAAGGAAGCAACCTTTGGATTTCTACCGGACGGCGTGCAAGTGAGAATATTATGAATCCTCAAGAACAAGGTTATTTGAATTTACTAGGGGATATCCTGGTTAATGGTTCCACCCGTGGTGATAGAACTGGAGTCGGTACCAAAGGTATCTTTGGAACCCAGCTCAAGCTGTCTTTAGAGAACAACGTTGTTCCCATGTTAACCACCAAGAAGATGTTTGTCAAGGGTGTAGTTGAAGAATTGTTATTCTTCCTACGTGGCGAGACCAACACTAAGCTATTAGAAGAGAAGGGCGTCAATATTTGGAAGGGTAATACCACCAGGGAGTTCCTAGATAAAAGAGGACTTTCCCACTTACCAGAAGGTGATATGGGTAAAGGATATGGATTTCAGTGGAGACGATTTGGAGAACGTACTGAGCCCCTCGGAGACATTCTTGGAATTTGGGAGTCTTGTCCACATACTTTTGAAGGCGTTGATCAATTAAAACAAGTGATTGATACTCTCAAAAACAATCCAACTGATAGGCGCATTATCATGTCTGCCTGGAATCCTCAGCAACTGCCAGAGATGGCGTTGCCGCCTTGTCATATTCTAACTCAATTCTATGTGGATAATGGCAAGCTGTCTTGTCAGTTCTATATGCGCTCCATTGATACCTTCCTGGGGCTCCCATTCAATTTATTAAGTTATGCCATCCTGACCCGCATCGTAGCCCAAACTGTAGGCATGGAAGCCAAGGAATTGATTTTCGTGGGAGGAGACACCCATATTTACCTCAACCACATCCAGCAGGTATCCGACCAGCTAAGTCGAGAGCCTTATCCCTTTCCCACCATGCAGATTACTAAACCATTAGCCACGGTGGAAGATATAGAAACGCTCCAACTGTCAGATTTTGTTTTTGAAGGTTATCAGAGTCATCCGGCAATCAAGGCAGAGATGGCGGTCTAAATGGCATTATGGCCACGGATGTTTGATCCAAATTACATTCCATATTGCGATCCAGTAATAGTCATGACATTCGGTGATGATAAAAATAAACTGGTAACCAGTGATGGTGGCGGTCAATTCGAATTAACCGGAAATATCAGAGTAGTGGCATTAGAGGTTTTAAGATATGCATTAGGATTTAATACAGAACTCAAAATAATAGGAATGAGTTTCAGCGTATTTGAATTCAAATTTCAGGATGGTGTTGAGATTTTGCCTCGATGGCAAAGTAACATGCCCGGTCAAGCTTTACTATTAATTGAAGAAATGAAAAAGATTATGAAAATGGGAGTATTTTTCTAATGTCCAACATTCCGATGATACCCATGACCTGGAATCTAGATAACACCACCATGATCATTCATAATGGTACCAGGTTTGCTATTCATACAGATGGTTCAATGATCATCGAGGGCAAAGTAAAAGACGCCGCCCTTGGTTTGGTCAAGTATGTAGTTCAAAGAGAATATGTTCGCGGAGTGACCAGCTGGGTGTTGAACAACTCTTTGCTCATCGATTTTGATGAGACCGGCTGGACCATTGGCTGTTTAGCTCCCGATGGAGAACCGCCCTTCTTTGCAGAATTAGCACGTGAGTTTGACAGAATAATTAAAATGAAAGTATTTTGGTGATAACATGATTGGAATGATTGCAGCAGTAACTATCAACGGCGTTATTGGTGTGGATGGCAAATTACCTTTTGACTATGCTGCCGATATGAAACACTTCAGAAAAACCACAGCAGACTCCACTGTCATCATGGGTCGTAAAACCTTTGAAGGCATTGGTCGTCCCCTTCCTAAGAGACGCAATATCGTCATCAGCTCTCAGCAAATTACTACTCCTGGTGTGGAGACTTTTCATTCTCTCACTGAAGCCTTGATGAGAGCCAGCGTCATTCCTGCCGTTGCTCATTTCGATGAGGAAGGCAATGAGATTGATATGAGCCCGCCAATCTGGTTGATTGGCGGCTCATGTATCTACGAAGAAGGAATGAATTTCGCTGATAAAATCTTACTAACTCTGACACCAGAGATGGAACTTCGTAAACCAGCGGTGCGTTTCCCTTGGATTAGTCCCTTCAGGTTTGAACTAAAGTCACTTGCTCCTTTGTGCCCAGAAGATGCCACCTGTGAATTACAGCTGGCTACTTACGAGCGAATCAAAAAGAGTCGCTAATTTATGTAGCTGGTCTACTTCCCCAGAGAAGGCGACTCGACGAGAACTAAGATGGCTTTGCATGTTGAAGGCTTGTGCTTCTTGTTTAGCTTCTTCGGAGAGCCACGTTTTTTCACCGGGTTCTAGTGGAGCGTATTTGGGAACAGAAAAATAGTGCGCCGGATCTTGGATCTGGTTGTCTTTCCACACTTGGAAGTGGAGATGAGGAACTGTATGAACCGCGTTGCCGGTATTACCGACATTGCCCAAGATAGTGTTCTTGTCTACCTTGTCGCCCTTCTGCGCCTTAACAACAGACATATGAGCATAATAGCTCCTGATACCATTAGCGTGTTGAACGTTGACTACGTTGCCACCTAGAGGGTCAGTACCTACACTAGAGACTACGCCTGGAGCCAATGGATAAATTGGTGTACCGGCTGGCGCCCTCATGTCGACACCTAAATGTCCTTTGCGACCATTGGGTCTCATAGAGATAGGGTCAAAACCACCAGAGCTTCTCCAGCTTCCTTTTAAAGGTGCTTGAAAGCTACCGTCAGAGGGGGTAGCATTGTCTACAGCCGAGGGCTGCACATAGGTAGTTTGCCCTTGAAAGAGCTGTTTTACCTGTGGTATTAATTGTTCTGTAGGGATATCTTCGCCGTAGAATGCCATATCCTAATACCTACTTAGCGATATGGGTTGAAACGGCAAGCATAACAAATTAGTGTTCCATCTGGCTGATTTGGGGAAGCCATTTGAAAAAAATCCTTGCATTTAGAACACACCATTCCATCTAGGATAGAATTGATTCTGGCAATCATATTCTCCTGGATGTAAACGATGTTCTCGTCCAGAAACTTTTTGTCTATCCCTAAGTGTTTACACTGGGATTTATCTGCCTTAACACTGGTCTTCAAACTATAATAGGAAGGCACGTATAGGTAGTAGCCATGTTTGTCCACAGCCACGATCTCAAAGGTTTTGATTTCGTCGTAATCCTTGTAGGGACTGACTATTGCGGCTTGCTTAACACGACAATCTACACGATCACCAGGTTTTAGTTTCGCCATTCATCAATGCGAAATTATTCTACAGCCACAACCTTATTCAATGGGATGACACTCACATCAACCATATGGTGAGTAAAGATTTTGAAATCCGGATCTTTTGCGGCAGCTTCAAAGACCTCGCGCCATTGTTCCAATTCTTCTACAGTTGGATGATGATCATCGCTACCAACTTTTACCAAAGTAATGAAATGCTCTTCTTCTTTAGGAGAATGTAGCACCTGTACTTTTACCTCGCCAGTAGCCTCAGCTAATTCTGGTGTAGTTGAGTTAGTTCTAAAAATCTCATGCCATCTATCTAAATCGTCCTGGGAAATAGTGCCATCCTTAGGAAGGATTTTGATAATAGTTAGCTTTCTATCAGCCAGATGTTTTCTGTTAAGGACAGCCCTGATGTGTTTCTTTTTAGAACGATTCATTACGCACCAGGTTCTTCGTAGAAATATACGGAGACACCTTGCTCAACCAATTGAGTTCTTAATAGGTCAGTTAGCTCAGGCACTGCATCAGTTAACAAAGTAGAGACATGCACAGATGCGCGCTCATACTTAGCCATCTTACAAACTTCCTTCAGACATTTCTCAAGAGCTGCGGCATTGGTCTGTTGCTCTTCGTCTTGGGCTAGCAAATGGATAACCCAGACATCGCTTTGGACAGCAGTAGTATTGACGGCACCTAGCTTGTAGGCTCCAGTCTTGGTAGCATACCAACCACGAGCTTCTTGCTTGACTTTTACCCACTTCTTATCAAACAAAGGATACAACGGGTTGTTGTCGGCTTTGCCTGCTAGGTTGGTCATGGAGAGAACGAATCTTAATCCAGCGTTGTGAGGAGTCAAGATACTTCCTTTAATAAGGGAACTCTTGCCTGGTTGTTGAAATTTACTTGGTGCTGGCTGTTCAGGTTTATTCATATTATATCCTTTATATCAATCTCCACAAAATAGATATATCAGTGCCAACGCGGGTTTTTGGGTTTCACTGCTGCTTGAGTGATGATAATATCTTCAATTTCTTTAATCTTATCATCTACTCCCGGTAGTTCTAGGGACATATGGAAGGTTTTGAACCCGAATTGTTTGGAGGCATCCAGGTTCTCTTGGAGGTCATCTACATAGAGACAGCCTGTAAACCGTGGATGTTGAGACAAGAAACTTTGGTAATAGACCATAGAAGGTTTACGCGCCCCCACAAAACAGCTGAAGTGTTTGATAGCGCCGGGGAAGAATCCTCCATGGTTTAGTTTCTCTTCCATCATGGCGGCATGCTCTACTCCGATGTTAGACAATAAAGCTACTTGGAGATTAGCTTTCTCTCTTAAATGATTTAACCTATCGATAATATGAAGACTAGGAGTCACGGAATCGTTCCAGGCTTGAACTAATCTTTTAATGGTGACGGGCGATTTGACAGCGAACTTGTCTTTTAGTTCATCTTCCATGGTGGTGTAGCCCAAGTCATGGATTTGCTGGAATCGTTTGAGAAATCGATGCGCTTCCGGAATGGTAACGTTGAATGTTTCTGAGAGGTTTTCTAAAAAAGGCACAGCAGAAACGGTACACAGAACGTTTCCTATGTCTAAAGCAATGTACACTGGGTTGGTTTTCTTCATAATGCTTCAATCCTCTCATGCAGAAACTGGTGACCATTATCTTTGATGATTGGTTGTTTCGCAGAAAATTTTAAATCTTCTATTTGATAGACGGCGGAGCTAAGTCCCAATTTCTCAGATATGGTGCTGTTGATGATACACTCGGCATCCTTCAGATTGACAAAGACGGCAGAGTGTTTGTCGTTATAAAATGCATCTGCCAGAAAACTAGTCTGCCCCTCGCAGACGAAGACGCTGGAATTTCTAAGATTACAGAAGTATTCTTCCTCGTTTTCTATATCCTTCAACAGCAGGTTTGTATGCTTCTCGCCTAAAAACTCCGAGAAAACCACTGAATCTGGAAATTTCTTGAGCACATCTAAAATCTTTTTATTATTCCCATTGAGTCCGGCAACTATATTATGTTGACATGGAACAGATGCTTTGCCTACTTGGTGGTAGGGCTTTATCCATTCAAAACCTTCCAGCAATGGTGGAGGAGATTCATGATCGCCGAAATGGCTATAAAGTAAATTGCTATTAGAGTTATCCAAGATATGAATGAGTCGCTGGACATGGAGCGGATTTTTGTTAAAAGTGTGCGCATGTTTGGAGAAGACTCCCAAATCGTATTTGTAGTTTCTGGGTAAAGCAAAGTTAATTAGAGAAGAACTGCACTGCCAAATTGTAGTGCTTAACACATTAGCAATATAGGAGGTAAAGTATTCCATATCACTAATAATCAAATCTGGATTATAGTATTTAACTTGTTCGTAATAGGTAACGAAGTTATGATTATCTACTGAAATATGTTCTGGTTTGAACATATTCAACAGGCAGTCCAAAGTCCAGTCAATGGAAACGTTTTTAGGAGATGATTTCTTATAGGCAGCTACTTTAATGATAAACGGTTTGCCGTCCATGGCTTGTAGAAAACGGGACAGCTGGATTTTGGCATTTACATTATTAGCGGCTGCATACAGGATTTTAAGCATTCTCTTTTAGTTTACTTTGGAAGAACTCAATCTGCTTGATCAAGACCTCTTTAGTAACCTTGACGTCGGCAGCAGCGGTATGAGCCTTCTCGTTCTTCAGACCATACTTCTTGGTCAAGTTATTGAGACTGTAGCCTTCTGACATCTGCCCTTTGCATAAATCTAGAAAGAATTCAATCTGCATGGTATCTAGCTGCCTTCTAACATTGAAAGGGAAGGAGTCCCTAGTTTGCCCTTTAAGCCAGTGTTGCTCCAAGAATCCAACGTCGAAACCTACGTTTTGACCGGCAAGAATTCTTTGGGTAGTTGGAACGCCATCTTCCATGGTCCAATTTTCAATCTCGACCATTACTTTGTTGGGGTCTAGATATCTTTCTCGTCCCTCGAAAGTCTTATGCAAAATGTCATCCAGCTTATGTCCATTAATCCTTAATGATTCCGGATCAATATTGGCAGGATTGAAGGGCTTGATACACCAGGTCTTTTGCACATCGTCAGATAGACGATGCAAAGAGAGTTCAATGACATCATTCAAATGATCGTCCAAGCCCGTGGTTTCCACGTCAACCACATAAATCATATAATTCATACAATGCCTCCGAAGCTTACTATGTCCCCAAAATAATCACTAAAATTGGAGTGTCAAGGTGGCTTATTTTTTAGAGGATTTTTTCGGCTTCTTAGTCGGCTTAGCAGCAACAGGTTTCTTACCAATAATCTTCTTCAGTTCGGTTCTAAAAGAATTTAATGACTTGATGCCGGTCTTAGCTTGAGACAAGATGAAATTAAAACCCTCTACTGTTTGCAAATACTCTTTCTCTTTTTTAGAAATCTTAGTACTCTCAATAGTAAAGATAATCTTATTATCTTGCATCACTTTCCATTTGTCACCTTTATTAGGCATGGAAACTCTCTTAACCCTGATGACTTTTTCTGCTACATCATCTTCTTCATGATAGAGATCAAATTCAAACTTACTTAAGTTGTATTTTTGATTTTGATCTTTAAATTCCTCAGTGATAGGTGTCGTGGCAGGCTCTGATGGCGTGGTTGGTTTAGTTGGCATTGAAGTATCTCTTTTATTTACATGCAGCATCTGCCGCAATGATTCCCATGGTACCTGCACTTAATATACCGTGAATTCCAGCACTTTCACCTGCTACGAACATGCCATCCATTTCGGTCTCTAGATTTGATCCAATGTTAATCTTAGGAGCCATGGGAGTAATGGTTGGTACATGATAATAGGCTTTAGTTAAAATCTCTGGTATTGCTGTAGCCAGCTCAGTGATAGTATCCTTTAACCAATCATATTCTTTTATCATAGATACTTTAGCTTTACCCGTTAAGATATGAGCTACTCTTTCTTTAATAATTCTATCGTTAGATAAAACAAACATTAATTTACCAATTCTGTCTGTTTGTTCAAACCCAGCATTAGGAAAAGGTCTACTACCAATTAGAGAAAAGGATACTTTATCACTCTTCCATCTATTTTCATTAGAACGGAAAGCAGAGATAGCCACATCCAAATGATCTTCTGGAATAACAGTTCCATACCAAGAGAAAGGTCCAATTTCTATTTCATCGCTTTTAGTTAGGGTACAATTGGATTTATTAAAGTCTTTCATGACCGGAGCATTTAATTCAATACGAATACCAAATTTAGCAATATCATTATTATCAATGATACCAAAGCCAGCATATAGCTCTTTTGCCCAGCGCCAACCAGAACGACCTACAGCAATAATAAGTTTCTTGCAGCGATACTCTTGTTCTTCGGTTACTACCACAAACATATTCTTTTGTTTGTAGACTTTTTTGACCTCATTATCGAAGCTAAAAGTAATATTCTTACTACCTTCAATAGTTTCTGCCATGTATTTAGAAAGAGAATGAATATCTTTAGGATAGATCTGGACGTAGTTATTAAGAGAGATATCGTATCCGATTTTCTTAAGTCTTTTTTCTACCGATACATTAGGGGCACGATCTTTAACGGTCTTGAAGGTATCCACATTGGATAATACTTTTTGAAACCAACCATAAGCTGATTTAGATTTTCTTAAACCTACTAAATCGGTAACTCGATCTAGGTCTTTAAGATATAACTTTCCATCGCTATTAGGAAGACATCCTAACCAACCTTCCAGTTGACGGCGGCGCTTCATAGGAGGTCTTCCTAAATCAAAAAGAATGGTTTTGGCGCTTTTATGCTCTTTAGCTATCTTCATAACCGCAAAAGCCCCGGCAACACCTGCCCCTATAATACCAACGTCAAAATTAGTCATGCCTTATCCTTGGACAGTTAACTGTTGTATCGGATATTATATCATGACTTCAGACAGTAGTTATCAGTTCATCAAGAGTATCGAAGACTTTGTCATCAAAAGGTCTCTGCCCGGCTTTAATCTTGTCAACTGCTTGACTAAATTCTTTATCTAAATTGCTGAATGGCCACATGAAGTAATAAGCTCCACCTTTAAATTGTTTCAAAAAGAATTCTTTTTGAGTATCAAGTTTTGGATCAAAATTCAATCTTTGACCCAATGCATTCAAAGAATATAGAGAAGTCATATAGGCTCTCTTTTCAAAATACATTCTAAAGAAAGAAGGAATAGGGGAAGCAAACAATACCATTAAAGGTAAAGCGATCTTCCAGCTTAATAGGAAAAGTGGAAGACATAATAAGAACAGAACCTGGGGAGATAGATATAGGAAACCGAATAATGGTTTGCTAATCTTATGAGCATCATCAATATGGACTAGTTCATGTAGTAGAACGACAGCCCCGGAAATAGGTCTAATTCTAACAAAGGTTTCATTAGGGAAATAAACGGTAGAACCAATAGTAGTAGTATAACTGGTCATGAAGGTTTTATTAAAGAACAAGATAGTTCCTAGTACCTTCATAAATTTTGATTGATCTTTGTATTGAATATCTAAATCTGGGAAGTACTTTTTGGATGATGTTACTAGATCTTGAAATGACATTCGTACCTCCCGCTTATTTTAGATGTTTAATCCGTTCATGTTAGTGTCTTAGGTGATAGTGATGATGCTTGGGTTAGATGCTTGTAGGTCAGGTGGTTTAATTAGACCAGCAGCTGACTTGGCGGAAATTCTTTCTGATGGGGTTTTACCATAAAATCTGACATAATCTGTGTTGAGTGCTAAAGCAACCTTATCTTTGACAGCTGGTGGTACATCTGGAGAGCAGGCTACAATAAATTTTCCCATTTTAGCTTTGGCATCTACTGTAGCTCCAATAGTACAGGTTTTAACACTTTCCGGAAGAGCTGCGGTGAATTTGCTATCTGGTTTGATAATAAATGCTTGGAAATCTTTTTCACTTTTACCACCGCCCGGTGCATCAAAAAATGCATCTACTACGGCGCTTGCAGTATCAGCCGCCCCGCCCACACCAGCTTGTGCACGTGATATCTTTTGTTCCAATCTATCGGCTAGTTCAGCCATTTTTTGCAAAGATTTCATAAGTCCTCGATTGTTCTCTCATATATCTTAGAATCCATAGAAATCGCCCGTTACCACCGTGAAATCATTTGGTGGTCTACCTTTGTTAATAATGGATACAAGACCTACCTTATCTTTAAAGATAAAACCATGCTCTATATTAGCTTCACTAAAATACAATTGACCCGCTGAGATAGTAACCAGAGTCGGCTTCTCCTGACTGCCTACTGGTCTATAGTAATAGTTAAAAGAGCCCTTAGTAACGAACTCAAGATGCCATCCACTTTTATGATAGTGTGGAGGATAGGCGTTATCAGCTGGAGTTTTATAGGTAAAATAGCCGTCGTGCGTTGGTCCAGTTTGAACATAAGCGCCCACTACATATCCACAATCTATACAGTAAGTAAAGTTAATAGGAAAAATATCGGGCGCCAATGATGGATCCAAATTAATCAACATGTTTCTAGTAAGTGCTATTTTTCGTAGATTAGCACTTCTACATCCCGAGCACCTATTATTCATGTTTACCTCATAATATATGCTTAGAGAATCGTAGGTTCCGTATTAAACTAGTCTAAAAGTTTGCGCTTCGGTACCAACGCCAGTACTAAATCTGACAAGCCCTGGATTAGTATTGTTTCTCTGAGTAACCCATATGTTTGTTCCATCAAAAGCAATATCATCTGCATACCCTGCTTGATCAGTTGGAATCTCAGCTATAATAGTGTTATTACTTGGATTAATTCGAATGGCAGCATGCGCGCCACCTGCTCCGTAAGTAGCGGTAGTCCAAACATAAGTTCCATCTGAAGCAAATTGTCCTTGGAAAAATACTTTATTGGTGGGACTTTGGATAAATATCGGATTGGTTGGAAATGGGAAGATAGGAGGAATAGGGTCATAATTAGTTGGATCCCATCTTGTTAAGCCGCGGTTGCCGTTACCGCTCCACAAGCTTCCAAAAAATGCATTGACGCCCCACACATAACCATTATCAAGATCTACAGTAACATGACTGTTGAGCAATGACCAAACTAAACTTCCGTTGTTAGCATCTGTAACGGGTACACCTTTACAATTGCTAAATCCGGGTGCGTATCTACCTTTATTATAGCTTCCAATGTCAGTAATTACAGTAGAAGAATTGGTCACACTTTTTATTGTAAAAAAGGTATTATTGTTAAAACCACCAGAGCAACTGCCAGTTGCATTACTGATATTGATACATTTGCCGATATCAGCGTTGGTAATACCAGACAAGCCGCTAATGGTAACAGTGATATTTGGCCACGTTCCAGCAACAGTGATAGATGCCGTTCCACCTCCCCTGGTTTCATTTGGATCAATCCTCATTAATGCTTCAGAACCGCTGCTTCCACGAATAAATTTCCAAACTATATTTCCATTATTAGGGTCGGTTGCCGGATTAACATCAAATGCTGTAATATTTACGCTTGTAGCACTGTTGAATGCCGTGATTTTAAATGCAACGCTGTTTTGAGGGCTAGTTGTATTAGAAAATAATAGGAAACTACCTACCATTTGAGCGGTCATACCAGTTAGTCCTGTGACGGTAGCGTTAGCACCGGAGGCAGTGATAGAAGCGGTACTACCACCACCATATTCATCACCGAATTCAATATTTCTAGCACCACCATTACTTGCCCAAATGTGTCCATTAGCAAAATCTATTTCTTCGATATGATGACTATAAATAGTTGTTTGTAGAGAAGTTCCCGCACTAGGAAATGCCGCTAGTGTGCTGGCAATAGAGAATTTGTACAATCTTGCATAAGTAAGAGTAGAGGTGGTGGTTAAAATAGATGAGATCCAAAAGTTGCCCGCACCATCAAATGTAACTGAACGGGCGCGATCGCCCGCTATTAAATTGCATTTTCCAACCACGGTATTAGTGGTAGTGTCGATTAAGGCTACCACACCGCTATCATGACAACAACAATATACAATGCCATTATTGTATTTTACTTTACGAACAACAGTTACCCCTAGTGATGCCAGATTAACTGCGAGTGTTACGCCGGGTCCAGCAGGATCTACTTTTTGAACGAGTGACGTACTCATATCAGCCACCCACAAGTGTGAGCCATCAAATGTTAAAGAAATTGGTTGTTTGAAATATGTTGGAACAAACATACTGGCGGGCGTATTGTCCGCCGCTATACTGACCGGATCGTGGAAGAGACCACTTGGATTAAATCTTTGAATATATGACTCGGTTCCTAAACCAGTAGTAAAACTTAATACGCCAACACCACCTGGATTAGGCGCACTTCTCAATACTGTCCATATCGTGGTACCATCCCAAGCTGCACACTGAGTATTGCCAGGAGTTCCAGGTAAACCTGTAGCAGAGACATGAGCAATTACTGCTTCTGTTCCAACTCCGGTACTAATTCTCCAAACGCTGGCTTCGTTTTGTACGAAGCTGGATCCATTAGTTACCCATATGGTAGTATTGTCCGCCACTAACTCAGCAGTGTTGGACATGGTATTGCCAGGATCTACTACAATGACAGTTGGATCTGCTGGAAAATTGGCAGGATCAAATCGAAAGATTTTGTTCCTGCTATTGACTTGATTTGCCCCTGTAACCCAAAGACTTCCAAAAGCAAAGAGACATCCCCAAAAGTAGCCTATTCCAGTTCCTCCGAATGCAGCAACACCACCAGTGTAAACGTTAGTTGCACCCGTTACAGGATCAATACGAATTACTCTTCCTTTTACAAGACTCGGGCTGCCAAAAGTATTATATAGACCCGTAGTTGCCCATAAAAATCCTGCTCCATAAGTTATATTTTCATAATGTTCTACGCCGGTAGATGACACTTGACCGCCCGTTGTCATAGTTCCGGAGCCACCGGTACAGCCAGTAAATGAACCACCACTTGTTCCGGTATATTTAACCAACTGCGGTCCAAAATTAGTAACAACAAGAATATTTCCAGAGGCAGGAAAACCCGTAGTAGACGCAACAAAAACAGTTCCTTGTGGAAGAGACTGACCATTGGAACCTGATGCAATCGATGTGACAGCTGAAGCTGGAAATACTGCTAAGGGCGTTGAGTAAACACTAGGAAAAGCTGCAATAATACTAGCAATAGAGTATTTATAAATCTTCATTATTCCAGTTTGGGTATCTGTCGCATCAACAAATACATTCCCCGCCCCATCAAATGCAAAATCGCGGGGTCTCATTAGATCTCCATTGACCCCTACACTTCCTAAACCAACTACTGCACCAGTATTTTTATCAACTATTACGAAAGGCGTAGCCACGCGTCCATCAGGTCTATTACCATTTGTAGCTCCAAGTGGAAATAATCCAACGAATACATTGTTACGATGCACCTTTACTACACGCGAAGCTCCACCATAAGCAGAAAGATCTACTTGTGCAGTAACTGTTGGAGCTGCTGGATTAGAACCATCAATTCTAGTTAGTATAGTGGTAGTAGCGCCTGTGGTGAATCCTTGACCACCATCCACCACCCATATATGTCCTGCAGGTGCGGCTAAACCTAGTAAATTGGCTAAACTAATACCTGAATTTAAAGGCATCTTAACTTCCTTCTACATACTCGCGTACAATAGTCCAATGAATAGTTTTACCCGTTTGACCTGTTACTTGTGTTTGTACTGCCGTACCACTAGCCGCTAACGCTGCTGTCCAAGTAGAAGCCCCAGCCGTTGAGCCCGTGCTAATAATTGTTGGAGCAAATACAACATTGAGTGTTCCTCCGGTACGAAGAAATACTGCTTTCAATAAAAACCAAGCGGCATCACCTGCTACGTCTGTTCTAACGGCATGTACTTCAGACAGTACACGAATCATATATCCGTCAGGAGGGATAGTTGAAGTAGCTACTTGATTAGCGGTTCCATCAGTGGTTCTAAACCCTGTCCTGAGAGTGTCTGTTTTTGGAAGGGCTAAACTATTAGCGTCTACTCCACCAGCAGACATAATCTCCGGTGACAAAATGGTAACTAAATTGCTAACACCAGTAATGGTCTGAATTGTGTTGGCATTAGAGGCGCCAACAACATCTCCAGCTAAGGAACCAATTGGTCCTGGTGGACCTGGCGGACCTTGTGGACCTACTCCGCCTGGACCTCGGGGACCTGGTGGACCAGAAATGCCTCTGGGTCCTGGAATGCCTTGTGGACCCGCAGGACCAATCAAAGGACCAATCGAATCAGGGGTTACCGGTGGTAAAGTGGTATTGTCGTCAATGCCATTGGGATATTTAGTCATATTTCCTTCGCCTGAATCATTATCTCCCTTTATACTAAACTTTTAGTATATATTTGCGTTTACGAGGTTTTACGATGCCCAAATATCCCGCTCAAATAGATACCAGTCAAAGTTTACCAACTGCCGTTGATAACTTCACACCCGTTCAAGGTTCTGTTTTTAACAGATTAAGGGACGCTGTATTAGCTATTGAAACAGAATTAGGTGTTAAACCAAGCGGAATCTATTCTAACGTTGCAGGCAGACTCAACAATTTAGAAGGAATTGTTGGCAATCTTAAAATAATTGAATTAGAAGAAGATTTAGGTGGCACTCTAGAAAGCCCACTGGTTGTTGGACTTCAAGGTAGACCAGTTTCAACTATTGCCCCTGGAGTGGGACAAGTTCTTGTTTGGAACGGTATTGCTTGGGTTCCTGGTGCTGGTGGCACAGGCGGAGCTGGTGGAACTCTATTTGTGGATCAATTGATTCCACCATTTGCTATCAATTTGCAGCCAAATAATTTACTAGTAGAGGTGGGACAAACAGTTACCAATCCAGCTTTTACTGTTGATTACCATTTCTTTCCTAGTTTAGCCGTTACTCCTCAAATTCTTTTTCTTGTTGACAGTGAAAATGGCATTTCCCAAAATGTAGAGTCTACACCCAATGCTTTCAATAGCATGTTTTCTTTCACCAAAAATGCTTTCGACGCCATCGTTACTTTTACATTAACGGCTACTGTTGATCCTATTACTAAAATTCAAACGGCTACTATTACCTGGGCACAAAAACTATATTGGGGATTGGGTCCTGCCGGACAATCGGGAGCCAGCTTCATTACTTCTTTAACTGGTCAAGCACTTACTACCACTAAAGATTTTGCCTTTGCAGTTAATGCCGGCGCTACTGATAAAGTGTATTTTGCTTGCAGATCTGCTTATGGACCAGTAGTCTTTACGGTTCACGATGTAGAGGGCGGCTTTACTAAAACTGGAACTTTTTTGGTTACCAACTCTCATGGATTTGCCGAGAACTATGATTTGTATGAAAGCGATAATACTAATCTAGGAAACATCATTGTTATTACTGGAGAGGGTGATGATGAGTTTATTGGTGGCGGAGGACCAGTGGGACCTCCAGGACCTCCAGGACAACCTGGAACTATTTCTGCTGTCATTTTTGATGGTGGCACTACCTCTCAAAATGCTAGAACTAATCGAGCCGCTCATCAATCACCAATTGATAATACCAAAAACGGTATAATTAATCTTGGTAGCGATACTACTAACATAACAACAGGTGTGACGGCAGATTTCGGAACTGTTCTTGGTGGTGATCAGAACATAGTAACTAATCCATACGGAGTTGTGTGTGGTGGTCTTGCCAATTCAGCCAATTTCAATTCATTCGTTGGGGGCGGCTCCACAAACATAGTAAGTTCAGGATTTGGATCAATCACTGGCGGTACTAATAACCAAGTTTCAAGTGGAGCCGGACATATTGGTGGTGGTGAAAGCAATATTTGTGAAGGCAGCCACTCTATCATAGGTGGTGGTTTTACTAACGTTGCCGGTAATGATTTTTCCACAATTGCTGGAGGTAATACTAATAATGCATTTGGACAAAATAGCTTTATTGGTGGAGGTAGTGGCAACACAATTGCAATCTCTGGCAATGGAGCCACAATTGCTGGCGGACTAAATAACTTTATCGCTAATGTTGGTTGGGCAACTATTAGTGGTGGAACAGCTAACATTATAAATGGAATATTCTCTTTCATTGGCGGTGGCACCAATAATAATATTGCCTTAGATGCCCATAGCGCTACAACAGATAAAAGTGTTATTTGTGGTGGAGAAACCAATTTCAGTGATGCAACTTGGAGTTTTATTGGCGGAGGAAATAACAACCATCAAGGATCCATGTATGGTGTCATTGCTGGAGGTCAAAACAACTTCATTGGAAGTGCTGGTATATCATTTGGCACTCATAGTCACAATACAATTGGTGGTGGTTTCGGCAACACTATTGATATTAGATTGGACGGTGTTACTATTCCCGGCGGCTATCAGGCTCATGGATATAAAAGTGGACAATTTGTATATGCAGCCGGCGCTTTTAGCGTGGCAGGTGATGCACAAATTTCTACGTACTTAGTTAAAGGTGAAAGTGATAATGGTGCCTCCATCAATCTTGCTGGTTTGTTTGGCGGTGATTTACCAATACTCAGCGGATTTGCATATACCGTTCGTGCCACTTGCACCGCCAATCGTATTGATGCCCAAGGATGTGCCACCTTCATCCACACTTTATTAGTTCATAGTTCTGGCGGTGTCACAACTATTGATAGTACTAATACAACCCTGAGCATTCCAAACGGACAGACATGGACCATTGCGTATACTGCATCATTGGGAAGTGTTATTGCTACCTTTACCGGTACTGCTGGACAAAACGTTAGAGCTATGGTTAAATATGAAGTTTCAGAAGTCGGAGGAGGTCCATAATGACTAATTCTACAACAGTTAATGTAGTCGGCACTCTAGCTAACGGACAAACCGGAATTTGGAATTCTACTACCAATCAATTTGAACCAGGTTCTGGTGGCGGTGGTCCAGGCTCGCGACGTACACCCATAGATAGCAATACTGTTATCTGTTGGCCTTTTGATGAAACAGCAGCCCCATTTTCCAATACTGGAACCGCTGGTGCGCTTGATCTGACAGTAACCGGTACTAGTACGTCAGCACATCTAACGGGAATTTTTGATCACTGTGTAAGTTTTAATGGAAATCCAGGCGGACTATCTACGCCAATCGGTGGAACCTCAGTAGGAGAACCATCAGACCCAACATCTTTTACCATTCTTTTATGGACTTTCATTAACAATTATGCAACTAATGGAATATTTTTTAACAAGCACAGAACAGCTAATCCTGGCAACGGTGGTGGTTCTACCAATCAATACGCCTACAGTATCCAATTGCAGGGACCAGCAGATGGCTCCTGGGCATTTTATTGGACTCCAGCAGGAACGACTACTATGGTAGCGGCAGGTGCCGGAGGCGTTAATCATGGCGGAAATATTCCACTCAGACAATGGTGTTTACTAGCCGTTACAATAAGCGGTTCAACTGTCAATATGTATCTCAATGGATCATTAGTTGGAACACTCACACAGGCACCAGCCGGAGTAAATTTTGGAACTCATGGAAGATATAGTGTCGGTTACTTAGCCGATCCTAATTTGACTCCGATTGACGCTCAAATTGATGATATCCGCGTCATTAATGGCGTACTATCAGAAGCAACCCTATTTACCATGTACGGTAAAGGTATCAATCTGCCATAAATAAGGAAAATTAGTGACTAATTATACCACAGTAAATGTTGTCGGTGTTCCTACTAATGGACAAATTGCTATTTGGAACTCAACAACGCAGCGGTTTGAATCTGGAAATAGTAGCGGAGATGCAATTCAATTTCATACTGTACCATTTACAGCCCCGCCATTTGCTAGTAATTGGATACTCGGTCCATCAGTCGCTGGCACTTTTGGTCCTGATGCTCCCTCCGATATTACTGGCTCTACTAAAGGAGTTCTTTTTAATGCCCCAGCAGGAAATAATGCGGGCGTATATACAAAGGCTTTAACATCGCCAGGAGGGGCGCATGTAGTAACCATGTTTCTCGCAGAACGCGCTTTGCGTACCAGCGCAACTGATGTTAGAACCACCATATCGTTAAATGTCATGGGTGTATCATTTTTTGCAGAAGTTTATCTCGGATTTGATGGAGCTAATAACGATACAAGAATTATTGGTCATAAAAGATCCAATACAGATTATTTTACCGGCGCCACTAATCTTGGTTTTCCATGGGGCGTATACAGTGGAGGATCACCACTCGAAAGTTCTTGGTGGCGACTTACTTTCGATGATACAAATTATCAGTTAGAGAGATATCAAGTAGGTAACGAAAATTGGGAATTGATTTGGTCATTAGCACATACATGCGGACCAATTCAAAGAGTAGGGGTAACGGTACGATCTGATGCCCTTCCATCAACACCAGTTAGTGCGGTTGTTCTTTCATATGTTGAGACTTAAAACAAATGACAAATTCTACTACAGTAAATATTGTTGGGACTCCCACTAACGGACAAACTGGAGTTTGGAATTCTACTACCAACCAATTTGAGCCGGGTACCCCTGCCACTGGGGGAGGCGGAACTGGTTTGAATGTGGGACCTTTTACTCCACCACCAGTAGCCTCACAATGGAATAACCTTGTTATTTCCACGGGTGGCGAATGGGATCACCCTATTGCTCCAACAGATATTCCTGGACCAGCAGTTTCGTTTGATAATGATGGTGTTGTTGGTCATGGAGGAATCTGGACTCGCACTCTATCTTCACCAGGTGGCGCACATACTATTCTTTACTATCTTGATCCTAATTACGTCCCAGCAGCAGCGATAGCTCCTATTAGTGATAATGGTTTTCCAGGCATTGCAATTGTTGGTACCACAAAATTCGTATTTTTATCTATTGGTGCTTTTGGTCTCAGTACTCCTTTAACAGCTTTAGCACAGAGACAGATTATTTCTACTGGTGCTTTTGATACTAATTTACAGACAATCAACTTTTCTGATGCCGGCGGACTGGGTCCAGCGTGGTGGCAAATAACGTTCGATGATACCAATCTAACAGTTTTTCGATCTCCAGTTGGTGGCGTTTATAGCCAACCATTTGGTAGTATTTTTGCACATGGATGTGGAGTAATTCAAAAAATTGGAGTTACTACGCGAAATGGTGTTGCGCACTGTCAGGTAACACTTCGCTCCCTTTCCGGCAACTTGTAAATTCTATACTAACATTTTGACATTACTTACAGTAATAAAGGAAAATCATGCCAATTAATGTAATTTCAAAGATAAAACCAGCTAATGGTGGACAGTTTCCAGTCGTAGAAGACGTGGACATGCAAGGTGGCTTACAGGTTAGAGCAACTACTGCCGATAGAGATAGTATTCCTACAGCTAATAGAAAAGCTGGAATGTTAGTTTATGTAATTGCTAATAATACTTTTTATCATCTATCAGGTGGTATTGCTAATTCTAACTGGGCAACAGTTTTGGGAACACCAGCCACTTTGATTTTTAGATTTAATGCGGTAAGTGGAGGTAACGTTTATGGAACCTGGGGAGAGATAGTTGCTGCACGCGCAAATATTGCTGGTCCAGCTGTTATTGTAGTTGATGATTCTATATCCTCACCTGCTATTGCCAATGTAAGTATGGATTTAAAAAACAATACGGCATTAGTTGGATTTAGAAATTCAGAATTGAGACCCGGCTCCCAATCAGGAGGCGCTCAGCTTTCTATTGCTAATGGCATCATTTTGAATAACCCTTCTGATTTTTATGAATTACATGTATTCGGAAATTCAAGCGCCGACGTAGCTTTTAGAGTCGCTGCCCCTTCTACTCAAACCAACATTAACCTTTATAATACGGTCATAGACAACAATATTTCGGGCGGATCGGTATTTGATGTTAGCGAAGGTGGAAATATCAATCTATTTGGAACTTCGCGCCTGAATAACCCTCACGTCGCTCCTCCAATATTATTCGCCAATGGATTTGCTGTTGGACCTTTGTTTCTTAATATGTATGATGCTGCCGTAGTAGATAACGATACTATTAGTACTACTAGCACCAGCTATCAAGTAAATGTTAATATCGTTGACGGGGGCGCTTTTTTTAACACCTCTTCGCAAAGCTTATTTAACGGTCTGTTCTTTTTTAATGGTGGAACTTTAAACGGTCCCTACAGTAACTGGGGAGGAGCTTCAACTGGATCTGTATTGACTAAATTTAGTAATGCCGCCGCCTCATGGGGAACCAGTTTCTCCGCTCAAATGAGTTTTCCTGGTGGTGCTGATTTAACTGCTCCAGTACATATTGGTTTCCCAGCAGGTATTGCTGATATGACTTGGGACAACAGTGGAAACTGGCAATTCGTTGGTATTGGTGGTGGCGTTTTTACTGCTAGTCCTGGTGGCTTTACTTTTCAGCAGGGCTTTAATTCGGTTAATTCCCGATACAGAGGCGGTAGTACTACTACACCTAATGCAACTCCACTCCTCATTCAACCTCCAATATTTGTAATTGGCGGCGATAGCTCTTATTCATTAGAATTGGATATAGTTGGAGTTTTACAGAACGGCAGTGAATCTGCTCAATTTAAAATTACTATGGGGTATCTTAGACGAACAGGTGGTCCGGGTCCTTTCGGTATCGTTGATATTGGAACCCCAACTATAGTAACGTCTAGAAACACTACTGGAGCTGCATCTTGGGCAGTCACTTTAGTTAAACAAGTTGGACAAGAATTTGATGTCCTCTTACGACTAACTGGTGCTTCCGCCCAGGTTAATTGGACTTGGGAACTTAAGATAATAACAGATTCATTACTATAATTAGGTGTCGGGCGTTACTCGTTGAACATTAGTTCCATCTGTATAGACAGTGGCTCGTTTACCATTGGCGATAGTAATACCTGTTCCGGTCGTACCTATGATTTGAATGGATTGCCCACCCGTAGTATTGTTAAACACTATCCATTGATAGACACTGGCAATAGGGACCACCACATTTCTAGTAACTGAAATAGTTCCAGTAAATTCCATAATACTGGCTTGATAGTCAGCTTGCACTGCCGTATAGTTAGCATCCGATGGGAAAGCTCTCACTATACGAGTTGTAGAAATGGATTGAATGGTGCCACCGGCATTGTACCAGTATCCATCACCCTGTTCGGCATATAGCCATCCTCCACCTAAAGGAACAGTACTAGGTGCGGTGGTTCTATTAGATAGGAAGAGGATGCCTTTAGCTGCGTCTTCCACGGCAGCGCTGTTGGTAAAAAAGCCAATGTTATATCCATCGAAAGTAAAGGCGGCAGTATAACCATCTTTAAAGAATCTAACATATCCATCGATACCTGGCTTGATGTATCCATCATTAAATCTATAACTCATTAGCTTACGCTCCACTGTGCGCCGGTAAAGGTGACTATCAACTCAGCATAATTAGCATTCAATGTAACTGAAGCCGCACCATCGATATTGTTTCCGTTGCCAGAGATGGTTACCGCATTGGTTCCAGAAGTTCCGTTGATGTCCTTAAACTCGTAAGTATCTCCTGTAGCTGGGGCAGCTGGAAGAGTAATGGTGTAAACGGAAGAGGCTGTTACTGCAACATAATCATCAGATGCTAATACCAAATAGGTGGTAGAGACGGCTGTAACATTTCTACGGCGACCCTTATTGAAGACAAACTTATTGGTAACCAGAGAAGCAGTAGTGGTTCCACCAACTTGTAGGTTAACCGCGCCATTGGTCGTTGTGCCAGTACCAGAGGTTAGATTGAGCGCGCCGCCCGCGGAGGTGGTTCCAGTCTCGTTCTGAGCCTGAATGGTCATAGGAGCAGCAGTAACGTTATTGGTAGTTAAGTCTGCTTGAAAAATCTTAGCCAGTGTTACAGTTGTTGCAAACTGTAGGGAAGTAGTGCCAGCTGAGACTGGAGTAACTCTGTAAGCCTCAGCCGTATCCGAATAGGTTACAAAGGTTGGGTTAATAGACATTCTGGTTGATCCGCCAGTTTGAATATTAACGTTACCCGCTGTAGTAGTACCGGTTCCTGAAGTTAGATTAAGGGCTCCACCTGTTGAAGTAGTGCCGGTTTCATTTTGAGCCTGAAGGGTAGTTGCAGCACCAACACCACCATTAGTGGTTAGGTCGCCCTGCTTGTAGGTAACTGATGTTGCCGTGTTGATAGCTTGAAGCGTGGTAGCCCCGGCGGAAACTGGAGTAATACGATAAGCTTCAGAGGTATCGTTGAAGGTAGTAAAGGTTGGATTGACTGATACTCTAGTAACACCACCAGTCTGAAGATTGACGTTACCAGCAGTTACACCGGTGCCAGAGGTAACAACAACATTACCACCAGTAGTTAAAGCATTCTGAGCCTGAATAGTTAGGGTTTGTCCAGAAGCTCCACCAGTGGTAGCTTGATTGAGTGTTGGAGAGGTAACCGTAGAAACCCATTGAAGAGTAGAGCCGGTTGCAGAAAGGGTTAGTTGGGTAGTGCCACCTGGTTGGAAATTGATGACACCGTTGATGGTGGTACCGGAACCAGAGGCAAGGTTCAAAGCTCCGCCGGTAGAAGTAGTACCGGTTGCATTTCCAGCAATCAAGCTAAGCGTTCCACCTACGCCGCTGGCAGCTGTGGTAACCTGAGATTGAACAGTCATCGGAGCACTTGGAGTACTGGATGTAGCAGTCTGATTAATCTGAGCAGCAGTTACCGTAGAGGCATAAGTGATTTGTGTAGTACCAGCGGAGACCGGAGTAATTCTTAGCGCTTCAGCAGTATCTTGGAAGGTGGTAAATGACGGCGTGACAACCACTCTGGTAAGCAATCCAGTTTGAATATTAACGTTACCAGCATTGGCTGCCGAGCTACCAGTACCAGAGGATAGGCTGAGTGCTCCGCCATTGGTAGCGCCGTTTTGAGCTTCAAGTAGAAGATTAGATCCGGTTGCTCCAGCGGTAGCGATTTGATAGATTCTTGGATTTGTAATGGTTGAGCCAATAGCCATCAACTCTGCATAACCATCTGCTTCAGTATCAATACTATTGAAAGTAACTGTTGATACTGCACCGATGTTAATAGCAACCATACCAGCTACACCGTTGGTTCCACCAGTACCAGCAGGACCGGAAGCAAGAGTTAGACCACCACCATTATTGTTGGTGCCAGCAGCCACGTTCTGACCAGCTTGAGCCTGAAGCATCATGTTGGTACCAGCGTTGGCACCAGTTAGTGGCTGAGCGATCTGATAGATTCTTGGGCTAGCAACAAACGGTCCAATGGTAACTGTTTCAGCGTAACCATCAGATTCAACATCTTGGGCTCCTAATTGAATTTGTGATACACCATTGACCCAGAAGTCAGCGATACTTCCAGTAGTGGTACCAAAAATAAATCCGGAGTTGGTTGGGCTAAAACTGTTGCCCATAATGATGTGGTTGAATGGATCGGTTCCAACTAGAATGTGATCTGCGGTTCCTGGAATTGGAGTACCGCTTACTGAGTTGCCAGTAAACATGGTTCCGGTACCACCAGAAGCTCCAGTAAATTGAGTGGTACCACTGATATTAGTATAGGTGACGTTTTGAACACCACCAGTAGTGACAATACGCAAAGTGCCAGAGGTTGGGAATCCTACGTTAGAGGCTACGTTGATAGTGGTTTGTGGAAGAGATTGGTTGTTAGAACCGGCTGCAATAGTGGTGGTTTGATGTGTTTGAGCAACTGGATTACCAGCCAATACTCTGCCAGTTCCGCTAGAAACAAATCCAGTAAAGGAAGTACCAGAGGTACCGGTATATGTAGCAAATTGTGGTCCGGTATCCGTAGCTACGAACAAGGAACCAGCAGGAGAGCTAAATCCAGTTGTAGATGTTACGTTTAGAGTGGTTAACGAAGATAGTAAGGTAGCAGGTGCAGAAGTAGATAGACCAGTAGCCGTCAATGTTGTGATAATCGATGTATTTCTAGAGGATACGGCAGTAGTGTTATGAGGGGCTCTTAAACCGCCAGTACCTGGTAAGGTTCCAGTAACTGGATTTGGATCGGAAGAGAAAGAAAAATTATTAGCCTGCACTCCCAGATTATTGAGTGCGTTGGAGGCACTATAACCATCAGCGCCATAACCATCACCAACCGTAGTTAGAGCTTTCCAATAACCATCAGCACCAGAGTTTAGGGAACCTTCAACCCAAATCCAAGCCGCTCCATCACGAGGAATACCAGAAGCATTTCCTCGATGAATGCTGTATCCAGTTATCTGGGAAGGAACCGCTACGTTAGGAGAAACAGATGGATCTGCCCAGTTAGCGTGTAATACTCTACCAATAATGTAAACAACCGTGCTGTCTACTGTAGTAGTCGTCCCCTGAACTTCTAAGTTACCAGTAATGATTACCTTGCCAGTAGTCGTTGCATATGACATAGCTGGTAAATTAATTGGTGATACAATGATTTGATTAGTACCGCCAGTTTGTACAAAGACAGACTGTTGATTAATAACTGGTGTTCCGGTACTAGAACCAGAAGAAAGTACCAAGGCTCCACCGATGGCGGTAGCACCAGTGCTGTTCTGAGATCGGATAGTTAATGTCTGTCCAACTGTAGAAGCAGTGGTATTATCATTCTGTTTGATAGTTGGATTGGTAACGTTAACTAGATCGGCAGTACCACCAAAAGCATAAGTAGATGTCTCTTGTGTGATCGCAGTTGGAGAGACAATAGCTCTGGTTATGCTGCCAGTTTGAAGATTAACATTGCCAGCAACTGAAGTGCCCGAGCCTGAACTAAGGTTAAGCGCACCGCCTGTAGTGGTGGTTCCAGTGGTATTTTGTGCCAATAAAGTTAATGGCTGACCGCTACCACCAACTCCAACAGCTAATGTACTTTGTGAGATAGTGGTTGGAACTAAAGTATCAATGGTAATAAAAGAATCACCCATATGAATTTTAGGCACACCATTGATTTGATACTGATATTCGCTGCCAGTGATGACATCGAAAATAAATCCGGCAGCCTTATTGGCATCACCCAGAATAACTCTGTTGCTGGTATCTGATCCGATAAGAAGGATATCGCCGGTAATACCAGGAGGGAAATTAGCAACATCTCTAGACTTAATGGTTGCTGCATTGGTTAGTCTGATATCGCCAGTATTAGCGGCAGGAGTTCCAATAGTTAATGGACTTGACATTGTGAGCGCGCCCATATTAACAGGGAGCAAAGCGCCAATAGATGCAAAGGTATCATTAGCAAACGCAAAAGTCCATTGTTGAATATTTTCTTGCCAAAACAAAGATGCGTAAGGATTTGGGTTGCTAAGAGTTCCGTCTGGTGTTCCTCTAACAACGGCAAGACCAGCAATGCCTACTGGAAAAGTTGGAGGAATTGGGGTGCCTGGAGGTGAGGATGGATGTAGGAAATCATACGCGTTGATATGAATAAAATTTCCAATACCAGGATCAGGTAAGCCTATACTGCCCGTTGATTCTACCGGATTTAAAAAGTTTTCTACTCTAGATTCAACAATTCTATTTACAACGACATTGACAATATTAGCAGTAAGAAATGGTGCGGGCACAAAAGTGGCAGCTGCATCGGGTGCGTCATTGACAACCCAATCCACATATCCAACAGCGCCTGGCGCTGTGGTGTTATAGCCTCTCATGTAATACTGTATTGGCATCTATTCTCCTAAGGAAATACCGATTTATTCCTTAAACCTTGCTCCAATTTGTTCCATCGAAGACGACAGTTAGAGTTTGAAAGTTAGTATTTATCACAAAGGTACCTGCTCCAAGGATATTATGTCCGTTTCCATTGACAGTAATGTTATTGGCGGCTGCATTGCCGGCTACATGAGCTATCGTATAGCCCTTGCCTAAGGCAGGTCCAGCTGGTAAATTCACTGTGATAGCAGTAATTGATACGTCTACAGGAATAAAATCATCAGTTTGTTGTACTGCAAATGGAGTACTATTGACGGTAGGATGGACTTGTCTGTTGATTCCTAGCGGAACGTTGATTGGAATCCATAAATTGGATGCCGCATTATAGGATAAGAGATATCCATCGGCTGGAGTCTGAACATCTGGTAATCTACCAAGAATTGCTTTTGAGTTAGTAGTCATTATAGCCTCGAAATTTCACGCCATTCCACCGTGGCAATAGCTCTTCTCGTGAAGGTTCCTGAGCCATTAACTGCAATAGGAAGCGCGTTGCCGGTAGGCGTTCCAATAGTCGTCGACCAACCTGTACCATTATCAGTCTCCAGTGTTTTAGTGACAGAATCTAGAACCAAAACTCCGCCTTCTTGATGAGCCAAAATATCATATACGAATCTGGCACAGGTGGGGGTACCCGTGGTGTTATTAACCAAGATCCTTACATTGATGTCATATGATTTTCCATCTTCCATGGTGATGTATCCATCTCCCGGAATTTGAAGAAGAATTTGAGAACCACCAGCACTAGTTCCGTCGATGATTACTCTGGAAAATTGAGAGTCTCCTGGACTGGTCCAATTGTGAGCAGATAGAACAAACTGTCCTGGCAACCTAGCAACACCAAACGATCCGATAACGGTTCCATGAGGAGCGGTAGCGGCAACAGAGTTATTGTTACCAAAAACAGTTGCATATGTGGAACCTATACTAGTCGTATTATTTAGACCATGAACAAGGCTGTATCCATCGTTAACACTATTGTTGCTACCACCCAAAATTAATGAATAGCTACCAACAAGAGTATTAAGGGTTCCGTTTATGATGGTATTAAAACTACCAGGTCCATTGGTGGTGTTAGTAATACCATTCAAAATCATATTACTGAAAGCGGCTGAAGTGACGATATTATTTCCAGCTCCAGTTCCTATCAAAGCATAGGTTCCGCCAGCAATGTTCGTCAATCCTCCGATAATAGCACTGTAGTTATTGGCAACTAAGTTACCGTTTCCATTTAAAATAGAAGATCTGGTGCCATCTACTTCATTAGCGGAACCAGAGCCGACAAAATTGTATTGTCCAAATTGAATCTTGTTATTATTACCTGCGCCAATAAAGGAGTTTCCATTGTCAGTGATTAGATTGTTGCCACCACCCACAATAGCAGAAGAAACTCCTGCGGTGATACTATTAACAGTTCCACCAACGATGGAATGTTCACTACCACCAGTAATTTGGTTAGTGTTACCTGCACCAACAAAACTTTGGTTGGAAGTAACAGTATTGTTTGCTCCGGCAACAACTCCGGCACTCATTCCTCCTACAATGTTACTAACACCGGTACCGATAAAAGAGTTATTTGCATTCAACAAAATACTGTTGGTTGTACCTGCACCAATAAATGCTCTGGTGCCATTGACGCTGCTACCCAATCCAGTTACGATAGATGAATAGTCTGCGCTTACTATATTTTGATCTCCTCCCAAAATGGAGGCGTAGTTACCAGTTACGCCTGTAGTTGCCTGAGTAGTATCACTTCCCAAATTAACGATGCCGGCTTTAGTATTAAGAAGTGGAGATTGAGTAGCGTATCGATTAGATCTGATGTTAGTAGTAGTATTAGAATCTACTGCATCAAAAACAACAGCTTGATGACGTGGCTCCCATTGAACGGAGGTAGCATTCCAAGTAATAGCGTAACCATCTAGTGGAGCAGCTGCTGATAGGGGGCGACCTTGAAGCCTGATAACTGTTTGGGAGATTTTATTGCCTGACAAGTCGCTAGCAGCAAAAAAACCAATTTGAGGTTCCCAGTGGGCGGTGCCTTGATTCCAAGTCAGGACGTAGCCATCGCCCTCAGAATCGGTTTGAGGGGCGGTTGCACTGACAGGTCTGTTCTGGATGCCAATGACCGTCTGAGTGTAAATGGTGCCGGCTAAATCGCCATTAGCAGTCCAAGGGTCGGTATCAATTTGGTGCCAATAACCATCGGGACGTCGGGCATACAAACCCTGGGCATTGTAACCATCTTCTCTTAGATAAAGGGAGCCTGGAATTCTGTTTTCAGTTGGAAATCCAAAGCCGGTACTGATGGTAACTCCATCATTTCCAATGAAAAATGGGTTCTCTACGTTAGGAGCGGGAGCAAAAGGATTGTTAATACGTGCTTCTAGAATATCTAATCTAGTTCTAACGGAAGCATACACGCCAGCCGGAGTCAAACCAAGCTCCAGCTCGATAGCCTCTATTGCCCCAATTAAATCATTGATTGTCGCGGCTTTGTCGTCAAAAAAAACCATAAGTTAGACCCTTTACCGTATTATTCATTAATATGCTGAACTTTTAGTATAAAGGAAAATATGGCTTAACTATTATTTTATCAAATAGTTCCGCCTGTTGGCCAATTAGCTATTTGCTGTTCTGCGCCAGGAGTGATAGAAACTTTAACAAGATTACCGCTCAAACTACCAGGTACATTGTACGCTAAACCATTAAGCGACTCAAAACGTTGGGCTCCCCAAATATATTGTCCATCAAAAGCTAATTGATAAGGTCCAGAAACAGTTGAACTGGGACCCACTGCACAAAGAACTCTTTTTAGTACTGTGATTGATCCACCAGTTGTACTGAGTTTAAAAATAGTAATTTTTCTATTGGTCGGAGCCTCAACAGCAATACCGGTCCATAAAAATGTGCCATCAGAAGCAAACGTGTTAAGTGTGGTATTGCTTCCTGGAGTACTGATATCAACATGATCTGTTTGAAAACCACCAGTTCCAAATTGAGCCGGATCATATCTGAATACACCGCCTGCAAAGTCGCCTCCCCAAAGAGCACCGAAAAAGAAACTTAGACCCCATCTAACATTCGTATTAGATGGAAAAACTTGGGTAGTAAAAGCGCCATTTGCTGGATTTAATCTGGTAATAGTCCAACCAAAATCGCTACTAGAAGTCCAAATAAATCCAGCACCAAAACATAATTCTTCGGCGTGTTGACCAATACCACCTGATCCTGTAAAATTTACAATTTGTAAAGAGGTAGTTGGTGCCGCCCCATTAGCCAGTACTGCCGACAAACTAAATCTTTCCATGGCATTTCCTGGTTGTTGATTGGAATTTACCACCCATAGATGATCGGCACCATCATCTATAGCATCAACTGCTCTACCACCAGCTTGAGGCGTTGGTAATCCTATGCCAGCGGATGTTATTTGTGCATTGCCAATTATTGCAAAAGTAGACTTATCAATAATTAAACAACGACCAGAGGTCCCTGGATTTCCAGACAAACATACATAGATGTATAATCCGTTATGGGAAAGTCTGATGTTACGAACAACAATGAAAGTGTACGCACTCAAATCAATAATTTTAACTACTCGTGGTGGAGCCTGAAATGGATCAACAACAGTAACAAATTTGTTTAAAGGATTTGTATCTTGTCCGAATTCGCCACGATTACTAAGCCACAAGTATTTACCATCGAATACAATATTAGCCAGACCATGTAACGGCGGTTTTTTGTCTTCAGTATTTAACATTTGGGCGCCAAATCCGATCATACGTTCACCGGTAATCCTTGGACCGCAAATCCCCATCTAACTCCAGCTACTGCCTGTCCTTGAACTAGAATAGTATTACCTGATATACTCATTGTAGCAAGCCATCCAGAAGCTCCAACAGTGGCACGATCAGGAATTACTCCAGCTGGATTGGGGACCGAACCAACAGAGACTGGGGCGCCCGCGCCAGTTTTTAAAGCTCCATAGGATAATTTCCAAGAAGCAAAATCGGCACCACTGGATGATATTGCAGTAAGAACTACATCTAATTGTA
>Ga0210384_10001284_pt1 | contig 34704 bp, 30 predicted proteins | sample IncBWH2MmetaG_FD_160574 | JGI IMG/M metagenome (GOLD analysis project Ga0210384, IMG submission 160574) | Forest soil microbial communities from Barre Woods Harvard Forest LTER site, Petersham, Massachusetts, United States - Inc-BW-H-2-M | ecosystem: Environmental > Terrestrial > Soil >...
GCCGCGCAGCAACACGAGGTCGTCGAGGTTCTCGTTCTGCCAGACCACGCGGCCCTGCACCTGGTCCTCGATCACGGTCTCGCCGGTCAGGGGCGCCTTGAGGCGGATGGTCGGCTTCACGCCGGCAGGCGCCTCGGAGGGATCGCGGTCGCGCCACATCCCGTCATAGAGGCGGGTGCGGCCCTCGGCGCGGGCCTTCTTGCGCATCTCGTCGAGCTGTTCCGGCGTGGCATAGCAGCGGTAGGCCTTGCCTTCGGCCAGCAGTTGCTCGGCGACCTCGCGATGGCGGGTGGCGCGGCTGAACTGGTAGATCACGTCGCCGTCCCAATCGAGCTCCAGCCATTTCAGCCCGTCGAGAATGGCATCGATCGCCTCCTTGGTGGAGCGCTCGCGGTCGGTGTCCTCGATCCGGAGCAGCATCTTGCCGCCGCGGCCGCGGGCGTACAGCCAGTTGAACAGCGCGGTGCGGGCACCTCCGATATGGAGGAAGCCGGTCGGCGAGGGGGCGAAGCGGGTGACGATCGAATCGGTCATTAGCAGGGCAGGTGGCGGGCAAACAGGACAAGGCGGCGTGGCGAGGTCGCGTCAGACGCGCAGCGGTATAGCAGGAACCAACCATAACGAAAGTCGGAAATTACCGACCCGTTTCGCGCGATTGGCCGGCGGTGACGAGGCCCCTCACCGATCGGGTAGGCCGAGGAACTGTTTCGCCGCCGGCTCGAATCGCCGGACTTCAAATCCGCGCACCAGCCACAGATCGACATGTCGGTCGCGCGAGAGGCGGACATGACCGTCGGCCATGATCATGTAGAAGCCGTCCTGGTGGATTGGAAGCATCGTCCACACGCGTTTGGCCGTTGTGAGATCGTATTTGACGAATCCGTTTCCGTTCAAAGTCAAGGTGGCATCGGTGGCCACAATGAAGCGGCCATCCGGCGTGAAGCGGAAGCGATACTGATCGATATGCATCACAATGTGGCCGTCCGAGATGTCCACGATATCGGTCCCCTTGAGCCCGCCGTGATCGAGGTCCGGGAATATCGCGACATAGCGGCCGTCCGGCGAAAGCTGCTCGCGTCTCACCCTGGCTACGCGGTTCGCAACAGGTTTGCGCACCACCACCCCAAGCCTGGCAATGGTCCGATCGCAGAACATGACACCGCACTGTGCGTGAAAATTCGGCGTGAGCGGCACAACAAGTTCATGCTCGTCGGACCGGACGGGCTGCCATGTGACGTTCACGAAGACCGTGCCATCGCGATCATCAATCAGCAGCAGATCGCCCTTGTCCGACACTCGCAAGATGAGGGTGCCTCCGCGTTCCTTGCCGATGTTGTATTCACGCAGGAGCTTGCCATCGCGCGACGACCAGACCGCCACGGTCTCGCCGACTTGCGAAACGATCCATTCGCCATTTGAAGAAAGCACGAGCGGACGCCAATGATCCGCTTGCATGCTTGAGGGAAGCTCGAACTTCGTCTGCCGCCCGCCGCGCCTGACCGTCATCAGTTGTCGCGGTCGCGAGCCGTCGCGTTCGAGATCATGCACGACGGCAAACGTGCTGCCATCAGCCGAAACAGCCCCAAGACCATCAGGATGGATGGAGGCAATCTTCTCGCCGCTGGCGAGATCCCATGCTGCCCATTCCGGGCTTCCTGGCATTCCACCGGTCCTCACGATGAAGCGGGCGTCGGGGGAGATCGAAAAATCAGAGTCAAGATCGGCGCTGAAGTCAGCGCATCGATCATCGAGGATCTGGGTCGCACTTGAATAGCGGATCTCGAAAAGCGTAAAGTCAACGTGACTATGGTCGCTCTCGCCGCTGGTATTGCCGACAACAAGATGGTTGCCGTCATAGTCGAACGCGAACGGAGCATAGCCGCAGGCATTGTTCCCCAAGCGGAAGAAGAGCTCGCTTTTTTCCTGCTTCAAGTTCCAAATCTGGAAGGCGCGCCATTCGGGCGCGCCGACCTGGATGAGGGCGTACTCCTGCGTCGGATTGAGAGTGATCGAATCGAATTTCTTCAGTTGCGGAAAATGCGATAGAAGACGGTATTGTGAGAGCTGTTTGGTCGTGACTCTCGTCCGTTCGTCATTGCCGTCATAGGTCAACGAGAGCCGCGTGATATCGTGCAACGCCGGCTGCGGCGTGGTAGCGGCGGGTTGTCCGGTTGCCGCATCCCAGGCGACGATCTTTCCATCCTCGCTTCGGGCGAATACGGTGCTGTTGTCGGCCGAAATGGACAATCCGGCGACGGATAGGCCCGGCGCGGTGAGAAAACGCAGGGTGCGGCCACCTCGCAATTCGATGAGCCGCAGGCCGACGGCGCCCGGAGATGTCGCGACAAACCACGAACCATCGGGCGCAATGAAAAAAGCCCGATTGCCGCCGGCATCTGCCTGCGGCGTCGCTTCGAAGCCAGCGAGGTCGTCTAGACCGGGCCCGTCGGTGACCCTCTTGGGCTCCTGCATTGGCTCTTGCGCGAGGGTAGGGTTGGGCAGGGTGCCGCCCACCAGCATCCATGCCAGCGTCAACAAAACCGCGGAACGACCGATGAGCGTCATCTCTGGGAAATCCCGGTAGCTTGGGGCTTGACGAGGGATATGACAGCCGGAGCACCCCGATTTCGAGCAAAACCCTCGATAATGGTTTCCGGAGGGCTTATTTCGGACGTGCGAAACCGGGCTGGAAAGCGGGCTTGGCTCAGGGATGCGAATTTGGCAGAAGGGCCGCTACCTTCGGCTAGGACGTGACAATGACGATGACAGAACCGGTGGCAGAGGCGGGGCGCGATTTTATTCGCGACATCATTCAGGCCGATCTCGACACCAAAAAGCACAAGGAGATCGTGACCCGGTTCCCGCCGGAGCCGAACGGCTATCTGCATATCGGCCATGCCAAGTCGATCGCGCTTAATTTCGGCATCGCGCAGGAATATGGCGGCCGCTGCCACCTGCGTTTCGACGATACCAATCCGACCAGGGAAGAGCAGGAATATATCGATTCCATCCAGGCCGACGTGCACTGGCTGGGCTTCGACTGGGGCAAGAACCTGTTCTATGCCTCCGATTATTTCGAGCGTCTGTATGAATGGGCCGAGGGGCTGATCGGAGGCGGTCTCGCCTATGTCGACGACCAGTCGCAGCACGATATCCGCTCCAACCGCGGCACGCTGACCGAGCCCGGCAAGAATTCGCCGTTCCGCGACCGTTCGGTCGAGGAGAATCTCGACCTGTTCCGCCGCATGAGGGCAGGTGAGTTTCCGAACGGCGCGCGCGTCTTGCGCGCCAAGATCGACATGGCCGCCGGCAACATCAACCTGCGCGATCCAGTGCTATACAGGATCCTGCATGCGCATCATCCGCGCACCGGCGACAAATGGTCGATCTATCCAAGCTACGACTACGCCCACGGCCAGTCGGATGCGATCGAGGGCATCACCCATTCGATCTGTACGCTGGAGTTCGAGGACCACCGGCCGCTCTATGACTGGTTCATCGAAAAATTGCCGGTGCCGTCAAAGCCGCACCAGTACGAGTTCGCGCGCCTCAACCTGACCTACACGATCCTGTCGAAGCGCGTGCTGACCCAGCTGGTGCGCGACGGCCATGTCGCAGGCTGGGACGATCCGCGCATGCCGACCATTGCCGGGTTGAAGCGCCGCGGTGTGCCGCCGGCCGCGCTCCGCGAATTCGTCAAGCGCATTGGCGTCGCCAAGGCCAACAGCGTGGTCGATGTCGGCATGCTCGAGTTCTACATCCGCGATGAGCTGAACCGCACGTCGCTGCGGCGCATGGCGGTGCTCCGGCCCTTGAAGGTCGTGATCGAGAATTATCCGGAAGGGCAGGTCGAGGAGATCGAGGCGATCAACCACCCTGATAATCCCGAAGCCGGCACGCGGAAAATCGCGTTCGGCCGCGAGCTCTACATCGAGCAGGATGATTTCATGGAGAACCCGCCGAAGAAGTTCTTCCGGCTCTCTCCCGGCAACGAAGTGCGGCTGCGCTATGCCTATTTCATCAAGTGTACGGGCGTGGTGAAGAACGCCGCCGGCGAGGTCACGGAGCTCCGCTGCACCTATGATCCCACGACGAAGGGCGGCAACGCGCCCGACGGGCGCAAGGTCAAGGCGACCATGCATTGGCTGCCGGCGGCGCAGTCGCGGCCCGCCGAAATCCGCATCTACAACCAGCTTTTCGCCAAGCCGAGCCCGGATGCCGCCAATTTCGCCGCCGACCTCAATCCGCAGTCGCTGGAGATATTGAAAGACGCCCGCGTCGAGCCCGCGATTGCAGAGGCTAATTCGCCCGACGTCGTGCAGTTCGAGCGGCAGGGCTACTTCGTTCGCGACAAAGATTCGACGCCGGAGCACCCAGTGTTGAACCGAACCATCGGGTTGCGCGACACCTTTGCGAAGGAAGTCGGCAAGAGCTAGCGGAGGGCTGGCACTTCTCTTCACCCCACCGTGATTTGGATCACATTGATTCCGCGGCTAATGGGCCAAATAGCGCGTTCCTTCGAGGCAGGTTTCAGATGAAGAAGCTCACGGTATTGGCGATTGCATTCCTGCTGGCGCCGGCTTTTTCGGCGGACGCGTCCGGCAAGGTCCATCACAAGCATGCGGCCGCAACCACCCAGAAGGCCCGTCCGGCCGAGTCCGAGCCGGCGCCTTCCGGCCCGCCCGTGACGCGGCTACCGGTCGCGCCCGACACGTTCCGGGCATAGCCTGGTTCTCGTTTCGTTCTGCCGGTCCGCATCCAGCAACTTCCGGTAGCCTGATGCTACGGGAGTAGCAGGGTGTTGCCGCATGGCAGAGCGGGACGGGGCGGGGTCACCCCATCGCACGCAGGGTATTGCCGGCACTGGTATTGCCGGTACTTGGCCGCCGCGCGGAGCCGCGCAGGGCGCGATATCAGCGCCGTCGCCCTCCCGGGCCTGGTCTTCCCTGCTCGAGCGGCTGCGCGCCTGGGTTCGTGCCGAGGCCGGCGCTGGCCGGCTGCTGCCGTGGGTTCCCATAGCCTTTGGCGCCGGCATTGCGCTCTATTTCACCGCCTCGCATGAGTCCCTGTTGTCGGCGAGCGCCGCCGTGGCGGCCGCATTGGCCGTGGCTGCTTACCTGCTGCGCCGGGGACGCTTCTTTGTAGCCGCAGTTCTCACGGTCGCGGTCGCGGCAGGCTTCGCCACCGCGACGTTGCGGACCGCGCACCTCGCTCATACCGTGCTGACGCGGCCGCTCTATTCGGTCTCGCTGTCGGGGTTTGTTGAAACGCGAGATATCCGCGAGCGCACCGATCGCTTCGTGCTCCGCGTGACGCAGATGGGTGCGCCGCGCTTTTCGGGCAAGCTCGATCGCGTGCGGCTCTCAGTCAGGAAGGGCACCGCGCCCGATGTCGGCAGCTTTGTCGAGCTGAAAGCGCGCCTGCAGCCGCCGCTCGCGCCGCTGCGGCCGGGCTCGTACGATTTCTCGCGCGACCTGTTCTTTCAGGGCATCGGCGCCTCCGGCTTCGTGACCGGTGCGATCAAAGCGACGGAACCGCCCGAAAGCGGCGGCATCGCCCTACGCTACGCCGCCGTCATGCAGGATTTGCGCGATGCCATCGACGCGCGCATCCGCGAGCGGCTCGACGGCGATGAGCGCGCCATTGCAACAGCGCTGCTGACCGGCCGGCGCGATGCCATCACCACGCCGGTCAACGATGCCATGTTCATTTCCCGCCTTGGCCACGTGTTGTCGATTTCCGGCTATCACATGGCCGTCGTGGCGGGCGTCGTGTTCTTCGTGATCCGGGCGCTGCTGGCGCTGATCCCAGGGCTTGCCGTCAGTGCGCCGATCAAGAAATGGGCCGCTGCCGGGGCGCTCGCCGCAGCAGCCTTCTATCTGCTGCTGTCGGGCGCGGAGGTCGCGACCCAGCGATCGTTCTTCATGACCGCGGTGGTGCTGATCGCGGTCATCGTCGACCGCCGCGCCATCACCTTCCGCACGCTGGCGGTATCCGCGATGATCGTGCTGGTCATGGCGCCGGAAGCGCTGGTGCATCCGAGCTTCCAGATGTCGTTTGCGGCAACGCTGGGCCTCGTCGCGCTGGTGCAGATCGGCATGCCAAAACTGTTTGCGACCCCCGATCATTCCACCACCGCACGCGTCGCGCTATGGGGCGGGCGTGAGCTGGTGACGCTGCTGCTCGCTTCGCTGGTGGCGGGACTTGCTACCACGCCCTATGCCGCCTTTCACTTCCACCGCGTCACGCCCTATGGCGTGCTCGCCAATCTCGCGGCGATGCCGGTGGTCTCGGCGCTGGTGATGCCGGCGGGCCTGCTCGGGCTTGCCGCCATGCCCTTCGGTCTCGACGGCTTTTTCTGGTGGCTGATGGGGATCGGCATCGACTGGATGATCGTGGTGACGGAATGGGTCGCAGGCCTGCCTGGCGCGATCGGACGCATGGCGGCGTTCGGGGTCGGCCCGATGATCGCGGCGAGCTGCGGCCTGATCCTGATGGGGCTGCTCCGCACACCGCTGCGCTGGTCGGGCGCGCTGGTGCTCGCGGTTTCCATTGTCTGGGCGCTGGGCGTGCGACAGCCCGATATCCTGATCTCCGGCGACGGCCATAACGTCGCTGTGCGCGGCAAGGATGGCAGGCTGCATCTGATGCGCACGGCCAAGGATGCGTTCATGGTGAAGGAATGCTCGCCGCCGACGCCGATGCGCGTGAGTTGACAGACGGCTCGCTTGCCGACGGCGTCTCCTGCGATGATGCAGGCTGTGTTGTGGAAGCGGGCGGCGGCGGTTTCATCACCCAGGCGCTGCGCGGCGATGCCCTGGCGGATGATTGCGAGCGCGCGGTGCTGGTGGTGACGGCAAGACAGCCCCCGATCGATTGCGCGGCAAGCGTGATCGATCTGGCGCGGCTGAGGCGGCAGGGCGCGCTGGCGTTGTGGCGCAAACGCGATGGATTTGTGGTCGACGCTGCGAAACCAAACGGCTTCGACCGGCCGTGGTCGCCCGCAGCCGCAGGCGAGGGCGAGACCGACAGCACGATCATCTCGCGTCCATCACCGCCGCGCGCGCGGGATGCGACGCCGTCGGAGACGGACCTTCAGGCCGATGATTAGGCGCAGAAAAAAGCCCCGGCAAAACTGCCGGGGCTCCTTGTTTCGCGGGTGCTGCGATCAGCGACCGGCAGGCGCCGACCAGCCGCCGGAATAGATTTCCGGAGTGCTCGGCTGCACGACGACAACGGCGTTGTTGGCGTTGCGGAACTGCTCGACCTTGCGGGCATGATGCTGCTCATGGGCCGAAGCGATTTGCGTCGTCGCAATAGCGATGAGAGCGGCGCCGAAGGCGGTCAAAACGGTCTTGCGCATGGTTGTCTCCTCTTTTTTGTGCGCCTGAGCCGTCGTGCCAGAGAGCCTCGGCGGCTTGCGTGGTGAGGAGATAAGCGGCAGCCCTCGCTTTGATAATGAGCAAAATGCCCGAAAGACTATCAACTCCTATTGTACAATCCGGGCCTTGCGCCGACCCGGCGTGTACCTAGCGGCTCAGCTGTAAGTGGGAAGGTCGAATGTGCCGAGATGAAATTCCTCGGCGTGGACCTCGTCCGCCTCTTCGGCGTGCTCGCCATGGGCCGGAACCTCGACCAGCGTGAATGCGGCATCCGGAAACTGGTTCCAGATCTTGAGATCGTCCGAGGTGACCGTCAGCCAGCCAAATGTAAACATGTAACGACCGGGCTCGGTGACCCCACCGGCCCGCTGCCAGGTAATCTTGTTGACCATGTCCCTGTCCCCAATCGGTGGTCTTTTTCAATTCTTTCGTCGCGAGACGGTTCCGCCGGGAGCGCGCCGGCGAAACCTGGTCGCGGGTCGAAAGATCACTCGACCGGAATCCGCCGTGCGGCCGGCGCGCTGGTTGCAATGTGCGCGGGCTGGCTGATCGGCGCCGTCACGGGCAATTGCAACACGGTTACGCGTTGTCCTTCGCAAAGCTGCGTCACCAGCACGTAGTTTCCGTCCGGAAATTCGATCGCGTCGTGGTGACGCTCCGGAACGTGCGGATCGATCTTGCCGAACTTGCCGACGCGGGAAGCGATCGAGCGCGTCCAGATCCAGCGATTGTCGTATTTCACGTCCTCGGTGAAGGCGAGCTCTGTGCCCGGCAGCATGCATACGGCGACGCCCGGTTCGCTTGCTGATGCGAAGCCGCGGGTCGACGTGCCGCGGAAGGTTGTCGTAACCAGCGTCTCTCCCACCTGGGCGGGACGCGATGCCACGGCATGCAGACTATAGTCACACATCGGATTGCTCCTCGTTCGAGATAGCAAACCGGCGCACTCTCATTGTCGCTGGGTGTGATCGCTTTTCTCGCGTCAAACCCGAGAGGCGCTGGCCTCTATCAGAGTGGACACTAGGCTTGGAGCGTCTGCCCCCTTATGGGCAATTCTGCGGCGCCCCGAGTCGTGCGTGCAATCACAAATTCGTATTGTCATTGTTGGTTCCTAGTCGTGACGGCGCACGCACAAAAGAAAATCCGCCGGAAAATCCGGCGGATTGATCTAGCGCAAGGCGAGGCGTAAGCGCGCCTCAGTACTTCCGGTAGAGCCCGATCAGCTTGCCCTGAATCTTGACCCGGTTCGGCGGCAGGATGCGCACCTCGTAGGACGTGTTGGCCGGTTCCAGCGCGATCGAGGCGCCACGGCGGCGGAAGCGCTTCAGGGTCGCTTCCTCGTCGTCGATCAGCGCCACCACGATGTCGCCGGTGTCGGCGGTGTCGTTGCGCTGGATCAGCGCCATGTCGCCGTCGAGAATACCGGCATCGACCATGGAATCGCCGCGCACTTCGAGGGCGTAATGCTCGCCGGAGCCGAGCATGTCAGGCGGTACGCTGATGGTGTGGCTGCGGGTCTGCAACGCCTCGATCGGCGTGCCGGCTGCGATACGGCCCATGACCGGCACGGCGACGGGACGTTCGCCCTCATCCTGGCTCGCGCCGCCGCTGCGCACCTTGCCGAGATTGCCCTCGATGACGCTCGGCGTGAAGCCGCGCCGGTTGCCGCCGCCAGCGGGCGAAAGCTCGGGCAGCTTGATCACCTCGATGGCGCGGGCGCGGTTGGGGAGACGGCGGATGAAACCGCGCTCCTCCAGCGCCGTGATCAGGCGGTGGATGCCGGACTTCGAGCGCAGATCCAGCGCATCCTTCATCTCGTCGAAGGAAGGTGGCACCCCGGCTTCTTTCAGCCGTTCGTTGATGAAACGCAGAAGTTCGTACTGTTTGCGCGTGAGCATCTCGAGCAAGTCCCCCGATTGATGGTGCCGTTCGATTCCGAGATTTTCGATTTCGAGACTTCGATACCGGTTTCCGATTCCTGAACGAGAGTGGGACTCTCGACCTCAAGACATCATTGGATACTAGAACTCGAAACAAATCATGAACGAACACTATATGTTCGGTATGTGTTCCGCAACCACTTAATTTTCGGTGAACGCGAGAAAGTTCGGTCAGCGACGCTGGCGCAAACAGCTATTTCGGCAGCCGAAGGATCTCGCAAGCGGAGCCCGTTTTGGCCGCCGGCGCAAACGGCGCGCGTATCAGAAGTGCCTGTGCCGCAGCGAGATTCGCAAGCAGCGAGGAGTCCTGATGATTGACGGGAGTGGCGATCAGTGTGCCGTCGTCGCGCTCTTCCAGCCGTGCGCGCAGATAGTCCTCGCGCTGATCATTGGCACCGACGTCGCGGCCGAGCAGGGCGCTCTCGCGCGCGCTGTGAATCACTTTACGGCCGGACAAAGCGCGAATCAGCGGCACGACAAACAGGAACGTGCAGACATAGGAGGAGACGGGATTGCCGGGCACGCCGACCACGCGCATCGCGCCGAGACGGCCATGCATCATCGGCTTGCCCGGCCGCATCGCGATCTTCCAGAACGCGATTTGGACGTTCTCGGCTTCCAGCGATTCCTTGACGAGGTCGTGGTCGCCGACCGAGGCGCCGCCGGTCGTCACCAGGATGTCGGCCCCGAGGTCGCGGGCGCGGCGGATGCCGGCGGTCGTCGCCTCCATCGTATCGGCGGCGACCCCGAGATCGACCGTGTCGGCGCCCTCGGCGCGGGCGAGCGCCCGCAGCGCATAGCCGTTGGAATAGACGATCTGGCCGGGGCCGGGCCTCTCGCCGGGCATGACCAGCTCATCGCCGGTGGCGAGCAGGGCGAGCCTGGGCCGGCGCCGCACCGGCAGTTCCGGATAGTTCATGCTGGCGGCAAGCGAGAGATCGCGCTCGGTGAGCCGGCTTCCACCCTTCAGCAGCACGTCGCCTTCCCTGAAGTCGACACCGGCGGGGCGGATATGCCGTCCCGTCGCGGCGGCCTCGGTGATCGTGATGGAGTTGCCGTCGGCGACCGTGTCTTCCTGGATCACGACGGCGTCGGCGCCATCAGGGATCACGCCGCCGGTGAAGATGCGCGCCGCTTCGCCCGCGCCCAACGCGCGATCAAAGGGACGGCCGGCCGCGACTTCACCGATCACCTTGAGCCTGGCATTGACCTCGGCGGCATCAGCCGCGCGCACCGCATAGCCATCCATCGCCGACATCGCCTGCGGCGGCTGCGTGCGCCGCGCCGCCACATCGTGCGCCAGCACGCGGTGATAGGCATCCTCAAGCGCGATCATCTCTTCGCCGAGGGGATCGGCGCCGGCAAGAATGGCGGCAAGGGCATCGGCAACCGGCATCAGCGCCACGGCAGCACTCCAACGTCACGGACAGAGACGCGTTTTAGCGGAGGGCAAGGCGCAAAGGCAAGAACATGCCGGAGGTTGGGTGTCGTTCACTTTGGCTGAAAATAACGGCAATGCCGTAGGCAGGCCGATCGGAAAATCATGGCTCGGCCCCGTTCGACTTCGATGCACGCCATATGGAACCAAACGATCGGATTGCCGCCCACACCAGGACGACCGCCGCGGAAATCAAGCCAAAGAATGCAAGCACGGCGCCCGGGTCATCATATTTTCGACCAGCATAATATTCGTGGGGGTACTCTATTCGCCAAACCAAAATCCAGAAGAGCGCAGTCGTGTAGATGAAGACAACCGCGAAGTAATGGCGAAAAACGAGCAGAATCAACGATGGCGCCAGCATGATGGCTGCAGGTAGAATGAGCATGTGCCATTCATCGGGTCGAACGGGCTCTTGATAAAATGTCACGATCAAAAATAGCAGATTGCACGAAGCGCCGAACGCGGCCACGGCAACTGACCAACAAGAGAGCTTTGATCGGGGCCTTGTATGCGTCACGACATTTCACGCTGTTAAGCTGCGGATTTGCGTCACCGCAGATCCCTATGATTTCTGACATGATCTTGCCCGACCGGCAAGTCACTTCGCCTTCTCAGAAATTATCTCAAGTCTTCTCCGTCAAGAAGCGCAAGTCCGGCCTCGATCAGCGGGGCGTACGACGCAGAATTGAACCGAATGCAATGGGACGATTAAGCCTGAAAATTTAGGTTAAGAATCGAGCCAAATCGCAGTTGCGGCCGAAACGTGTACGGCTACGAAATGTCCTCCTCCTTTCATAGCGCCAACGAGGGCACGGTCGCGCTTGCGGCTGGGTGGCGGCCAATAGTATTTCCCAATTGGAGATCATGATGGCGCTGCTGACCGATCGGCTGGATCCCGTAGCACTCGCCGCGGAGCTGGACGAAAAGGGCTTCGTCTGTATCGAGAATGCAATCGATCCGGCCTGGATCGTGCGCGCGCAGGCGTTCGTCCACAGCCTGGTCGAGCAGAAGGGCAAGCGTTATTTCGCACTGAACTGGCTGTCGCGCGACCAAGGCACGCCGCCGCAGGAGCTGACCGACGATCCGCAGATGCGCCGGCTCATGACGAAGCTCGCGCAAATCGGCTGCCCGAAGGCGAAGCTGAACGAGGAAATCTATACCGGCCTGCGCGTCGTCGCAGGCAGTACGGGCGACGAGAGGTCGCTGCTTCACCATTACGACAAGCATGTGATCACGGCGCTGGCGCCGATACTGATCCCGGAAGGGCCGAAGCGGCGCGCCGGCGAGTTGGTCGTCTTCCCGAACCGCCGCGGCTATCGCCGGTTCGCGCTCTTCAACATCATCGAGAAAGCGATCGTCCAGAGCAGTTGGTACCGCAACCGCGTCACGCGCAAGCTGGCGGCGGGCGACCTGACGAACGTCAAATATCTGAAGCCCGGCAACCTCTATCTGTTCTGGGGCTACCGGACCTATCATTCCAATTTCCCGGTCGCCGGTGACGCGGTCCGGGCGACGATGCTGCTCCATTATGGCGATCCGCATCCGAGCAGCGTGATCCTGAAGGCCAACACGGCGCTGCAGGTCCGCGACGAGCGCCGTATCGCGCAGAAAGCCTCGTGAGACGGAAGTAACCACGGGACGGCTATCGATACGTCCTACCATCTCTGAGCCTTTCAATAGCTCGGCCAGCGACGATGGTGTCGATGTCACTGGATGTCAGGCCGATATCCCTCAGCTCTCTCTCACTCAGGTCGTGCAAACTGACTCGCGACCTCTGGCGTTGGTGCCAGTTTCGAAATGCACGCCAATATCCCCCGAGCAAACTCTGGACACTCCACGTCGAGGCGACCGGTGGTCCAGCCGCTTCGGATGTGAGCTTCGTCTGTTGGGGTGGCATCGGATGCTCCTGCTGTTGTGCCGGCAGGGAGCGTGGCCAAACAAAAGGCCCCGTCCGATGCCGGCGGGGCCTGGTGAAAAGATTGCGTCGTCAAATTCCTAGCGCACGACTCCTTCCACGGCCCAGCGAGAGCGGGTCATGTGTTTACGGTTCACGGTGCGCACGACGTTGATCATCGGGTCCGGATACCACGGAGATCGCGTAAAATCAAGGAGTGTGCCGGTGCTGCGCGCATCCTGGCGGCGAGCTCTCGTGACCTGACGCAAAGTCTCAACTCATCCCACGATCTGATGCGATCCTGCCCGACGGGCAAATCACTTCGCCTTATCCGAATCAATGTCAAGCCTTCCTGGAAGAAATATTTATCTTCCGTTTTTCAGAAAATATATGGTTCTCTTCACGCATCCCGCCTCGCTGAGGGGCGTACGCGTCGTCACGAACGTTGAGACGGGATACGATGGACGCTTTGGCTTCGCGCGACGAGCGAAGATGAAGCGGACGGCGAAGGCGCGTGGTCCTGATCTCCCGACGCTGGGATCAAGCTCGCCAGGGTGACTTCAAGGTCGACTTGCGGGCGACGGTGGCTATCAAGCCCGGCACACCGGGGAGAGCGCGTATAAGCCGTAAAACCATTGTGCAGGGAATGCCGGATGTATCGGCGTACCTGTGGTGACTACTCGTGTGCTTATCTCTTTGCACACGAGGCTGCGGGTGCGTTGAGCGCCCGGCATTCCCTGCGCCCTCTCACGTGAGGGGGCGGCATCGATGTTGCAAAACCCGGGCAAATCGGCCGCGGGAACGCAGTGTCACGTCCTCAATTGTTACGCGGTGTTTCTGGGCCGGCCGTCGAAGCAAAAATGTCGCAGGCCTGTTACGAGGCTCAATCCTGCGCAGTGTGTCGAAAATAGCCCAATGAATGAAACATGGGCAACTTTTCATCTTAATTGGCACACCGTCGTCGGCGATGGTGATAAGACGAGGACGGAATACTTGGTGCAGATCGACGATCAATTGCTTTCGAAATGCGCGTTCGGTTGAGAGCGCGTGAAGTTGTCGCGTACGACGAAACTGATTTCAACGATTGTAGGTTGGGCTAATGCTCACGCGGACGAGCAAGGTTTTCCGGCTTGTTCTGATCAAGCCGTCCCACTACGACAATGACGGTTACGTCATCCGGTGGTGGCGCGGCGGCTTGCCGTCGAACTCGCTGGCTTGTCTTTATGGCATCGCGCTGGATTGCCGCCAGCGTCAGGTCCTCGGGCCCGACTACGACATCGAAATCGAAGCGATCGACGAGACCAACTGGAAGGTGAGGGGCGAGGATCTGGCGCGCTCGATCAAGGCGGCGGACACCGGCATGGTGATGCTGGTCGGCGTGCAGTCCAACCAGTTTCCGCGCTCGCTCGACATCGCCAGACAGTTCCGCAAGCGCGACATCCAGGTCGCGATCGGCGGCTTCCACGTTTCCGGGACGCTGGCCATGCTCGCCGAGCGTGACCCTGGCGTGCAGGAGGCCATGGATCTCGGCATCTCGGTATTCGCGGGCGAAGCGGAGGGCCGGCTTGAGGCTGTGTTGCAGGATGCGGTCGTCGGACGCTTGCAGCCTCTGTACAACGCGATGGACGACCTGCCGCACCTGGAAGGCCAGCCGCTGCCGATCATCCCCCGCCAGCAGATCGAGCGGGTCTGGGGTCACACCACGAGCTTCGATGCCGGACGCGGCTGCCCCTATCAGTGCTCGTTCTGCACCATCATCAACGTGCAGGGCCGCAAGTCGCGCCGCCGCAGCGCCGACGATATCGAGGCCGTCATTCGCGGCAACGTGGCGCAAGGCATCCGTGGCTTCTTCATCACCGACGACAATTTCGCGCGCAACAAGGACTGGGAGCTCCTGCTCGACCGGATCATCGCGCTGCGCGAGAAGGAGGGCTGGGAGATTACCTTCACGATCCAGGTCGATACGCTCTGCCACAAGCTGCCGAACTTCATCGAGAAGTGCGCCAAAGCGGGCGTGCGGCGCTGTTTCATTGGCCTTGAGAACATCAACCCGGATAGTCTGCTCGGCGCCAAGAAGCGTCAGAACAAGATCACCGACTATCGCGAGATGATGCTGGCCTGGAAGAAGGCCAGGATCATGACCGTCGCCGGCTACATCCTGGGCTTTCCGAACGATACGCCGGAGTCGATCGCGCGCGACATCAAGATCATCCAGCATGAGTTGCCGATCGACATGCTGGAGTTTTTCTTCCTCACGCCGCTGCCCGGCTCGGAAGACCACAAGACGCTGCACACCAAGGGCGTCGCGATGGATCCCGATCTCAACAAATACGATCTCGATCACGTCTGCGTTTCGCACGCGACCATGTCCAAGGCGGAATGGGAGCGCGCCTACAGGCTGGCCTGGGACACCTATTACAGCTGGGAGCACATCGAGACGATCATGCGCCGCGCCGCGGCGATGGAGAACAGCGTCGGCAAGATCAAGACCTATGCCCTTTATTTCAAGGGCTACCATCCGATCGAGCAGGTCCATCCACTCGAGGGCGGCGGCTTCCGGATGAAGAGCCGGCATGAGCGGCGCCCGGGCTTACCGGTCGAACCACTGGTTCTGTTCTATCCGCGCTATCTGGTGGAAATCGTCGTGAAGGCGGTGCGCTGGGCGTTCCTCGCGATCCGGCTTGAGATGGTGGCGCGCAAGGTCAAGAAGGACCCGCGCCGCCTCGAATATCGCGATCAGGCGCTGACGCTGTCGATGGACGAAACGGAAAGCCTTGAATTGTACAAGACCAGGTCGAGCCAGGCCTTCCTCGATCAGCGGCGGCATGTCGAGGAGGCGCAGAAGACCAAGGTCGGGGTGCGGTAAGCTAAATCCCCAGCGCGGTCAGCGCGTCCGCAATGTCGGCCGTCGACGTGACGTGAACGGCCTTCAGGCCTTGCGCGCGGGCGCCAACGATATTCTCGGCAAGGTCGTCAAAGAACACGATGCGCGAGGCCGGCACGCCCATCGCGTTGACGACATGGTCGAAGGCCTCGGCGTCCGGCTTGCGCAAGCCGATGCTGGAGGAAAGATAGATCTCGCGGAAAGGCTTGAGCACTTCCGCATATTCCCTGGTGAAGGCCGCGATATGCGCCCGGTTGGTGTTGGAGAAGGCATAGAGCGGCAGATGCTGCGAGGCGCGTTCCAGCAGCGGCACGATGCCGTCCATCTCGCCGGCAAAGACCGAGTTCCAGCCTTCGAGAAACTGCTCGTCGGTGATGGCGATGCCGAGCAGGCGGCGCAGATTGTCGAAAAATTCTTCGTCGGTGACTTTGCCGCGTTCGTGGTCGAAGTAGATCTCATCGGCCGCGAAGCGCGCGGCAATGTCGGATGGCGCGCAGCCGGCGTGCCCTGCCCAGCAGGCGAGCACCTTGGTGAAATCGATGTTGATGACGACGCGTCCAAGATCGAACAGCAGCGCGTCGGCATCTCCGGGTGAGAGATGGAGAGGAGAAAGGCGGGCAGGGGAAGGGTGAACGGTCATGGCACCGAGATATATAATGCAAAGCGGCGTGACAATGATGACACGCCGCTCGCTCCGCCCGTTGGCTTCCGCTCAGTAACGATAAGGCTCGATGTCGAGCAACGGATAGGCCGAGAACACGCTCGGCATGTTGGTCGCCGTCGCCGCATGCAGGTGGGATTTTTTCAGCTCGGCGAACGAGGTGGCGCCGAGCAGGCCGAGGGTACGGACCACCTCGTCCTCCAGCAGCTCGAGCATCCGCAGCACGCCGTTCTCGCCGGCCGCGGCCAGCGCCCAGCATTGCAGGCGGCCGATGCCGACGATGTCGGCGCCCGCCGCGATCGCCTTCACCACATCAGACCCGCGGCAGAAGCTGCCATCGACCATGATTTTCGCGCGACCCTGCGCTGCGTCCACGATCTCCGGCAGCACATGCATGGAGCCGCGGCCATGGTCGAGCTGGCGGCCGCCATGGTTGGAGACGTAGATCCATTCGACGCCGTGATCGAGCGCGATCTTGGTGTCCTCGGCGGTGGCGATGCCCTTGATGACCAGCGGGATCTTGTATTTGTCCTTGATCAGCTTGACCGTGCGCCAGCTCAGCGCCTTCTGGTAATCGCCGCCGCTGGTGCGGGCGCGGCTCTCGCGTACATAGCGCTTGGCGATGTCGCGTTCGCGCCGGCTGTAATGGGCGGTGTCGACCGTCAGGCAGAAGGCGGTGTATTTCGCCGCGATCGCCCGGTTGACGTGGTCCTCGACGAAGGCGTCGTCGCCGCGCACATAAAGCTGGAACAGGCGGACGGCATCCGGGGCGGCCTCAGCGGTTTTCTCAAGCCCCGGCTCCGACACCGAGCTCAGCATATGGGCGGCGCCGAACCTGCCGACGCCGCGCACCACGGCAGCCGCACCGGCGGGGTCGAAGACCTCCAGCGCGCCGACCGGGGCCAGCATCACCGGCAGCCGCATCTTGCGGCCGAAACGTTCCACGGAGGCATCGACCTTGGCGACGTCGTTGAGCACGCGCGGACGGAACGCGATCTCGTCGAGCGCCATGCGGTTGCGGCGCATGGTGGTCTCGGTCTCGGCGGCGCCGACGATATAGTCCCAGGCATTCTGGTTGAGGTTGGCGCGCGCCTTGCGGACAAACTCGTGCAGGTTCTGGAAGGTTTCGTTGCTGGAGCCGAGCTCGGCATTGCGCGCTGGCCGGATCGCTTCGTTCATCTTGTCTCCCCCGGTCTGTCGTTGGGTTGTTCGTTATTCACTCGCCTATCGCTTCCCGCGGCTTCACGCCATCCCAAATTTGCATGGCTTGCGCGCGGAGCCCTCTTGGACCGCCTGACTTGCGCCTTTCCGCATTGCGCCGCGGCCGATATCGTCGGCGGCAAGCAAGATGAAGCGTTCGGGGGAAATGAATCGTGACCGACTTGAAGCTGTTTTCGCCGTTCTCGATCCGGGACATATCCTTACGCAACCGTATCGTGGTGCCGCCGATGCACCAATATTCGGCCGTGAAGGGTTTCCCGACCGACTGGCACCTGATGAATGCCGGCAAGTTCGCCGCCGGCGGCGCGGGCCTCGTCGTAGTCGAATCCACCAAGGTCGAGCGGCGCGGCTGCGGCACCGTCGGCGATCTCGGCATCTGGGACGATGCCTTCGTCGAGCCGCTGAAGCGGCTGGTCAAGTTCATCAAGGAGCAGGGCGCGGTCGCCGGCATCCAGCTCGGTCATTCCGGCCGCAAGGCCCGCGCCAACCGCCCCTGGGAAGGCGACGGGCCGCTCAAGCGCACGCCTGACATCGAGGACTGGGATGCGTGGTCACCGGTGGCGCCCAGCGCGATCGCCCATAGCGAGAAGTGGCCGGTGCCGCGGGCCCTGGAACGCCACGAGGTCAAGGATCTGGTGCAGGCCTGGGCCAACGGGGCGCGGCGGGCGCATGAAGCCGGTTTCCAAGTGCTGGAGTTGCACGGCGCCCACGGCTATCTCGTGCACGAGTTTCTCTCGGAACGTTCCAACCAGCGCACGGATGAATATGGCGGCTCCGAGCCGAACCGGATGCGCTTCATCATCGAGGTTACGGAAGCCGTCCGGGCCTATTGGCCCGATCACAAGCCGTTGTTCGTGCGCCTGTCGGTCGAGGACAATGCGGGCTGGGGACCGGAGCAAAGCGCGCGGCTTGCGAAAATCCTCAAGACCAAGGGCGTCGACGTGATCGACTGTTCCTCCGGTGGAATCACCGATCAGGCCCCGATTTTGGGCCGGGAAATCAGATACAGCTACCAGGTGCCGCTGTCGGAATATGTCCGCAGGCACGGCGATATCATGACCATGGCGGTCGGCCTGATCATCCATGGCGACCAAGCTGAACAGATTTTAACGCAAGGTCAGGCGGATTTGATCGCCGTGGGCCGCGAAATCCTCAATAATCCGAACTGGCCGATGGACGCTGCCTTGAAATTAGGCGTCGACGGTCCATTCCGTCAGGTGCCGCCGCAATTCGGATGGTGGCTCGGCACCCGGGCCAGGCGGGGTTTTGGAACGAAACCCTCGACCTGGCAGACTGGATTGCAAGTCGGACTTAAAGACGAAGTCGGCCTTGAAGAAACCAGAAAGCTATTGTGAGCATCCTATTTCGGCCCTACTTGGGGAAAATGGACCAGCGCGGAAGGCGGCGGACAACAATGCGGAAGAATTTCCTATTTCTCATGGGTTCGCTGACCGGTGTGGTCCTGACCCTGATGGTCACGGGACCCCAGGGCGAGAACTTCATTGCAAGGGCCAAGGCCGCAGCGAGCGCTGCCGACACCTATTCCCAACTCAACCTGTTCGGCGAGGTCTTCGAGCGCGTCCGCTCCGACTATGTCGAGAAGCCCGACGATTCGAACCTGATCGAGGGCGCCATCAACGGCATGGTGAGCGCGCTCGATCCGCATTCGCGCTACATGAACGACAAGGCCTGGCGCGAAATGCAGGAGACCACCTCCGGCGAGTTCGGTGGGCTCGGCATCGAAGTCACCATGGAGGACGGCCTCGTCAAGGTCGTGGCTCCCATCGACGACACGCCGGCGGCCAAGGCCGGAATCCTGTCAGGCGACCTGATCAGCCAGATCGACGATGAGAATGTCCAGGGTCTTTCGCTGGAGCAGGCCGTCAACAAGATGAAGGGCGCGGTCAACACCAAGACCCACCTGAAGATCCTGCGCAAGGGCAAGGACCAGCCGCTCGACGTGACGCTGACGCGCGAAATCATCAAGGTGCGCCCGGTGCGCTATCACACCGAAGGCGGCGACATCGGCTATATCCGCGTCACCTCGTTCAACGAGCAGACCACTGAAGGCCTGCACAAGGCGATCGCCGACATCCAGAAGGAGATCCCGCAGGAGAAATTGGCGGGCTACGTCGTCGACCTCCGCAACAATCCCGGCGGATTGCTGGACCAGGCGGTCTCGGTGTCGAGCACCTTCATGCCCCGCGGCGAGGTCGTCTCGACCCGCGGCCGCAATCCCGAGGAGACCCAGCGCTTCTCCGCTCACGGTGGCGATCTCATCAAGGGCAAGCCGTTGGTGGTCCTGATCAACGGTGGCTCGGCATCGGCTTCCGAAATCGTCTCGGGCGCCCTGCATGACCACAAGCGCGCGACGCTGATCGGCACGCGCTCGTTCGGCAAGGGCTCGGTGCAGACCATCATTCCGCTTGGCGCAGGCAACGGCGCGCTCGCGCTCACCACGGCGCGCTACTACACGCCGTCGGGCCATTCGATCCAGGCGCTCGGCATCAAGCCGGATATCGAGGTGCTGCAGGATGTGCCGGCCGAACTGAAAGGCCGTGCCGACATCCAGGGCGAAGCCTCGATGCGCGGGCATCTGTCGGGCGAAGGCACCGAGCAGACCACCGGCTCGCAGTCTTACGTGCCGCCGGACGAGAAGGACGACAAGGCGCTGTCGGCCGCCTACAACTTCCTGCGCGGCGTCACCGTCAACGCCGACGTGCGGACCACCCCGCCGGCGCCGAAGTCGACTGTGCCGAACTAGGCGCATTGCATATTGCCAAATTGATTGAGGGCGGCCTTTGGGGCCGCCCTCAAGCGTTTCAGGGGGGTATTTCTTTTCTTCTTATGCGCTCTTCGGCTGGCGCTTGCGGACCGGGCTGACAGCGAAGGATTCGCGGTAGGCGGCGAACAGCGCCTTGATCTGATCGGCGGGCTTTGCCGCGCTGAACAGATAGCCCTGCATTTCCGAGCAGCCGAGCGCCCGCAGCATCTGCCGCTGCTGCTCGGTCTCGACGCCTTCCGCGGTCGTCGTCATATGGCGGGCAGCGGCGATGTTCACCACCGCCTGCACGATGCTGGACGATCCGCCGCCGGGCTCGGCAATGTCCTTCACAAAGCTGCGGTCGACCTTGATCTTGTCGAAGGGGAAGCGCTGCAGATAGCTGAGCGAGGAATAGCCGGTGCCGAAATCGTCGAGAGCAATCCGCACGCCGATGGCGCGGAGCTGGTGCAGGATGGCGAGCGCCGCATCGTCGTCGCGGATCAGCACCGCTTCGGTGATCTCGAGCTCGAGCCTTCCGGCGGCAAGCCCGGAAGTCGCGAGCGCCGACATGATCTTGAGCGCAAGCGTGCCGCTCTTGAACTGGATCGGCGAGACGTTGACCGCAAGCCTGATATCGTCGGGCCAGGTCGCGGCTTCCATGCATGCCGTGGTCAGCACGTACTCGCCAAGCTCGTTGATCAATCCGGTCTCCTCGGCGATCGGAATGAATTCCGCGGGCGAGATCGTGCGCTCGGGATGGCGCCAGCGCACCAGTGCCTCGCAGCCGGTGATGCGGTCATCCTGCAGGCTGACGCAGGGTTGGTAATGGACTTCCAACGCGCCGGCCTGGATCGCCTGGCGCAAATCGACCTCGAGCTGGCGGCGCGCGCGCAGCTGCGCATCCATCTCGGGGGCGAAGAAGCGGTAGGTTCGCCGTCCGGCCGCCTTGGCGTCGTACATGGCAAGGTCGGCGTTCTTGAGAATCTGGTCGAGTTCGGTGCCGTGCTCGGGCGCGAGCGCGATACCGATACTGGCGTCGGCGGCAAGTTGATGGCCGGCGCATTCGAAAGGCGTGCGGATCGCTTCGAACGTGCGGGTCACGAGATCGATGACGTCGGTGGCCTCCGTGACGCCGGTTTGCACGATGGCGAACTCGTCGCCGCCCAGTCTGGCGACGAAGCCGGAGGAGCCGACGCACCGGCTCAGATTGGCCGCAACGGTCTTGAGCAGTTCGTCGCCGATGAGATGGCCGAGCGAATCGTTGACGCTCTTGAACTCGTCGATATCGATGTAATAGACCGCAAGCTGTTCGCCTTGCGGGATCTCGGCCAGTTGCGCCTTCAGCCGCTCGTGGAATAGCGCGCGGTTCGGCAGGTCGGTCAGCGCGTCGAAATGGGCGAGGTGGGTGATGCGCTGCTCGGTGCGCCGGCGCTCGGTGACGTCTTCATGGGTGGCGACCCAGCCGCCGTCGGCCAGCGGCTCGTTCACGATCTGCACCGCGCGGCCATCGGGCGTCTCGATGACGACGGATTTCTCCTTGCCGATGTCGCGCAGCGTCGCCTCGATATATTCATTCGCATCGCCGACGAACGACCCCGTCTCCTTGCGGTGCATGATGATGTCGTGGAACGTCGCGCCCGGCTTGATCACCTCCGGCGACAGGCCGTACATCTCGATATAGCGATGGTTGCAGACCACGAGCCGCCGGGACGAGTCGAACAGCAGCAGGCCCTGCGTCATGTTGTTGATGGCCTTGTCGAGGCGCTGCTTTTCCAGCGTCAGGCGCCGTCGCGAGGCCTCATGGTCGCGCGACAGGCGGCGCACGACGACGAAGAGCAGCACTGCGATCAACAGCACCGACACGGCGCCCACGCCGATCAGGAACCGCATCTGCTCCTGCCAATCGCTGAGCGCGGCGGTCGTGGTCGTGGTGGCGATGATCACGATCGGAAAGTCGGACAGCGCCCGCGACGATGCCAGGCGATACTCGCCGTCGATCGGGCTGGTCAGCCGCGTGGTGTATTCGTTGAGCTCGAAGAGTTTCCTCTGATTGTCGGGACCGTTCCTGAAATTCCCTCCGATCATGCCGTGGGCGTGCGGATAGCGGGCGAGCAAGACGCCCTCGCGTAGATGCATCGAGATCGACGCGCCCGGCGCCAGCGCCACCGATCCGAAGAAGCGCTCGAAATGCGCAGGCGTCAGCGCGCGCGTCACGACACCCAGGAATTCGCCATTCGGGCCGCTGACCTTGCACGCCACCACCGTCGCCCAGCCTCCCTGGAAGCGGCCCTGCACCAGCTCGATCCTGAAGCGTTCGAAGGGCGAGCCCGATTTGAACGCCTTGAAGAACTTGCGATCAGAGATGTTGATGCTGGGGACCGGCCAGTGCTCCGACGAGTTGATCAGCTGGCCGTTCGAGTCGAATATGTTGACGCCGGCGACGTCGGTATAGGCGCGAAGCCTCATCGCCAGCACGTCGTGCCATTCCGCGCTCGACAATTTCGTCCGGAACATCTCGGGCGAAGCGACCCCGGAGGTTTCGATCTGCGCGACGAGCTCGCGCTGGACCGCCATGAAGTCCTCGAGCTGCTGGTCGAAATGACGGGCCATCAGCAGCACCGTATTTTCGAGCTGCCGTTCCGCGCTCTCCAGCGCTCGCTCGCGGAAATTGCCGGCCATGATCGTGGTGCCGGCCGCGATCCCGACGATCAGCAGCAGGCCGCCGATGACGAGCCAACGGATCGGGCCGCCGCGCGCGGAGGCTTTCACGTCGACCGGGGCGCTGGCATGTTTCGTCATGTGCTCTTGTTCGCTGCCGAGGCTCATTGACCCGGCGCGCCCTCACGCACCGGTCGCAAATTACTACGACGGCGAAATGGAGTTGACGTTAGCAATATGGGTTAACTCGCGGTTACCGGGCGCGCTCACATAAGCGGCATCGCATCGTGCCGGCGGCAGTGTTTGCCGCGAGCTGCACGGCAACGCGGAACAACTTGCCTTATGGGGCGGCCGATCACCAAACCTTAACCATCTAACATGTTGAGCTCGCTAGAGCGTGCTTTGGTACGCTCCTTGCGAAACCGATTTCGAGCTGTTGGGCTCGGCGTTGGGGAGTACAGTAACGATGAAAAACATTTGGATGAAATTCTGGGCGGATGAGTCAGCTGCGACTGCCATCGAATACGGATTGATCGCTGCCGGCATTTCGCTTGCGATCATTTCGGTCGTGAACGGGCTCGGCACCAGGCTCAGCACCCGCTTTGCCTCGATCAGCTCGTCGCTGCACTGACGGTGCATTGGATCAGGCGCGGTAGTGTCCGGACTTGCCGCCCAGCTTCTCGACGAGATGAATGGCCTCGATGCGAACGCCGCGTTCGACGGCCTTGATCATGTCGTAGATGGTGAGGCAGGCGACCGACACGGCCGTCAGCGCCTCCATCTCGACGCCAGTCGGGCCGGTCACTTTCACGCTGGCGCGGACGATGCAGCCGGGAAGCTTTGGATCCGGCTCGATGTCGACGGTCACCTTCGACAATGCGAGCGGGTGACATAGCGGGATCAGCTCATGCGTCCGCTTGGCCGCCATGATGCCGGCGATGCGGGCGGTGCCGAGCACGTCGCCTTTCTTGGCATTGCCGGACAGGATCAGCTTGAGCGTCGCCTTGCTCATCACGACCCGCCCCTCGGCGACCGCGATGCGCTCGGTGGCCGGCTTTTCCGAGACGTCGACCATGCGGGCTTCACCGCTGGAATCGATGTGGGTCAGGGCAGGGCGGTGCTTGGCAGATTCTTTGGCGGGTTTGCGCGCCATCAGCGCGCGCCCGTGGCGCCAAGGGGTTCGGACCGCGTCAGCAGCGCGCGCGTCGCGGCGGCCACGTCAGCCTGCCGCATCAGGCTTTCGCCGACCAGGAAAGTCGACATGCCGACGCGCTCCAACCTTGCAAGATCGGCAGGCGCGAAGATTCCGCTCTCGCCGACCATCAAGCGCTCCTTCGGGATCAGCGGCGCCAGCGCTTCGCTGGTCCCCAGCGTCGTCTCGAAGGTACGGAGGTTGCGGTTGTTGACGCCGATCATCGGAGATCGAAGTTTCAGCGCGCGATCGAGCTCGGCGCGGTCGTGGATTTCGACCAGCACGTCCATGCCGTAGGCGAGACTCGCATCCTCGATGTCTTTAGCGGCGGCATCGTCGAGCGCGGCCATGATGATCAGGATGCAGTCGGCGCCGTGGGAGCGTGCCTCCGCCACCTGATAGGTGTCGAACATGAAATCCTTGCGCAGCACCGGCAGATGGGTTGCCGCGCGCGCGGCCACCATGAAATCCAGATGGCCCTGGAACGAGGGTGCGTCCGTCAGCACGGAAAGGCAGGCCGCACCGCCCGCCTCATAGGCCTTCGCGAGCACCGGCGGATCGAAGTCGGCACGGATGAGGCCCTTGGAGGGTGAAGCCTTCTTCACTTCCGCGATCAAGGCATACTCGCCCTTGGCGTGCTTGTCCCTGAGCGCGCGAACGAAGCCACGTGGCGCAGAGGCCGCTTTCGCCCGCGCCTCGACTCCCGAGAGCGGCTGCGCGCGCTTGGCGGCAGCGATCTCTTCGCGCTTATAGGTCTCGATCTTGGTAAGGATATCCGACATGGCGTGCTTCTCAGCTGTTGGATACCGCGACGAGCTGTTTCAGTTTGGCCGCCGCGTCGCCGCCGTCCAGCGACTTGGTGCCGAGCGCAACGCCGTCCTTGAGCGTCTTGGCCTTGCCGGCGACGACAAGCGCCGCCGCTGCATTGAGCAGCGCCACGTCGCGATAGGCGCTCGGCTTGCCGTCGAGCACGCTTTGCAGTGCGACCGCATTGGCGTTGGCGTCGCCGCCCTTGAGCGCATCGCCGCCAGCGCGGCCAAGGCCAGCTTCCTCCGGCGTCACTTCGAAGCTGCGGATATTGCCGTTCTCAAGCGCTGCGACGAACGTCGGTCCGGTGAGCGTGATCTCATCAAGCCCATCCGAGCCGTGCACGACCCAGACCGACTCTGCGCCAAGGTTCTTCAGCACCTGCGCCAAAGGTTGCACCCATTGCCGCGAGAACACGCCGACCATCTGGCGCTTGACGCCGGCCGGATTGGAGAGCGGTCCAAGCAGATTGAAAATCGTCCGCGTCGCAAGCTCGGTACGGGTGGGGCCGACGTTCTTCATCGCGGGGTGATGCGATGGCGCGAACATGAAGCCGATCCCGGCTTCCTTGACGCAGCGGCCGACCTGCTCGGGCTTGAGATCGATCTTGACGCCGAGCGCCGCCAGCACATCGGCAGCCCCCGAGCGCGACGAGAGCGCGCGGTTGCCGTGCTTGGCGACCGGCACGCCGGTGCCCGCGACGATGAAGGAGGCGCAGGTCGAGACGTTGACCGAGCCCGATCCGTCGCCGCCGGTGCCGACGATGTCCACGGCGTCAGTAGGCGCGGTCACCCGCAGCATCTTGGCGCGCATTGCCGACACGGCGCCGGTGATCTCCTCGACGGTTTCGCCGCGGACGCGGAGCGCCATCAACAGCCCGCCCATCTGGGAGGGCGTGGCTTCGCCCGACATCAGGCTGTCAAAGGCGGCAGCCGACTCCTCGCGCGTCAGCGTGGCGCCGGTAGCGACTTTTCCGATAATCGATTTGAGGTCGTCCATCGCGTACTTTCGGGGATCACTCAGTTGCTGCTGGCGCCGGTCACTTGCGCGAAGGCTTCCTCGTTGATGGTGGTGCCGATCTCCTTTTCGAGCTTGGCCACATAAAGCGCAACCTGCTCGTCGCCGATGCCCCGCACCAATTGGTCCTTCAGCTTCTTCATGTCGTCGGAGTTGAAGTCGACCGCCGGATCGGTCACGTCGGTGAGGCGGAAGACCAGCCACTCGGTGCCGTCGGCGCCCGGCGTTTGTCCGGCGCCGTCCTTGGCGGTGCGGAAGGCGGCCGCGACCAGGCCGGATGGCACGCCGGGCGGCGAGTCTTCCCGCTTGAAGCCAGTGGCCTTCTCGACCTTCACTCCAACACCGGCCGCTTCCTCGTCGAGCTTGCCGCCTTGATCGAGCTTTTGCACCATGTCGGTCGCCTTGGTCCGCAGGCGCTTGGCGATCTCGTCGTCCTTCCAGCGCGCCTCGACCTGGTCCTTGACCTCGTCGAGCGTGCGGTCGCGCGGCGGGGTGACGCCGAGTACGTCGTACCAGACATAGCCGCCCTTGAACGTAATCGGATCGTTGTCGACGCCGACATCGCTGTTGAAGGCCTGCGAGATGATGTCAAGGCCCTGAGGAATGTTCGCGGCGGGCTGGCCGGTCGGCGTCTTGCCGGAGCGGTCGACCGCATCGAGGGTGACCGAGGCAAGGCCAAGCTTCTTGGCCGCCTCGACCACGCTGGAGCCGCCGCCGCGCTCGTCTTCCATCTTGTCGCGAAGCGAGGCCACCTGATCACGCGCCTGAGCCGCGGCGATCTCCTTCTTGATCTCGGGCGCGACACTGGCAAAGTCCGGCTCGATCGCGGGCTGGATCACGCCGACCTTGACCAGCGCGATGCCGAACTTGCCCTGCACGGGCTGGCTGACTTCGCCTGTCGGCAACGAGAAAGCCGCGTCCGCAATGGCCGGATCGAGAATGCCTGATTTGGCGACGAGGCCGAGATCGACGTCGGCCGAGCTGAGCTTGCGCTCCTTGGCGATGTCGTCGAAGGAGGTGCCGGAGGCAATGCGGTCGCGTGCGGCCTGCGCATCGCCGACATTCGGAAACACGATCTGTGAGACCTCACGCTTCTCCGGCGTGCCGAGGCGCTCCTTGCGCTGCTCGAACACCTTCTTGGCGGCGTCGTCGGAAACGTCGGTCCATTTGCCGATTTCTTCGGGCGTGATCGCGACGAACGCAATCTTGCGGTATTCGGGGGCGCGGAAGACGGCCTTGTGCTCGTCGAAATAGGCGGCCAGCGCTTCAGGCGAGGGTGGGTCGATGGTGCCGGCTTGCGCCGGGCCGAGCCTGACAAAGTCGATCGAGCGCTGCTCGCTCTGGAAGCGGCTCAGCGCTTCCATCACCGTGTTGGACGGTGAAAGTCCGGCGGTGATCGTGCCGGCCAGCTGGCGGCGCAGCGACACCTTCTTCTGGTCGGCGAGATAGCGCTGCTCGCTGTAGCCGAACTGGCGGATGATGGCCTGGAAGCGCTGCGGATCGAACGAGCCGTTCATGCCCTTGAAATTCGGATCGGACATGATCACGCGTAGCGTCTCGGCGTCGGATTGGTTCAGTCCAAGCTGGCGGGCCTTCTCGTCGAGTGCTGCTTCGGCAAGCGTCTGCTGCAGCACCTGCCTGTCAAAGCCGAAGGCGCGCGCCTGCTCCTGCGTCAACGGACGGCCGAATTGGCGGCCGATCTGTTGCAGCCGATCGGTATACATCTGGCGGAATTCGTTGGTCGAAATCTCGGTGTGGCCGACCTTGGCGAGCGTCGACTGGCCAAACCCCCTGAAGATGTCGGCGATACCCCAGACACCGAAGCTGACGATGAGGGCGCCCATCGCGATCGACATGATCGTCTTGCCGAGCCAGTTTGATGAGGCTTTGCGTAATCCTCGAAGCATTGAGTCCAACTTGTCTTTAAGGAGGGAGGGGCGCGCCTTATAGCGTGGTTCGCAAGAGGCCGTCACCGAGTTGATAACGCATCATAAAGTGGCAGTCAGCCCCTCGCAACCTTAAGCCTGCTTAATGGGCACAGGACCGAATGCCGCGTGAATGGGTTAACGGGGCGGGCCGGACTGGAACTGCTCCATCAGCTCTGCTAGCGCTGCACATTCAAATCGCTTGGGAATTTGTGCCATGACCGATGCCATCCGCCCGCTGATCGCCGGCAACTGGAAAATGAACGGCCTGAAGGCCTCCATGGGCGAATTTGAGGCGATGCTGGCAGGTAGCGGCACCGTGATCGCCAAGGCCGATCTCCTGGTTTGCCCGCCGGCGACCCTTGTTTCCGCCTTTGCGGCCAAGGCCAAGGGTGCCAAGGCGTTCGCTGTCGGGGCGCAGGATTGCCATCCCAAGGCCTCCGGCGCCCATACCGGCGATATTTCAGCGGAAATGCTGGCGGATGCTGGCGCTGCCGCCATCATTGTCGGCCATTCCGAGCGGAGGGCCGATCACGGCGAGAGCAACGCCCTGGTCCGCCAGAAAGCCGAGGCGGTCTGGCGCGCGGGGCTCGTGGCGATCGTCTGCATCGGCGAGACCCGCGAGCAGCGCGACGGCGGCAAGACGCTCGATATCTGCGGCGGGCAGCTCCAGGGCTCGCTGCCGGACGGATCGACGGCCGCAAACTTGGTCGTGGCCTATGAGCCTGTCTGGGCGATCGGCACGGGGCTCACTCCGACAGCGAAGGATGTCGAGCAAGTGCATAAATTTATCCGCGACTCCCTCACCAGCCGATTCAAGGCCGAGGGCAGCCGGATGCGCATCCTCTATGGCGGCTCGGTCAAGCCTTCGAACGCGGCAGAGCTGATGGCGGTTGCCAACGTCAACGGTGCGCTGGTCGGCGGCGCCAGTCTCAAGGCCTCGGATTTCCTGGCGATTGCGGCCGGGTGTTAGCGCATGATCCGGAAAAGTGTGAAGCGGTTTTCCGACAAGATCATGCGCAAACTAAGGAGCTAAAACGCGCTTCCGCGCGTTTTAGGCAGCAATTCGCTTCCAATAGATCATCGTGCCGGTGAGGCCGCCATGTGGCCTCAAGGCGTAATCCGGAATGATCCCGGTCAGATTGAAGCCGAGCCCTTCGTAGAGACCGGAAGCCCCCTCATCGACGGCCGTGTCGAGCACGAGCAGCGTGCGGCCGCGCTCGACCGCCAGCTTCTCAGCGGCTCGCATCAGCGCGCACGCGATACCGCGATGGCGATGGCTGAGCCCTGTCATCATCTTCGCGATTTCGGCCCGATGCGGCTGGTTCGGCGGAAGGCTGAGCAGCAACGTGACCGTCGCGATCAGGCTTTCGCCATCGAATGCGCCGAGCACGATGCGCTCTCCACGCGCTGCTGCCGCGAGCGAGTCACGCCAGAATGCGTCGGCAACTTCCGGCGGCAGCGGATGCATGAAGCTCACCGAGCCGCCGCTTGCGACCGTCTCCACCAGCAACTCGCTCAACGCGCTGCGGATGCGCGGCTCGTCGGTCAGGGGTGCGATCGTGATGCCTGACATGCCTCAACTCCGCGCCAGCGCGACGACATAGACGCAGGTCGCACTGCTCTCATTGGCAAAGGTCGTGTCGGCAGGCGATCCGAAGCCGAGACAATCGCCTGTGGCGAGCTCGTGTCGCTCGCCGCCCTCGGTGATGACGAGATTTCCCGCCTGCACCCACACCAGTTGGCGGATATGGGCATAGGAGGAAGCCGGCAGCGTCACCTGCTGCCGCGCCGGCAATTCCACCCGCACGAGCTCGACGGGATGGTCGGGACGGCTGAATACCTGCTTGCGGACATAGCCGGTCTCGGGATCGCGCCACACCGGCTGCTCGCCGGCGCAGGAAAGGCGCCCGCGCTCGCTTTCGGCGCGAAGCATCAACCCGGCGAGCGTCAGATCGAAGGCGCTGGCGAGCCGCACCAGCACCACCGCGGTCGGGCTGACCTCGGTGCGCTCGATCTTGCTGATCGTTGCCTTGGAGACACCGGAGCGCTCGGCGAGCTCAGCCAATGACCAGCCGCGGCTGTCGCGCTCGAGCCTGATGCGCTGGGCGAGGCGATGCCCAAGTTCGTCTACTATAGTATCCATTTGTCTACTATAATAGAAAAACGCCAGCGCCGGCAAGGCCATGAAATGACCCTCCCAAAACGGCTTGCGACCGGAGCAGGGGCTCCTATGTCGGGGGTGACAATGGGCGGTGCAATCGTGTAACACCGCGCGACTTCACGAAAACCCTGCAAGTCCACGAGCCGGATGCCGGCCACGCCCGGCTTGTGACGGAAGGTAGCAATGCAGACTGTCGTTATCGTCATCCATCTCATGATCGTCGTCGTCCTGATCGGCGCGGTACTGCTGCAGAAGTCCGAAGGCGGTGGCCTCGGCATGGGCGGCGGCGCCGGGTTCATGTCGAGCCGCGGCACGGCCAATCTGTTGACGCGCACGACGGCCATTCTTGCGGTCGGCTTCTTTGCGACCAGCCTGATCCTGTCCTGGCTCGCGGGCTTCAATCGTCAACCGACCTCGATCATCGGCACGCAACCGCCGGCGCAGTCGCAGCCGGCCGCAGGCGGAACGCCGGTCGCTCCGCCGACTTCTGGCGGCGTCCTCGATACGCTGAAGAAGGCGGATGAGAAGCAGAACAACCAGGCGCCGGCCGGGCCGCAGGCACCGCGTTCGCAATAAAGCAGACGGGCCATGCAGGAACGCGGCTAGTGTCCTGCATCAGGAATCCCCATCAAAGCGCTGATAGCGCTTCAATTTCTCTGCTACCCACAGCCACGCAAAAACTTTGCCGTGGCAGATGAATCGTTTTTGCGAATCGGCGGTCTGGCCTTAAAGGTAAAGTCCCATGGCGCGGTACATCTTCATCACCGGCGGCGTGGTTTCATCGCTCGGAAAGGGTCTGGCATCGGCAGCTTTAGGCGCCCTGCTTCAGGCTCGTGGCTACAAGGTCCGGCTTCGCAAGCTCGACCCCTATCTCAATCTCGACCCGGGCACGATGTCGCCGTATCAGCACGGCGAAGTCTTCGTGACGGATGACGGCGCCGAGACCGATCTCGATCTCGGCCATTACGAACGCTTCACGGGGCGGCCGGCCACCAAGGCCGACAACATCACCACGGGGCGCATCTACCAGGACATCCTGACCAAGGAACGGCGCGGTGATTATCTCGGCGCGACCATCCAGGTCGTCCCGCACGTCACCAATGCCATCAAGGAGTTCGTCCTTTCCGGCAATGACGAGTATGATTTCGTGCTGGTCGAGATCGGCGGCACGGTCGGCGACATCGAGGGCCTGCCGTTCTTCGAGGCGATCCGCCAGCTCAAGAACGAGCTGCCGCGCGAGCACGCCATCTACATCCATCTGACACTGCTCCCGTATATTCCGAGCGCCGGCGAGTTGAAGACCAAGCCGACGCAGCACTCGGTGAAGGAGCTGCGCTCGATCGGCATCCAGCCGGACATCCTGCTGTGCCGCACCGACCGCGAGATTCCGAAGGAGGAGCGGCGCAAGCTCGGGCTGTTCTGCAACGTGCGCGAAAGTGCCGTGATCGAAGCACGCGACGTCGACAACATCTACGCAGTGCCGGAGGCCTATCACAAGGCCGGCCTCGACGACGAGGTGCTGGCCGCGTTCGGGATCGCGCCGCGGATTCCACCGGCGCTGCAGAGCTGGAACATCATCAACGAGCGTGTCCGCAATCCCGAAGGCGACGTCACCATCGCCATCGTCGGCAAATATACCGGGATGAAGGACGCGTATAAGTCGCTGATCGAGGCGCTCTCGCACGGCGGCATCGCCAACAAGGTGAAGGTCAATCTCGACTGGATCGAAAGCGAAGTGTTCGAGAACGAGGATCCCGCGCCGTTCCTCGAGCACGTCAACGGCATTCTGGTGCCCGGCGGCTTCGGCCAGCGCGGGGCGGAAGGCAAGATCCGCGCGGCGCAGTTCGCGCGCGAGCGCAACGTGCCGTATTTCGGCATCTGCTTCGGCATGCAGATGGCCGTGATCGAGGCCGCGCGCAATCTCGTCGGCATCGAGCAGGCCAATTCGACCGAGTTCGGCCCGACACCGGAGCCCTTGGTCGGCCTCATGACCGAATGGCTGCGCGGCAACGAGCTGGAGAAGCGTTCGAAAGCGGGCGACCTCGGCGGTACCATGCGGCTGGGCGCGTATCCCGCAGCGTTGAAGCGCGGCAGCCGGGTCTCCGAGGTCTATGGCGGCGCGACCGAAATTTCAGAGCGCCACCGTCATCGCTATGAAGTCAACACGGCCTACAAGGACCGGCTCGAACAGCATGGCTTGAAATTCTCCGGTCTGTCGCCGGACGGCGTGCTGCCGGAAATCGTCGAATACGACGATCATCCCTGGTTCATCGGGGTGCAATTCCATCCCGAACTGAAGTCGAGGCCATTCGAGCCGCACCCGCTGTTCGCGTCCTTCATCAAGGCCGCGATGGTGCAGAGCCGGCTGGTGTAAGCAATCGGGTGGGCACGGCGCAAACGCGCCTCTGCCCATCTTGCACGCCGCACATCCGCCTTTGACGAAGGCGCCAATTGTTGCGACAACACGCTCCCGCCTCTTGCAAGAACAAAACAATGGGAGTGTTGTCGATGATCTACGAAATGCGCGTCTATCGCTGCCTGCCGGGCCGGTTGCCGGCGCTGCTCAAGCGCTTTGACACCATCACGCTGAAACTGTGGGAGAAGCACGGCATCAAGCAGGCCGGTTTCTTCACTACCTATGTCGGTGAATCCAACCAGGAGCTGACCTATTTCCTGGCCTGGGAGTCGCTGGCCGACCGCGAGAAGAAGTGGGCGGCGTTCCAGAGCGATCAGGAATGGATCACGGCGCGCGCCAAGACCGAGGAAGACGGCCAGATCGTTCTCAACATCGTCAATCAGCTTTTGGCGCCGACATCGTTCTCGTCGGTGAAGTGAGCGACGTTGCCCCAGGGTATCGACCATATCGTGCACGTCGTCCGCGACCTGGATGCGGCGGGCGACTTCTATCGCCGGCTGGGATTTACGGTCGGTGCGCGTAATGTCCATCCCTGGGGCACTCACAATCGCATCGTGCAGTTCGAGACCTCGTTCGTTGAGCTGCTCGAGATCGGCGAGCCCGCAAAGATTCCGCCGCACGGCCCGCGGGCCTTTTCCTTCGGCGCGTTCAACCGCGACTTCGTCGCGACGCGCGAAGGTCTATCGATGCTGATCCTCAAGAGCACCGACGCGCGCGCCGATGCGCGTTCGTTCGAGGCCGCTGATATTTCGGATTTCGAGGTGTTCGACTTCGGACGCGAAGCGAAAAGGCCTGACGGCTCGACTGTCAAGGTCGCGTTCTCGCTGGCCTTTGCGCGCGATCCGGCATCGCCCGATCTCGGCTTCGCGGTCTGCCAGCAGCATTTTCCGGAGAATTTCTGGAATCCGGCGTTCCAACTTCATGCCAACGGCGCAACCGGCATGCCCGGGGTGGTGATGGTCGCCGACAATCCGAGCGATCATCATGTCTTCCTGAAGGGCTTCACTGGTATCAGCGATCTGCATTCGAGCTCGCTCGGCATCAAGGCCACGACCGCGCATGGCGAGATCGAGATCATTGAGCCGGTTGCCTTCCGCGACCAGTTTGGCGTCACGGCTGAGGTGAACGGAGAGGGCATGACGCTGAATGCGATGCGCTTTGCTGTCACCGACATGGCCAAAGCCGAGGGTATTTTCCGTGATGCCGGGGTCAAGGCTGAGCGCCATATCGGACGGCTGGTCATTCGGCCCGATTTGGCCTACGGCGCAACCCTGATATTCGAGGGCTAAAGTGGGTTGATCCCACCGGAGGCGACCTTATGGTCGGCCGGAAGTCTTGAGGATTTATCTGTGAACACTATCAGCTCTGCAGCGCCGGTCGTCGATGTCGGTCAGGTCAGGTTCGGCAACGACCTGCCGATTTCGATCATCGCCGGTCCCTGCCAGCTCGAAAGCCGTGCCCACGCGCTGGAAGTCGCAAGCGCGCTCAAGGAGATCGCGGGCCGCCTCAGAATCGGGCTCGTCTACAAGACCTCCTTCGACAAGGCCAACCGCACCAGCGTCTCCGCCGCGCGCGGGCTCGGGCTGGAGCAGTCGCTGCCGATCTTTGCCGAAATCCGCTCTTCGCTCGGTCTGCCCGTGCTCACCGACATCCACGAAGCCGCGCAATGCGGCGAGGTCGCGCAGGCCGTCGACGTCTTGCAGATCCCGGCCTTCCTGTGTCGTCAGACCGATCTCTTGCTCGCGGCCGCCGCGACCGGCAAGGTCGTCAACGTCAAGAAGGGGCAGTTTCTCGCACCCTGGGACATGACCAATGTCGTCGCCAAGATCACCGGCGGCGGCAACCGCAACGTGCTGGTGACCGAGCGCGGCGCGTCGTTTGGCTACAACACGCTGGTCTCCGACATGCGTGCGCTCCCAATTCTGGCGCGTACCACCGGTGCGCCTGTCATTTTCGATGCGACCCATTCGGTGCAGCAGCCGGGCGGAAAGGGCAGCGCTTCCGGCGGTGAGCGCGAGTTCGTGCCGGTGCTGGCGCGCGCGGCGGTCGCCGTTGGCGTCGCCGGGGTCTTCATCGAGACCCATCCCGACCCAGATCATGCGCCCTCCGATGGACCGAACATGGTGCCGCTGTCCGAGTTCGAGGCGTTGGTGAAGAAGCTGATGGCGTTCGACGCGCTCGCCAAAGCCAAAACGCCCTGATGCATCAGACGGTCGCCCGGCCCAAGGAACCATCCAAGGACCAACGTCTCCCGCCGGCGCTCAATGTCGTCGCCCTGGCATGCTTCTCGGCGGCGCTCTCGGGCCGTGCGCTCGATCCGGTGCTGCCACATGTCGCC
>Ga0210384_10001286_pt1 | contig 34659 bp, 26 predicted proteins | sample IncBWH2MmetaG_FD_160574 | JGI IMG/M metagenome (GOLD analysis project Ga0210384, IMG submission 160574) | Forest soil microbial communities from Barre Woods Harvard Forest LTER site, Petersham, Massachusetts, United States - Inc-BW-H-2-M | ecosystem: Environmental > Terrestrial > Soil >...
AGTCTTGGCGAAGCGCTTCACTACGAGTTCAAACCTCTAGGTGTCTACGTCACTGTACTGGCAGCCGGGTTTACGAACACGCCGGTGCTCGAAAAGTTTGGCTTCGATCCGAAGACCATGCCGATGAAACCGATGAGCGTCGAGCAGTGCGTGTCTGAGGGCCTCAACGGCCTGCTCGAAAATCGATCCAGAATCGTTCCAGGTCGGCTGAACCGCATCATGAACGCCCTCGTGCCCGCTTCTCTTGCGCGAAAGATGGAGGCGGACATGCTTGGTAAAGCGCTTGCGCGCAAGGCCGCTCCTGAAAACGCACGGGCGGAGGCCTGATCACTTCCCGTCTGTCCCGATTTCCCCAGCCGTTTCTCACATCGGGCTCACCAATTGAGATTAGTTCCGGTTGATTACCTCGCCATGATTTATCCGTCACAGTGTCTATAGAGTGGTAGGATGGCTCCCATCCTATCCGGGCAAGTCGAAGGCCGACGGAGGCCAAAATGGCGACACTGGGGTCCGCGCAGCTACCGGCGGAGGCTCGCATTCCGAGCGCCGTTTCAACCGCCCCAGTCACAAAGCTTGCAACGAGGCACTCTGCCCTCGTCCGCGTCACTCACTGGATCACCACGATCTGTTTTTTTGCTCTGCTCCTCACCGGCATTGAAATTGTGATTTCTCACCCCCGCTTTTACTGGGGCGAAACCGGCACCGTCTTGACGACTCCGTTGTTTCAACTGCCAATTCCTTCGTCAAGAAGATCGGTGCCCACGGGCTACGGCTACGTGCTGCCCGACCAGAACGGCTGGAGCCGCGCGTTGCACTTTGAAGCTGCCTGGATCGCGGTGCTGACAGGCTTGCTGTATGTAATTTCCGGTCTGCTTACACGGCATTTCCGAAATGACTTGGTCCCCAGCAAGGCCGATCTCTCATGGCGGGCGCTCTTGACCTCCTTTGCAAAGCCGTTGCGCTTTGAACGGCCGAGTGCGATAGAGGCTTCTTCCTACAATGGGCTCCAGCGCCTCACGTACCTATTTGTGATCTTTGTTCTATTCCCCTTGGTCATCTGGAGCGGCTTGGCAATGTCCCTCGCCTTTGCCTCCGCTTTTCCTTGGTCCGTTACTCTGCTCGGTGGCCGTCAATCCGCTCGCACAATTCACTTCTTTGTCTCGCTGGGCCTGGTGCTGTTCCTGTTCGTCCACGTCGCGATGGTTTGCCTTGCGGGTTTCTGGCACCGCACAGGAGCGATGATTACCGGCCGCACCGGCACGCGTAAGGAGCACGCATGATCATTTCACGCCGAAAACTGATCGTATCCGGACTGGCAGCGACCGCAGGCGCATCGGGATTGGCAGTGGCAGCGCGCCTTGCGCAGAAGTATGGATTGGTTCCTCCCGATCATGGCGGAATCTACGGCCTCGGCGAAACGCTGACCTATGCGTCTCAGCGGCTGCTGACGAGGCATTCACTGGCGCGCGAATTCCCTCGAAACCAAATTTCGCCGCGTCCATTCCCGAACTACCTCGATCCCCTCACGGAAGACTATAAGCGTCTTCAGGGGGGCGGATTTGCGGACTATCGGCTCTCCATAGATGGCATGGTCCATCAACCTGCGTCGTTCTCGATCGCTGACCTCAAGAGCTGTCCGTCTCGCAGCCACATCACCGAACTCGCGTGTGAAGAGGGCTGGTCCTACATCGCCGAGTGGATTGGCGTGCCTCTCTCCCACGTCTTGCATCTCGTCGGGGTCCACCCACAAGCCCGATACGTCGTGTATGTCTCGATGGAACCCGACACCTGGGACAGCATCGATATGGCCGATGCTCTGCATCCGCAGACATTTCTCTGTTACGGCATGAATGGCGGTGAGCTTCCAGTAGCCCACGGTGGACCGCTTCGCATGCGGCTCCCTCGGCAAATCGGTTACAAGAACATAAAATTCATCACTCGCCTGACGCTCACAGATAGTCTGAAAGGGTTCGGTAAAGGCTGCGGCTCTGCGGGTTGCGATACAGGCTACGCCTGGTACACCGGCATCTGACGCGCCCTGGACTGTCCAAGCCCGACGGGTTGCTGTTCAAGCGAAACGAGGCAACATCCAATGAAGCGAACGCGAATCATTCTCCTGCTGGCGTTGCTCATCCCATTCACGGGCAAACTTGCGGCGCAATCGCCGGCGCAAGTGACGCTCGTGAAGGCGGGGCGGCTGCTCGATCCACGAACCGGGAATGTGCTTTCGCCCGGGGCCGTGCTGATTGAGAACGGCAAAATCAAGGAAGTCGGCGCGCCTTCTCAGGTTCAGCCTCACGCACCGGCGGGCAGCAGGACTATTGATTTGGGCGGCGCGACGCTTCTTCCGGGGCTAATCGACAGTCACACCCACTTGCTTCTCGACGTGATTGTTCCTCCAGAAGAGGAGTACGAACGCCGCTACAACGGGGACTTTGTTCCGGACCAACTGCTAGCCATCGTCGAGTCGCCCAGTAAACGCGCCTTTCTGGGTGCTAAGTTGGCGCGCGAAGACCTTGAGAGCGGCTTCACGACTGTCCGCAATCTAGGTCACTCCGGAATCGATGGCGATGCCGCCCTGCGCAACGCCATTAACGCCGGTCATGTCTCCGGCCCCAGGGTCCTTGCTGCGGGCCGGAAAATCACTGCGCTCGGTAATTACGTCCAAAGCCTCAATCCCGCGCTTGCCGAATCCATCCTGCGGCAGGAATTTCTTAATGTCTCGAACCTGGAAGAAGGGCGGCGTGCCGTAGATGCGAACCTCTTCTATGACGTGGATGTTATCAAAGTCACGCTCGACGATGAGGGGGTCGGAATTGACACGCCAGTGATGTCCGCGATCGTTGAAGAAACTCATCGCGCGCACAAAAAGATTGCCGCCCATGCCGTAGGCCAACGTGCCATCCAAATTGCAATCGACGCGGGCGTGGACAGTATCGAGCACGGCAACAACGTAACCGACGACCAGTTGAAAATGATGCGTGACAAGGGCATCTTCTTCGACATCACGCCAACCTTTTGGAGCGGGTTCTATATGGAGATCACCGAGCCGAGCATTGTGTTTCCACCCGCTATAAAGGCCCAGCTGGCTGCTGCCGATGAACGCAGAAGTAAAATGGCGGTCGACCTCGTTCAGCGGATCCTCAAGTCAGGAGTGAAGTTCGCGGCTGGATCAGATATGGGCTTTTTCTATCCCGGAAAAACGAAGGGCCAAGCCTCGGCGACGATGTTTCCCCATTTGCATGACGCCGGAATGCCGCCGCTCGATATCCTTCGCGCCGTCACTACCAACGCTGCCGAAATGCTCGGCTGGCAGGACCGCGTGGGTGCAATTGAACCAGGAAAATTCGCCGACCTCGTGGCCGTTGCCGGCGATCCCCTCGCCGACATTACCGAACTCGAACTCGTCCGGTTTGTCATGAAGAATGGAGAGGTGGTCAAAAATGATTTCGCTGCGCACTGAAACGAAATCCAGCCTGATTGGAGCCGGCATCGCCGCAATGGCGTTTGCCGCGGGAGTGCTCGCGCAGGGCGGACGGGATGCGAGCCCGACAGGAACGGCCGCGACCCAGGTCGGCGGCTACTACGAGCGTGTCGTGGGCATCGTCGATCCCGTATACACGAGCGGCAAGTGGATCGAGATCACGTCCGGCCGTCCTATCAAGCGCGGGCGCGACGTGTTCGGCTCGGGTGCGAACTACGGAAAGGTCGCGAATTCTGGCGCGCCCGTCTGGCGCGCCGGCGCGAACATGACGACGCAGCTCAAGACCGAGGTGCCGCTCATCATCGACGGCAAAACAGTCGCGCCCGGCACCTACACGATGTTCATCGATCTGAACCCGAAGACCTGGACGTTGATCGTGTCGAACTGGAAGGCGCAGACGCACCACGACCCAAAGAACACCGCCGAGATTTGGGGATCGTTCGGCTATACCCCGGACAAAGACGTTGTGCGCGCGTCGATGACGACGTCGACGCTGCCGTGGTCGGTCGATCAGCTCACGTGGGAGTTCACCGACATGACCGACGCCGGCGACAAGATCATGATCATGTGGGACAAGACGGCCGCGTCAGTGCCGTTCAAAGTCGGGATGTGAACCCCGACCGGCCCGCCCGCGTAGTCATCTAAACACGGGGGGCGGCAATGTTTGCGGACCTGCGCCAAGACGTACGCCACAGCCTGCATCACCGAGATCGAGCGCGTCCGCCTCGTGATGAAGGAAGGCCAGGTAGTCAGAAACGACTTCTCACTGAGGCATATTCCTCATTCTTGGGACCGTCAAGCATGGCACGCCAATGAGTTCAGAAAGAGGATTGATCCAAAGGAGAGCTTTACGATGAAACACTCTTCGAAGTTGTGCGGACTTGTGCTAATTGCCGTCACTCTACTAGCCCTCGCCGCAACGAATCTCTGCGGTCAGGGCCAACCACAGAGTCAATCTCCGGGTCCCGCACGTTCGCGGGCGGAGGAAATACTCGAATGGTGGAACCACATCGGCAACAAGCTGATCACCATGGCCAAGGATTTTCCGGAAGACAAGTACGACTTTAAACTGCAGAAAGACCAGCGCACCTTTGCGCAAAATCTTCTGCACATTGCCGCAGTTGACTACGACGTTGCGGGCAAGGTTTCCAAGTCACGCCTGGGGCCGGACTTCGGAAAGGACAAACATAATCCCTCGCGCGACGCATACCGGACGAAAGCTGACGTCGTGAAGCTGCTTGAGGAGGCAGTCGCAGCCGGAGCCACTGTGATCCAAGAGCAGGGCGACGCAGGGCTGGATAAAACGATGGAATTTAGTTGGGAAACCGGAAAGCACATAGTCCGCAATTCCTACGCTTGGATGTCCGCCGTCGAGCACAGCGCCGAGCACTTCGGCCAACTGGTCGTCTACTACCGCGCGAACAACTTGGTACCACCGGAATCGCGGCACAACGTACAACAGTCTCAGGTGCCAGCTCCACGTGTTGTTGATCTGAAGGCTCCAGACGGCGCCGTCCTGAAGGCAACCTACTTTGCCGCCACTAAGCCGGGTCCCGGCGTGTTGCTGTTTCATCAAAGCAATCGGACGCGCAAGGCTTGGGACGATGTGGCGGCACGACTGGCCACGGCCGGAATCAACACGCTTACGCTCGATATCCGCGGATTTGGCGAAAGTGGCGGCGAGCCGTACGAGAAGTTAACAGGCACTGAGACGGCACATGAACGCAAAGACGTGTGGCCTGGCGACATCGATGTGGCGTGGCAATACTTGGTTTCACAACCAGGAGTCAAGCGCGATGTGATTGGCTTGGGGGGAGCCGGGTTTGACGGCGTGGATAATTCCGTCCAGACAGCTCGCCGGCATACCCCTGATGTAAAATCGCTGGCGTTACTTTCCGGAGAAACCTTTCTACCTGGCCTGCAATTCTTACGGCAGGCGTCGGAACTGCCCGAGATGTTCGTCGTGGCTGACGACGACGAATACCCGCCCACAGCGGAAGCCATGGAATTGCTCTTCAGCATGTCCTCCAACCGGGGGAAGAAGTTCGTGCGCTATGCTGGGAAAGGAGCGCCTTGGCTTGGAGATGAAAACAAGACCGGTGTCGCCGCCACAGGAAGACACGGAACCGACCTGTTCACAGTTCATCCGGAGCTGCCGGGCATCATTGTGGATTGGTTCGTGACCACGCTCATTGAGACGCCGGGTCATGCTCCCGTGGATAACAGCAGCGCGTCCGCTGTGCCCTGTGCGCCAATTATCAACCAATTGCAAACGCCCGAAGGAGTTGCCCAGGTCACGCAACAATTGATGGAAGCGCAGCGAAGAGATCCCCAAGCGCAGTTGTGGCCGGAGTACGTCGTCAGCATCCTGGGGTACGACCACTTGAGGGTGGGTGAAACAAAGGCGGCTGTCGAGATCATGAAACTCAACTTTCTTGCTTATCCGCAGTCGGCCAACGCGAGCGATAGCCTCTCTGATGTCTACTTGGCGGACGGACAGAATGATCTGGCGCGGCAATACGCCGAGAAAGCTTTGGTCCTGGTGGCCTCCGACACGAGCGTTTCAAAAGAGTGGCGCGATGTGATTCGTGAGAGCGCCCAGAACAAACTCAAGAAGCTAGCCGCGGCCCGTTGATTTGATATAGTCGCGACTCGCGCCGCGCTTTGACGCTCGATAAGCCATCTCGTTGGATTTCGAATAAATTGAGGAAGGTCACTCGAATGAAACAAATACGAATGCTCTTGCTGTTGACGGTGGTTCTCTTTGCCTTAGTTGCGCTACCGCGAGGCATAACAAATGCAACAAGCGCTGGCGGCTGTCAGACTCAATCCTCGCAGCAGCCTCCGCCGACCATAGCTTCAGCCGTGGACCGCGAGATCAGCGGTGTCGAAAAGCTAATTTTGGAAGTCGCCGAAGCCATGCCCGAAGATAAATACAACTTCTCTCCTGAGAGCTTGAACATTCCAGGGAGCGACTACAAGGGTGTGCGAACGTTTGCCGTGCAGGTGAAGCATGTTGCCGCTTCCAATTATTTCATTTGGTCGCCGCTTACCGGCGAGAAGCTACCGGAAGGTTTAAAGGACGGGAACGGTCCCCCTAACGTGAACACCAAAGCCGACATCATCAAGTTCCTGAAGGAATCTTTTGCGCTGGGTCACAAGGCTGCGGCTGCGTTGACGACTGAGAATATGTTGCAGGCCCCTGAACACAGCAAATCGACCCGCCTGCACTTGGCCTCATTCGGGGTCGTGCACGCGTTTGATCATTACGGACAGCTGGTGGAGTACTTGCGGATGAATGGCATTGCGCCGCCAGCCAGCCGGTTACAGTCAGAGTGATAGGCAGAATTGCGGAGATGCCCCTGCCGGAAAGAACGGCATGGTGGCTTCCCAAAGCAGAATCGCTTCTTCACGCCCTGCCTGCGACAAGCAAGTCTGCTCGCCGCGGCAAGCAATCCCTTCTTTGCGTTACACTGGATTTCATCCTATGACCGCACACAAAAGCACGACGATTGACGTTCACTGGACGGGCCGGCCGCGCTCCATCGCCGTGGTGCTTCTCGAGTCGGATGGCCACCGCGCCGTGCTGGATCCCGGGCCGAGCTCGACGCTCACAACGCTTCGCGAGCAGCTTCGCGCTCGCGGGCTCACGGTAAACGACCTCGAAGCCATCTATCTGACCCACATTCATCTCGATCATGCGGGCGCCACGGGAACCCTGGTGCGCGAAAATCCGCACCTTGCGGTGTACGTCCACGAACGCGGCGCGCCGCACATGGCCGATCCATCGAAGCTGCTCAACAGCGCGGCGCGGCTTTACGCCACAGCTATGGAGCGTCTCTATGGAGAATTCCTTCCCGTGCCGCAGGAAAACTTGCGCGTTTTGCGAGGCGGCGAGACTTTGGCGCTTGGCAGCAGCAGATTCGAAGTTTTTTACACGCCGGGACATGCTTCGCATCATGTTTCCTACTTCGATGCCGCGGAAGGCACGGCCTACGTGGGCGACACGGCGGGGCTGCGCATGGAAGGCAATCCGTATATCCTTCCCGCGACTCCGCCGCCCGATATCGATCTCGAAATCTGGAACGATTCGCTCGACGCCATCAGCAAACGACGTCCGGCGCGGCTCCTTTTAACGCATTTCGGCGTTGCTGACGACCCGGTCGAACACATCAAGCGTTACCGGGAATGTCTGAGGACGTGGGGGAAGGTCACGCAGGAAATTCTCGCGAAGGGCCTTGATGAAGCGGAAGCGTCGCGCGCATTCGTCGAAATCATCGGCGGAGAGATCAAGAAGCATCTTGCGAGCGCGGACGCCGAGCATTATTTTTTTAACGCGGGTCTGGGACTTTCCTGGCTCGGTCTGGCGCGTTATTACCGCAAGCGCGCCGCGGCGCAGGCGTAAAACAGCAAAAGACAGCAGCGGCGCAGCAAATATTTTTGAAGCGGAAATTTTTGTAAAGCCGGCGAGCTGAAATGGATTTTCAAGTGTAGTGGGAATCAGCCTTCCGCCATAACCGTTGCGGCGGAAAAAGTTTGCGCCAGATGATCGCCCCAGGCTTCCTTCACTTCGAGGGCAATGGCGTAGGAGAGAAAACGGTCCGGGTCACTGAGCGATTTATCTAACAATTGATCCGCGGGATTAATGCGATTCAGCCGGTCCTGCTCGACCTTCTGGAGGAATTGCCGGAACCCTTCGATCTGATCGGCGGTTTGATGACCCAAGAGCGTTTTGCGTTTAAGCCGCGGCCCCCAGACTAGATTGACCGGGAGGAATGCCGCGAGCATTAGCGCGAAGGAAAGCGACACATCCGCGGCCAGCTTGGTAAGAAAGAAAATCATTACTGAGCCGAAGACGGCGATGGCCGCGGTTCCCGGGAGCAGCCTAACCCAGCCAACGCCCGCGCGCGCGGCGGTCTTCCATGCCGAAATAAATGTAAGCTCAATCATCAAGCCGAGCATCAGGCCGCAGAACAGAAACCAAATCGTGAAGAAGATCGCACCCGTCGTGTCGCGCCCGCGCGCCATCGACGCGAGCAGCAACGCGCACGCGAACGTCGCCAGAACGCCCACCATGATGATTCCCGCGTGACGCGTGAAATATTTTCCCGCGAGCCGTTTGTTCAATTCCTCGTGGATGTGAAAGATGTACCGGCCATTCTGCGCCGTGTTCCGCTGGTCCATCGCGGGAGAGAGTTCTATAGCGGGCCAATCTTCAAAAAGCAGAGCGAGAACGCGCTGCTCCTCGGGCGCCAGCTTGGCCTCGGTGGCGCGGTCGCTCATAAGGCGCGACAATTTGTATTTTCCGTCGCCGGGTTCCACGCGCAGGCATCCGCGGACGGCAAGCTCCGCGATGACCGCTGCGAAGGAGCGGCCATCCGTTACGCCGGCAACCATGTATCGCACTCCCGCAGCGGATAAATTTTCAGGAGGATCGTAGCGCGTGACAACCGTGCCGGGCTTGGGATCCGGACCGATCCAGAACCAGGCGATCAAGTAAAAGAGAAACACAAGCGCGGGCGCGGCGAACATCCACTGATCGTGGCCGAGGACTTGAAGTTTTGGTTTGTGGATGTGGCCGCTGGGCCAAGTGACCGCGAGGCTCAAGCTCTGGCGCGGGGCCACGTTTGTTGAACGATAAATAATACTGCCCGATGTGTCATCGATTCGATCGAGCGTGGTCTCCGGGCGGCGCGGATAGCTTACGCCGCGTCCGGCGACTCGCGGCTCGATTTCGATGCTCTCGGAGGAGACTCCGGCGGGTAAGTGCACGGCGAGGATGGCTTCCGCGACGGGCGCGTTGCGCTCGTGGCCGTTGGAATTCCAGTACAGAGTATCGCGTGCGGCCCCGAAATTGAGGGCGGAATCCACGGTGTAGCGAATGACGAAACGGTGTTCGCCGGAATCGAGCGGAACGTCTTTTTCGCCGATGCGAAGTTGCGAATAGCCGTAACCGGAGCCTTGCTCGTAGTTAATGGGGTGGCCGTCTTCGGTCACTTCGAGAATAGCGACGCGAATGCCGTTGTCTCGTTTGTATTCGCCTACATAGCGGCGATCCCAGCGGTCTTCTGAAGAAATCGGCAAATTTCGCATGAAGCCATACTTGTAAAACGACGAGGCGTTGTTCACAACAATTTCTTCGCGGACTTCGAGGGTCGCGTCTTCCTTGACCGTGACATCCGTGCGGAAGAACGTTATGCCGGCAGCGTTAGCGGCGTCCGCGCGCGCGGAATGGGGCGAGCACAAGGCGATAAGAAAAATTACGGAGGCTGATATAAGGCGTCGCATGACTGCCCCTGGTTTCGGTGAAATTGCTCTGTCTTTATGTTACGCGGAAGGAACGGTTTTCTTGATGGGCTTTGACACAGTTGGCAGCGTGTCGTGTACCCCCGGGGATCAGGCCGTTGAGAAATCGCAGCGAGGAAGGGAAAAGAATGGGTCGCGCGACTTATGCGAGCGGGAAAACAACTATGCGGTTGAGCCGGCGGAAGAAGCTTCGGGGGATTCAGCGACGGGCTCCGCGGGCGGCGGATTGAGCGATTCGAAGCGAGCCGCGAGGACATCGGCGAGAAGATCCACGAGGAGTTTGGCTTTGCTGCCGTCGGGATCTTTTTCGGGATTGAATTCGACCACATCGATCGCGAGAAGATTTTTCGAGGCGGCGAAAATACGCAGAGCTTCGCGCACTTCGTCGAGGCGGAGGCCACCGGAGCCCGGCACCGGCACGGCGCCAAAATCTTCCGCGGCGATCACGTCGGTATCAAAGTGCAGCACAAACTCGCGCGCTTCGGCGTGCAAATGGTCAAGCGCTTCCTTCGCCGCTTTCGCCGCGCCGACGGATTGGATATCCACAGCCAAGACGCGGCGGATGGGCGACTTGTTCAAAAAATCCTGCTCGGGAGGGTCAATGCGTTCGAGGCCAAAGAGCGTGATATCGGGCTCACGCACCAGCGGCGGCTCGCCCCAGAAACGAACCAGCTCCGCGGCGCCGCGCCCGGTGAAATGAGCGACGACCATGCCGTCGAGGCGTCCGGACGGAGTCGTGGCTGGAGTGTTCAAGTCGGCGTCGCGGTCGACCCAGAGCAGGTTGATATGCTTGTAGTAGCGGCGGGCTGCGGCAACGACGCCCATGGCCTGAACGCATTCGCCGCCAAGCACGAGGAGCAAAGCGCCGGACTTGACGGCCTGCTCGGCGCGCAAGCGGAGTTCGTTTAAGCCGGCAACGACTTCGGCGGCGTTTCTGGCGCGCGGATGCTCGTCGTCCTGGGAGAAATGATGCGGCGCGCAATCTCCGTGATCCAAGACTTCGTAACCGGCACTTTGCAGTTTTTCGACGAGTCCGGCGGCGCGAATGGCCGCAGGCGCCTTCTCGAGTCCCGGCTCGAACGCGGCGGCACTCGACGGCGCACCAATTAGAGCAATCTTCTTCGGCTGACGGACAATTTTGACCGCCAAGGTTTTGCTCCTTGTGTTGTAGTTCCCCTGAAACGCGCGGGACCGCTATTCCTGTTTGGCCCGGCCCGCTAAAACTCCCCCGCAGGCCTTTCGAGATGAAATCGCTCTAACGCCGCGGAGCAGGCGCGATCGTCGCGAGTTCCGGCGGCAGAGTAAACCGCACGTCTTCGCGGATCAAATCGAGATCGCGCTGGTCGGTAAATCCGCACTCGGCAAGGCGCTGACTGACCTGCTCGACGAGGACTTCAGGAGCGGAAGCTCCCGCGGTCAATCCGACGCGCTTCACGCCCGCGAACCATTTCACGTCGATGTCCGAAGCGGCATCAATGAGTTGGGCCGGCACGCCGCTGCGCTTGGCGACTTCGACAAGACGGTTGGAATTCGAGCTGTTGGGCGAGCCCACGACCAAAATGAGGTCCACGTCTTTCGCGACCTGCTCGACGGCTTCCTGGCGATTTTGCGTGGCATAACAGATATCGTCCGAAGCGGGACCCTTGATCTTCGGGAATTTTTGGCGGAGGCGCGCGACGATTTCCTGCGTGTCGTAAAGGCTCAACGTGGTTTGCGTCAGAAACGCGAGCTTGTCCGGCTCGTCGACTTCGAGGGCGTCCACCGCGGCGACGGAATCGACAACGATGGTGCGGTCCGGAGCTTCGCCGGAAGTGCCGACTATTTCCTGATGATCTTTATGGCCGATAAGAATAATGGTGCGTTGTTCGCGAGCGAATTTGAGAGCTTCGAGATGGACTTTGGTGACGAGGGGGCAAGTGGCGTCGATAACTTTCAAGGAGCGCGATTTGGCTTCGTCACGGACAGTGGGCGGCACGCCGTGGGCGCTGAAAACCAAGACGGCGCCATGCGGAACGTCCTCGATGGACTCGACAAAAATGGCGCCACGGCGGCGCAATTGTTCGACAACGTAGGTGTTGTGCACGATTTCGTGGTGCACGTAAACGGGAGCGCCATAGGCCTCAAGCGCCAATTCCACGATGTCCACCGCGCGCACTACACCCGCGCAAAACCCGCGCGGCCTTACCCTTAGCAGAACTTTGGCATCGGTGTACGTTTGCATCGCCATCCTAAAGTTATAGATTTAGAACACTCTATCATACCTTACGGAGTGCCCTGCTCGCATCCGGTTTCGGGTGAGGTAGTTGACTCTCTTGAGATAGCGCACAAGGACTCGCGTTTTCCAGAAGCCCGTTGGGGAGACGGGCACAGCGCCTGCATTTCGACTGATCATCGTTTTCGTTTAGCGGCGGTCATCTGGGTTATCTCGTTGCTGCGAAAGCTGGCCGCGCAGGACGATGATTGATGCCTTCGGCAGGGCGTACATCACGTCGGCGCCGCCCTTTAGCGTGGTTTTTGTTGCTGGTCCGTCGGGATCGGCGTGGCCGCCGTTTTGTCTGTCATTCTGGCCGCTGCTCTGTCCGTTGTTCTGGCCATCGTGCCATTGATATTCCGCTGGGCCGAGGGCGATGCGCTCGACCGAGCCATTGAAATGGCATTTCTTGTCGCCATCCGTGAACACCACGTTTACCTGATGATCGTTATCGTGATCTTTGTTGATGAGCATCACCGACCACTTACCGTCGGGGCGTTCGACCGCATACGCGGTCACCAGGAGATTGCCGTTTTCATCCGTCACGTCGCTCGTCACCTTGTACAGCCGGTGCGCCGCGTCGACAGGTTGCACCCACTCCTTGGTAATCACCTGCGCCGCGAGGTACTGCGGCGGGTAGTTGGTCACGCGATAGTCCTTGTCGAGCGCGAGGAACTGCCCGTGCCCGCCTGCCGTTGGCATGTAATGAAAATAAAATGTTCCGCTCGCACCTTCCGACATCATCGCGCCTACATAGTCCGCGAGCCATAGCGCGCTCTTCACGTCTCTCGGCCCGCTTCCTCCGCCCATGTTTCCTTCCGTCATAAAAAACGGAAGATTCGCCGGCAGACCGTTGTCCTTCCATGCCTGCACGACGTGACTGACAAAACCCGGCTCGAGATAGAGATCGTTCCACGAGGCCGTCGCCTCTTTCTCCTGGAATGGATAATGCTCGAAGGAAAAAAAAGTGAAGTCGTTCAAGTGACCATGCGCTTTGAGGTAGTCCAGGAATCGCGCCAGCCAGGAAACTCGGCCCATTCCATCTGGCCAAACCTCGACGTCGCCGAACGTTCCTTCAAACGCGGGTCCACCCAGCTTCGCTTCCGGGACTTGCTTGTGAATCGCGGTGGCAAACTGGATGTAGAGCGCGCCATAATCTTCCGGGAGCATGTGCTGTCCGTCGGCTTCTTCTCCCATTTCGATCCACGAAATCGGGTAGTGGCGCTTGTACAAGTAGGCGATCTCCGCTGCGGCATTTTCCGGCGTTTCATAGAGCATCGCGATTGGCACCATGGTCGGTAGCCCGCGCGTGATCCCGCTCGTGAAAAAGAGGTCAAAACCGATTTGATCGCCGCGCGAATAGTCGAGGTCGGATTCCGCGTGCCACGGGTCCACCGACGACGGCCACGTCACGGTTTGCCGCCTGCTCGGCAAATGTTGCACCACATCGTTGAAGGTGCCGCCAGCGGAAAGCGTTCCTACGTACAATTCGTTGATCGCATACCCGACACAATTCCGTTTGTCCGCCGAGCCGTGTGTGTCGCAGGTGTTGGATGATTCCGTCATCCAGATGCGCAGGTATCGTGCGGAAATCGTTCCCGTCACGAGTTTCAGCGTTGCCGTGCCTCCTTGCCCGTCGGTGACCAATCCTTTCGGGAACGTCTGCCATGTGCCCGCCTCGGTGCCGTCGTAGAAGGGCTCAAGCACGCCGGTCCAGAATTGCACTGCGTAACGCCGCGCGTATGGGTTCGCCCACGCGATTCGAATCGCGTTCACGTCCACCTTTGCGCCGAGATCGATCATCACCCACTGCGGATGCAGCGCGTCATCTTCCCCGGTGAACGCCTTGGTGAGATATGGACTACTTTTCCAGTAGGAATTCACGTCGCCGTCCGTCAGGCGCGACCAGCCGTTCCCATCTCCCCGGCTGAAGCCGCGATGCGGCAGCGGGTAGGCATACGAGTGCCGGATCATCTCCCCCGGCTCCGCGCTTCCCGTGAAATATCCTTCCTTCTTCTCCTGGTTGCTCCACTTCCCCGCGGCATTCCAATGCCACGCCTCCACCATGAGTTCCGTATTCTGGCGATAGGTTACCGTCTGCCATCCCGCGCCCAGGATTTCTTTCAACACCGGATCGCGCAGCAGCGTATCCGTGTTCTTATCGACCTGTTCTTTTGTGAGTCGCGTCTCTTCACTTCCAGGAGCGCCTGTACCCGCTCGCAAGCGGTCAATAGCGCCGCCCAACGCATGGGGCGGGCTAAAAGTGTTCACCACATGTGACGGCGTGGCATCGACGACAATGTTCTGTGCCACGGCGCCGCTCCCGGCCAGGAGCACACCGATCGCAACGCCCACCGCCACGATCCATTGTTTCATTCCGTTTGCCATAAATGCTCCCTTCGCCGCCAGACTCAGACACTTCTGACGCTCGGTCGTTGCGATTCCTTGCAATCGATTCCGATGCACAATTTCTTCAAGCTGCTGGATTCCGGCACAGGATACACCAAATCCCCGGTCAGCGGCTCATCTGTCGTTAGATTTAAATCGATTCAATGTGTACGAGCAAGGGTTTCACACAAGACTAGAGTTTGGGCGAGCGCGTGGGGTACGGCAGCCATGAGTGAGAACCAAGAGACCGCGAGAAGAACTACGTTATAATTTCCCTCCATGAAACCGCTGGCATTGCTCACCGCCCTTGTGGGAGCCTTAACGCTCGTTCCAACGAATGATGGTGACGACACCTGTCGCTACATGAAATCGCGCAAAGATCTGTCTGGGTATGAAAGCGGTGGGCCATATACTCTCGACCATTTTCGCCTCACAAGGGGGCGATCCGACCTTCGTGGGTTCTTATGGAAACACTGGCACGAACACAAGAAGGGAGTTGCGGAGGCGGAAGTAGGAACGGTGGACCGTGGCACGGTCAAAGTTTTGTATCTGGTCCAACCCGATGCGCAGGGACTCTGGGGCGTCGACGTGGAACTCGACCGCCCAATGGACCCGCCATGCATGACCTTCCACGCTGATTCGCTCGTCCGTGTTCCAATTGCCAACCCTAAGGAGGATTATCCCTCTCAGACTATAGGTCTCTGGCCACCTGACAGAATTCCTCAAAAGCGCCTAGCGGATTCCGACCTGATGGACTCGACGTTATATAGGGTTGTATTAGTCCGAAAAAACAAACCTGTCTCGGACGCAATCTAGAGACGATTACCTCTATCCCTCCCAACGCATGTGTAGCGCCGCGATCGGACAAACCAAATTTTGCGGGCTCCTAGAAATCCAATCGGGGAAATGACGCGTTCACTCCAAACTGCCCCGGCGCCATCGTAGGAAATCATTGCGTTGAAGTATAAAAGAAACAGGAGAAGCTAAGGCTGATAGAGCCAGGCGTGGTTGAGTCCACCGACACCGGCATCGCGGCCGTAGCCGCCTGCGATGAGGACCTGACCGCTCGGAAGAAGAGTAGAAGTCGAAAAGTAGAAACTGTCGAGTTTTCCTCCGGCGGTTGGGAGAAAAGAATTCGAAGCGGGGTCGAAGAGTTCCGGCTGCTCGGCGCCGCTGGAGAGGAGAATGAGACCGTTCTTCAGAGCAACAACGCCGTCGCGATTCTTGAAACGCTGGAAGCTCATATTCGGCCCGGGAGAAAAGCTGCCGTTCGACGGATTGAAGATTTCCGTGGTGGCGAGTCGCGCGCCAAAAGGTCCTCCAGCCTGGCCGCCCACTACGAGCACCCTGTTGTCGGGGAGAAGCGCTGCACCAAGTTTGTTGCGCGGAGAGTTCATTTCACGCGTAGGGCTGAAACGGCCAGTGAATGGGTCATAAATTTCAGCGCTCTTTTCCTCGACTGTGCCGCCGGCACGCTGGCCATTGCTTGAACCTCCCAGCACGAGGACTTTCCCATCCTTCAAAAGGACCGCGGCAAAGTAATCTCGTGGAGTACGCATGCTGCCTGTAGCAGTGAACGTGGCGCTGGACGGGTGATAAAGCTCCGCGGCCGGAAGCGTGTTGCTGTCGGGCGACTTATCTCCGCCGACGATCAGCACTTCGCCCGTTCGGAGAAGAACCGCAGCGGCGCTGCACCGCGAGGTGGTCATGTTTCCAGCATGCGTGAAGGTGTTCGAGGAGGAGTCGTAGAGATCGGCGGTCTGATTACAAGAGGAACCGTTGGAACCGCCTGCGAGCAGGACCTTCCCGTCCGGCAAGAGCGTCGCTGTAGCGCCCCAAATCCGCGCGGAGGGTAAGGCCGCCGCAGCGGTGAATCGCGCGATGGCGGGATCATAGATTTCGGTTACTGGCTGAAAGCTTCCCTGACGAGACATGCCGCCCGTGAGGAACACTTTGCCGTTTTGGAGGAGCGTGGCCGTATGTCCGAAACGCGGTGCGGTCATGTTGCCGGTGGCGGTGATCCGGCCGGGCGAGTTTTGTCCGGATACGCCTCGGGAAACTCGCAGTGTTGACAAGCCGCCTGCAAGAACTACGAACAAAATAAGAAGAGACTTTGCAAATCGTGCCTTCATTACCGCCCCCTTCGATCACTCCCGGTAACCCGCAACCGTAAAAGGAACTGTTTCGCCTTCGGCGGAAAGTCCCAGCTTGCTATCGGTTTGCGGTATATCCCTGGACGCTCCCAACCGTTTAGACGCACGCAACTATTTAAAGCATCAGGGGTTCAAATAATGGGGATTAGTATGGGTTCGGAGGACGAAGTATGAAGAACGGACTTTTCGCGAAGGGAACATCGCCGCTGCTGGCGGCGGGCGCGGTGTTGGGCATTTTTCTGCTAGCGGGTTGCGATGAGCATGTCACGGTGGTGCGCGACACGAGTATTCCCATTCCCGCACATGCGACCTGGGCGTGGCGTCCGGCGCCACCCCCGCCGAAGAACCCGGTAATATCGCGGGATGTCATTTCGCGCAATGGAGCGCAGAGCGAGACGGTCGCGCGGCAGGAAAACGCCGAGACCGAAACGCTTCGGCTGCAGATCAAAATCGGCATCGAAAGAGCTATGAGCGCCAAGGGATTTGTGCACGTGGACGATCCAGAGGACGCGAATTTTTTGGTGGATTACCACGCGGGCCTACGCCGCCACAATGTGCGGGTAGCGTACGCAGAGCCCTATCCCGTCGTGGCGTGCGGCTACTGGGGATGCTGGGATACATACCGGGGAGGATATTGGGGGCCTGCGGGCTATGAGACGATTCAGTATCGCGAAGGAACGATTGTATTCGATCTGACGAAACGGAAGACGGGCGGCCTGGCGTTTCGCGCGGTGGGATACAAAGAGATGAACCGCCCGGCGTTCTCGCAGGAAAATGTCAACGACGCGGTGCACCACCTGCTGGGTGACCTGAAACCAGGGCGCTAATTCAGGGGCAGATTGCCTTGCGGAAGTTACGCGGGTCTTCGCGCAGCCATCTTTGCGTTTGAAGAGTCATCACTCCCCCATTATCGCGAGTTGCGCTAAAGTGTCTTCTCCATTCCATGGCGCTTCTCGATTCCATCACCAATAAACTTCGCTGTTGGTCCTTCTATTATTTCGCGTGTTATCGCGGGACGGGCGCGCGGTTGCGATACATCGCGCCGGACTGGAGCGAGATTCGCTTGGACGTGCCGCTCTCCTGGCGCACGCGTAATTATGTGGGCACGATTTTCGGTGGAAGCATCTACGCGAGCATCGATCCCATCTACATGATCATGCTGATCCGGCGGCTGGGACCCGAATTTGTCGTGTGGGACAAAGCGGCAACAATCCAATTCAAGAAGCCCGGACAGGAAACGCTGCACGCACGGTTCGTGGTTAGCGATGAGGAACTGGCGGCGATTCGAGCAGCCCTCGAATCGAAGCGATCGGTTGACCGCACTTACCTTGTGGAATTGGTGGATGGATCGGGAATGGTCTGCGCGACGATCGAAAAGGTTATTTACATCCGCAAGCGCTAGGGGCGTGGTTCCATCATCTAATTGAGCTAATGGAGCAGGCCGAAGACAGCGACACTGGTCCCGGTGCCGAAGTAGACCCTTCCGTTGGCAACCATGGGAGTGATGAAATGCCCGGCGACCGCGGAGAAGTGATCGCGGTTTCCGGCTGCCTGGTTCGAGTCGTAAAGTTCCTTGGCGAGGTCCCTGGCGTCGTAAGCGAATAGAATGCCGGCACCCCAATCCAGGGCCCAAACGATTCCTTCGGCGCTGCCATTCGCGGAGACGCTGGCAACTGTTCCGTTGCTGCCGAATTGATGGGCAGTCTGCGAGGAGGGCGAGGTCGCCAGCAGCGCTTGGGAGACCGGGAAGGCCGTCAACGGATTATTTTCTGGACAGAGGTAAACGGTGTTGTTGAAGAACACGGGCGAGGAGTGATTTTCCGCCGAGCTCAAAGGAAATTCCTGATAGACATTGTTCTTCGTGTTGTTGAACTGCCCCAGGTTGTCGCGGTCCAGGACGTAGAGGTTACCGTCCTTGCCTGCGCCGACGGCAAGGTGCCGGATTATGCCGTTCGCGTCGACCAGATCGGGCAGGAGCAGCGGACCTGACGAACCGAAATCGACGTCCGCGCCGTCTTCGTTGAGGGTGTTAAACGGAGTAAAGTAATCTGCAACCTTGAGGCCATTCGAAGTGGAAAGACGAACGAACGAATTTCCATAGTCGCTGTTCGTCCCGGGAGTGTCGCCAAATCCATTGCCAGTGATTACGTACACGTTCCCCGAAGCGTCCGCCGCCGGGCCCCCTCCTCCCATCCACATGCCACCACCGGAATTGTTGGGCACCAGATCGATGACGGCTGTTTGTTGTAGCGTACGCGCGTCGAAGGCGATCACCCATGCTGAATATTTGCCGCAATCGCCGAACAGGCCCGACCACACTGTATAAATTGTGTTTCCGCTCTCCAACAACGCGGCGCGTTCATGGTGAACCCGGGAATCGAAAGTGACGACACCGCCCTGGCTGTTGCCGCCCGTGCCTGGATATGTTGCCGCGATCGTCGTCGGACCGCCAAAAAGTTCCTTCCCGTTTGTCAGGTCAAGGGCATGCAGACGGTGGTGAATGTTCCCCGCGGAATCCTTGGACATGGCCTCGACATAAATGGCGTTGCGGGCACGGTCGATGACCGGCGTGGCCATGACCCCGTTGGGATTAACATTCCCGCAGGGCAAGCTAGCGGAATCGGCGGGGGATTCTCCGTTCGGGAGAACTGATGTTTTCCAAAGGATTGCGGCGGAGCTGCCGCTTATGCTTCGCGCATCGACAGCATAGACGGTGTCATTTTCCGTCGCCACGTACAAGACGTCTTTGTTCCCCTGTCCCGGGATCGCAAGCTGGCTGAGGAAGAGCGCCTGGCCGTCGATTCGGCCATCAACGATGAACTCCCCCACTTTTCCGAAAGTTGCCGCATTCACGTTGCTCGTGGTCAGCGCAGTTTCATTGGAGTTGACGCCGCTTCGAGAGACATCGTAATGGTAGGTAATCACGTCGGCAGGGCGGGCGAAGCTGGTAGCGACGGTCAAGGTGGCGGGATTGCTGGTAACCCGGCCCACCAAATTACCAACGACCACGGTAAACTGTGCTGCATTATCCGAACTCTTGGTGGGTGGCGTGGTGTAGCTGGAGGACGTAGCCCCAGCAATGGGCAGGCCGTTCTTCTGCCACTGATAGGTCAGCGGGGCCGTCCCGGTGACTGCCACGGAAAAGGTGGCCGTGTGGCCTAGTAATACGGCTTGGCTTGCCGGCTGCCTCGTAATGGAAGGCGGTACATTCACGGTGAGTATGGCCGCTTTGCTGGTCACACGGCCCACCGAATTACGAACCACCACGTCAAACTGCGCTCGATTGTCCGAACCCTTGGTGGGTGGGGTGGTATAGCTGGAGGAGGTGGCGCCAACGATGGCCACGTCGTTCTTCTGCCACTGGTAGGTAAGTGGGGCTGTCCCGGTGGCCGTCACGGAAAAAGTGACTGGGTTGCCTGCCGTCACTGTTTGGTTTTGTGGGGGCGTCGTGATAAAGGGCGCTTGGACATTAGGCGATAGTGAGCGCTCGAAGATCCAGACTGACGGATTCGGATCACTCAACGGCACCATGACGAACTTCGATGTGGATGCCGAATAGAAAACGGCGTTCCCGCCTGACGAGGAAAAGAGGGAAGCAGTTCCTCTTCCATTTGTCGGCGAGGAGGATACGGAGTATGCGGCACTGAACCCCGTCGAGACCGGCCCGCTGGGATCACCGACATCCTCTCTACCATTAATACTGCCTGCCGGACTGAGACCATCCGCCGTGAATTCGCCGGAGAAGGCAACAACCCCAAACCCGGTAGGGGTGCTGGCGAAGCCGGCATAATCACCCGTTATGTCACTATTATTGAAGGGGATCGTTTCCTGGGGTTCGCCAAAGCCAGACAAAACAGAACCATCCAAGGCAAAAAGGAAGCCTTCGTTCAAATCCACCATATAGCCGATGACGCCATCCGTTCCGACCGTCATCGATAGACGCCCAATGCTGGTCACGCTGTAATTTACGGGCAGGGCGGTGACCGAGTGTGGTGCCCGGCAAAAGTTCTCGTCGAAGCTTATCTTGAGGCTGCCGTTGCCCTGCGAATCGAGCAAACCGATGACCGCCTTCGGTACGCCCTCCGTTATATTCGAGCACGCAGATAATCCTCGGAAATTAATCACCATCTTGCCGCTCAGCGAGGCATTTGTGAAACCTCCAGCCGGAGTTCGCTGCTGTAGCACGACGCCGTTTAGCAACGGAGTCGGAGTCGAAACCACATCCCTCTCCATTGCAAACAGCTTTCCAGCATTCACGATGTAAAAGACGAAATTTAATGTCGTTGATCCTCCGGTGAAAGAGAAAGAGAGGGTCATCGTTCCCCGCCCCGTAGTGGTATCGGAGACTCCGTAATTCCCCGAGGTGAAGATCAAGGAGAAGATGTTGCCACGGTCGTTGACATCCGCAGCACCGCTGCTAAGTGTACCCGCGCCATTCGAAACAAATCGCCCAGCCAATGCCACGCGACCGTTCGGGTCTGCGCCGGTAGCGCCGAAAGCATAGTCACCCACTATTTTGGCTGAGTTATAAGCGGTGGTGTCCACCTTTTCCATAGAGCCAGAACCGATCGTTCCGGATCCTCCGGAGGCATCGAACTCGATGAACGCCGCATTGCCATTGGCCATCATCGCCAATGCAAACTTCATCGTTCCTCCTGCTATGTCCAAGGTCATCAAACCACGGTGATCCGCACCGATCTCATAGGTCCCGGTGAACGGTTCAGCGATTAGTGCCCCGATACCAGTACCATTGCTGTCCAGCTCGCCATTCGTCACATTCCCGGCGCCGTCCGCCCTAAATCTTCCGACGAAAGCGAAGACAGCCGATCCGCCGCTGCTCCCGTGGATTCCGTCGAACGTAAGTGCATACGGGCCATTCAGCTCCGCATTGTTCACTCCAGAGCTGTTCTGCGCCATGACCGTGGGAGCGCAAAGGACGACCAAACATACAGTCAGCCGGGCACTGAGTTTCCTCATTTTTCCTCCCCAGCTGGTTGGTGGTTGAAATGAGGTCGTATCTGTGGCACTGCAGTGTGTAATTAAATATTCTCTGCTGCCAACCAGCTTCAGGTTGGGCTATCCGCCGGGCTACATATGCTTTACTAGGAATCGGAAGGCAATTGGGTAAATACCTTGAAACTCTCTCAGGGATATACCCGAACGTGCAGTCGGGTTGACCGCACTTGCCTTGTGGAATTGGTGGATGGATCGGGAACGGACTGCGCGACGATCGAAAGGGTTATTCGCACTCGCTAACACGAAACGAAACGCGGTTAAATTTGCACCGTCCAAAAAGTTGACGGCACCTGCGGACCGGCGAATGGCCGTCCTGGCAGAGCGTATCATCTCGTTGGCGTCCGAAGTGGCATTCCTTTATTCTTGGCGGGCTATGCTCCTGCAAAATCGAGTCGCACTCATCACGGGATCGGGGCGCGGAATCGGACGCGCGATTGCGCAGTTGTTCGCAAAAGAAGGCGCGTCGGTATTCCTGACGGCTCGCACCGAGAAGGAACTGGCGGTGACAGCGGGGGAGATCCTGAAAGATGGCGGACGTGCGGCGTTTGCGACGGCCGATCTCATGCGGGAGGCCGAATGCGAACATGTGGTAGCGGCGGCGCACGAGAAATTCGGCCGCATCGATATTCTGGTGAACAACGCCGGGCATTACGGGCCAGTTGTGCCCGTCGAAGAATACCCTCTCGCGGAATTCGACAAAGTGCTGGCGGTGCATCTTCGCGCGGCGTTTATGTTGAGCAAACTCGTGGTAACCGAGATGTATGCACGCGGCTCGGGTGTAATTTTGAATATTTCGAGCCTGTCAGCGAAAGCGGCGTTTCCCTGGGGTTCGGCGTACGCGGCGGCGAAAGCAGGCATGCTGGGCTGACGCGGGTGATGGCGGCAGAAGCGGGCCGCAAGGGCGTCCGCATCAATGCGCTTTGTCCGGGCCCCGTCACGGAAACGCGCATGTCGAAAGAGCTTGGCGCGGTGCTTGCGGAAAAGCTTGGCGTGAGCGCGGAAAAGCAACTCGCAGGTTTTCTCGCTGGCCTTCTGCAAGGGCGTGCGCAAACCGCCGATGAGATCGCGCAGGCCGCGCTGTTTCTCTGCTCCGATCAAGCGAGTGCCATCACGGGACAATCGATCAACGTCGATGGCGGAGCGGCCTTTTTTTGAGAAACAGATTCAGTGTGTTTCGTTTTTGTAAACCACGCCCGCCTTCATTACGAACTTGACGCGCTCGAGTTCGGTGATATCGGTCAACGGGTCACCAGAGACCGCTACGATGTCGGCCCATTTGCCAGGCTCGATGGCCCCACTCTTGTCTCCCCAGCCGAGGAGTTCTGCGGGCACGGTGGTGCCAGAACGAATAGCTTGCATCGGAGTCATTCCATACTTCACGTAGTAGACGAACTCCTCAGCCTCATTCAGTTCTTTCCAATTGAAGCCGCCGGCATCCGTGCCCAGAGCGATTTTTACGCCCTTCTTGAGCGCTTTCTGAAACGCGGTTTTTTCCAGGTCCACCATTTTGGTCCAGTTTCCGCCGCGTCCTGGCGCCACATACGCGCCCACGGTGATAGTCGGCACCCAATACACTCCTTTTTTCACTAGTTCATCGATCAGCGCGTCAGTTAAACCATCGCCGTGCTCGACGGAATCAACACCCGCGCGGAGTGCCGCGGCGATGCCGTCCGAGCCGATGGCATGCGCCGCCACTTTCTTTCCCAAGCGATGAGCTTCGTCCACAATGGCCTTGGCTTCCTCATCGGTGAAATTGACCATGCTGTACAGGACACCGTCGTTTCCGAAGTGGTAGGCGCGATCGGAATAGTATTTAATCCAATCCGCGCCAAACATCACTTGTTCGCGTACAGCTTTGCGGGCGCCATCCACGCCGTCAACGTATTGCACGCCGATAGGCACTTTCAGTTCCCACGAATAACCGAGAAGCGGGTACATCCCAGTAGGAGTCATGGCACGGGTCGCCACTTGCATACGCGGGCCGGGAACCTCCCCGTTGGCGATGGCTTTCTTCACGTCAACGTCAGCGTACATGGCGCCTTCGGTTTCAAGGTCGCGGATGGAGGTGAAGCCGTGCTCGAGAGCGATGTGCGCGTTCCGCGCGGCCAGAATGGCGCGGTACGGAATCGACTCCTTGAGGAGTTGCGCGTCGTAGTCCTCCGCGGTGATGTCGCCTTGCAGGAGAACGTGGGTGTGCGCATCCGCAAATCCAGGTAACACGGTAAATTTCGCGAGATCGATGAGTTGCACTCCTTGAGGAGGTGTGCCGCCCGGTGAGACGGAGACAATTTTGTCGCCTTCGATCAAAATAAGCGCATTGGCGACGGGAGTATCACTTTTTCCGTCGATCAAGCGCCCCGCGCGAATGGCAATTTTCTTGGGAGAAGCGGACGGTATTTTCTCCTGCGGAATGCATGGCGCTCCCATGACGCCCATGAGTGCTGCCGCTGCAGCAAGAAGCATCACAAATCGTTTGTATTGCATCCTGAGTCCCTCCCGGAAAGCGCAAAGAGTAGCACAGCGCAAACGCCCGGTGAAAATGAAGTGATCTAGGACGAACCCAAAGAATTCGCCGGAGAAGATCATCAAGAAGGGACGCGACTGACTCGAAAATGAAAAGGGCCAACTGGCGGCACAGCCAATTGGCCCGTTTCAATTTTCCCAACTCGCAGAATCAAGATCAAACCTGAAGGAGGCAGGCTGACCCATTCCGCTTATGCTCTGGCCGAGGTCAGAAACTTGTTGAAGCGTTAACGAGCCGGTTCAGAACCCGTACGCCGCAACGGACGGCGCGCCAGATCTTCCACGGCCCAAACGCCATGGCGCGCCAGGTTCACTACCCGATGCTGGCTGGCCGCCAAGCGCGCCACGCCAACTTCCCAAACTTTCTGAAGCATGTAGAGAGTCGTAATGACGAGCGCGATAGCCGCGAAAGCCACGGCAAACAACGCGAAGACGGCCAGCAGCTCCCGAACGGCGTAAAGCTGGAGCGCGGCAACGATTCCCAGGAACCACCACATCCATTTCCGGCTGTTGTCCTTGATCTTCATTTTTTCCCGATCCCCTCTTGGCTCGACCCCCGAACTGCTCTGGTCCGAATGCTACTTCTTCCCCTCTGCGAATTAGATGCGCCGACCTGGTCTTTCGGTCTGGATTTTTGCACCTGTCCTATTAGACAGCAAAGGGGGTCCCGAAAGCGATGGTACAGGAGGCACATTTTGGAGCCTAAACGATTCTACTAGTACTCGCTGTTCCCTATTGAACCAATTCTAACTTATTGTAAAAAAGCATTTTACAACCTCCGTTCGTCACACCTATAAATTCGCTTGCCATTCGCTGTACCGCCTGTGGAGAACCTGCCCTTTCGTACAGGCGTTCAGCTGTCCTTTTTGGGGGGAGGATACGGATGCAGCAATACCGATTTTTCAACGCCGAAGCTCGAAGACCTTCAAGCTATCGAACTGAGAAACGCCGCCGCGAGTCAATGGCGTGCATGGCTGGATTGTCTTGTACGCTTCGGGCTGACAGAGCAACCGAAGAACCTGTGGTTCGCCTTCTCTTTCGGCATCCTCTATACTCCTTCTGTTCAGGATGACGTGCATTCTTCGAACGCCAGTTCAGCGCGCACTTGGATTCCTGTAATTCAATTCTTGGGAGTGTCCTTAGTGATGAATCGTCGCGTTGTTCTACTTTCTTCCGTTCTTCTCGGAATCGTCATTTTTGGCACATCGTGCGGACAGCCATCCGGGCAAAACGGTGCGGCTCAAGCTCTGGCACAGCGGCCGACAATCGTCTTCATGACTGATTTCGGCACGGCCAATGATGCAGTAGCCATCTGCCGGGCAGTGATCTACGGCATCGCGCCGGATGTCCGCCTGACGGATATCACGCACCAGGTTACTCCGTTTCAAATTGAAGAAGGTTCGAGGTTCCTAGCCGGCGTCACGCCCTACTATCCGCCGCGCACCGTTTTTCTCGTGGTGGTCGATCCCGGGGTAGGCACTTCGCGCAAGGCGGTCATCGTAAAATCGAAAAAGGGACAGTACTTCGTTCTCCCTGACAACGGACTGATTACGCCGGTTATTGACCGCGATGGACTCGAATCAGCGCGGGAAATCACGAATCCGAGTTGGATGATTCAGTCCAAAGTATCCTCGACGTTTCACGGCCGAGACATCTTCTCTCCAGCTGCTGCTCATCTTGCGGCAGGTTGGGACTACACGCAGGCAGGCCCGGAAGTCACTGAGCTGGTGAAGCTCACCCCGAAAATCTCCCGGACTACGGAAAAAGGCATCGAGGGTGACATCATCGGCCTCGACGATCCGTTTGGCTCGCTGATCACGGATATTCCGGGAGATGAGTTCAAGAAGCTGGGTTACAGCCTCGGCGATAAAGTGCCGCTGCAGATCAACGGGAAGAGCGTCACCCTTCCTTATGCCAAGACTTTCATGGATGTTCCTGTCGGCGATAGGTTGTTGTACTTGGATTCTCGAGGACGCGTCGGCATCGCCGTGAATCAGGGCGATTATTCCAAGAAATTTGACATCAAGCCTCCGGGAACAATTTTTATTCCACGCAAAGGCGCGCCGATCAAAGGGAAATAACGGTCCTGTCCTGTGTCAGTTGCGAATAAGGCGTGCGTCACCTTCTTGCTGGTCCAGTTGAGACTGACATACATTCAACCCGTCAGTCGCCGCAGGTCGCTGAATGGTGATGGCTAAGCTACTCGATAGCCTCTCTCAGATTGTCCAAGCGTTTCTGCTTTCTAATTGATCTCACCGTCAAGAAACAGACCCCCGTAAGGAAAGTCAGCCAGACAAATAAGACTGTTGCCCAGTGTCTCGATTCCTTTAAGTCTTCCGCACGAGAAAAAACTTCCTTACCAATGGAGTATGAAATCTTCACGCCGTCCATAGAATTGAGCTGTTTAGTAACTTCTCCAACTTCAGAGACCGAAATGTGAAGATTTGAGTCGTCGCTCCACACGATTTTTGGATCATCGAAAAACTTAGGGCTCTCGTAAAACCTAAACACGAGTGATTTCGCGCTATCTTTCTCTCCTGCTTTATGTACATAGACATATGTTGTGAATTCTGTGGAGAGAAGTGCTATCGCGCAACCTGTGCTGTGTCCCGTTGCAACCATTCCAGTACCATTCGGCACTGACGGGAATTCCCCCCTGGTGTCGCAACTTTTATCGGTCTGCCCCAGTGAATCTAGCGGACTGAAGAACCTAAACAATAAAAGAAGGACTACCGCGATGCCAACAATTGATGCCGTTAGCACGGTGTATCGCGCAACTTTTCCCATACCTAGAACTCACGAATCGGGACGGCTCTCCCTGTTAGAATTGTAGTTGAGCAATTACACCGTGCCAACACAAGCGTTCTAATCCATTACCCTTTTACGCGTTGTTAAACGACAATACTGGTCATTCCCCGTGTACCAATCCCTTCACTCGTGAAATTTCTCAAATCCTGATGAACGCGGTAATCGGAAATTGACCCACCACCCAAATAGCAGGTGATTTGCATTTTTGCCCGCATCGGCACAACATTAAGTAGAAGGAATTTGAAGTCAGCGAGGCCATCATGCCCGAAGCCGTCATTGTTTCCGCAGTCCGCACTCCCGTTGGGCGAGCTTTCAAGGGTTCGCTCCGCACCACCCGCCCTGACGATCTCGCCGCGCTGGCCATTCGAGAAGCGCTGGCGCGCGTTCCCGCTATCGAGGCGAAAGATATCGACGACGTCATTCTGGGCTGCGCCATGCCCGAGGGTGAACAGGGCATGAACGTCGCGCGGATAGCCGCGCTGCGCGCCGGGCTCCCGGTCGAAACATCCGCGATGACCATCAATCGCTTCTGCTCGTCCGGTTTGCAGGCGATCGCCCTGGCCGCGGAGCGCATTCGCTCGGGGTCCGCGGAAATTATCGTGGCTGGCGGAACGGAATCGATGTCCATGGTGCCCATGGGGGGGAACAAAGTCTCCCCAAATCCATGGCTCGTCGATAACAAACCCGATACCTACATCAACATGGGTCTCGGCACGGAAAACATCGCGCGGAAATTCGGAATTACGCGGGAGCAGGCCGACGAGTTCTCGATGAACTCTCATAAGAAAGCCATCGCGGCGATTGCCGCGGGAAATTTCAAGGAGGAAACCATCACCGTTGAAGTGAAAATCACTTCCCTCCCGAACGGAAACGGCGCCTCCTCGAAGCCGAGTCCCTCGCCGAAGCCCACCACACAGAGCTTTTCCTTCGACAAGGATGAAATGCCCCGCGCAGACACCTCGCTCGAGGTCCTTGCTAAGCTCAAACCCGCCTTTCATGTCAAAGGCTTGGTCACGGCGGGAAATAGCTCGCCGTTGAGCGACGGCGCAGCGGCCACAGTGGTGATGAGCGACGCGCGTGCGAAGGCGCTCGGCTTGAAGCCGCTCGTCCGCTTTGTCACCTATTCCACGGCGGGCGTTGCGCCCGAGGAGTTCGGCATTGGTCCGGTTGCCGCGATTCCCAAAGCCCTGAAGCTCGCGGGCTTGTCCCTCAGCGACATCGCGATCATCGAGCTCAATGAAGCATTCGCGGCGCAGTCGTTGGCCGTCATTCAGCAGGCGGGTTTGGATGCTTCACGAGTCAATCCAAACGGTGGCGCGATCGCTCTCGGCCATCCTCTCGGCTGCACCGGCGCCAAGCTCACCGCGACGATCATTCGAGAGCTGCAGCGGCGCAATGCGCGTTACGGCATGGTCACCATGTGCATCGGCGGCGGCATGGGTGCGGCAGGAATCTTCGAACGCGTGTAAGGTCGAGTCGGTGGACGAAGCGATCCCAGAGCTTTGACCGCCTTCCACGCGTCTTCGCTTGCTTATTCTGCTGTTAACGGTTCCCCTCCCCACCGATTTGCCTCCGCACCGAGCGGACGAGTAAACTTGAAGTTCGGTCGTCTCGTATCAGCGAAGGAGAACTTTCATGGCCACTACCGTGCTCACCAAAACCGCCGCCAAAGGCGGCAGCTTTCTTCTGGAGTCCTCCCGACCCGAGGACGTATTTTCTCCCGCCGATCTCAGCGACGACCAGAAGCTTATCGGACAAACCGCCGAAGAGTTTGTCGTAAAAGAGGTGCTTCCTCTCGCCAAGGATTTGGAGAACAAAAAGCCCGGCCTGATGCCACAACTCGTGAAAAAAGCAGGCGAGCTCGGCTTGCTCGGCGGCGGAATTCCCGAGCAATATGGCGGCGCTGGCCTCGACAAAATAGCCACCACCGTGCTCACCGAAAAGCTTTCCATCTACGGCGGATTCGCCGTCACGCACGGCGCGCACTCGGGTATCGGCACCTTGCCCATCGTTTATTTCGGCACCGAAGAACAAAAGAAAAAATATCTTCCCAAACTGGCCACCGGTGAATGGATTGGCGCGTACTGCCTATCCGAACCGCAAGCCGGATCGGACGCGCAAAACTCTCTCACCCGCGCCGAATTAAACAAGGAAGGCACGCACTATATCCTCAACGGCCAGAAAATGTGGATTACCAATGGAGGCTTTGCGGATGTCTACGTGGTGTTCGCTAAAGTAGACGGCGAAAAGTTCACCGCCTTTATCGTGGAGCGCACTTTCCCCGGATTCAAGCCCGGAAACGAAGAGCACAAAATGGGCATCCACGGCAGCTCGACCACCCCAATTTTCCTCGAAAATTGCCGCGTTCCGAAAGAGAACGTGCTTCACGAAATCGGCCGCGGCCACATCGTGGCGTTCAACATCCTCAATGCCGGGCGATTCACACTGGGCGCATCTTGCGTCGGCGGCGCGAAGCATACTCTCCTGACGTCATCGAAATACGGAAAAGAGCGCAAAGCCTTTGGCAAACAGATCGGTGAATTTGGCCTGATGAAAGAGAAGCTCGCCGAAATGGCGATCCGGATATTCGCCGTGGAGTCGATGGTCTATCGCTCCGCGGGCAACATCGAGGCCGCGATGGTGGCGGCTTCCGGGTCCGGCGACCGCTCCGGAAGGAGCGAACTTGAAAAGACACAAAACACTATGCGAGTTCTCGAGGAATACGCCATCGAGAGTTCCATCTCAAAAGTCTACGGCAGCGAGATGCTCGATTTCGTCGTCGACGAAGGGGTGCAGATTTTCGGCGGGTATGGTTTTCACGAAGACTACCCGGTGTGTCGCGCTTATCGCGATTCCCGCATTAATCGCATCTTTGAAGGTACCAACGAAATCAACCGCATGCTCATCGTTCAGATGCTCATGAAGCGCGCCCTGGGCGGCCAACTCGCGCTCATACCCGCGGCCATGAAACTTGCGGAAGAGATTCTCGCAGGCCCCTCGTTCGAAGAAGCGCCCGAAGGCGTTCTTGCCGACGAGGCCCGCGTGATTGCCAACTCCAAGAAAATGTTTCTCCAGGCCGCCGGCGGGGCCATGCAGAAATTCCGCGAGAAACTCGCCGAAGAACAGGAGCTTATCGGAGCGTTATCCAACATGGTTATGGAAATCTTTGCAATGGAGTCCAGTCTGCTTCGCGCGCAGAAGGCCGCTGCTTCGAGAGGCGAAACGCCCTCGCAAACCATGATCGACGCCGCCCGCGTCTTCATCGCCGATGCCGCCGAGCGTGTCGAACACGAAGCCAAGCGCGCCATCTCGGCCGTCCACGAAGGTGACTTGCTCACCACGCAGATGGCCGTACTCAAGCGCTTCGGGAAGCGCGCCCCGGTGGATACGATTGCATTGCGCCGCCGCGTCGCTTCGGCCGTTCAATCGCAAGACCGCTATCCCTTCGAAGGCCGATAAGGGGCTTTCCACCGCTAAATGGATCCCGCTGGGGAGAGCCACGACCTGTCTCTGCCCCAACCTATGTCGAGTGTCCTTCCAAAAAGGTCCGTATTCTCGTCAGAGTCTAAGAGTCGCCTGTAGGCGTCCGTGAGTTTCTTGCCGACGTTTAGTCTTGCGTTACCACAGAATTTGCTTTACGGCTGCCCCGCTGAACAATCATTTACACTGGAAAATATCGGGTGGGTCTTACAGCTTCTGGACAAGGATCAGCTGGGATGCTTCGAACTCGCTATATCTTGCCTCTAACTATCTTTGCGCTTCAGATTCTTGTCACCCTGCTTTTCTGGACCTCGCCAACAGGCTCTCTTCTCACCAACGTGCTGCAAATCATCGCGAGCGGCATGGCCACGGTGGCTTGTCTCAGCGCGAGTAGGCGGGCGCGGGGTATGGGGCGTCCTTTTTGGTGGCTAATGGGCTGCGGAATGGCCGGCTGGGCGGTTGCCAATTTCGGCTGGATGTACTACGAGAACTGGCTGCGCGTCGATATACCTCAATTCTCGAGCGTGCGATTTTTCTTTAACTTCCAGCCAGTCTTCTATGCGATTGCGCTTTTTCTCGATAAGGACAAGGATTCGGCGGAGTTTGATTGGGAAACCCTGCTCGATTCTATCCAAGTCGGGCTGGTCTTCTTCTCCGTCTTTTTTGGGCTTTACTACGTGCACCAGCTTCAAGGAGTTCCCGGGCGCGATGAGGACTTGGTCCTCGAGCGTATTTTTGCCGCGGTAAATCTCTGTCTAGCGGGAATCGCCGGAATACAAATGGTCACCGCGCGCACGCGCCGCATCCGGTCGTTTTACTCCTTCGCTGCGCTTTTCTTGTTCGTCTACTTTCTTGGGGCTTTCACGGCCGATTATTCACAGACCGTGCTTCACCTGCCCACGGGAACATGGGTTGACTTGGGGTGGTTGTTGCCGTTTCTCCTGGCCGCTGTTCTGGCGGACAGTTGGCAGGAGCCCGTCGAGCTGCTTGCCGAGCGCGTGGCCCCCGCGAAAACACTCGGAAGACTGGCGCTCAAAAATGTCGCTCTGGCTTTGCCGCCGCTCATTGTGCTGATCCTGGTTTCACAGTTTGGACCAGGCTGGCGACGCATCGGCTTTTCCCTGGTAGGCGCGTCCATTTTTTGTTACGCCGCCCGCCTCGGCATCAGCCAGTACCGGGAGGCCGCCAGCACGGAAGCTGTGCAACCTCTCACTGTGGCCATCGAATCCGCGCTTGATGGCATGGCGATTCTGGACGCATCCGGACAATTTACCTACATGAACACCGCGCATGCGTTTCTCTACGGGTACGCCAGCCCGTCGGAATTGCTGGGGAGGCACTGGCGCGTTCTTTATCAACCGGCCGAAGCCGCCCGCCTCGAAAAGGACGTCATGCCCCGGGTCTTTGCGGAAGGTGGTTGGAGCGGTGAAGCGCAGGCATTGCGCCGAAATGGCACTCAATTTCCGCAGGAGCTCTCTCTCACTCGGTTGAACGATGGCGGACTAGTCTGCGTTTGCCGGGACATCACCGAGCGTCTGAACGCGGACCGTGCGCGAGCGCAGGCCGAGACCAAGTACCGCACCCTGATCGAGCAAGTGGCGGCAATCAGCTATATCGCCGAGCTGGGCCTCAGCGGTGAATGGCACTATGTCAGCCCTCAGATTGGACCAATCCTGGGGTACACGCCTGAAGAATGGCTCGGCGGTTCGCGCGACTGGGTGCGTCACGTCCATCCTGAGGATCACGCGCTTGTCGAAACAGCGGAAGCAGCCTCCGGCAGGGGCGAACGGTTCCAGGCCGAATATCGCATGATCCGCAAGGATGGTCAGGTAATTTGGGTGAGCGATACCGCCGTGGTCGTGCGCGACTCACAGGGCCATTCTTTGATGGAAGGCATCATCGTCGATATCACGGAGCGCAAGCAACTCGAGACGCAGTTGCAACAGTCGCGGCGCATGGAAGCGGTCGGCAGGCTCGCGGGGGGCATCGCGCACGATTTCAACAATCTTCTTACGATCATCAAAGGGTACGCGGAGCTCGCCCTCAATCGCACGATGGCCCAGCTGGAACTTCATGCTGATATCGAACGCATCGCGGATGCCTCAGAGCGCGCTACCTCGCTGGTCCGCCAGTTGCTGGCCTTCAGCCGCAAACAAGTCTTGCAGCCCAAAATCCTTGACCTCAATGACATTGTTCTCGGTCTCGATAATCTCCTGCGGCGTCTCATGAGCGAAGACATCGGAATGCAGACTCTGGTTGGAAAAGATGTGGGAGCCGTCAAAGCCGACCCTGGTCAGATCGAGCAGGTCATCATGAACCTCGTGGTCAACGCCCGCGACGCCATGCCGAATGGCGGCCGCCTCGTGATCGAGACTTCGAACGCGGATCTCGACGACGCTTACGCCCGCGAGCATGCCACCGTGAAACCCGGCCAGTACGTGATGCTCGCGGTGAGCGATACCGGCGTGGGCATGGATGCGGATACTCTTGCGCACATTTTCGAACCTTTCTACACCACCAAGGCCAGCGGCAAAGGCACAGGGCTGGGCTTGTCCACCGTGTATGGCATCGTCAAACAAAGCGGAGGCTACATCTGGGTGTATAGCGAGCCAGGCCGTGGCTCGTCATTCAAAGTGTATCTGCCTCGCGTGGGAGGCCCTGCGGAAACGTCCAGCCAGTCCAAAAAAGATACCCGGGCCCGGCGCGGCACCGAGACGATTCTCCTCGTCGAAGACGAGCCTGCCGTTCGAGAACTGACGCGTTTGGTGCTTACCGCCCAGGGTTACTCGGTGGTCGAAGCGCTCCATCCCGAAGACGCAGAGCGCCTCTGCGAGAATGGCAAGGGCGACATTCATCTCCTTCTCACCGACCTCGTCATGCCCGGCGTGAGCGGTCATGAACTCGCCAAACGCATCACCGCGCGCCGCCCCAAGATCAAAGTCTTGTACATGTCCGGCTACACTCACAATATGATTGCCAGTGGAGGAATGCTGGAACGCGGAATCGCGTTCCTTCAGAAACCCTTTACCCCCGCCACCCTCGTCGAGAAAGTCCGCGACGTCCTCGATGGCGTCCATTCCACAAGCTAGACCCTTCCATACTTAGGTTACTGCTTCCCCTATCGAAAATTTCTCCGTAACCTTTCCGCTTCCCGGCGGTTTATCTTATCGAGAGCGCACTTGGCGGAGTCCCTTTGGCGCCCAGAAAAATAGAAACTTCGGAGCGGCTCTTGATCGAAGCGGCGCAACGCGACCCCGGCCGGTTCGCCGAGCTCTACGAGCTTAACTTCTCGCGCGTCTATTCCTACATCGCGCGGCGCGTCAGCAACCGTGAGGACACGCAGGACCTGACGGCCGAAGTGTTCCGTCGGGCGCTTGCAAATCTGGGTAAATTCGAATGGCGGGGAGTTCCTTTCGCCGCCTGGCTCTTCAAGATGGCTGCAAACGCAATCGCCGACCGCTGGAAAAACGCGGCGAGGGAAACCGGGAATCCGTCGCAAAACGCGTTACAAGAGATTAGTACACCGGAAGAGTTGGCTCTCGAGGAAATCGAGCGTCGCGCGCGGCTTTTCGAATTTGTAAAGCGACTCCCTCAGGACCAGCGCCGCGTCATCGAGATGCGTTTCGCGGAAGAAAAGAGCATCCGCGAAATCGCTCAGGCGCTTCGGCGCACGGAAGGAGCGGTAAAACAGCTCCAGTTCCGTGCTCTGGAAACGTTGCGGCAGCGCATGGGTAAAGCAAATGGCTAAACAACCGCCGACTGAACAACAAGCCGAGCAACTCGACGCGCTCGTTACCGCGCTTCTTGCCCGCCGCGATTCCGCTCTGAGGGGGGTGAGTGTGAAGCTCGCTCCACTTGCGCGGATTGCGGCAGACCTGCGCGATCTTCCGCGCGAAAATTTTTGGGCTACTCTCAAGGCAGAACTGGAAAGGAGCACTACCATGGCAACACCTGCAGTCAAGGCTATTCCCGAGGGTTATCGCACTATTACACCGTATCTCACAGTCCGCGAAGCGCCGCAGCTTCTCGAATTCCTTGGGCAGGCATTCAGCGCCCAACTGCTGTTCAAGGGCACTGGCTCCGCGGGCGGGATGCATGCGGAAGTAAAAATTGGCGATTCGAAGGTGATGGTCGGCGGAGGCGGGGCTTATCCGGGGCCGTGGTTCCCCAGCTCTATTCACCTGAAAGTGGACGACGTGGATGCCGTCTACGCGCGCGCGCTGCAGGCTGGTGCCACCTCCATCCACGCG
>Ga0210384_10001287_pt1 | contig 34640 bp, 32 predicted proteins | sample IncBWH2MmetaG_FD_160574 | JGI IMG/M metagenome (GOLD analysis project Ga0210384, IMG submission 160574) | Forest soil microbial communities from Barre Woods Harvard Forest LTER site, Petersham, Massachusetts, United States - Inc-BW-H-2-M | ecosystem: Environmental > Terrestrial > Soil >...
CGGTGAGCGCCGGAGCACCGGGGTTCGCGAGCAACCTCACGATCCAGCCGGTGTTCCACCCGTGGATCGCCACGACGATCGTTCTCCTGAACCTGACGCCGGACCAGGGATTCAATCTCAGCGTCGTCGTGCGGGACTCGGCGACCCGGCAGCCGATCGATAACGCCACCGTGGAGGTCGGGTACACCTACCTGCGGCACACGATGGCCCCGGGGTGGGCGAACTTCTCGAACGTCCGGCCCCCCGGAAGCTGGGGGGTCGTCGCCTCGGCCTCGGGTTACGCCTCCAACCAGTCGTTCGTGGTGCTCGGGCCGCTTACGCCGCGGGCGTCGATCGCGATCTACCTCACGCCGCTCCCCTGCGTCCCGCCCGGATGCGTCGCGCCCCGCGGGGCGACCCCACCCGGGACGTTCTCGCTGTTGCCCGGTAGCAGCGGGTCGCTCACGTTCCTGTTGGCCGCTCCGCTGATGTTCCTCGCCGCGTCGATCGCCTACGCCCTCTACTTGCGCCGGCGGACGGCGTCCGGGCGGCCCGCGTGACGGCCCCGAGCCCCGCGAGGTGCCGTCGCGTTTCGGGCGGCCTTATAGGCCGCCCGTCCTACCCCGGCGGTCCGGCGGCGCGCCGGTTCGGGAGGTGACGCGTTGGTCCGAGAGGCCCTCCGATCGGCGCTCCGCAGCTGGCTGCCTGCCCGCCCCACGTTCATCGACCAGGTGAAGACCCTGGAGGTACCCCCGGTGACCGAGGTGAAGCGCCGGTTGCTGCGGGGCGATTACGACGGCGCCGTCCTCTTCGCCTACCCCCGGGCGCTCGAAGACCTCGAGCGCGCCTATGGACGGGTGTTCAGCCCGGAGCTCACGCACGCGGAGATCCTCGTCCGAGGGATGCAACCGGAGATGGGGAACCTGCCGGAGATGTTCGTCCGGCTCCACCGGCTCTACGAGCCGGTCCGATACGGGGGCGGAGGCCCCCGCTCGCCGTCCGACCTCGAGGGGATCATGATCAGCATCTACTCGCAGCGGCCGATGTGGACGCTGTACACCGAGCTCCTCGCCCGGACCCCGGACGAGCCGTCCCGGGGCGTGCCCGTCCCGTCGGGGGCGAACGGCGTCCCGGTGGAGGGGAACTGAGCGTGCCCGCGCTGCCGTTCCCGGTCCCGCCGGAGATCGTCGGATTGTTCACGAACCCGACGTTCGGCATCCCGTTCCTCGTGACCGCCGCCGTCCTCGGTTCGTGGTTGTACTGGAACCCGCTCGGCGCGCCCGCCTCGCTCGGCACGCGGGCGACGTGGCGCGCCCCGGCCCACGACCCGGTGTCGAGGACGTACTACGCCCTCACCGCCGGTCTCGTGAGCCAGGTCGTCTCGGCGACGTACGAGCGGTTCGAGACCGCCGTGAAGGCGAAGTTCGGCCGGACCCTGGGCGAGCTACCGGTGACCTCGTGGGGGCGCGAGCGCGCGGGGATCCCCCAGGCGCGCGAGCTGCGGCGCCTGGCGGCGCAGCTCCGCGAGGCGTACCAGCAATCGCTCCTCTGGGAGGCGCCGATCCGCATCCGATGGGCGTTCTGGCGGACGCCGGAACAGGACCGGGCGCTCTTCGAGGGCCGCGTCCACGACCGGCTCGATTCCACTCGACACATGATCGCGTTGATGGAGCAGAGCCGATGAGCGAGCGTCGATCGAGGAGCGCCCCCGCGTCGATGGCCGGACGGGGCGGCTGATGTCGACCTCCGGCCCGGCCCGGACGGGTGCCCCCTCCCCCGCCGCTCCCCCGTCCCCATCGCCCCCGCCGGTCGACACCCTCGCGAGCGGCGACGCCGAGGCGGCGGCGACGCTCCTCTCGGCGCTGCAGGGCTCGATCGGCCAGGAGGTGATGGGCTACGAGCCCGTCGTCCGGCTCCTCGCCATCGCGCTGGTCGCCGAGGGCCACGTGCTGCTCGAGGGGGTGCCCGGCCTCGCCAAGACCTACCTGGTGCGGCGCTTCGCGAGCAGCCTCGCGCTGTCGTTCAAGCGGATCCAGTTCACCCCGGACATGCTCCCGTCGGACATCGTCGGCACCGTGGTCCTGAACCCGGCGAGCCAGTCGTTCGAGTACCGGCGGGGCCCGGTCTTTGCCAACGTCATCCTCGCCGACGAGATCAACCGCGCACCCCCGAAGGTCCAGTCGGCGCTCCTCGAGGCGATGCAGGAGCGCCAGGTGACCGTCGACGGCATCACCTACCCGCTGCCGCGGCCGTTCATCGTCATCGCGACGCAGAACCCGATCGAGCAGGAGGGGACGTACCCCCTCCCCGAGGCGGAGCTCGACCGGCTGCTGTTCCGGATCCTGATGGACTACCCCTCCCCCGATTCCGAGATGACGATCCTTAGGACCCATGGCGCGATGCCGGAGATCCCCGAGCGTCCGCCCGTCGTCGACAGCGGGGCGATCGCCCGATTGCACAGCGCGGCGAGCCGGGTCGAGGCGCGCGACGACGTCATCGAGTACCTCTCGGGGGTGATCCGCAGCACCCGCGACGACCCCCGGATCCTGGTGGGCGCCTCTCCGAGGGCCGGGGTCCAGTTCCTTCGGTCCGCCAAGGTCTCGGCGCTGTTCTCCGGGCGGGGCTATGTGATCCCCGAGGACGTGAAATCGCTGGCGTTCTGGGTGCTGAACCACCGACTTCTGCTGCATCCGGAGGTCCTGGCCCAGCAGTACAGCACCGACCGCCGCGGCGTCGAGGGTGTGCTGCGCGAGATCATCTCGGACAAGCTCAACCGGATCCCGGTCCCCCGGTAGGGCCGCCCCGCGAATCGAGGCCGCCGTGATCACGCGCCGCGGATGGGCCGCCATCGGCGACACCCTCGCCGCCCTGTTCGTCGCGCTCGTCACCCTGAACCCGCTTCTCGTGCTCCTCGCGCTCGTCGCCTTCGCCTTCGTCGCGACGCAGGTCTCGGTGTTCCACCGCTCGACCGCGGCGTTGACCCCGGGGTCGTTCCGCGTCGAGCGGTCGCCGCTGTTCAAGCGGATGCCCGTGGGGCTCGAGGTCGTCGTCACGGTGACGGCGACCTACACCGGGACCCGCGGCTTCTGGGGGGAGATGTACGATGTGCTCCCCGATTCGTTCGACCTGCGGGACGGCTCGACCCGCCTGCGGACCTGGTGGGCCCCCGGCGCCACGCATCGGCTCGCCTACGTCTTCCGACCCGGCATCCGCGGCGGCTTCCTGCTCGGACCGACGATCGTCGCGGCGCACGATCCGTTGGGATTCGCCCGGACGACCGTCGTCCTCCCGACCGCGGCCCCGGCGACCGTCCTGCCCGCCAGCCTCGGGGTCCGACCGTTCCCCGTCGGCCCCACCCTGCCGAACCGCGCCCCCGGTCGCCTGATCCTGCGTCGGAAGGGGTTCGGGACCGAGTTCCGCTCGCTGCGCCAGTACCAATCGGACGACGATATCCGCCACATCGCCTGGAAACGCTCGACGCTCCAGCAGCTGTACGTGCGGGAGTTCGAGCAGGAGAGCCGGCAGGACTACCTGTTGGTGATCGACCTCGACCCGACGATGCACGCCGGATTGTGGGGGGAGAGCGCCCTCGACAAGAGCGTCGAGGCGGCGACGATCATCGCCCAGATGATCGCCCGTCAGGGCGAGGACCGGGTGGGCCTGTTGACCTACGCCGGCGGCATCTTCCAGTTCCTCCCGCCCGGACGCGGCCCGCGCCAGATGAAGCGGCTCACCGACAACCTCGCGCTCACCTCGACCCGCTCGGCCGGGTTCAACCTGCCGATGGCGCTCACCGAGGTCGCGGGCCGGCTCAAGGTCCACACCCATGTCGTGGCGTTCACCTCGCTCTCCGGGCCGATGGAGAACCTGGGCGCCGCCCGGGTCCGGTTCGGTTCCCGGGGCCACCGATTGTACCTGTTCGTCCCGGACCTGGGGAGCTTCTACCCGACGGCGACCGACCCGATCGGGGCGGTGGCCCTCCCGTGGGCGTCGGAGAGCGAACGGGTGCGCCGCGAGGCGGCGATCCACGCCGTCGAGCACGTCGGGTTCCCGGTCGCCGTCTTCGGTCGTGAGGGCGCGGCCGACAAGGTCCTCGCGACCTACCAGCGGATCCGGGCGTGGGAGAACTCGAGATGAAGATCGACCCGTGGCGCTCGGCCACCATCGTTCCCGTGTTCCTGTACGCCGTCGTCGCCGCGGTGTGGGCGTTCACGGGGGTCACCGTCGGCCTCGTCGCCGGATTCTTCCTGACCGGCATCGCGCTCCCCGGCGCGGCGCTGTACGGCCGCCGGCTGTTGCCGTTCGCCCCCGGCGCGATCCTCGCCGCCGCGATCGGGCTCCTCTGGTTCTTCAACGGGGCGCCTCCCACCGGTGCGCTCGGGGACGTCGCCGCCGGGGTGCTGCTCGCCTCGCCTCTCGTCTTCCTGGCCGCCGTGTGGGTGACCGAGGACCTCCCCGGGACGAGCGTCGCGATGGTGATCATCGGGTTGACCGACGCCGTCGGTCTGCTGGCGGCGTCGCGGAACCTCGGAACCGCTCCGGGCACAAACGGCCCGTCCGGCCTGCTCGACGCGACCGCCGCCGTCTACGGCCAGCAAGGGAGTGCCATCGCCCAGCTGCTCCGGGGCCGTCTGCCGTCGAACATCCCGATGTCGTCGACCCCGGATGCGCTGTTCGTCCTGCTCGGGATCCTGGCGATGGTCGGGCTCCTGCTGAGCCTGCTGCGCGGACCGGGGATCGAGTGGTTGAGGTCGGCGCCGGGCCCCGCCCCTCCCCGCCACCCGGCCGGGACCCGGGTCCCCCATCCCGTGCCGTCCCCCGAGCTCGCCGGGATCCTCGCTTCGGCGACGCGCTCCGAGCTCCCGGAGTTCCCCTCGTACACCGGGCTCTACCCGGTCCTCGCCGCCGCCGGCGCCGCGGCCGGGTTCCTCGGTGTCGCCGAGTTCGCCCCGACCTACGCCCTCCTCGCCGTCGCGTTGGGGGTCGCCCTGGCGGTCGTCTATCTGTTGGTCACCGGCGGGGCGCGCCGGGTGGCTCGGCCATCGCCATCGCCACCGGCGGGGCCGCTCGCCGATCCGCGGCGCCCCAAGCCGCGCTGACCGGGGGCTGCGGGTCGAGCCCGACGCGTATATCCCGCCGTGCCCGAGCCCCGTTCCGGGTCCCCCATGGTCGCCCCGCTCCGGGTCGTGCGCGATTCCGCGGGGTGGTTCTCGATCGGTACGGCCCGGAAGGCGGAGGCGCGCAGGAGTCACCGCTGCGTGGAGTGCGGCGCCTCGCGCCCCGACGGGCGGAGCGCCTACTGCACCCGTCGTTGCCAGTGGCGGTTCCGGGGCCGCTTCTTCTGGGACGCGGCCCGGACGTTCGTCCTGCACCGGGACCGGTTCACCTGCCAGCGATGCCACGTCCGGCACCGCGTCCGCGACCTCGAGGTCGACCACATCGTGGAGATCGCCCTCGGCGGCAGCTCGCTCGACTACGACAACCTGCAGACGGTGTGCCGGGCGTGCCACCGGAAGAAGACGGCCGAGTTCCTGCACCGCCGGGCGGCGGTCCGACGGCTCGGTCGCGTCACGCCCCCGGTGGAACCGGACGAGGGGAACCCGAGCTGGTTCCCGGCGTGAACGGGAGCTCGTAGGCGATCCCGCCCCCGGACGGCGCCGGGGAGCTCGGCCGGGGGGAGCCGGGGGGCGTCGGCAACTGACGTGCCCAGCGGGCGAAGGCGTAGACGACCGCCGCATCGACGCCGAGGACGAGGAAGTTCCCCCCGAGGGCACCGAGCAGGCTCAGCGCGACCAGGAACGAGATCGCCCCGGCGCTGAACGCGAGCCGGCGGTCGGCGCGTTCCGGACCCGCGAGGCGGGGCACGAGGTATCCGAGCGTGGCGACGGACAGGGCGACCATCCCGACGATCAGCACGAGCAACGGGATGTGGAAGATCGGCGCGAACCAGTTGATCGCGAAGAACGTCCAGACGAAGGCGGCGCCCACCGCGGCGGCCTCGGGGACCGAGCCATCCCCGACGAACTCGGGAAGGCGGGGGAACGTCGGGGCCGATCGAAGGCCGAGCGCGGTGAAGGCGGCGATCGCCGCCAAAGAGCCGAGGATGTACGGCCATGCGAGGTGCCAACCCCAGCCGAACAGCGCGAACATCGCGACGACCGTTGCGGTGAAGATCGCCAGGAGGGCGCCGTAGCCCCGGTCGGAGACGAAACGCTGGCCCTCGGTCGCTGGAAAGACGATCTGGACCACGAGGATCGGGAGACCGATGCTGAAGACGGCATGGAAGATCGTCAACTGCGAGAGCCACAGCCAGTTGACCCCGAACGAGTGGCCGTAGGCGCCGACCGGTCCGATCAGGGCGGCGTCGAAGTAGGTCTTCGTGCCGATCGCCTCCTCGGCGAACGCGTACGCCCCGCCGAGCAGCAGGATCATCGGCCAGCCGCCACCCCGTCGGACGGACGTCTCGCGGATCAACAGGACGCCGGCGCCGTACAGCCCGAGGAGGAAGGCGAGGGCGATGGGATTGAACAGCGTGAACACCGGCGTCGATCCGGTGAGGAGCTCCGGGAACGTGATCGACAGGATGACGAGCAGCAGCTCCGCCCGATGTCGTCGACCCCAGGGGATAAGGCGAGCGGGCCGCGACGGCCCTGAGCCGTCCGATCGCGTCGACACCGGGGGCGGCGGGAGCGGGAGGGGGGCGGATCCGGCGCTTGTCTGGCCGATGGAGTCGGGCATCGTCGTTCCCGAAGATTTGACCGGGGGACGGGGTATTTGAAACGCCCCGGAACTGTCCGGCGGCCCCCGGGAACCCCCGACGGAGCCCAGCGCGCGCGGGAATCCCCATCGGTCCGCGGTCGGCGGGGCCAGCGGCCCGTTCAGTGCGGGACGTACCAGACGTAGTACGTCGAGAGCCCGAGAACGATCACCGACCACCAGAGGATGAGCTCGGTCCGCATCCACAGCTTGTAGCGGCGGAAGCGGAACCGTTCCGGGACCCACGGAGTTCCGGCGACGAGCAGGATGTAGATCCCGAGGGACTCGGCCGCCACGCCCGCGATGAGCATCAGCGTCGGGACCCAGTAGAACTGGTTGGAGAACTCGGAGGCGAGGTCGGGAAGGACGTACTCGAGGTACTGGGGGACCATCCACGCCAGGACGATGGGGATGTTGAGCAGGACCATCGAGCTCTGGATGTACATGTGGGCGCGGACGTGTCCGCGGCGGACGACGAACATCCCGATCAGCAGGACGATCGCGATCACCACCTCGAAGACGGCGACCATGTCCGACGTCGACGGGGCGTAGGTACCGAACAGAGTCCCCATCGCCCGTTCACCCCGCCCGCGCCGGCGCCGGTGGTGTCGAGCCGGAACGGCGCGCTACCGGTTCAGAAGTCATGGGGCGGGATCAGGTCCAGGACCGTCTTCTCGCGCATCTGCAGCCGGAACTCCTCCCAGAGGCGGCGGACGTCGGCTTCGTTGAGCCCGAGGAGGTAGACGGGGGAGACGAGGGGGGCGGCGTAGGCGACCTCGATGATCACGATGGCGCGGATACGGCGCACGTCGGCGCCCTCGTGCTTGTACAGTTCGAGCGCCTTCCAGTAGTCGTCACCGGAACGCAGGACCTTGGCCGTCCCCCGGAACCGGTAGCCCTTGCGGACGAACGGATCGACGACGTTCACCTCGGTCTTCGGGTTCTCGAGCAGGTTGCGGATCGTCCGGGGGGATTCCACGTCGGCGAACACCAGGTGGTTGTCGTCCCAGACCGTCAGCGAGCCCTTCGGCGACAGGTTGGGGGTGCCGTCGGGGGAGATGCTCGCAACGTAGCCCAACCGCTGCTCGCGGACGACCCGTTTCATGTCCTCGGTCAGCCCGGCCATGGCCCACGGGGGTGCGAAGCCCTGCTTATGGGTTTGGTATTCTCGGAAACGCGGGACCGGGCCCCCCGGGCTCCGTCAGTGCGGGGGGCTCGGGGCCGCCGGATCCGGCTCCTCGCTCCAGTCGGGGGGGAGCGGCGCCAACCGGGCGGAGGCCGTCGGTAAGCCGGCCGCCGGGGACGCCACGGATCCCGGGGGGCGTGGCGGGGGCCGTCGGGTCCACCAGACGATGGCTCCGGCGACGAGGGCCGCCGTCCCTCCGAGCGCCAGGCCGAGGAGCAGCCAGGTGGGCGGGCCGCCCGCCGAGCCGTTCGTCGAGGGACCATGGGGCGGTCCGCCCATGTTCGGCCCCGTGGCACTGGCGGTCCGGAACCAGAAGGTGACCGGGTGGGCGAGCGGGGTTCCCGTGGAGCTTTGCGCCGATGTCGAGAGGGTCACGGTGTAGGTCGTGTCGAACGCCAAGGGGGCGCTCGGGGTCCATTCGAGGACGCTCGACGACACGTTCACCGAGCCGGACGGCGCCCCGGGGGCGATCGAGAACGCGGCCCTCAGGGAGGTCCCGTTCATCGGGCCGTCAAAGGTGACCCACACCGAGGCGTTCCGGGAGACGTTGGTCGAGCCGTTCATCGGCAGGACGGCGGTGACCAACGGGGCGACAGCGGAACGGGTCGTGAAATCGAACGTGTAGGGAACCGCGAGCGTGGAGCCGGATCCCGTCGAGGCATTCGCCGCGATCACCACGGTGTACGTGGTGCCCGCGTCCAGAGATCTCGAAGGGGTCAGGGTCAGGTTGCGATCGAGCGGATCCCACGCCGGGGCGAGCGGGACGCTCGGGCGGATCGACACGGCCGCCTGCGTCGTGCTCGGATTCATCGAGAATCCGAACGCGATGACGATGGGGGGCGGGTTGAGGGCGATCGAGGTGGAGCCGTTCCCGGGGGTCGTCGACTGGACGATGGGAAGGAGCGGGATCGCCGTCCATTCGACGCCCGTCACCTGCGCGAGGGTCAGGGTGCCCAGGTCATCCTGGAACGTCGTGGCGACGGTGTACCCCGGATGCGACCAACCGATGTTGGTCAGCACCGCCCCCACCAGCGGGGTCGCCCACGCGCCGGAGGGATCGGAGGTCCCGGACGCCGCCAAGCTTCCGTTCGACGAGAAGCGGACGCTGACCGAAGCCCCGCGGACCGGCGAACCCGAGAGGGAGAGGTTCGTGTGAACGCTCCACGCGACCCGGACGATCCCGCGCGAGAGCGTCTGATAGGTGTCCTGCGGCGCCAAGGAGGTGTCGAGGGCGTAGACCGAGGCGCTCCCGGTGGCGAGCACTCGGGAGGGGTACGCGCTGGCGATAGTACAGTTCACGAGCGAGGTGGAGCCCGAATACCCCACCACCTGGCCGTGGACCTGCGAGTCGGTGATCGTCAGCGTCGAGCTGCCCTGGTTTCCATAGTACCCTCCCCGCGCGGTGAGGTTGCTCGCAACGACCCGCGTCGTCGCCGCGCCGAACTGCTGGATCTCCCCGACCTGACTGTGGGAGATCGCCACGCTCCCGCCGAACGGGTAGATGTTCCAGGTGAAGATCGACGTGTTCCAGAGCCGCAGGGCGAGGCCGTCCGAAGCGAGGGCGAAGTGGGGATAGTGGCCCTCGACGAGGCCGGAGAGGACGAGGCTTCCTGCGTCGAGGTTGAGGGCCATCACGACGTCCGGCGAGTTCACGATCGTCAGGTTGCTCCCCTGCCAGAGCATCACGGCGAAGACGAGGACGTAGCAGTTGACCACCCGGACCGAGTAGTTGAGCCCGGAGACCTGGGCGGCGCCCGGGAACGTCCAGTTTCTCCATCCTTGGAGTCCGGGGAGGGTGAGGTTGGCGCGCGCCCCGGACTTGAAGTTGAGCCAGATATTGAACCCGGCCGAGTCGCCGGCGGAGAAGTTCGCCGTGGACGGCGTGAACGGATTATCGAAGAGAATGACGTCGGAGGAGTACCACGAGTAGAGGACGGTGAGGTTCGCCTGGCCGACGAGCTCCGTATCGAGCCAGCCGCTCGGGTATCCCACGAGCGAGGAGATGACCGTGACGTTGGAGTTCCCCTCGTAGGCGGCTCCCCACTGGTAGCCGTTGGTGGTCACATTGGCGTAGGCGACGACGAACCGGGAGTGGCCCGTCATCTGCAGGTTCCACTCCACATCGTACGCCTCGCCGATCGCGAGGTTCGAGGCGTTGACGAACAGCAACCCCTTGCCGCTGAGCCGGATGTTCCCGAGGACGGTGAGCGTCACCCGCTTCGTTGGACTGTGGACGTAGAGGGTCGCGTTGTCCTGGACGGTGATGTTCCGTACCGTGAGATTCGCCGAGACGATCATCGCCGTCGTGCCGGAGAGGTTGAGGTCGGACGGGGAACCCGAGGGGGCCGGGGACATCGGGTGGCTCGCGCCAACGAACGGGGCCGGGGGGAGCAACCCCGTCCTGACCGCGGGGGACGATGGAAGGACCACCGCGTGGCGACCGTGGTCATCCGTCTCGGAGAGGGTTCGCCCTACCTCCGGCAGGCTCGGTAGCGGCGATCGGGGGCTCTTCGCCCCGGGTCCCATCGAGGGGATGGAAGTCGCCGAACCCCGGTACTTGGCAACGTGAACGCTCGCCCCGAGCGCCACGGGAACCAGCTCGAGCGGGCCAGCGAGCAGCAGCACCACCCCGAAGATCAGCGCGGCGGCGGCCGGCGAATGACGCGGCCGTCGCGATTGGGCATTCGCCCCCCGGTTCGGAGATGGGCCTCGACGGGCCGCCGGAGGCGCCGGGCGGGGATCCCTCACGGATAGAACTCGCGCGGTAGGTCGGATAAACCCGTAGGGAGGAGTCGGCCGCCCGAGCGGGCCATCGAGGCGAGGGGGACCTTCGGGGGTCCCCTCTGGGAGATGGACCGAAGCGCTTAGACGCCGGCACCGGTCGGCCGAGCGTGGCGCTCACCGGTCCGGCACCCGAGGGGAATCCGGCGCCCGCCGACCTGAGCCCCGAAGCGCGCCGCTGGCTCCACGACAAGTACGAACGGTTGGCCGCGGAGGAGGGTCAGCTCTCCACCAGCCGCACCTCGTACTATGCCGCCATCGGAACCGTGTTGATCACCGGCCTACTCGTGGTCGTGGAAGGGCTGACGAACCAGCCGTTGATCCTCACCGGGGTGGTGACCTTCCTGGCCTCCCTGGGGATCCTCATCTCGTCCGTCTGGGCCGTCCTCCTCCATCGGACGAACGACGCTAAGAACCTCTGGCGGGAAGCGGCGCGACGCCTCGAGGAGACGAACCCGCCACTCCTCGGAGTCTGGAAAGCCCCGATCACGCTCCGTTCCGGAACGACCGTTCAGATCGATCTCCTACGCCCGTACCTCGCCCATCAGGAGAGGTTCGCCACCGAGAGGGGGATCTCGTGGATGGATCGGGCGAACCCCGCCGCCCTGACCGAGGTGCTTCCGCTCACCTTCCTCACCATCTGGGGATCCGTGCTGGCGATCGTGTGGGTCTGGTACTTGGTCATCCGGTAGGAACGGGCCCGGATCCTCCGACCGAGATGTACCGCGAGTGGGCCCATGGTTGGGCCGGTCGGTCCGCTTCATCCACCCTGGCGGCACGGGAGGCGACCGTCGCGGATCGCCTCAACGAGGAGCCGATAGTCTGCGGAGTTCTGTTCCGCGTACGCCTCGGCGAACTTGGTGATCGCCACGTCGAACAGATCCTTCTCTCCGAGATACCCGGCGATGATCGCCGGATCGCCGGTCCGCGCATGCGCGCGAGCGAGCGCCGTCGCACAGAGCTCGGCGTGGCCGGCGAGTTCCCGAGCTCCCATCTCCCCGATGTCGACCGCGAACTTCATGTCGCGGAGCTGGCGGATGTAGAAGTCCCGGGAGCGCCACCGGCTCCACCCCAGGAGCACGTCGCTCGCCTCCTGGATGAGGTGCTGTCCGACCACCACCCGTTGGGCGTGATTGGGGTAGATGCTCCGCGGCAGGTAGGCTTCGAGCGCCGAGTCATCGGCCTCTTTGAGCTGGAGGAACAGCGGATCGCCGACGTCGCCGTCGCCGAGGAGAAGCAGGACCGAGCAGGTGGTGCCAACGCTCCCGACGCCGACCACCTTCTGGGCGACGTCCACGACCTCGTAGCGGTCCAGCAGCAGCCGTCGTTCCTCCGGAAGGGTCGAGCGGTACCGGTCGAAGAACGTCCGGGAGGCGTAGTCGTCGGCGGGATCCCGGTAGTGGACGATGAGCGGGGGTTCGTCGCGGATCCGGACCTTTCCACCGGGCCCGGGCCTCGCCATCTTCGGGAAGGCGTGGAGATCGGTCTGCCCACGCGCTCGCGCGACGGCGCGCCGGACCATCGCCCGGCCGATGGGGGAGAGCTGCGAAAGGCTCTCGGCCCGGTCGAGGTGCCAGTACCACACCGACAGGTACGGCATCGAGGCGAATCGCTGCATCCAGTTCCGGTAACCATGGACCGTCGAACGGACCACGCTCCTGAGGTCGGTCCGCGAGATCCGGTTCTGCTGGCCGGCGACGAACAGGCTCGTCGCGAGGCGCTTCACGTCCCACTCCCAGGGACCCGGGAGCGTCTCGTCGAAATCGTTCACGTCGAAGACCAGGTCGCGCTCCGGGGTTCCGAAGACGCCGAAGTTGCCGAGGTGGGCGTCCCCCGCGAGTTGGACCCGTATTCCGCTGGCCGGTGTTCCCGCGAGATCGCGGGCCATGATCGTCGCCGCCCCGCGCAGGAAGGCGAACGGCGAGGCGGACATCCGTCCGTACCGGATCGGGAGAAGCTCGCGGCGTCGGCCGCGGTCGGCCGTCTCGAGAAGTCGGATCGGATCCGGTCGATCCGGGGACGGCGACCAGAGGGCGTGTCGGGATCGCGGCACCCGCTTTCGGATCGCCTTGCCCTTGGCCGCGCGCTCGGCGCGGCTGAGGGGGCGGGCGGTGCGGATTCTCGGAGCGGGTCGTCGTGGGGCCTTCGTCCCCGCCCTATGGCTCTGAGGAGCATGGCCTCATCGGCCTAACCCGAGATCGACGACGGGTCGGGGGTACCCAGCTCGAAGGTTCGTTCAATCCGCTCCCTCCGACCGGACGGTAGCCGCCCGGTTCTCGCTCGCCGCTCCGACCCCGCCGGGATTCAGCCGGGCCGTCAGTATGCTGATAGGAGTGGTCCGGCTAGGGCTGGGGGGTAGGCGGTGCCGATCGAGATTCTCGAGTTCGGGGAGCTTCGCCGCTCCGCCGAGTCTCAGGTCGCGGCCCTCGATGCGTCGGACAACGATCCATCGCTCGACCGCCGGGCGGTGCGACGTGCCGCCCGGCTCGGGCAGCCGTACGCCCCGTACGTCGCCTTGTTCGCGGTCGAGCGCGGCGAGATCCTCTCCCGGGTGGGCGTGATTCGCCGGGAGATGGTCACCGCCGCCGGTCGTTTGCGCTTCACCGGGATCACCGACGTGGTTACGCGACCCGACGCGGGTCGGAGGGGTCTCGCGGCGCGGTTGCTTCGGGCGGTCCACCGTCGGGAGCGCTCCGCCGGGATGCCGTGGACCTTCCTGTGGACGCGCCGCTCCTGGGGCGCCCACCGATTGTACGAGACCCTCGGCTACGAGGACCTCCTCTCCCTTCCCGTCGCCGTGGTCAAGCTGCGTCGGGGTCAACGACCCCGCCGACCGGCCGGGTTCTCCCTCCAGCGAGCCCGGGCGACGGACGCGGGACGCATCGAAGCCGTGTTCCACGCCGCGACCCGGGGGCGCCTCGGCTACCCGCAGCGTCGCCCCGGAACGCTTCGCCTGCGATTCTCGATGGGTTGGAGGAAGCCGGAGGAGCACCTCATTCTTCGACACGGCCGAACGGCCGTCGGGTACGCCTACGCCACCGAGGGGCCGCACCATGTCGCGGTCCACGAGGCGTTGGTCACGGACCCGTCCCATCAGGCGATACTCCTCGATCTCCTCGAGCGCCTCGGCGGGGACCGATTCCTCGGCTTCACTTCGACCACCTTCGTGAACGACGCGGCGCCCGACCTTCGGGAGCGGGGGTTCACGATCTGGCCGAGTTCCCATGCCGTGCTGATGGGACGGTCTCTCGAGCGCGTGAGCCGTTCGGATCGGGCGGCGGTGAAGGACGTGTTCCGAGACCCACGGCTCTCCTGCCACCGGGGAGACATGTTCTGAGGCGACGGGGTCGACGCGCGCCGAAACGTCGAGTGCCCCGGAACCGCCCGGAGAGTTTCGGCAACGATGCCGGGAGTTGTTCGGCCGCCCGCGGCCTCGCCACGTCGCCCGGAGCGCTAACGAGTCGGGGGGACGGCCCTGACCCCGTCGGGCGATTCGACCGTGAGGCCGGCCTCCCGTGCCGCCTGGAGCGCCCGATTCAGGCCGGCGAGAGAGATCCGGTGACCCCGATGCTCCAGAGCTTCGAGAATCTTTCGTCGCCGCATCGCACCGGGCGACGCTCGAAGGATCTCGAGGACGCTCGCGACCACTCCGGCGGGGACTCCGCGGGCGGAGCTCGATGCGGCCGGAGTGGAAACCGGCATCGTGGTCCGGGACGACCTGCCGGATATTTCGCCTCGCCCCTCGAACCTACCGGCGCGAGCGCGTCACCCGAGAACGAGAATATCATAGCCCGACCCGGCCGTTGAATCGGGACGCCGGCGATTTCGAATTCCGCGAGCTACCGGTGCCCGCGATCTAAACTGCGAACGGAAGCGAACGATCAGGGATCCGTCGACGTCCCCCGTTCCATCGAACGGGGCGAGAGGTCGACGCAAGCAATCCCCGCCGGCCGACGACCAGACAGGTCGTCGCCCTTACTTCTTCTTCTTGCCCTTAGACTGCTTCTTCGCCTTCGCCATGTCTACCATGGACAACCGTCGAGGGTACATCAGGGAGCGTACCGGGTCCCGCCCTCGATTCCGGGCGAACGACCGGGAGTTGAAGCGGCCACCCATGCGTCGAAGATTCGGCCGGCTCTCGCGTTCCTCGTGTTCGCTCGCGTCGTTTTCCGGAACGGTCGTGGGGCGACCGAACGATACGACCGTCGCCGAACGCCGTCCCCCCCCGAGGCGTTCGTCGCATTCCATTCGGCCCGCTCCTTCGTCCCCGAGCGCTGGGTCTCACCGCTGCGTTATCATCGACACATTTGCTTTAACAATACGAAGCCGATGGGTGGGCCCGGTCCACCGCGCGTGGGGCCGGAATCCATGGAAAGGGTGGCATCGATGACCAAGAACCAGGGAACGCAGAGGGGAGTGCGCTCGATCGTCTTGATGGGACTGACGGCCATGGTCGTGGTCGGCCTGCTGGGGCTGGCCCCCGGTATTTTCTCTCACGGGTTGGTACCGGCCCATGGCTCCACCGTCGCCCATTCGAGCCCCGCTCCCGTCACCACCGCCGCTCGTCCGTCTCTCACGCCGTACAATCCCCTGCCATCGCATCGAACGCAACTCGGGATGGTGTCGCCCCCCAATCACATCTCCCTCGGCAAATTCCAACTGAACGGTCCCCACCCGGCGGCGTGGGGTCCCTCGGCCACCCCGCCCGGCTCGGAAGCGCTCCGGGCCCACGCCCAGGGTTGGGGCGGCGGGGGCGGCGGGGGTTCGGGAGGATCAGGGAACGCGAACTGGAACAACCGGTTCTGCGCCGGGCTCTGGCCGCAGTTCGAGAACTACGTCGGGTCCAGCTCCCAGGGCGCCTACGCCTCGGGATGCTACGGCCACGACGAACCCGGCATGGAGTTCCAATCGGACCTGCCGGGGAGCGGTGGCAACGTCACCTGGAACGTCACGCTACCCACGGACCGCGACGCGACCCACAACCAATCGGACCTCTACTCGGCGATCTGGTTCGGCATGACGATGACCGACCCGTACGGATGGATGGACCAATGCTTCCTCGAACTCCAGTTCTATCCGGACCAGTTGTGGACCAACCCCGGCCCGCAGTACCCCAACTGGACGGTCCCCGGGAAGTGGATCGGAGCGGCGGTCGCGTGGCAGATCGAGGCGGCGAGCGGGTTCGAGAACCCCTGCTTCTACGAACCCCTTTACCTCAACGGCACCCCGGGACCGGCGTACCTGAACATGACCCAGGGCGACCGCATCACCGTCACGATGACCGGGTGGGCGGGGAGCACCACCGGAGAGGTCCTGTCGATCGTCGACCACACGAGCGGCCAGTCCTCTCTCGTCACGATGTACAACAGCGCCCAGGGATACCCGATCAACCCGGCGTACAGTGCCAGCAACACCGAGGCCTCCATGCAGTGGACCCCGGGCGGGGAGTACCCCGTCTCCTTTGCGTTCGAGACCGGTCACGCTGGCAATCCCACATTCCCCTCGAACAACAGCTACGGCGGCTGCTCGGGCGGTCCGCAGTCGACCCCCCAGAACCCGGGCGCCCCGTGCCCGTCGTACGATCCCGGCTCTTGGGCGAACGATACGCTGACGCCCTGGCATTGGCAGGTCCCGACGTTCTTCGCCGGGCACACCGTCGCCCACCCGGTCCAGGTCGCCTTCACGCAGCCCGAAGGCGGGATGCCGCTCGTCGACCAGACCAGCAACGGCGTCTGTTCGGGGATCGAGGGCTCCGCCTGGTGCAGCTACCCGTACTACTCCTACTACTGCTCGTCGCACACCTTCGAGTTCGGGGCGGTCGACTACAACGGGGTCACCACCGACTTCACCAAGTGGCACCAGTTCGACCCGAACCTGCAGACGCTGAGCTTCGGTGGCGGGTTCTTCCCCCCGACGAACTTCTCGATCCCCGCGTGCGGCAGTCCCGCGGCGACGATCAGTTTCGGTCCGTCGGTGGCCGGCGCCGGTTCGGTCTACTTCCTTTCCCACGCCGACTCGGCCGTGACGACGGTCAACGGGCTGCTGCACGGCAGCTACTCGCTGAACGCGATCGGGTCGTCCGGGATGGGATTCGGTCACTGGGCGACGACCGGCGGCGCGAACGTCGCGATCTCGACGAGCCCGTACACCACGCTCCACGTCACTGGGAGCGGGTCGGTTCGCGCGGTGTTCACCGCGCATCCGGCCAAGACGTCGGTCAAGTTCCGGGATTTCGGCAACGGGACCGTCGGCCTCGACCCCAACTTCCTGTGGACGGGGAACGACGCGGGGCTCGCGACCCTCTCGAACGGGGCGAGCTACTCTCTCGCCGCCGGCGTCTACTCGATCCAGGCGTATCCGATGCCCGGTTGGAACTTCGCCTACTGGAGCTACGCCGGAGGAGTGTCGGTCCCGGCTCCGACGTTCCCGTACACGCAGCTCATCGTGACGGGCAAGACCGCCACCGCCACCGTCGCGGCATGGTACACCGCGACGACCGACAATGGGACGATCTACCTCTACACGATCGGCGTCGGCTCGACCTCGTTCGGCTCGCTGACCGTGTCGAACTCGAACCCGTTCGGCTACAACTTCGGTACCGCCACGATGCCCGTGGGAACCTACCCGATCAACCTGACTCCAGGACCGGGGGTCCTCAACTGGCAGATCCTCTACGGGTCGCCGCTCATCATCTCGAACAACTCGGTGAGCACGTTCGGCAACCTCGAGAACGGGTCGGCCGTCCTCGAGGTCATCTTCACGTCGGGGGCGCAGGTCACCTACCACGTGAACCCGGGCAAGGGAGGGACGATCTACGCCCTCGGCGCGTCGGGATACACCGCCGTCGCGAAGGGGTCGACCCAGTCGCTCGCCCTCGGTACCTACGGGTTTGCCGCGGCGGCCGCCACCGGGTACGCCTTCGCGGGCTGGTCGACGGCCAATCCGAGCGCGATATCGTTCTCGTCGTCCACGCCGATCACCTCGGCGTCCATTTTCGGGAACGGGACGATCTCGGCGAACTTCCTGAAGACCAGCACGAACGGCAACGTGAGCTTCCGCGTCGGTCCTACGGCCGGGGCGGGGACCATCACCTACAACTTCGGTGCGACGTACGGCAACGGCGCCCGGATCGCGAAGACGACCGCCGGGCAGTACGTCGTGACCGCGAACGCGGCGCCCGGATGGATGTTCGCCGGCTGGAAGGGTCTGGGATCGGTCTCGGTGGTCGGTTCGAGCTCCATGAATCCGGGCGTCGTCTCCGTGGTCTCGGGGGTCGGAACGCTCTGGGCGATGTTCGCCCCGGTCCTGGTGCCGCTGAGCTTCGTCGTCTGGAGCCCGACCGGGCCGGCTCCCGCGTTTGGAGGTCTCCATGTCGCGGGCGTCACGCTCCACTCGGGGGACACCGTCTGGCTCAAACCGGGCACGTACAACGTGACCCTCACCGCGCCCCGGCCGCTCAGCTCGTGGAGCCCCGACGGCGGTCTGACGATCGTCACATCGAACTCCACGGCGGCCACGCTCTTGATCAGCGGTGGCGGCACCATCGAAGCCGATCTCACGTAGGCCTCTCCCGGCTCCGGGCCCGGGCAACCCCTTCCCGCCCCCGGGTAACCCGGGCCGGCGGGGCACCGGCGTGCGACCGCCGGCCCACGCCCGGGTCACTTCGAGCGGGGTTTCGCCTTCTTCGGCGGCAGGCCGGAAGCGAACTCGAGCGATCGACGTATCCAGCGGCGGGCCTCGACCGGTTTCGCCCGTACGGCGGTAGGCAGAACGAGGTAGCCGCGCATCGGGCGGCCGGGCATCGGCTCGAACGGGCGGAATCCCGGGACCGACGCCGCCGCGACCGAATCGCGATCGGAGAGGCGGACGAAAAGCTCCGGGCCGAACACGCCAAAGAACATGTTCCCGTTCACGAACGCGGCCGGATGGCCGAAGACCTTCCGGGAGGTCACGTTCGGTTGATCGGGCCGCAGCTGCTCGAACTGTCTCTCCGCCGCCGGGTCGGGCTTCGGCATCTCCATCGGTGCCACCGGGGATCGCCGACGGCCGGCCCCCACTTGAACCCTCGTCCTCGGTTCGGCGGGCGGACGGGGCGCCGACTCTCGGCCGCGCGTCGGCGCGCCGAGGGTAGCGCGGCGCCGGCCGGGCCGCCAACTTGTTAGGGGTTCACGACCTCCGTCCTGAGGGGCCCGTGGGGCCACGCCGGGGTTCTGGGATGTCGTCCGACGGACGGGGGGGCCGGGGCCCGGAAGATCAGCCATTGCGATATCGCGTCCTCCCAACCGGCGTCGTTAGCGTCGTACTCGCGATCGTCGTGCTCGCCCTTCCCGGCGGCGTGGTCGCGCGCGCGCCAGCCGAACATGGTGGATCCTCTTCGACCGCCCCGCCCTCCGCCCTCTCGCCGTCGCACGGGCGGGTGCCTCCGGCCCACGTCAACTTCACCACCTCGACGATCTCCTACAGCAGCTCCGTCGACGGATGGAACCTGAGCTACGAGGAGACCCGCCCGGTCCCGTTCAACGCCAGCCGCACCTACCCGCTCGCGATCGAACTGCACGGGCTCACCGGCGAGACCCTACCCGTCTGGGGGGGCCTTCCGAACTACGTCGTGCCGACGACGGCCCAGGCGGCGGTCGACGTCGGGATGATCCTGATCAACCCGTGCACGCGCACCGGCTCGGGGTGGTACATCGACTCGAACTACACCGGACCCCAGGAGCAGGACATCCTGGACGCCCTCGTGCACGAACAGTCGATCCGGCACATCGGGGCCGTCTACCTGTTCGGTGAGAGCATGGGGTCGATCGGAACGCTCGAGATCGGGCTCGACCATCCGGGGCTCTTCCGCGGACTCGGCGCCATCGTGAGCTTCTCCGACTTCTTCGAGATGTTCGCCTATCTCAACCAGACCGCGTACTCCTATCTCACGCCGTACATGCTGCTGCCCGCCGGCGGCCTCTACCCGAACGCCTCGTCGTATGCCCGGGGGATCTTCCTCCACCTCTCGTCGCTCCGATTCCACCCGCAGAACCTGAGCGGGGTGCGCCTGTTCGTGGCGAACGGCGCCCGCGATGTCCTCTCGTCGAACAACCTGAGCGTTTGGCCGTATCAACAGGAGAACAACACGCTCGTCAACCGAACCTGCCTGGTGACGCGGGTCTACGCCGAGCCGAACAGCTGCACCTTTCCCCTCTCCACCTTGGCCGCTCTCTATCCGGCGAAGTACAGCTACCGGTACATCTTCGAGCCGAACGGCCCCCACGATTACTACGTCATGAACGCCACGGACATGTTCGGCTACTTCACCGGAACGGAGCCGACGGGTACGTTCTGGGGCACGTGGCCGATCCCTCAGGCCCGGAACCCGCCTCAGCCGCTGGTCGTCGTCGCGACGCGTCCGCTCTCGTGCGGTTCGGTGTCGATCGGCGGTCACGGGTACCGGACGGGAGACACGGTCCCGCTCTCCGTCGGGACGTATCCGGTGTCGTTCGCCCCGTGCGGGTCGAAGACGGTCTTCTCGGTCCACGGATCGGGTGGGGTCCACTATTCCTCGTCGGGCTCGAGCGTCTCGGTCTCGGCGAGCGGCGCCCTCGTCGTGAAGTTCAGCTGACGACGATGCTTCTCAGCGTCGCGCCGTTGCCGCGCGACCCGAGGTCGAGCGTGGCCCGCGCGGTCCCGGAGAGCGGAACGATCGAGGTGAAGTTCCAGTAGGAGGTCGTGAGGCTCGCGTACGTGTGGGCGATCCCGTAGACGAGCAGCTCCCAGACGTGCGAGGCGTTGGGGTTCGCCAGGGCGAAATGGAACGTGTAGTTCCACGAGCCGCTCGTCGGCCCGCCCGGCGGGGTCGAGTGGTTCGACGCTTGGCAGGTCGGAGCGCAGTAGTCGTTCTGGTCGACGTAGGCGAAGCGGTAGACGCTCGGGAAGAACGCCGAAGCGAAGTAGTAGGCTCCGGAGGTCGCGTCGAACAGGTACGTCAGCAGATAGAACGAACTCGAAGCGTCCGCGCTGCAGTCGAGATATCCATAGGACGCCCCCGCCGAGAGGGTCCCGGAGCAGTTCTTCGTGATCGTGTACAGGTCGGAAACGCTCCAGGCGAGGTCCCAGGTGGCGTTGACGCTCTGGTTGCCGCTTCGCGGCGCGAGCGAGATCGGGACGAGCACGTCCCAACCCCCGAGCCATTGGGAGGTCGACGAGCCTCCCCTCCCCGGAGCCAACGCGGAGGGACACGACCCGGCGAGCGCCGCGTCGGAGACGACCGCCCGTCCGGTCTTGGCGATCCAGGCGGGGGCCACGGGTTGCCGATTCACGTCCTTGCCGCACGGTCCGGAGCTCGCGCTCCCGTAGGTGTATGAGGCGCTCCAACGGTACGGTGGTGCCGAGGTGCTCGACCCGCGGGACACGGGGACGGCGGCGGCCACCAGGAGGACGCAAAGCCCGACGCTCGTCCCCGACCACCACACGGGCGCGCGCGGCCGGACTCTCCGGAGCCCGCGAGCGGCGTCGGGAATCATCGACGTCCGACCGGGCGGCGCGCGTGGGACCGAACCCTTCCCTCGGAGCAAGTTTCGGACCCCCCCCCCGGGCCGAGACCGACCGGTCCGTTATTTGCCTTCTGCCAACGCCGGTGAGCGGGGCATCGGGCGAGAACTGGCCCCCGAGATTCCGGGGGTCCCCGGGGGGCCCACCTAATACCCCGGCACGGCATTCGCCGGTGATACCATGGGTTGGGGCGGAATCCAGAACATCCCGCCCGGCTTCGACGTGTTCGGCGGGAAGCAAGGAACCCGAAACATCGTCGACGACGCGATCAAGGGGGCGGTCCAGGGACTGAGCCCGGCGCGCGAGCCGATGTTCGTCGACCTGAAACGCAACCTGCTGCGCCGGGACTACGCCAAGTACTTCGAGAGCTGCCTGCCGTGCGCCGCCGTCCTGGGCGACATCAAGGACGGGATCTACAATGCCGAGATCCTCCGGGACCTCGTCGAGCCCGCCCTGAAGGTCGCGCTGGAACAGATGGAATCGATCCAGAAGGACGCCGAGCGAAGCCGGGCGGCGAACCGGAAGATGGAGTACGACGCCCAGTCCTCCCTCGACCAGATGCACCGGAAGTCACTGCCGATCGCCCTCGCGTATCCCCAGGCTGCTGGGGCGAAGGAGCTCGACGCCCGGTATCAAGAGATCTCGGCGACCGTCCGTACGTTGAATCTGCGTTAGTTGGGCCGACCACGCCCCACCGATCGATCCTTTCTGAGGGCGACTCGGGGCCGGTCCGACCCCGCCGGATGCCTCGGGCCACGGGTAGCGGGAAGATCGGAGCCCCAGGAGAATCACCGAGTCTCGGCGGCACGCCCGAAGGCCACGGACTCCGGTGGACCCCCGGCGGCCTGCGGACCCGAACAGCGTCCCCATAACTGGCATAAATAGGACCGAGCGGTTCGGCCCCCGACCCGACGGGACGGCTGGGAGGGTGAATCGGCCGCCCCCCGAGGGAGGAATCCAGAGATGGAGCGAGGCAACGCCAATCACCCAGGCGAGCGAGCCCTACGCCGAACGAGAACGATCTTTGCCGGAGGCGCGGGCGCGACCTTCGCGGCGGTCGCGGTGCTGATGATGCTGACGCCGGCCGCCCTCGGTGGGCCGTCGACCGCGGTCACCCTGTCGGCCCCGTACAAGAAGGCGACCGTGATCCTGTCGAGCCCCAGCAGTTCCGCTGGCTGCGGCTCCTACGTCGCCGTCAAGGCGCCGTTCTTCAACAAGACGAGCGGCATCGGCGGGTTCAGTGGCAACGCCTCGACGTCCTGGTGCACGACCTCGACTAACAACAGCGCCATCTCGGAAGGGAAGTTCCAGGTCAACCTGCCGATTTCGGTTTCGAGCACCGGCACGCACACGGTCACGGCCCTCTGGGACACCGTGGCGAGGGGCAGTGAGAACTTGACCGCGGGTACCTGCACCGGCAGCTCGAGCACGCTCTACTCCGGCTGCAACCGGTGGGCGAAGACGTTCGTCTACGGCTACGCGTTCCTCCTCGACAAGACGTCGCACAAGAAGATCGCCTCCACCAAGTGGCCGGGGAACTTCGCCTACTCGTCGAACTACACCAGCTGCCGCTACACGGCCTGCGCTTCGTCCGGATCCGGGGGCTCTTCCGGGTCCTTCGGCGGATCGTTCTACTGGGCTTGGTACTGGAACAGCACGGCGATGAACTCCACCCACAAGTACGTGCTCCAGATGTTCATCCTCGGCGGATCGAGCGTCGAGCTGATGACTTCGGGGGCGACCCTTTCGGGGGCGAGCGCCAACTCGCAGCTCAACTCCGCCACGCTCGGGAACGATGAGCAGCTGGTCTCGGTGACCATCAGCTGACGCAACCTTTTCCCGGGGACCGGCCGCGGGCACGGGGGCCGGTCCCTTCCCACCCCGGATCAGTCGGCCAGGCGCGCCAGGATCGTGCGAACGATCCGCGACGGCGGCGCCGTGGCGTCGATCGCCTCGCCAACGTGGACGCGGTTCGTGAGTTCGAAGACGCGGCGAGTGGCCACGACCCCGTAGCTCCTCGCCCGGCGTCGGTCGCGCTCGATGCACACCTCGACGGGGGCCTCGAGCGTGAACACCCTGGAGGGCGCCCGAACGCGACGCCGCAGGTCGCGGATCTGGCCCATCCAGTAGAAGTTGCCGTCGACGACCACCCACCGGCGGCGTCGCGAACGGTCCAGGTACCGGGACGCGATCACCCGGTTCGCCGCGAGGAAGCTGCCGAGAGTGATGGAGTTGCGCTCGAACTCGATCAGATCGTGACGGTCGAGGACCCGATCGACCGAGATGTACGACGCGTCCAGCGACCGCGCCAGTCGCCGGGCGATGGTGGTCTTCCCCACGCCCAACGGACCGCGGAGGATCACGACGGTCCGAGGGGCGCGGCGGCGACCGATCGGCTCGCGGCGTGGTGGTCTTACGAACAACGGCCCCACCGAGCTGCCCGAGGTCAGGGTTCCATCGGGAGGAGTCGGGCCCGTCCGGCCGATGTCAGTCCACCGGGGAGGTGAGCACGACGGACCGACCGTCGGGGTCCCGGAGGAAAGCGTTCCAGATGCCCATCTCCCCGCGAGCTTCGGGCACGCTCAGGAAAACGACCCCCTTTCCCATCAGTCGCTCGAACGCCGCTCTCACGTCGCGGACCTGGATCGTCAGGACGAGATCGGAGACCGAGCTCTCGCCCTGAACCGGATTCTCGGAGCCGTTCACCTTCGACCACCACCGACCATCGACGATCGAGAACGACGAGGGGGTCGAGAGGCATTTGGCGTAGGGGTGGGATCCCTCGACGGGCAGCTCGAGTACGTCTCGGTAGAACTTCAGGGTCCGGTCGAAGTCCCGGGCGAGGAGGAGGGGACCGAAGAAGGTGGGAATCTCGAGCTCGGCGGCCACAGCGGTGCAACGGTACTCCGGTCTGAATACGTTCGCATGCTCCCGCCGGGTGCCGACGGGGGCGGTGGGTCACGGGAGGGTCGGCCAATCGCCCTCGTCAGACCGCCGGTCCGGCGGGCGACGCTCGGGGTGCCGACCCGATGGGCGGGTCCCCGAAGACGCGTTCGGGAGCTCGCCACATCGCGCGGGTCGTCACCTTTCCGGTCGCGGAGTCGATGTGGGCCAGGACGCCCGCGGAGCGGCCGAAGAACGTCATCTCGAGGGAGTACCAGAAGACGTCGAATCCGCCCGGGCTCGCCCGAACCTCGGCGAACGGTCGAGTCTCCCCGAGGATCCAGCTCTCCGCGAACGACGGGCCGTAGGTCCGGGATAACGCGGCCGAGGGGCTCCCCACCGGCAACGGGTCCGCGACACCCAGGGGCACCTCCAACGACCGGCCCGGTCCGTCGAACCCGCGGGTCAGATGGAATCGCGCCCAGCGGAGCCTCCGGAGCTCTGGGGTCGACTCCTCATCGAACATCGCAAAGTGGAGCGGGTGGGCCTGGGGGATCACCGCCGAGTACCCTCCCTCGCGGGCCGCGACGCCGGCTCTCCAACGGGCGAGGATGCGGACGGCGAAGTAGAAGACCGCCGCGGCGAGCAGCAGCTCCGTGGTGTCGACCCACCAGGCCATCGGCACCCTTCCCCGCTCGTAGATCATGATCGCGTACGCCAGGACCGTGAACGCCATCGATCCGACGTTGACGATCCGATCGACATCGAACTTGTACTCCGTCGGGGAGAACGGGGCGAAGATCGGCACCGACCAGTGGTCGAGGGAATCGAGGAACACGTGGGAGAGGCCCCCGACCTCCATCGCGAGGAAGAACCCGAGCGTCGACCCGGAGGCGAACCCCGATCCCAACCCCCAACCGATCGCCCGCGGGACGAGGAGACATCCGACCGCGGCGAGGACCGTGACCCCGAAGATCGAGTGGGAGATCCCGCGGTGGCGAAGCAACGGGAACCGGTGCGAGAGCGGATACAGCAGGATGTCCCCATCGGGAAGCGCCCCCGCGACCGCGGCGGCGACCACGTACGGGAGACCCCCGGGACCCCAGATCCCGAACCCGAGGAGGTAGCCGAGGAGCAGGTGGCTGAACGGGTCCATCTCGACTGCCGCGAGACCTGTTGCTCCCGATAACGCTCGCGTCGGCCGGAAAGTCCGGGGCCGGCGGACGCGAGCCTACGGCGGCTCCGCTCCCGGCGGGACCCGGCGGTGGACCGACCCCGGGAGGCGTCGGCTCAGGACACGGTGACGGACCGGAGGTTGGCGCCGTTCCCGAGGGTGCCCATGTTGATCGTGGCCCCCGCCGTACCGGCCCAGAATCCGAGCAGGTTGTAGGCGCTCGCGAACACGGTGACGGACATGCCGATGCCGAACACCAGGACGTAGTGGTGGTTGCGGACCATGTTCGTCCCGTTCGCCCACATCGTCCACGTGTTCGTCCCGTTCCAGGTGAACCCGCTGAAGCCGACGATGTTCGTGCTGTAGATCCCCGATCCCGAGGCTCCCCAGACGGTCCCGGTGATGTTCGTGCACGCGGGCGTGCCGAAGTTGTAGCAGTCGGTGTAGTTCTGCCAGTACGAATCGTTCTGGTCGTACCCGTACGCCGAGGTGCCGTACCAGCTGACGTTGTTCTCGTCGACGAGATAGGCGCTCGTCGACCAACTGATGTAGGCGGCGGCCTCGCAGATCCCGAACGAATACTGGTTCGGTTTCGCGGGGGACGGGACGTTCTTCGCCGGGCAACCCCCGATGGTGAAGGCGTCGACGGTCGCCAGCTTCACCGTCACGTTCGCGCTGACCGAATGGCTCCCGGGGGAGGTGATCCGGATCGGGATGGCGACGCTGATTTCGGTGTCGGCGTAGCCCTGGCCCGATCCCCCGACTCCGACGGATTTGCCGCACGTCCTCGCCGACGCCGACGTGAACTCCGTGATCCCGCCGGTCAGCGCGTGCCAGTACGGGGTCGGGGCGGACGCCTTGGCGCAACCGTTGACCTGGGTTCCCTTTCCTCCGGAGTTCTGGGTATGCAGGTAGGGGGCCGATATCGTGGTGGTGCCACGGACCAGCGCCCCGGAGGTGGCCGGCGCGAGGACCGTAAGGATCACGAGGGCGAAGGCGACCGCGCCGGTTCCGAGTCCGAGAGAGTCCCGATTCCACGCGAACGACGCCCGCCGCCGTGACCTCTGAAAATCCGTCATCTTTCGTTCCGCTGAGGGCCGCGCTCTGCCGCCGGGGACCGTCGGGGGCGCGGTGGCCGGGGAATCCTGTTCGGTTATTTAGACCGCAGCGAGACCGCCTCCCCGCCCTCCCGGGGCTGAGACGGGGGACCCGGCCCCGATGCCGACCCGGGACCACTAGGACCCCACGGATGAACCGTTATGGACCATGGGGCCATCGCGGCCGCGTGGACGACCGGGAGAAGGAACTGCTCACCGGGATGGGGAACTGCTTCGCGGCCTGCGGGGAAGATTTCGAAGGGACGGTCGGCATGGTCGCCGGCGCGAGACAACGGCAGGTCGCCGAGGTGATCGCGACGCTGGCCCGGATGCGTCGACTCTACTCCGGGGACTCCGACTATCAGTCCCTCCGCGCCCGCCTCCCCGCGTCGTTCCCGCTGTAGGAGTGGATCCCGGGACGATGACCCGTTGTCCGGCGTGTCTGGGGTCGTTCCCGGAGGGGGACCTGTCGGCCCTGGCGGAGCACCTCGTGGACCGGGCCTCGGAGAGCGATTCGGCGCACGTACGGTGGCTCAATCAGAACGTGACCCGACAAAAGTGCGAGGCGTCGGAACTCCTCCCGGCCCTTGAGCAGCTTTTCGCCATCGGCCGCGGGGGCCTCCCGGGGTGGATCAAGGGACGGTTCATCGCGAAGTTCTACGGGAAGGCGCCCCACCCGTTCGTCGTGGCGCTGCAGCATCCGTCCCGTGCGACGTTGCTCGGCTATGTGGTGGAGCACCAGCATTTCCTTCGGCAGTGGGTCCGGTCCTGTTCGTTCATCATGGCTCGGACGGACGAGCGGAAGGTCGTACTCTACGAGCTCGACAACCTGAACACGGAGTTCGGGGGGTTAGGCCCCGACCGGGTCGCCCACTACGAGCTTCTGCTCCGGATGGGGGAGAGCCTCGGGGTCGACCGAGCGCGCGTCCTCTCCCTGGAGCCCCTGCCGGCCACCCGTCGCGGGATCGAAGGTTGGAACCGGATCGCCTCGGAGGAGCCGTGGGTCGCCGCCCTCGCGGCGATGCACGGGCTCGAGCTGATCGCCAATCGCGACCTCGTCAACGAGGGCGCGTCGATGCGCTACTTCGACCCGGAGATCCTGGAGGGGAGCGAGATCACCCACGAGGCGAAAGCGTTCCTGCGCGAGGGGTACGAGGCCGACGTGGCTCATTCGGGAGAGGCGCTCGACCTCGTGGCCGAGTTCGCCCGGGGCCGCGCCACGATCGAATCGGTCCAGTCGACGTTCCTGCGGTCGATCGATCTGTTCGACGACTACCTGATGGCCCGGCTCGAGCGGGGAGCCCAGTTTGAAGCGTAACTTCGCGGGATGTGCCATCTGCGACTCGACCTGGGGCAACGTCTGGGAGGAGGTCGAGGGGGAGAGGATGTTCTTCTGCTGCCGGCTGTGCGCCACCCAATTCCGGACCCTGATCGAACGGATCGAACGGGAGACGGGCTGGACCACGGTCGAGGCGGTAGAGATCTCCGGCGACCGGCGCGGTCGCGAGTGCGTCGCGCGCTCGGGTTCGGGATCGATCCGGGTCGTGTTCAGCTTCACCCCAGAAGGGGAGCTTCTGCGGTTCGTGAGCCATGCCGTAGCTTGACGTTGGGCCGCTCGTCGAGTGCGACCGACATGTTTAGAACGGGAGGGCCGGTTTCACGACACATGGGATCTCGCCCGACCATCCGGAAAACTCTCCGCCGAATCACGGCCGTCACCGCGTGGCTGCTCGCCGCGACCTTCATCCTCTCTGGGGCCGTCCTCGTCGTCTCGGGTCTACCTTCCTCGCGAGCTCCGTTCCCATCCTCGCACCACGCTCCGATCCAGTTCGGGGCGGCCGAGCGGCAGGCGGCCTCGGCGTCCCTTGCGAGGGGTGAGGGTCCCGCGGTCGGACACCCGTCCACGTTGCCGATCTCTCCGGGCGGGTATACCTGGACGAACGTCTCCTCGGCCCTCTCCAACGCCCCGTCGGGACGGGTCGGCTCTCTGACCTGGGACGCTTCGGACGGCTACGTCCTCCTCTTCGGCTGGGCGACCATAGGCCACTCGCTCAACGATACCTGGTCGTTCGTCAACGGCAACTGGACGAACCTCACGGCGTCGGTCGGGACCTCCCCACCGCAGTCGGAGTACCAGTCGTTGACGTTCGATCCGTCCAGCCAGAAGGTAGTCATGTTCTACCCGTACTTCAACGCCACCTGGACCTACCATAACAAGGTCTGGGCGAACATCACCGGAACCGCCGGAGCCCACCCGCCCGCCGCGATGTACGCGCAGTTCGTGACCGACTCGACGGACAACGAGGCCCTGTACTTCGGTGGCCAGCAACTCTACGGGCCGTCGATCCCCCATGACACGTGGGCGTTCAAGAACGGGACGTGGAGCAACATCACCGGGGCCTCGCCCTTCCAGTTCGGGAACATCCAGCTCCCCATCGCCTCGGATGACCCCGCGGACCACGGGGTCCTGGCGGTGGCGCTCTCGGTCTGGCATTCCACGAGCCCGGCGCTCGTGAAACCCACCACGTTCCTCTTCTCCGGCGGTACGTGGACCAACCTGACCCCGAGCGTGTCGGCCGAGCCCCCGATGACCGAGCTCGCGACGATGGCGTACCTTCCGTCGATCTCGACCGTCGTCTTCGAATCCGACCTCACCCTCAACAGCACCGGAAATGTCGTCTCTCTCATCGGGCTCACCTGGGAGTTCTCGCACGGCTCCTGGACGAACGTGACCGCCGCGACGGGAGTCCAGCCCGACGACGGGATCATCACGACGTCCGCGGTGGACCCCGGCCGCGGGACGATGGTCATGTTCTCCGGGGAGCGCCTCATCAGCCCGGCCGTTTACCCGGCCACCTGGCTGTTTTCGGCCCCGCCGGTGGTCACCGCCTCCGCGTCCAAGTCGGTGATCGACGCCGGCCAATCCGTCACGCTCACCGGGACGGTATCGCTCGGGGCCGCCCCCTTCGGGCTCAGCTGGAATCCGGGGGACGGATCGAGCCCCACGAACGCGAGCCTCTCCATCAGCCACTCCTACTCCAAGGTGGGGGAGACCACGGCGACGTTCACCGTGAGGGATGAGGTGGGGCACGCCGCCGCCGCGACCGCGAGCTTCTACGTGAACCCGGCGCTCGTCGTCTCCGCGAACGCGACCCCCGCGAGCGCGAACAACGGCACCTGGGTGGCCCTGGTCTCGCAGGTCACGGGCGGATCGGCTCCGTTCACCTACGCATGGTCCCTAGGGGACGGCGCGACCGGAACGACCCCCTCCTTGGCCCACGCCTACTCCCACAGCGGGAACTACACCGTCAACGTGACGGTGACCGATGCGGCGGGTGCGGTGCAGTCCGCCACGTTCGTCGTGGCCGTCCATGCTGCCCCGGCCCCGAGCCACCCCGCCTCGAGCGGCTCCAGCTCGGTCAGCCTCACGAGCGGGACCGGACTCGGCCTGCTCTTGGGGATCTTGGTGTTGCTCGTCGTGGTGGTCGTGCTCGCCGTCCTCCTGATGCGGCGACCGAAGTCCCCGCCGGGCACCCTTACCCCGTACGCGTCGACCCCGCCGGCATCGCCCGCCCCGCCGCCCGGCGCGGGGGGCCCGCCGGGCTCGTAAGACGCCACCGGCCCCGCATCCCCGTTGGCCGGGGGGTCAGCCCCTCATAGAGGACGACGCGGCACGGGGCCCCGATCCGGGCCCCGAGAGCCCCTTCAGCCTTGGTGGACCTCGTGGATCTCGTCCGCGAGGAGGCCATGGGCCTCCTTGTGCACCCGCGCGGCCGCCTCGGGATTGGGGGCTTCGACGAGACAGAACACCGTCTCGGTCTTCTCGTCGACCCAGTAGCTCCGGTAGTTCACTCCGTGCTTTCCCTGGACCAAAAGGTCCTTCGCATGCGCATCGGCCACGGCAGCCTTCGTGACGCCCTTCACCTTGTGGTGGGTGTCCATGTAGAGGGGCATGACGGACCGGACTCGGTTTTCCCTGAAGTAGGTTTCGACGGAGCTCGCAGTACGTCGCGGAACAGCCATGGAGGAGCCCGGTGACCTGGGCTCCGGCGGTCGGGCGTGATGCCGCCCCTCCCCCTCGGGTCCAAGGGCGTCCAGGGGATCGGCCGGTTCGACCGGTCCGATGATCGCGGGACTCCCCCACCCGCCCTTACAGGATCTCTCCATCGGCCACCAAGGTCTTTCCATCGACCTCAAGGTGCGCCCCCGCCACGCCGAGCCAAGACTGGAAGGCGGCCCGACTCTTTCCTCCGAACGCCGCGTTCGCGCCGATCCCCACGAGGATCGTCCCCCGCTCGAAGTCCTCGAGCCCGGGAGCGACCCGGATCTTCGGATTCAGGCCGACGGAGAAGAATCCGGGCCGCTCCTTGCCGACCCCGGCCGCGTCGTAGGCCTCCTGGAAACTCTCCCCCCCGGAGCGGTACTCGAACTCGGCCAGCCGGTTCTCGGCGAAAAGCCATCGGCCCCCTTCCAGCGGACCTTTTCCGGGATAGCTCACCCGGTTCGCGACGACCCGGCCGGAGGCCGACTGTTCGTCGACGGCGACGTAGACCGCTCCCGAGGGGAAGGAGGTGACATTGTTCCCGGACTTCACGTCGTCGGCGTCCACGATCCCGTCATCGATCACCGGCTTCCGTCGGGCGAGTTGGAGCTCGAGGTCGGTCCCGTTCGCGTGGGTCAACCGAACCCGTTTCCCCTTCCGGAGCCTCCCCGCGAGGCGGGCGCCGTCGCGCGCGAGGGCGGTCAGGTCGACGCGGCTCGCGTCGAGCAGGCTTTCCTGCCACGCCGTCGGGCTCACCCCATGGAGCCTGGCGGCGGGTGGGGTGGCGCGTCCGATCTCCATCCGGCAGCCACGAAGGTGGGCCTTGGCCGCCGCCTCGTACCATCGGCCGTTGTAGGCGGTGAGTGCTTGGTGCTGTTCCGACGGCAGTGCGGCCAGCCGGGGGCGATCTTCCGGCCCCCAGAGGAACACGTAGGCGTCTGCCTTGGCGATCGCCCCGAGTTCCGGATCGGGCATCCGTCCCAGATCCGCGGGCTTGCACGCCTCGACGGAACGCCAGTAAGTGGCTTCGTCTTCGTAGAGCAGGGTCGTGCGGACGCCGAGCCGGCGGGCCTCGAGGACGAACGCGTTCGCCCAGGGCAGCATGTGGGTCCAGCTCTCGACGATCAGGTTCTCCCCACGGCGGACGCGCAGGCTCTTCTTCAGGACGTTGCGACAGATCTCGTCGATATCCGTTGGGGTCGTCGTGTCCGCCATCGATGAGGGAAGGAGCTCCGCTACAAGTGGATTCGCGCCCCGGGTCCCGCCGCGCCAACAGCCCCGGAGCCCCGATGGGCACCGGCGCCGGCGGGGGGGACCGAAGGGGATCGCCCCCGGCCGCGTATCGCCCGGTTCGTGACCACAGGCGCACGAGTGTTGGTGGTTCCGCCCGACGAAGGCCGGCCCTTCCGGATCGGAGTGGACCGATTCCTCACGAAGGGAATGGCTGGGGACGTTCGGAGGCGCTCACGCTGGTCGAGAACGAGGGCGCGCCTGGCGTTGCCGGGCCCCGGCCTCGAGGGCACCACGCGATCGCGAGGCGTAGTTCCTCCTCTCGGGCAAGGTCGCCTTCGCCGCGGCCCGACAGCGGGTGAGGGCCACGCCCGGTACCTGCCTGATCGTTCCTCGGGGCCGCCGGCGAGAGCCGGACCGGCCCGCCGCCGACAGGCCGGCCCGAGCGACCGACACGTTTTAGAACCGCCCGCCGGCGTCCCGTACCCCATGCGGTCGAGCGACCGAGGCGCGGGAATGGCGACCTGGCGAACCATCGGCATGGCCCTCGCGATCACGTGCGTCGTGCTCATCTCGGGGGGATGGGCAGGTTCGCTCAGCGGATTTCACCCCCCGGGGGCCGCCCGACCAGTGAGCCACGTCTCCTCGCCCGCCGACGACCCAGCCCAGGCGGCTCGCGCGTCGCTCGCTCGGGGCGCCGGGCCGGCCGCGTTGCACCCCATGACCCTGCCGGTTTCCCCTGGAGGATACTCCTGGTCCAACATCACCGGGGCTCTCTCGGCGGCTCCGTCCGGCCGGCTCACCTCGATGACCTGGGACGCCTCGGATGGTTACGTGCTGCTCTTCGGTTGGGAAAGCCTCTCCGGCTTCGAGCGGGACACCTGGACGTACTCGAACGGCAACTGGACGAACATTTCCGGCCAGGTAGGGACCCCACCGCCTCTCACCCAGGGCCCTCTGATGTCGTTCGATCCCTCGACCCAGAAGGTCGCCTTGTTCGCCCCGTACAACAACACGACTTGGACCTACCACGCGGACGTCTGGACCAACGTCACGGGAACTTCGGGAGTCCAGCCGGCTCCGCTGGCCTTCGCGTCGTTCGTCTCGGACACCACCGATAACGAGGCGGTGCTATTCGGAGGCTCCGACCTCTTTGGCTCCCCCTTCGCATCCCAGACCTGGGCCTACAAGAACGGGACATGGAAGAACCTCACCTCGACCGCGCCGTTCCAGTTCGGCCGGATCTACCTCCCCACCGGTTCGGATGATCCGGCCGACCACGGGATCCTCGCCCAGGCGATCTCGATCTGGAAGAACACAAGCCCGTACAACTACCGCGAGACGACGTTCCTGTTCAGTGGCGGGAGCTGGACGAACCTCACCCCGTCGATCTCGACCGAGCCGCCGGTCGGAGAGTTTGTCGCCATAGGATGGCTCCCATCGATCTCCGCGGTCGTCCTCGAGCAGCCGTTCTTCATCAACAGCACCGGGTCGATCGTCGACACGGCGGGCGACACCTGGGAGTACTCCCACGGGGCGTGGACCAATCGGACCGGGGTGACCGGCACGCAGCCGAATCCCGGCCAGCTCACGAGCAGCGCGGTTGACCCCGTCGACGGAACGATGGTGATCTTCGGGGGATTGCGATTCGGCTCGCCCGGCGTGTATCCGGCGACCTGGTTGTTGTCGGCCCCACCGAGCGTGACCGCCTCGGTCTCGAAGTCGTCGATCGACGCGGGACAGTCCGTCACCGTCACGGGGTCGGTCTCCGGCGGCGCCTCGCCGACCCTGGTCCGTTGGAACCTCGGCGACGGGTCGAACTCCACCACGCTCTCGGCCTCGCACGTCTACTCGAAGACGGGGCTCATCACCGCCACCCTCACCGCGACCGACCTCGTGGGACGTGTGGTCTCTGCCTCGGCGAGCCTTTGGGTGAATCCCGCCCTAGGGGCGAGCGCGAACTCCACGCCCAATACGCCCGGGAACGGGAGCTGGGTGGCGTTCGCATCGCAGGTCACCGGCGGCACCGCCCCGTGGACGTACGCGTGGACCTTGGGGGACGGGAGCACCAGCGCCGCTCCCTCGTTCGGTCACGTCTACGCCCGCGCCGGGAACTACTCGGTGGCGCTGAACGTCACCGACGGAGCGGGGGCGATGAAGACCGTGGCCTTCGTGGTCGATGTCCACGTTGTCGCCGTTCCCCATCCGGCCTCCGGTTCGTCCGGCTCCGTGAGCCTCACGAGCGGGACGGGGTTGTACCTCCTGCTCGGCCTCCTGATCCTGCTCGTCCTCGTCGTGGTCTTGGCCGCCCTGCTCGCCCGTCGTCCCCGATCTCCCCCGGGAACCCTCCAGCCGTACCCGACGACCCCATCCTCGTCGCCGACCCCGCCCCCGGGAGCCGCGGGTCCACCTCCGTCGTAGGGCCTGCCGCGCCGACGGCGTCCGGGGCCCTGGGCCGGGCTCCCCCGGGGGCGGGATGATGGCGCGGGACCGCGCGCCGGGGGGACGGCGCCCGATCGGTCCCGCGCCCGGGGTCGTGGGAACCTAGGTCACGGTGATCCACTTCAGCGTGAGCCCGTTGCCTCCGGTTCCCATGTTGAGAACCGAGACGGCCGCACCGTGCGCGTAGTAGTACGTCGAGGTGCTCGTGGTTCCGCCCGGGATGAGGAAGACGTCCCAGACTGGACTGACGCTGTAGTTGCCGAACCACGAGAAGACCATGGTCACGGACTCCGAGACGGTCATCGAGGAGTTCGTGTTGTAGACGACGGTCCCGTTCTTGTACGCCCACGAGTTGGTGTAGGTGTTGTTCGAGCTCGAGCACGGTCCGGTGTAGTTCGACCAGGTCCCGTAGTTCCACTGGGTGTAGTTGTAGCAGTTCCAGTAGGTCGAGTTGATCGTCGAGACGTAGCCTCCGAACGAGATGGAGGGCCCGGACATGCTGAACCCGCCGGTCCCGACCGCCGAGACGAG
>Ga0210384_10001288_pt1 | contig 34615 bp, 36 predicted proteins | sample IncBWH2MmetaG_FD_160574 | JGI IMG/M metagenome (GOLD analysis project Ga0210384, IMG submission 160574) | Forest soil microbial communities from Barre Woods Harvard Forest LTER site, Petersham, Massachusetts, United States - Inc-BW-H-2-M | ecosystem: Environmental > Terrestrial > Soil >...
TGGGGGCTTCTTTTGCACTACACCGGCGGTCCCGAGTGGCTTGTCAATGTCTTCCTTGGACTCGCAGTGCTGCTTCTGTTGATATGGAGGCCGGGAGCTACTCCCGCCCCAGCACAACCCCCCTGTTGCCATCCGTTCATCAATCCGTAGCTGTCGCAAAATCCCCATTTCACTCATCATGGCGTTGCGCTGGGCACTTGAGTGTAATCGCCTAATAACGTCAGTTAACGTTGACGTTTATTTTTGCTGGAATGTATAGGATTGCACAGTTATTGGAATCGTTAATGGGTACCGTCTCTTGAATCTGGGCGCACATGGCAAAATTGCTTTCGTGTAATCTCGAATTGAAGGGGTCAGCATGATTCGCTACCGGACGACCAAAAACGCGAGGCACGGCGAGCGCGGAGTGACGATGATCCTTGTGGTAATCGCCATGCTAAGCATGCTGGGGATCATCGCCTTGGCTATCGATGTGATCACTCTGTATTCGGCACGTAGCGAGACCCAGCGTGCTGCGGATGCTGGAGCGTTGGCTGCTGCGAAGATGCTGGTCGATATGGGCGTAACTACGGCTGATCCCGCGAACCCCTTAGTGCCGACGGCAGCGCAGATCGATGCCGCGACCAAGGCCGCTCAGAGCGTGGCCACCAATCTCAGTATTGCAGCGCGCCAAATACAAACGAGCGATGTGACCCTGACGTTTCCCGGGAATGGCACTCCCACTTTCGTCGTGAATCCGAAGGTGACGGTCACCGTACAGAACGCGAACCTGCCGACATTTTTCTCGCGCATTTGGAGCCGCGCGGCGCTTACCGTGCGCGCCTCGGCAACAGCGGAGGGATTCAATCCCTCGAACTCTGCCAGTGTTGGTGGGGGTACTGCGGTGCCGGTCATTGCAAGAGGCGTGAAGCCATTCCTTATTCCGAATTGCGATCCGACGCATACTGGAGGGGTTTGTGGAGGTGCCGCCACGTTCTTCGATCGAGGCACAGGTGATATCACCAACAAGGGGGCAGCACCGACGGGGATCATCGGCGAAAAGTTTACCCTGTTTTCGGATTGCACCCCGCCGGGCCCGGGCTGCATTCCAAGCCCACCAACTGCTACCAGCCCACCAACCACCCCACCTATCCTTAAGTACTACCCTATGCAAATGCCGCTTGCGGCCAGTGCCTTGTCCGTCATTATGCGGAGGGGGGACGACATTTGAGGGCAACATCGAGTGCCACAATCCGACGCCGATTTCGTGCGGCACGACCGTAACCGCTCCAGCGGTAAATCAGCTTCTTCTTGACGATACCGTTTTTCCCGATGGCCACTTCGGCCCGGCTCAGACCGGCGTCGAGTGCCTGATTCATCAACGTCCGGGAAACGGGCAAGACACCCTGGTTCCGCCGCTCTCTTATCCCTTGCCAATTCAAGTCGGCGGCAATCACCCATTGGCAGGAACGGTCTTGTCCACTGGCGACTATGTGACGACAAGCGACTCGCTCGTCACCATACCGGTTTATGACGAAACCGTCGCGCCCGACCGGCCTACCAGTGCGACAGGCGTCAATGTGATCGGTTTTCTGCAGGTCTTCATTCAGGACGCCTTCCAAGGCGGAGGATGGAAAGCAGGACAGGTCGACGTGATCGTCGTCAACGTCTCCGGCTGCGGCAACAGCGCCTCAGGCACACCGGTATCGTCCGGTTCCGCCGTCCCGGTCCGCCTCATCCAGTGAGAGTCGTTGGGACTTAGTAATCACATCCTCTGGCTCGCTTGGGTATTCTCGAAAACGGGATAGCTGTCGATAAATCATTACACTCAAAATCCCCCCAATCGAATGCCAATCTGCGTCCGATACGTAGAAACTCGCCATCACTGTCCGTGAGGTCGAGTTCAGACTAGTACACCTATGATCTGCGACAACTACCGAACCATTGCCGTCACCCCAGACAGTTGCCTTCGCGCACAACCGAGCGCATTATTGCATTTTGGAGAAGGAACCGCCACGGACGTTGCGTCAAATGCTGCCGTGGGCACTGCTCTGGGGTGCCATCACTTTGTTAATTGCACTTCCCCTGCTGATCTACGTCTCGGAAGACATTCTCGTATTTCCAGTGTCGACACTGCTGCTACTCATCGCGGCTCTGCCTACACGCACCATCTACAATCTGAGATATAAAGGCGAGTTGGACATCCTCGAAGCTTGTGCATATCTCCGGCGCATTCTTGTCGTGGTTTTCGTATCAGCGTTAGTTCCGGGAGGGATCATCATCGCATTTGAAGTGCTCAGGGCAGGATTTCACTGGGCAGTTTACGGTCCTGCTAAGATTTCAGCATTGCTTCGAGAGGGCCTTCTGTTTTATCTAGGATGCCTTCTACTCATCGCGGTCCTGCATGTAGTGGTCTCCCGATTTGGGCGGGAGCTTGGAAATGTACCTCATCGATAATCAAATCAGGGATTTGTGTGAGAAGGCCCTAATGGCGGACGATTCCGAGGTACTTGCGCTTCTCGCGGAGTCGCAAATGATGCTTGCGGATCATTCTCATTTCGTGATATCTCGCTGCCAAGACGCACTGTTGATCCGCCTTCAAACATTCAATCGACATGCCGGGCACGTAGGCAGCGCAAATCGTCGATGGCAAAAGCGTCCTCAATGTGATGGGACGCCCTGCTCAACTACTTCTTGCGCTTCATTTTTTGCTTTTTTCGGGCGGGTTTAGCCCGCACGACTCGCTCTGGGAGTTTCTTGGCTCCAGTCTCACGGTTCCACTCCTCGAAAGTCTGGTTGGATATCTTTCCCTCGACCAGAAGCTGAGCGAACTTGCGCCTTTGCGCCCTGCTCTTAAACGGCATCGAGCCTCACAAACGAGAGGGGAATTATACCGTGTTGACATCGCGGCTCGGAGCACAGCTTCTTGGAAGAGGAGGCACGCCAGAATAATACGTGGTTAGGAGCCGTGGGCTTTGTAGCTTTCTACTTCTCAGAGCAAGCAAGTTTCAGTTGACATCCAAAACCTTCCGGATTAGCATTCCGGTGCTCTAACTCCCACGACTTGCTGCCGGCCCCAACGCACTATTGAGCAGGTTTCGCAAACACTCTGGATGTGATGATCTCCCGATCAGCAATCGGAAGTGCAATTGTTCCAGCTTGGGGATTATTCGTGGGATTTCTCAACAAAGCAGTGTCACTTAAGGTCGTCTTCTTTCTGCTATTACTCGTCGCTATCGTGCCAATCCTTTCGCGAAGGCTTTGGATTGATACACGGGTACCTTCTGCTCAAAATGGACTGGAAATCTCCGAGCTGATACGCAGAGTTAAGAAGGGACTTGAGGCAGCGAACGCCGAGGCGAATGCGAAACAAGAAGCTGCTTTGTTTAAGGCAAAGACTTTCGATTTGGAAGTGACGTTTGTAGTCGAAGCGAGCACCTCATCCGAAGGCAAAACCGAATATCATTTGGTCACTGTAGACAATACGCTCGAAGCAAAATCAGAGCGAACACAAAAAATAACGATACACATGGATGTTGTGCAACCTGAACGCATTGTGAAGCCAGCAGCTACTGATCAACCAGACAAAGAACTTCGCGGTGTGAAAGTCGTGGGCACAAAGCCCTCAAAGAAGAAAGAGGGAATTCCGCCGAAGAAGAAGGAGGAAAAGTGCCAATGCGAGCACACAGACCATCAATAAAGCGACGCATCGCCCTATTGCTTTTAGTCACAGCGTTGCCTGCCTATGCAAGAGCGCAAGAGTGCTTTACGCGACTTTACGCTGAGAATCAGGACTACGTAGAGGCCACGGTGGATACGCACGGCATAGAGTCGAATGTGTACCTGATGGATGTGCAGATCGAGGTCACTTTCAACTTTTCGGGAAAGCAGCAAACCAGCAAGTGGGATTTTACAGATCGTGAAACTCGTTACTTGAATGGCGATGAGGTTTATCGACGTTATTTTCGTGTTCCTGAGAACATGGGATCGGCTCCTCGTATTGTGGCTGGGAGCTTTACATTTCTCAAACAAGTGAAAGGGGCGACAGCTCAAGCGCCCTCCAAGGATGACCGACCACGGAAGCCGCTAAATCCGGGAACACCGCCGAGCGGGGGGAGGGTTATCGGCGAGACACCACCCAGTGCTGGCGGGACATGGAAGTAGTTGCTAAGAGGATGGTCACTCAGTCAGTTGCGAGGCGGGACAGATCGAGAGGTCATCTCGGAATTGGACTGCCTGCCGGACGACTTGATGCTTCCCGGACTCGGGGTTGACAGTGTGCCATTGCGCCGAAGATAGCCTTTGCGCTCCATGCCTGTCAGCTCCGACGAGAACGATTGCACCTGCACTCCCAGCTTCTCTGCGATCTCCGCAAACCAGTACAGACAGCTCAGGACTTTGAGAGTGCGCTAGCAAACCGCGCATCCAATATCACAATCCGGAATTGGCTACATCGTTTATGAAAAACAGCTATGGTGGATTCCAAAAGAGGTCACAGTAAGTCTTAGGAAGTAGTTTTTGGCGGCATACCCAATCCATCACCAGCCCAGATCAAAGGGCGCTACGAGACTCCCAGCGCAATCCAGAGGATTCTAATCTCTATACCAATCCACGGCCATCCTGCCCAGCGTGAAATGACGATGAACGACCGGGTTGTGCGAATGCTGCAAGCTCTTCGAATTGCGGGGAAGCAGTTACAAATCGAGTAGGTCAGGGGGAATTCCAGCTCCAAAAACCGTGGAGGTCTTAGACTTGGTCGGGGGTCGCTTTTTGCATCAGTTGCCGGCGGGCTATCTTAGGGGCGGTCACTTGACCCGGTTCACAGGTTTTATGGACAGGATTCCGGGGACAGTTTCCCACGCGAAGTTCATCAACTCAGTTTCCACTTGCAGGATCACCGTTCCAGCCTTCGCATTGGTCTCTGTTTCGACAGCCTTGCTTCCAGCCGGGAGAGCCTTCAGAAACTTGGCGTAGAAGCGGCGTTCGATCTCCATGATGAGCTTCATGGTCAGACCGCCTTGTATTCCTTAAAGCGTTGGAGCGAACGTCGGAGCTGGGGGAAATCCTCTCGGGTCATCCGATTTTGCCGAATGGTAGCAGGTTATTGTGAACAGTGCATTACATCATTGATCCGCCCGCCCCTCCCTGCCACGAGTCATTGGGAATCTCTGATTCGGAATGGCGTCGTACTCATCACGATCCGCATACCCCCGACTACATGAGTACTCCGACACTCTGTAGGCCAAGGTGTGCGCCCTGTCGAAATATCGTTCCACCTTGCACATACATTTTAAGAGGTACGGGGGACGAGGCTCGGAGCGAGGGGTGAATTGAATACGCATCGCGCTGTCAGGATGTGCTAGCAGGTAAATGCGTTCGCATTTCTCGCACATGACAGCGACTCGGATGGGCATGGCTCAAGGATAGCATCAATGACTCGCCTTCGAGATGATGGTGAAGTGCAATGCAACTGTTGAAATCAAGCACTACACTCAGCGCGAACGCGCACCTTTTCTCCGGCACCAGCCCATTGCAATCAATTTCCGCAACTCACAAATTTGTTAAGGCTCTTTTGCGCCACAGCTATTACAGCTCCTTTCGCAGCTTGTTAAGCTCGGCGTCTTTTTCCGCACCGGAGAACATCAGTTTTTGAAGCACGCAGATTGCTCGTTCAAATGCGCTCTCGGTGTTGTTCGGCTGTGAAGGGAAAGGCTTCTTTCCACGTCAGCCAACCTTTGTGCTCTGGGCATATTCTCCCTGGTTCCTTCTCCAGCCAAGCATTGGCGTCTGCTTCTGCTGTACGCTGGCCGTAGTAAAGGACGTAGTCAACCCGCACGTAGGGCAAAGAACAGTTTTTTCAAAGCGGCCTTTATCGGAAAAATGTTGGTGATGTCTCGGTAGGCGTGTTTTGCACTGAATGATTTTACGGCCAACGCCATTGCTGTTCCCCACCTTCTTAAGGGTTATCTTCTCCGTCTGGAGAGCAACGGCATCTCAGCCTTCCGCTTGCCGTTCGCATTCAGCAATATATTCCCTCAACTTCAATCGACTGTCCGTGTCCATCTCAACGAAGTCGATTCCATTTCCGACCTGCGGAGTCTTCGTCACAACGACACCTTTTGCAATGACTTTCTCCTGATTGAGCGAGAGCACCAGCTCAACTTTTGTGCCAATCTCGATTGTAAACATCGTTTCAATGTAGCAGCCACAGAGACTAACCTCGTCAGTTGCCGTTCGCATCTGCGCCTTACCGGCACACCTTAATTCAACCGGGAGCTTGGTCTTTATCCGAGGATACCGTCTCCGCTCAGGATCGTTAGTGGATTTTGCATTCATTGCGAGCCTCAAATATTCGAAAACTTCAGCCCATTGGCATCAACGACAGCCATTCAGCATAGGCTCTGTGGCTCTCCTCATCCATGCCGAAGAGCTTCATTCCAAAAATCGGCTCCCGTGACCAGCAAAGGACTGCAACAGCAGTGATTAGCATGTCCCGTGCATGGGGGAGAGCAAACCGAATTGTTACGGCGCCGTCCAGTTGTTCTCGATCCAGCAGACGCAGTGCCAATCCGCCCTCGCTTGCGTTTAGGAGTTGGGCGGGAATCGCCTTGCCGTCGCGGAGGAGCACTTCTGCATCGAGCGCAACGGGATGACGGAAGTATCGGCGGTGCTCGGCCTGCATTTTGTGCAGAGAAGATTGGAAATACGTGCTCAGGTGCTTGATATCGAGCGGCTTTCCCACAACGAAATTCGATCCGAGTTCCATGGCTGTGGCAATGGAGGTTTTTCCATTGACGATTGCGAAAATCACCGACCTGCGATTGGCTCGGCTGCTGCGTATGCCGGGAATAATTTCCGTCGCGTGCTCCAATGTGTCGCAGTCAATGATGAATGCGTCAAAGTGGCTTCTGCTGAGAAGTTCAAAAGCACAGACAGTGTCTTCCTTGACTTCTAGGTCGATGCCGACAAACACCTGTGCCACGGCGTGCTGCATCGCGGGATCGTGGCTGAGTAACAGACAATTCAGGCGCACGTTTTAATGCTACTGTCGCCCGTTGTGGGAGGATAGTGACCAGAGTAACGGCCAAGGGAGTCTCGGCAGAAGCTGCTGCGGGTGATCGCGCAATCACTTGCAATGCAGCCGGAGAATCGGTGTGCCGGACCTGCCGGCGATCACTTGAGTTCCGTCTCCCGTTCGCTAACTTTCCTGTGGCGTGACTTGCACCGCGTCCAAGGATCGGGGCGGCAAAAACCTACTCAATCCATCAGCAGGGTATCGAATGGAGCTTGTGCAGCCTCCCAGCCGCGTTAAAATCTATTCCCATCCACCATTCACCTCGATCATTCTAGACGAGCACATTTGGAAAAAATTAGCATAAGATAAAGTCCACGCCAATGAAGTCATTCCTCATCACGTTCAAACCTTCTTCTGAAAGCCCGGAACGCGGCTGGCCTCTGCAGGACCTTCAAAAACTCGCCGGACGCCATCTCCGGCATGGAAAAGTTGAAGACAGTTGGCGGTTCCATAACCGAAAAGAGGTTTCCGTCGGGGACCGGGTGTTTCTGCTGCTCCAAGGCAAGGCGGGCCCGGCTATTATCGGATACGGTTCCGTCGCCCGTGCATCTGCGAAGGATAAAGCCGCTCGAAGCGTTGTTGTTCGATTTGATGCACTGACCGACCCGACAAAGCAAGTTTTGGTGACCAAGGAAGCTCTTCGACTGATTGATGGTGCGCAAAGTCTCTGGCGCACTCAAGCAAGCGGCGTTCGGATACCCGACGATACAGCCGCTGCACTAGAGAAACTTGTTGCAGAAACGTCAGCCAAAGCTGGAAAAGGAGTATCCAGCGGTAATCTGATTGATGGCAAGACACCGGAGAGCAACAAGCTGTTGAAGTCGGCTCCCACATATGTGCAACGCCAAACTAAACGTGTCCTTTTTGCAAGGGTTGGGTGGATGCGAGGGTATCGGGGACCGCAGCCCGATGACGAAAAGCCAATTGGCGGTGGCAAGTATAACAAGGCTGGACTAGGCCACGAAGCGTTCAACTTCAAGCCAATCGACGGTAAGGTTATGGGGTATTTCCAACCGCAGATGCAACCGAAAACGAGGCGCAAATCCCACCCTTCAAAAATCGTTCTGGAGAAAATTGAGCCACGATTCGCAGGCGACCTGCTCGACAAAGTCTTAGTCGTTTTCGTCGCACGTAACCCGGTCGAGGGAGGCCAATACCTCGTCGGCTGGTATAAAAATGCTGTCGTTCACAGATTGGAAAAGCATTCTTCAGCGAGCCAGCGGAACAGATTCGGTTATTTCATCGAGACAAACTCTGCTGACGCTGTTTTAGTTCCCGTCGGTCGGCGCACGTTTGAGGTGCCAAGAGGAAAGGGCGGGTTCGGTCAAGCAAACATTTGTTATCCATTCACAAATCGTGCCGGACAGCCAAAGCAAGGGAACTGGATGGATGAAGCTCTAGCATACATCTCTTCCTATCAGCACGAAGACGCAGTACAACATCCAACGAGTGAGACTGACCCCGACATTTCGGAAATGATTGAAGCTACCATTGAGAGGGCTGCGGGATATCAGAGCAATCCACGTATTCGAAAAGCAATAGAGAACTATTCTATGCAATGGGCTTATAGAAGGCTCAAGGAGTTGGGACTTTCACCAGTTCCCAAATACAAGACAAATCCTTACGATTTCCTCTGCACAGCTAGTGGCGCTGACCTCTACGTGGAGGTAAAAGGAACGCAACAGGACGGACGCTGCATTTCACTGACCCCCAACGAAGTCGCACATGTTAAGGAGCACAAGAATTCAGCTTTGTTTATCGTGTATGGTTTAACCGTCAAGGGTAAAAGATCACCAAGAGTTTCTGGAGGAGAAGAGTTGTTTCTTCCGAAATGGGACATAAGTTCCGGGCAGTTGGAGCCGCGGGGCTTCGCCTTCACGCTGCCTGAGAGCGCATTCGAAAGCAAAGAGGTCGCAAAACAAAACTAGTGAGCCTTCCTTCACCTGATTGCTTTTCGGAGATTACCCACAAGAGACCGTGCTGATCCGTCTTTGCATGCGGGCGGCTGTGCGAAAGGAAGTCACGTCGTTTTGGACGGCTTGAACTCCGGTTGTGGAGACTAGAGCGTGTCAGAAAGCTGTAAGCCATGTGGCAGGTCGGAGCGGCAGGCGGAATGTGGCGTCAAAACCACCACGAAGAACTGATAAAGAGCATGTTCAGATATACGGGTAAGGTGCTGAAGACCGCCGAAATCTGTGCCATTGTTCGCGGGAATCCCACTTTTACCAAGCCAAGCGCGGAGGTTTCGCGTAAAAAAGAGCTGCTAAACCGGTGCAAGCAACGGACCACCCCCGTCGCCTCGACTATTTTGCTTGTCCAAATCAATTGTCGATGAGGTCCAAGGAAATCCAGCCACCCGTCGAATCGGCGGAACACGCCCTAGTCGTACAAACGTATACCGATGTTACAGGATGTAGCTCCCAAGCCGATCCTCGCCAACACTCCTCACCATGATCCTGAAAAGCACAGTTTTGATCTGCAGTGTTGTGCTCGTTGTCAACAATGAGCTGCCCAATTACCTTCACTTGCTTTCCTTCAAGTTTCTGAACCTTAGAAAGCGTCCAACTTTGATGGAATTTCGCACGATAAAACGGAGTCATTTCTACAATAATGGACGTTTGCTGCACTACTGGGTCGATGTCGTTACCGCGATTCTTGATGTCCCCATTCGCTATAGATGTAGCGACGTTCTGATCGAAGCCAAGTCCGATGTGAAAATCCTTATCGTCGGGCCTTTTCAATTTACAATTACACGTTTCGACCCCACCGGGTATCGCATAATAAATGTATCCGACTGCTTGGTATATGTTTCCCTGACCGATTTCCGCCAACTCGTTTGCAAAGTTCTTTTGCTTTTGTTTGCCCAGCTCAAGCGCAATCGACTTCTGGTCAAATGCTTGGAAGTCATCCAACGTTCTCAGGGTTGCGGCGACCTTCGCTTCGCTTGATTGTGGAGTCGGCAACACATTTTTGAGATAGCTTAAATATGCGTCATATGTATTGGGCCTTGCCGAATCAGTGCATCCTTCAGGATACGTCGTGTGACACTGCTGAGCATTCGATATGTTTTCGCACTGATGCGTGCTCGCTGCACTTGCGTTCTCTGCAAGTTCATGCGCTCGATCTACCGCCGTTTCGGCACTCAGATGCCCTGCGGCGGACAATGATTGATTGCTTGTCACCGCACCGTGCAAAAGAGCAATGGCCAGCGGAATTGCTGGCGCAATCGTTCGTACCGCACTGCCGCTACGCCTCCGACCATTTGGCATGCGAAATGTCCTCACCCGAGATTGTGGTTAGGTGGAAAGGTACGTATTCCAGTCCTTGACAGTTGTGTTGCATCACTCCCCATTCATGCCTCTTTTGCTGGCTCCTCGCCGTCTTTACCCACCTTCGGTGTTTTTGGTGTATTCGGAGCTACAGAGCCTTCATCTCCGCCAGACATTTGTATTCCCTTTCCCACGGCATATGTACTGGCGCTGATACCCAGCAAGGTGAGAATTCCGTTGTCGATTTTTGGAAAACCATTGTTCTTTTCTGTAAGCTTTACCAAGCTGATGGCGATGACGAATGTGAATATCAGTAGCTGAAATCTCGCCATGCTTGCGTGCCCGTTATTTTCGCTGATTAGCCACTCTAGGTCGATCTTGTCCGTTGCAATCTTCAATAGCAAAATGATCGCAAGGACACCTAAGAACACGCATGCGAGCAACTCGCAGACATCAGCCAATTTATCCACACAGCCTCCTCGTCAACTCTCCGGTGAATTAGCTCTTGTACCGTTCCAGAACCTTTCTCGCTGTGTACACAAGTGTACTTCCGCCAAATAAATAGAACCAGCCCGGTTCAAGTCTCGGCCCTGACCCGCCGCTTGCGGATGCGCGAATGAACTGCGTTACTACGGCTATTGTCACAATCAGCAGTTGAACCCGTTCGGCGCTAACATTTTGGGGCTTTGCTTTATCAACCAACAAGCCATGGAGGTTTATGCGCCCTGTTAACAATTTCATCGCTAAAAGGAGTCCAAGTCCATAAACGAACAGACGGCTTTCCACACTTAGAACATCCGTCACTGACATATTGCTCCAGCAATAGATTAATGCCATCGAATGGGGCCGATGTTACTGGTCGCCTCATAAGAAGACCGGAAATGGTACCGACCAGTAAACAACCCGGGATTATTCACTAGCCGGCTCTGTTTAGTCACGATAGCGAGGAACTGTTACGAAATCCGGACAAATTCACGCCCGACGCCCAGCAGCACGTTTGCGAAAGACCGTTTAAACCCAGTGTCGTAGGCGCGTTCGGGGCAAGGTACACAGTTTTCGTGATGCCCGACTTCGCAGGAAGCTGATCCAAGGCATGCCAATATGCTCTCCTCCCAGATTGTCTGGAAATCGTAAATCTCACTCGCGTATGTTAAAGCGCGCCTGAATGCTGGTGCACTCTCGCGAGGGGCTGAGGACGAAGGTAGGAGAAGTCCTGCTCCCTTGAGGCTGTCTGTCGAGGTATCTACTCACCTGAGGCGCAGAGAGCCAGCGAGTTGATATTGTCGAATACGATGTTTCAATGGCTGCCGAGGGTTTATGATCTGTCTTAAAGAGACGATCGTCGTGCGATGAGCAGTGCCTTTACGTCCGGACTGTCGGCTTTCAGAAAATGACAGATGAGGACCAGTAGCTTGAGTACTCGCTCTGCACAAGCCTCCTGAGTGTCGGTAATCTTCGCTTCACGTACAGCACGAAGAGAGCTAGCAATGACATGGACACTCCAACGACCACTAGATAGTCAGGGGTCCGTTCTCTCACGGTCAGGTAAATGCATAGAGCGGAGATCGATACACCGTAAAGAACAAGTGCGACAAATATCACAAATAGGCTACCCTCTAAATATCTGCGTCTTCTGAGACGGGCAAATGCACTCATGGTAGCTATTTGGTAGTACGTTGCAACAGTCATAAATATCAGCAACTCACCTAGAATCCATCCCAGCAGAACTATGGCTGCATTTCGATCTGAAACATTTTCCGCTACCCAGAGGACGGGGAAACTCACCAGTGTATCGACGCTTGCGAACGCAACAATCAATACTCCTGTGCCATAAAATCTTGCTATGAGCAGGTCCTTGATGCTTGCAGGACTCTTGAGAGGCCACTTTAAGATCATCAACTCTGGCAAGATACCGATTAGCAATAGAAGAAACACCACAAAACCTCTGCGCAGGATGGCTGTCTTAATGTCTCCGGTGAACCGAGGTATGTGTTTAGCTACGGCAAGGGTTTGGGGAATTTCGGAGAGAGTGGCGTAGGCCACTGTCCATGCGATTGCCGCAATCAGGAGACTTGCCATGAAGAACTGGAACGGCGAGGCATAAGATTGAGGTCGCTCTTCTACTACGCTCTTAGAAAATTGGCGCGGTCCAAACCGCCAAAAATCAAGCCATGTCCAAAAGTATTTCTCAGCAAACTCAAGCGACAGTTCCATGTGTCCTCACATTCTCGGCGGATGTAGGTCAAGGCCGATAGTCATAGTGAGAAGTCGGGCCGAGGATATCATGGCTGTTGCGACAATCCTTCATAGAAATCGGCTGCGTCCCTTGAGCTTGTTCAGGATGACCCGCCTTTTTTCTTAAAACAGACACAACTTTAATGCACTAGAAACATCTTATTTATCAGTACCTTATGGGTGCTACGAATTGTTTCCCGATGACTGGCGTCAAGCAATTGCTAAATTATCCAACTATAAACTGGTGCGAATGTTTCAGGGATAGATGGCTCTCATTGTGCATGGAAATGCATAATTATCATGTACCAATGCACAGGAGAATGATCGACAACGGTCGTAAGTGGGAACTGGTGTCCGCATTCCAGAAATCGATCCGGCGTGGACAAAAGGAAGTTGCACTGGGTGTAGTTTCTGCATTGGAGAGTATGCCGCAGGAATATGCCTATTTTTGGAGGCGACTTTGTGTGATTGCGTGTGAAGATGTAGGCCCAGCCGATGATGTTCTTTCCTCGTTCGTAGTGGCCTGCTCGACGGTATTTCGTCGAAAAAAGACCGGGACTGATAATTACAGGCCGATTTGCTTTCTCGTTGAGAAAATGTGTGACCTTCCGACTCGCAGTCGCATTTATTGCGGTTATGCGGCGGTCGAGATGGCCCTTAAGGATGAGTTGCCAGAGCTGTCCCATCAAGACAGAGCGATTATCTCAAGCATCACGCAGCACAAGGTGTTTGTGCGGGCTTCTGAGAATCCTTGGCTGACATGGCTGAGGAAGAACGACTGGAGGACGGAGGGGCTTTTGAAGTTTGTTGGCCTCAGGCTGCCTTTAGGGATGACCCAAATCGATATGCCCGTACCGCCTTCAAAGACACTGTACGATCTGCCCAGCTATGCATACGACATGCATACTAGGGTGGGTCTGAATGTGGTGGAGCGACTGGTGCGGGGCGTTGCTGGGGCAGAGGGTATCAGGGACTTCTTTCAGAAAAATAGGATCAGAAATGCCCACAGAGCATTGGGAGAGATGTTGTTCACCGTGGAGGGAGGCCGGGTCAAGGGAGAGCTGATCTATGAACCGCTGTCCTCTTTGGAGCAACGCCTGTACGCACATCAATTTGGACTGTCTTCTGAAAAATGGGCCAGTCTACGAACTCAAATGGAACAGGCTCTGCAAGAGGGCATTGTGGATAGGGTCAGAGAGGAAGTCTTGATGCAGTACTACGGTCAACAAAAATTGCAATTGATTGCACCAGATGAGAGAGCAATTTCGTAATACATCAAACTAACCATTATGTTGCATTAATTTCATTTCCAAGCCGAAAACAAAAGGCTTAAGAACTGGCCAAGAACCTAGGTTCTGAACATAATGTTGCATTTCAAGGAAAATCTAATGGATGCAGATCAAAAAGGCCGCCGCCGATCCACACAATCGATGGTCCACCTCGAACCAGCTGAGGTGCTAAGAGTGCTCAGAGCGGCAAAAGCTAAGGGTGCTCGGGAATGGGCCATGATCGTTCTCGCCTACAAACACGGTATGAGAGCATCTGAGGTATGTAACCTTAGGTTGGACGACATCGACATGAAAAATGGCAGCATCGTTGTTGAACGACTCAAAGGCTCGCTACGTACCACGCAGGCCGTAACCGAGCATCGGGGAGAACCGCTTCTAAACGAACTCAAAGCCCTTCGTGCGTGGCTACAGCAGCGTCGCGATGACGGCTCTGCTTATCTCTTTACCAGTCAAAAGGGGGGAAGGCTTGATCGCTCGCAATTCTTTCGGTTGTTCCGGGCGATTGCTCTTGAAGCCGGACTACCAGCAGTAAAACAACATCCCCATGCTCTGAAGCATTCTCTGGCCAGTCACCTAGTGTTAGCAAATGTCAACCTCGCCTTAGTGAAGCAGCAATTGGGCCACAAATCCATTGGCTCCACGATGCGCTATGTCACCACCACCGGCCAGCAAGCCTCCAAAGCCACGACTGGCGCCTTGATGAAAATCTATTGAGACTGCTCAACGGCCGCAAACGAGATGATGCTCCAAACACGTAAAAAGGGGACAGCGTCTATTGTCTGCTCCAGAGTCGGCCCCGAATTTATCCGCCTAAGCATCGATGTGAAGATTGCAGCCAACGTGACCCACATGCAGGATCTCACCAGAGCTATGAACATGTGAGGAAAGGAACGACCACTTCATCGTATGATCACGTGTCGGCCCTTTTTGGCTCAACGGGCGGTCGCGGTCTAGCCGTTTCCGCAGACCGTCGATCAGCCCTTTGATGTTTCGTTTCCTGACGTATGAGATGAGCAGGAGACGGCTCTCTCTTCCTGTACTGTACCTATTAAGTAGCTGCCTCATTCCCTTAATGTGATATGCCGGGCCATCATAAATCTTAGCTTCGCAGAGTTTGGTTCGTCGTGGATTACACAAATACACGTAGATCACTACATCCACGTGCCCGTTGGAATTCATTTCTGGCATCACAGCAATTCCAGGCATTGACAAACTGTGAGCTAGATCGGCGGACAATCCCTCCTCTCCTAGGGTTTCAAAGTTGACCTTGTTCGCTTCTAGACCCCTCACAGTCTTGTCCAAAACAAGGTCGAACGCAGCTTCAAATTCTTCGTCCGTCTTGGCTGTGGCCAATTGGATGAGCTCAGGCGTTTCTCTATACAATCGGTTGACAAACGCAAAGAGACTGTCTGTTTCCGGTGTCATCCTCTAGGCTCCGCAGGACTCGCTGGAGTCCATTTGATGACAATCTCACTGGCCCATCGTTTCCATTCCTCGTTATTCATAGATTTCTCTCTCCACCACGCCCGTAGTCTATCGATCACTTCTGTCTCAGGGATCTCTCTATTAGGGTTTGACTGTGACGAATAGTTCATTCTCAGCAGGGTTGAAGCGGGGGCAGACAGGATAGCAAGCGCCGCTAAAATTTCCTTAGAATCCATTTCAATACCTGCGGCGATGGCATCGACATCCGAGAGCCGGAGGGAACGATCAGCCCTCGCTTCGATAGCACCCCAGATTGCCCGATTAATCTCAGACCACCTGTGATCCAGACCAAAGCTCTTGTGGAGGTAGCCATCTGCTCTTTGAACTAAGGCTTCAAGTCCAGAATAACGGCGAATATCTTCTTTGCCACCATCGAACACAGAATCCAGCAACAGGTCAACCGAACTGAGATGGGGCAGGTCCTCCAGGGTGGCAACGACCTCGGGTACAGGGAACAGGGGACTACCAGGAGACCAGAGCTCTACGCTTTCCGCATGTTCCTGAAAAAATTCAGATTCCGTTGTGATTCGAACCGGCTGGCTCATCCCTGGCGCCAAGTACGAGTACTCCCGTTGGGCCATCCCGCTCACGTGGATTCCCGCCGGCCGCGCTGATTCGGAATTTACGATTCGATCAAGGTCATCTAGATTATAGAGAGCCTGTTGTCGCGGAGGTAACTCGAGGTCGGCATCAGTGGCGGCATCGAGGTCCAAGCCGGTCCCAGCTTCATCCAGGGCGCTCTCTATGTCGTTAACGATACTTTCGCGTCCCGTGTTCGTCAGCACCGTCGTTGAAATTCGTTTTGGTAACTGCGACAGGATCGGTTGTAATTTCCCTACGACACTCTCGAAAAGTCCGATTCGACTACGCAAGGCTCTGTACACATCAGTTTCAACAGTGTCATCGTAGTGAAGATTGACAATTCTGATGACCGCATTCTCCTGACCGAGCCTATCAATGCGTCCGATTCGCTGTTCGACGCGCATAGGGTTCCAAGGCATGTCATAATTCACGAGTGCGCCACAGAACTGGAAATTCAGGCCTTCTGCGGCGGCGTCCGTGCACAGTAGGACATCGGCTTGCCCCTCGCGAAACCGACGTTTTGCATCATCTCGCGAGATCGCGCGCCAGGTACCATCCGCACTTCTGATCTCGCCTCCGCGACCGGAGTAGCACATAAGTCGGTGCGCGCCAGAGTTTTGGCTCAGTTGTTCACGCAGGAAATCCATTGTGTCTGTGTATTGAGTGAACACCATGGCTCGCTGATAGCCGGAGCTACTCAGTTCTTCTAGTGCAGTTCTAAGCCTCTCTAGTTTCGAATCTGGTGGTAACTCTTGAATTTGCCGAATCAGATCCTCAACTGCGCTACGCTGCTCGAAAGTGAGCGCCTCATGTTCCAAAGCTGCGGCTTCGTCAGTATCGAGTAGCTCATCATCAACTTCACTGTCAAACACGTCGTCTTCGAGGCCTTTTCCAATCCTTTCATCGTTGCCGTCTCGTATGGCCTCCAAGTGACCTTTCAGTGTTTCTTCCAACGCCCAAAAACTGCTTGCCAGCCGACGCCGATAGATCGTCATCACGAAACCCACCGCGGTACGTTCTTTTTCTCCTGCGCGGTGGTAAGTATTCGAGATGTAGTCCTCCACCTGCTCATAGAGCTCACGCTCCAAGGGTGTCATGCGTATGAACTCATCTCTCACCTGGCGATCGGCAATAGGGGTCGTAATCTTGCCTGCCCTGTAGTATTTCCGCAGCACCTCTCGGGTATGTCGCGAAACCAATCGTCGTACCGGGGTGTTCGCCCGCACTAAAGCGATCGCTGCCTTACGGTCCGCATTCTCAAATTGCCGACGTGGTACATCGGCAACATCACGGAGAGCACGGAGGATCCGATTTGCCCGCAACCTACTTCCAGAACAAAAACGCACGGCCTCCTCGGTGCTGATTGAGCCATACTTCTGTTCAGCCGCTTGAAACAGCCTTGCCAAATCGTCCACAGCCTCGGGAGAAGGGTTTGGCTGCTCGACCAGATTGAAGAATTTCTGAAAAGCATCTTCATTCCACGCCGATGGCAACCCCAACAGGCTAAGAAGATCCCATACTTCGATTGGATCGACCTGCATAGGCGTCGCTGTCAGCAGGAGCAGGCCCTGGGTTCGGTCCTTTATCGAGCGCATCAGCCGCAATAGCTTGTTAGGTCGCACATCCGGGCCAGCTCCACCGGATCGCCTGCGTGCGTGGTGAGCTTCGTCAAGTACGACGATGTCCCAAGGCTCTGCTTTGAGCAACTGATCAGCGCGACCTTCCCGACGCATCAGCTGGCTAGAAGCGATCACGAACGGTTGCGCATGCCACTTGTCCGAATCAGCCAGTTGCCAATCACGACCCCGCATGGCCGGCGATGGGTACCAGACTAAGCGTTTCCCATCGTAAATCGGCCAATTTAAGTTGAACTTTTCGCGCAGCTCGATCTGCCATTGTCGAAGAACCGCTTTCGGAGCCAGGATGAGGATTCTTTTCGCTCTGCCCGCTAACCACGCTTGTCTTAGAAGCAAACCCGCTTCAATCGTCTTGCCCAACCCCACCTCATCGGCGATCAAGAGCTTCGGCGGCCAATTGTCATACATGCGCTGAAAGGCCCTGATCTGGTGCGGCCACGGTGTCACTGCCGCGGTGGCCTCTCCAACGCGTTCGCCACCGTTCGGCAGGGTTGGAGCGTACTTAATGAAACCCCAAATCAGGCGGCGTAGTTCGCTGACTGTCAACCGTTGATGTTGTTGCTCGTCTGGACTTTGGATGGGCGCCGCAGGTTCCAAGGGCAGTTCCCGCATGCGCGCCGGGCGATCATCGGAAGGCAGGAATCGCATCAGATCCGCCCTGAGAGCCGCCGGCACCTCCAGTGTGATAACGCGCTGTGCCTTGTCCACCCATATCCGCGAGAAGTTGGTTTCTTCCTCGTCTACACGTCTTGGTTCATTGCCCCAACTAGTAAATATGTTGATGCTTTCCCAATTGTGCTGCCAACCGGCGGCGGTCTCGTTAAGACTGCCGTTCCAGGCGAGCCTGTACCCGGCTTTGTCTTCGACGATGCCAGCCTTTTCGTGGAAGATTCCATCCGATGGAATGGGCGTTCGATTAAGATCACACGGAACCGCAACTCTTACTTCGAGAAAGCCCTTCGCAATCATCCAAGACAGCAGCTCAAGAGCTTGACTAGCTTCTTTGTTTGAAGGATCTAGGGGGGAGGCCCCTATTTTCTGCTCGACTGCGTCTCGTAGCTTTAGCCCTTTCTCGATCGCGTCAATTTCGGCCTGTGCCAGGGTGCATCCAACCACCAGGCGCATGCGACCGTTGTTGCGAACCAACCCCTCGATTCCGCGGGCTGCAAGGGTCAGGGCTGATGCCGAAAAGAATCCCGTTGAACGATCATAGCGAACAGCAGTTTCAAGGGCGGGTACGTAAAACAGGCTAACCAAGTCGCCGTCGTCAGGTGTGTACTTCAACTTCCAAGTGCGATCCGTGAGAATCATTTTTCCTCAGAATGCTCCCCGCCAGCAGTTTGAGCGACTCCGACGACCTCATTCTGAAGGCTCTCCGCCGCCTCGGCCTCTTCCTTCCAGAGCTGCAACTGCTGTGGCTCGTCTACATCGGCGGCAAAGGCCAACTTGCGTAAGTTCTCCAGAGCCTCGAAATCGCTTCCGAATTCGGCGACATCTCCCTCAAGGTCAATCCCTGAGAAGGCTTTCGATACTGGCAGAACCTCAAGCACTGCTTCGAGGGCCGCGAAGAATGCGGGGTCACCATCAACCTGTGCTTTGTTGAGCATTTCCTGAGCGTGTTGGAGGTTGCGAGTGCGTGCTGCATAGGCAGCGTGGTGGACGGCGTCGAGCCACGAGCGGGAACCGTCAGCCGGGCCAATTGCACCTTTGGCAGCGCGCTTGGCACTGTCCCAAAGTACGATCTCGCTGGCTTTCTTCTCGGCGACGTGTCCGATGATGTCTTTGTCCAGATCTACGCCCACAGCCCGTGCAAGACGCAGAGCTTCGTCATAGTCGAACTTAGGAGCTCTGAAGGCATCCCACGCGAGCACGTAGAACGAGGTCAACGGGTCGAGGTCAGTTCGTGCCTTCATGTGCGTGAGCTGTTGAAGCCGCCAGTGCTTCACTTCCCGGCGAGCAGCATCAAGCGCATCTTCCGGCGTTACTTCGTATGGGTCCCAGGGTTCTTCGAACATCTCCGCTTGCTTGCGACGCTTTCGAGCTTCAGGCTGAGGCCGAGGCGTGCCCCGCCGTAACGGCCAGTGCTCCGAGAACTTCTGCAGTGCCGGGCCAAAACAGGCGAGATAGAGATCAACTCCTACGATGCCGGCATCTTGAAATTCTTTAATCCGTTCCCGGACGGCTCCTGCGACCTGTGGTTCGACATCTTCCCAATAGCTTGCATCGCTATCCGCTGGCCGTGGCGCGCGTGGACGGCAGACGAGGAAAATAGTGCTGTTAGCGGCAGCCTTGTCTTTAATATGCAGACTGCCTTCGGCTTCAGTATTGATGGGCCACGAGGCGGTAATGGTAAAGGCAGCCTCCATCAATCCCTTCGTCAGAGCATCCCAGGCCCCCGTCGCCTTGTGCGTGAACATCAGTGTCATGATCCCATTCGGTTTGAGCACGCGGCGACACTCAGCGAAAATAGCAGCCATACGTTCTTGATAGTCTCTATACGCCAGAGCTGTGGCTCGGTTTTCGCCTCTGAACTTTGCAGGATTGGCAACGGCCTCATGTTCCTTGTCCGTCAGAGACGTTCGAAATAGCTCTGGCACGACGTGACCGGCCGTCCGCTTCAACCAAACGTAAAAGAAGTCTGACAATTCCCCGTACATCACATTGTCGTAATACGGTGGGTCCATAACGATTATGTCCACCGTTTCGTTTATCACGTGATCGAGGCTGTCCGCGGACTTGCAAGACACGCTGACTGTTGTCGACCGCCGAGTGCCCTCGTCGAACATCTCGGACTGGCCGACACTCCGATTCCAAGGTTCAATTCGTTGCCCCGTGCCGAGCTCAATGAGTTCTCGGATGCATTTCTCGGTCTTCTCTAGGGCCCATTCGTAACCCGCGCCTGTGATTATCGGAGCCATTTCTCCGTAAGACACATAAAAAGCGAAATCGTGGCGGTCAAATACTGATCGAATACGTTCTGTCGATGAATCCCATCGACACAGTCGTGCCCCGTAGTTGATCGTGGTATCTATGGCAATCGCGAGGTAAACAAACGCGGCTGACGTAGTTTCGCTTAATTCACCTTTTCCACGCTCTGCCTCAAGTAGCTCGCGGTATGTCTCTACGCTCAACCCGTGACAAAGCAACTGTCTAGGCGAAAATAAGTCTACCCATCGCTTCATGCCGTAGCGTATAGGCTCTGAGGTTTTCAGCCCATTGGGTATAGACTCACTTGGGAGCAGATCCAGAGTTTCCCATTCAGGGATCTTCTCCGCAAGGTACTGCGCCACGAATCCACTGTCGGCATCGCTCGCTTTTGGAGCACGTACCTCACGAACCCACTTCTGCTTTTTCTTGCCGCTCTTAGTCTTTGACCAAATTCTCCTCTTGTAAGCAACCGCGGAGAGCTGCTCTCCCATGCTGCCTGCTTGAGCTTGTTCCTTAACGAGGTCACCATCGATTACACGCCCGCAGTCGTCGTACGGACAAATCGCATCTCCTCCGGACATGGTGCCAGGCGATTGATCTTTGGTTGCCGTGACGATCTCGAATGAGCATTGCCTACCTGAACTCCCTGGTCCATTCTCTTTGTGCGCGACGAGTCGTTCTCCCGTTCCATCAGAGCCTAGGCGCCAATTTGGAGAAAGGGGAACGAGTCCATCACAGTACGGGCAAGTGATGGTACGCGCCCATACATAACCGAGAACGTTAATGTCAGGGCCTTCTTCAGGAAACACTCCTTTGAACTTCGGGAGAGAGCGACCAAGAAATTCCTCAGATAGCCTTCTGAATTCAATGAGTACCTTGCGACCTAGCAGAGCCGGATAGTGTACCGTTGCATTCAATAACAAGGCGGCGACCGGGTTTAAGTCATTTGCCTGAACCGAAACTCCGAGGCGACTTGCCTCAAAAGGGATACTTCCTCCCCCAGCTGTTGGATCAAGAACAACTGCGATGCTACTGCTAAATACACTTTGCTTGGACCATTCCAGCTCTTCTTCGGTCGGCAGATAATGAAACGCTCTCGGGTATCCGTAGGGGTCAAGTCCCAGATCTTCGCCAGTTCTCTTTGCGCGATCGATTTCTCGCCGCGTCTCGACAGGATCCCCGTGAATTCCCAACACTCTTAGAAACTTCTCGCGGGAGGCATCGCTCGAAAGAAGGCATCCGAGCACTGCCGCTCGCGATGCAATTAGCGGGCGGCGTGCCCACCAAACGTGCAGATAGTATGTCGGAGGCAGGGACGTCATTGAGCGCCGTTCGCGCACGCTCTCTTCTCCAAGTGCAGCGATCGGCAGCCAGCGCTCAATGAGGCGAACGTCTGAAGACATCAAGCTCCTTCATTTCTTGTGGGAAGGTTCGGTGAGCAAATACCGGAGCGCCGTAAGAACGCGCCGTGGGTTCTTGCGGTGCATAGCCATCCCGAGCCAGTACGCTGCCTCCTCGCGCCCCATCGCCTCAATTCCTTCGGTTACCGAGCGCATCCGATCGCGACTGCGCATAGGTGCTAGTGCGCGAAACAACAGCCCCAACCTGAGCGCCAATTCCTCAGTGATGTTGTACCCGCGTACTCTCTCAGCCGTTCGCGGCAGGCGCATTCCAGCCTGATTCAAACGCCGGAGAACGCGGTGCTCCACCAATTCAAGATTCCGTCCTCTAAGGCCTGCGACCCGAAGCGCAGATTTCAGCTGTGGACTCGCGGGAGACGGCATCTCCCAAACCTCAATTTCGGTGTCACCGGCGCCATGATTACGGAGCCGCACTTCGTACTGCGGCACGGACTTCGGCGTTTCCACAAGCCTCATTCGAGGAATCCTATTTGGGGCACTGCTCATTGTTGCACCTCTGCAACGGCTGTGACGTAGGCGGCGCCACTGGCGAACTTCACCAGCTTCTCAGTGAGTTTATCGGCAGCATCACCCGCAAGATCAAGCCCTTGCTCAAAGCGGAGTCCATAGGTTGTCCGTAGATCCTGCTGATTAGCCGCTCGGAACTGTGCATCAAGAAACTCCTTCACGGGTTTTGCGTCTTCGACAGAGCCACGAAATTCGAATTGGAACTCGCTCATTTCCTTCGTGCCGTAGCCTCCGACGAAAGTGACATTCTTCGTCGCGTTGCTCACGGCACCGACTATTCCAAGCAACTTGAATGCATCGCTCGCTTCGTACATTTGAATCTCGATAGCACCGATCTTTGCAACCTTGGCCGCTCGTGCTTGCTCCCAAAGTCTAACCAAAGCCTCTCGAAGAATTCCCTGCGCGGTGAATTGTTTTTGCCCAGGCCCCGCGACTGCGACCGAACCACCACTTGAGAAGCCCGGACCGCCACCTGGTGAGGCAATCGGACCGGCTCCAGGCCCGAAAAGCCCTCCCCTACCCGACGATATCGAACTGGTCCCAGTATCCCCGCCGGGTTGTAGCTGGGCCTGTCGCGGCCAGATGCCATGCTGTTGCGCGTATCCATTGGTGAAAATCACCGACTGCTCGTCGACGATAATCATCGCCATCGGATCGCCTTTCCCGTACAACAGCTCGCCCCGGCGGTAGACGTACTCGCCCTGCTCGACACCGCGGTGTATCGCCTTAACAAAGGTGTCATTTTCGACGAGGATAGGCAACGCAGGGTCACGACGGAACTCGTCGCGGAACGCCGCAACAGTAATCTGCCCCTTGCGCAGTGGAGTCCGATCACGAATGTACGTCGGTGAATCCGGCTCATCTCCCGGAAGACGCAACTTGTTGAGGTCTTGTAGTCCGAGCGTAACTGCTCGCTGGCCTTCTCCTGGATGATTTCCTGTCGCATGCACGTCCAGAGCGGTATGCGCCAGATCAACGTCGCTAGTTCCAATTCGATTTCGAGAGGGATAAAACAAATGTCGGTAGCACTGCTGGATCGCTACAGCAAGCTCAGTGAGCGATTTCGATTCTAGCTCCTTTATCTTGTTTTGCTGGTGATCCGCGAGCTCCTTTAAGCGCTCTGCGCTCTTCATTTCGATCAATGCCAGGCGACGGATCATCTTGGAGCGCATGTCGTCCTTGCGTGCATCGTCAGCCGCCAAGAAGACCAGATTGTTCCGAAAGCTGCGGAAGTCGGTACCGGCCGCTCCTTTACGGTCGAAAATCTTCGCAATTAGGTCAGGTACAGCGTCAACCGAGCCACCGACGGTTAGACCGTCGTACGACATTAACGAAAGCAGGGGGCGCCCATCTCCAATCTCATCGGGCACCTCGTACGGCCCTGCCGGAAATGGAATCGTCTGGAACTTGCCAGGGCCGAAGATCCGTTTGATCTCATCGTTCAGCTCAGCGCGTGCCTGCGCTTTGTCAACATGTTGCTCCTGCCGACGAATCATCTGCGTCAGGTTTGCTTCCGCGAGGAATCGCATCGGGGCGGTCGGGCGGTCATCAAGATAGGCGGACGATGAGATGAATTTCTTTCGTGCATCCTCTATGAACCCAATGTCTGTGCCGGGACCCAGGATTGCATAACGTAGACGCTCAGGTGTCACTCCCTTCAGCGGTTCGTTGAATGCTAGCGAGTTAAGGAAGACCGTCCGTGCAACATAGGTTCCATACGGTGGCAGCCCCCTGTAACTCGCTTCGTCAATCTCTTGGGCCAAGGCCTTTGCAGGTTCAGCGCCGGTGACATCGTTCCGGATGGCCGGCACGAATGCTGATTGCTGAAGGCGGGTCACGATTTCTTGCAGGATGGGCGCGTACGCAATATCGATGTGGTGAAGATGAATCGCTGTGGCATCCAGCGGGCGGTTCGTCCAAATGTGCGCGATCGTGCGGGTCAGGATACGCAGCATGCCACGGACGCGCTGAAAGTTCGAAAGCGTTGCCATCTTCGACGTCAAGACATCGAGGACTTCGGGGTGGATCGGATAGCTAGTTTGGAACTCCTCGATTGTCTCCGAGCGGTCTGCCTCGGGCGCCAAGCCTTCCTTGTTAGCCAACCATAGCCCCCGGTATATGGCAATGATCTCTCTTGCTTTCGCGTCGTCGACTTTCTCGAACAGGCGGCGACGAAGCACCTTCACAGTCTCGTCATCCTCCGTGGGATTGAGCAAGGTTGCCTTGCGAGCCGAAACACTCTCAGCTTCAGCCATGCGATCGGCGATGTACTGGTTCTCCGAGGCATAGGCGTCCACCGGCTGGCCCTCTTTTCCGATTGCTAACGTATAAACCAGTGCGGCGCGATTGGAACTTTCGATTGCTTTGAAGAGCGACGTGAGGAAGGCCGTCAGCTGATCGCCAGCGCCCGGAGCCGCTTTCATGGATTTGCGAAGATAGACGGAAAGCTCATCTAGAAGAATAAGCGTTGGCTCGTTACCGAACAGCTCCGCGATAGTTTCTGCGCCAGGAGCAACCATCTGTTCATCGCTGCGGCGAATTCGCTCATATCCGACCTTGCCCGCCAATCCATACGCAATCTCACCCCAGGGGGTATGAGCAAAAATACCGTCGCCCATCGACCGCCCATTGGCGGGATCGGCGTTCTCTCCATCGAATGCAGCAACGCGTACCTTGCTCTTGGGGACGAGCAATGGATCAATAAACTCGGATATGTTTGAAACGCCTTGCATACCGCTCGCAGCGTGCACCAATGCGATGAGGCCATGCGTCTTACCACCCCCGTAGCTCGTATCCAGACGGAAAATCGAGGCGGCCTCAGCTCCGGTACCGCTAAGCCGTGCACATACGTTCGCCAAGAGGTTCTGGAGACCGCGCGTGGGATATGTGGTCGCGAAGAACTTGTCGGGGTTCAAGTACTCTTCGGGCGCAAGACCGCGAATCACTTTCGCGAGGTCAGCCGCGAAATCGGCGTCCGTAACACCTTTGAGTACATCGGCGCGAGGTTCACAAATGTCAAATATCAGACGCACAGCAGAGAGCGGTCGCTGGGCCAATGATCCCAAGTGGTTGCTCCGTCAAGAATTATGGAAAGCCTTTGATTATATCTCCGAAATACACTTAACCCTTCCCATGATCGTGGCGTCAATGCAATCAGCGCTTATTTTCGCGTCACATTGGACATTTTCAGCTTCTTCAATGTCTTCGAGGCGATAGAGTTCCGCGACTGTCTCCCTTCCATTGCCAAACTGGCTGAGCCTTATGTCCGAGCCGCAGTGACACCCCCGTCAGGTTCTGGCTCTGTCGCACAACGACGTTCAGATGCCGCAAAAAAGGCAAATGAAAGTCGCACTCCCGAACAACGTTCGAAAATTGCACGCAGGGCATGGGGCACGCGACGGCTGAAATAACTGCCCGTTGCAATCAATTGCAGAGCCTGTGGTGTTGACGAATCGGATGTTTGCGGGACTAATGTTCTTCGCAGCAGCCAAGTCAATTCCATCAGCTATGAGGAGTGCGCGGCGTCCGCCTTTTTTGGAGGTTCCACGCCAAATAGCTCGTCAAGATTCTTGGCTTTGATTAGACGTTCGTAGATGGTGTATCGGGGTGCCATCGGAGCTTTGATGGTCCCGCCCCTGACCAGCGGGATTGGACCAATGGGCTTCGCAGGTTCATCGAAATTGACTACAAACTTCCCGGAGTCCTGCCAAGGCTCGATGGACTTCACGCGAGCGAAGTGCGTGATGGCCTGAATGGGAACCACCTGATAGGCTGCGATGTATTTGATCTGTGGACGGACGGACCCATGGATTCTTACCGTGTACCAGCGGTGCTCTCCGAGAAACACCTCTTGGAATCCTTCCACACGCGCAGGTACAACTATCGTGTCGATGTCGTCAGGAGTCAGCGAAGCAGGACCTGATCGATCTGACGAGAGTGGTTCGCCTAGAACCTGTTCCAAGAATGGCTCGAACCCATACGCCCTCACCCCGCCCTTGTTCTCGTATCTAACAAGTTCTAGGACCTCAACATCGAAATTGAATTTCTTGTGTAGCACGTTTTCGAGATTTTCCGGGATCGCGTCAATGATTACAAGGGCCGCGAATGGACTCTCGACCAAGTGCTCCAGAAGATGGTCAACATTGCGGAATTGTCCGCGTGCAGCGAACTCTTCGCATGCTTTCCGAATTTCAGGGCGCTTTTCGAGGGCACGCACAAGTACCTTCTTGACTCCAAGCCGTTCGCCTTCGAAAGATAGCGAAAATTGAAGAATTTGGACGGCAATGTGTCTGAGCGGGTCGTGTATCTCAAGCTCGTTCTCAACGACGTAAAGGCGAGGCTTCAACCCGGATAGGTCTAAGAGGTAGCCGTCAGGGATATTCTGAATGGACCCCTTCGTGCCGATCTTGCTCTTTACATCCAAGTAAAAACGGTTCGGACCGAAAAGGCGATGCTGGACTTCGAGGATGGAGGTCTCTAGATCAGCTTCGCTTTCATAATCCACTCGCCTATATGTTTCGCCCGCTAGCCACACAACGGACATGCTGTTGGACTCCTTTGCCCGCCAGCCATGCTACTCTCCGCAGCTTTGATAGGGCACATGCTAATTCGTCCTTGGGATTACTTCGGTACTCTTTGCCGCCCTCACCGCGTACATTTGCAAGTGTCCCAACCAGCGTCTGCGAAGAAATTTACTGTCTCGATGAGCGCATCATGATCCGTAGCACATGGATCATTGACGTAACAGCAGAATTGATGCTTTTACGAATGGTACTCTCGGAGCTGGTCTGATGGTTAACGAAATGCTCCCAGCCGCAGCCGAATTTCATGTTCGGTCGATCATTATCTACCGCAGGTCCAGAGCACCATGTCTACTTTTCTCGGTGTCCATTCAAGGAGAGGAGAGGTTCGATTCAATTCGTCCGCTTTACGACGCATGATGCGGATGAGGATTGTGCCTTCGCTGAGTTTCAGAGATTCGGGACTCATAGCCTCAATCAGGTCTCTTTCCGGCAGTTCTGGAATCTTTGCAAGGGCCTTCACGGCGAACTGATCAACGGTGCCAAAGCTGGCGGGGAAAAGAACGGCTAGCAAGCCGGATGCCCCGGCGGTCCCCAGTCCTCTGATCGAACAGGCGACAGCCAGACATTGCTGAATGTTGTCTTTGTCCAATGCGAATAGCCGCTCCTTAATGGCGTGGAGGGCAGGTAGCTCGTTATTCGCTGCATAGGTTCTGAGCAGCTTGGTTGTCGAGGCATAGCGGTTCGGCGCGGTGAACTTCCAGCGAAAGTATTTCTCCAGCAAGAACGTGAACCATGCCCTCGGATTCATTGCCCTAACTGTTTCGGCATCCAATTGGTCCATGTCTCTTTCAAGCTCCAGATTCGACGGCTTCACGAACGTCCAATAGCGGTTCAGGGCATTTTGCCAGAGGTCGGGATCGTTGGTGTTCCACAGCTCACAAGTCCAGTCGTTCTGACTCTTTGTATCGGCGGGTGCCCCCACTGGAGCTGGGCATGCCTTGCGCGTTGAATTCAAGTCATCCACGGCGGGTGAGATGACGGTACTACTGCCCTCCACAATGCGACGTTTACCAGCGTTCTCGACAACCTTTAGTCCACGGGCCTGAATTGCTTTATACATTCCCCATCTTGGATTCACACTGTCCGACCAGTATCGCCCGATGGTTCCATCCAGTGTCTTCACCGGGATGTTCGGGAATTCTTTCGCCGCGATCCCTACTATCTCTTGGCGCGAGAACCACCCCGACCTCATGTATTGAATGAACCACGCCGTCTTGTCCACGCTTCTGCAGTCGGTCATTCTTTCATGTTACCCACTGAACCCCACACACTATTGTGCCAAAGAGCTTCCAGCCCCAATCCCCATGAAAGTCTCCTCCACACCTATCGGAGTTGGCTAGACGCAGTAGGAAGCCCGCTCGCCGTACAGCAAAAGCTAATGAGGCACGCCGACATCTGCACAACTCTAAATATTTACGGGGATGTTGTGACCGATAAAATGGCACAAGCCAATTCAAAGGTCGTGCGAATGGCACTTCCTTCTGCTGTTAAAGTGATCGCGGGGGGGATCGCATTTCGCGTAAGTAGTTGGAAACATGGTGGGGAGAGTGGGATTCCGAACCCACCTAAGAACGTAAATTCAAAGAGATGCAAGGTCACGGACGGCATCTTTGACCATGAAAAGCAGTGCAAGGCAGTGCTAACTGATTGTTAATTGGATGGTGGATTTTGACCGCTATCAGCACCTGAGTAGAGCGGGTTTTGCACCCACAGTTCTTCGTCATTCTCCTGAGAATTTCCTCACCGTTTTGCCCCACTTCTTCTCCACGAATGCGTACCACGCGTGCTCCAATTCCCTTTGAAGGTCCTTCATTGGTGTCACGTCTTCGTTCCCGTCCGTCAGTTGCAATGGTGCCCAGAAATTCATGTTCTCCGTTTCGGTCTTGACCGTGTCGTATGAGAAGTAAACCAGTCCGTGGATGTGGGGAAACCTGCGCACTTTGTCTTTGTCGCGTTTCCTGAGAACGCTGGCCGTCAGCAACCGGAAGTCTTTGGGTCGGTTGTGCAGCGAATTGGCTTGGTTGAAAATCAGCACCAGCCCTTTGGCATCAGGCATGTTTAAACGTTTCTTCGTCTCACGAATTTGTCTGTTGGCATCTCTGATGAAGTTTTCAATAGGCGTCTTCAAAATCTCCAACCAGCGGTCTGCAATCTCCTTTGGTGCCGTGGCAATTTCAAGGGGCTTGCTGCTGTCATATCCCGATGGTATCTTCCGGTGCTTCCGCCACCAGTCTCGCGCCGCCTGTGTGACCTTCTGGTTCATCGCGTCGGTTTGGTCTTCCATCAAACATTTCAGTTCGGCCACGACGTTCTGCTTACGAAACGCGTAGTCAGCAATCTTGGTGTCGGATGGTTCCGGCAACACTTCGCCACCGAACGCCGACACGAACTCCCGAAAGACCATCTCAAAATCGTTCTGCTTTCCCATCATCCCTTCGTTGGCCAGCGATTGTCGATTCTACTCAGGATACGTTCTGCCAGCGCAATCGCATCGGAGATGGCGCATTCCAATGCGGGTGAGGGTTTGCCATCCCAGTTCGTCAACTTCCGCGCTGCAAGAATTGCGGCAGCGATGAGCACGACGCGCTTTCTTCCCTCATCCACTTTCCAGTAGACTCCCGACCACCGGGGGCACAGGCACCTGAAGAATCAACGTTGCGCACAAATTTCTGTGCCATTCTGTTGCTCTGGGGTATTGTAGCAGCACAGGCGAACAAAAGACGAATGTCTGATAAATCAAAAATCGAATGGACAGACGCGACGTGGAACCCGGTGCGTGGCTGTACAAAAATCAGTCCGGGGTGCAAGCACTGTTATGCGGAAGTCTTTGCAGAGCGGTTCCGGGGTGTACCCGGTCATCCGTATGAACAGGGCTTCGATTTGCGTCTTGTACCAGAGAAGCTGGAAGAACCCTTCAAGTGGAAGGCACCGCGTTTCATCTTCGTAAACTCAATGAGCGACCTTTTCCAGCCCGGTGTGCCGGATGAATACATTGAACGTGTCGTGGAAGTGATGAGCGCAGCGCACTGGCACACTTTTCAGGTTCTTACGAAGCGGTCGGACAGAATGCAGGCTCTGTTGAACTCCAAATTGAAATTCGCAGCGCATCACAGACACATCTGGTGGGGTGTCAGCGTCGAAAACCGTAATCATGGCGTGCCGCGCATCGCACATTTGCGTGCTGCTGATGTTGCCGTGCGTTTTCTGTCAGTGGAACCACTGCTTGAAGATGTGGGTCCCCTGAATCTGTCAGGGATTCACTGGGTCATCGTTGGCGGTGAAAGTGGACACGGTGCAAGGCCCATGTCGAAAGAGTGGGTGGTGTCAATCAAGCGACAGTGTTCGAAGGCCAGAGTCCCATTCTTCTTTAAACAATGGGGTGGTGTTCAAAAATCAAGGCACGGGCGCGAACTGGATGGCAGAACCTATGACCAAATGCCTGCTTCGTTCGCTCTGACAAAACGATATGGCACCTTAGCCGAACTTTAAAACGGTGCCGTCTGGATATGTGTACGCTCTGCGTCCGGGTTTTGCTTTTACTACGGTGAGCGCACCTTCTTTCTCCATCGGAATCAAGATTGGTTTCTTGATGTGTTCGCGCAAGAATGGGGTTTCTGTGACTACCCAGTCACCAAGCACCTGAATTTCAACTTGTGAGCGTCTGAACTGCCCAAGTATCAGTTCCCGTAACCATGCATAGTCGGGTTCAGCCCTGAACAGCGGCATTTGTTGTTTTGCGTCCACAAAATCTGAGAACTGAAATTCGCCTTCGGGGTCAACTTTCCACATAGACTTCTTCATTTCTTCCAGACCGTCCAAGCTGTTTGTGGCAAAGAACAGAAAATAGTCAGGCGTGTTGCTCTTGTTTCGCATTAAAAACGCACGCACATACTTGGCGACCGTTCGTAGCTGCCTCAGGTACAAATTATGAATCCCCATCAACCTTTCAACTGGGTCAGAAATGTCTATAATCTGACGCCATTCCGTTGTTCCGAACTGCGCGTCAAAGCAACCCTCTAATCTTTCCGACAAGAAACGATTCATCTCCTCATACATGACGTTGACCAAGACTTCCGACTTCGGAGCCTTAAGCAAGTTCGCAATCGTGCGAAATGGAATTTCTGAGAAGCCGAAGGGGTCAAGGAACACAAGCGTGGGTGCGTTTCGTTCTCTTTGCACCTTTACGTTGGAGAAGATTTCTGTGGCTTGGCTGGCGAACGTACCGGGCAATGCGCGGAACTTAATGTTGGCAGGAAGGGTCGGTTTGATTCCTTCCAGAAGCCCCACCAAATTCTTGTAACGGTCATCATCTTTCTCAACAAATAGACACTGAAGTTCGGACTTGAACTTAGAGCCATTCTTGCTTGCGTAGTTGCCTGCAGCCTTCAGTATTACAAGGGGTGAACCGGGTTCCCCTCCGGTGTACTCACCCGGCCCAGCAAACGCATCAATGTAAAACAGGTGTCGGTTCCTCTGAGCCAGAATCGGAAGCCACGCTTCAAAGTATCTGCGTAGGATTTCGTGCTTCTTCGCTGTGTGCGGTTCTAACCGCCAAATAGTACCAAGTGGCTTACTCACCCTTCACCTTCCTTCCTCAACTCATAACATGTAGTATGGGTGAAGAAAAAGCGAATTTGTTGCAGGACGTGTGCATAGCCTGTGGATGAGAGGGGAAAACCTGTGGAGGACTGTGCACAACTTCCGGTGCACCCTCCTGTCCATTTGCGAATCGGGTTCCGGTACGGGGGGCAGGAAATAGACCCAGTAAACAAATCTCGGTACTACAGCACGGAAAGCGAACTCATGCAGAACAGAAAGGGCGAATGGAAAGCTTCCTAGATCGTCATCGATTGTGGGAGCAGTTCGTCGTAGAGGATGCTGCGGGCAAGCGTCAAAGAGAACGAATGGCGGATGCCAGCGAGGGAGCTTGCCGAGTAACGTCGAAGAACATTCAGTGAGCTGCTTATGGAGAAGAACTGACGAGCGACCCACGACAAGAGGGTAGAAGATGAATCTTGAAGAACTGTCCACAATGACAGACAACGAATTGCACGCTAGAGCAAGCGCCCACCTCGAAAATATGGACAGCGAAGCGGGAGACGATGTCGAGAAACAGCGACATCTGTCACAGGCACAGTTTTATCTTTCTGAACTTGACCGAAGGGAGCAAGCAAGCGAACGCAGCGATAGCAAGCGAATTGCGAGACGAGACTTCTGGCTCGAAATTACCGTGATCGTTCTGATAGGTGCAGAATTGGTCATCGCATTGATGGGATACCGTGAAGGTGACAGACAGATCGCCATTCTTGGCAAACTCAACCAGAGCAGTGCTGCAACAGCCGCAACCCTGACCGCCGTTCGCGAGGCTCAAGAGGCTTCACTAGAGACGCAGAAGCACACGCTTGAAGACATCGCGGACATGAACAACGAACTACAGAGTGAGTCCGACCTGAACCTCGTAGATGTATTGCAGTACTCTGGCGGTGATAGCGAGGGGCGATTCGTTATTGGAAACAGAGGGAGAGTCACTTTACTCCTTTGGGGAAGCAGGTTTGATGGGCAGGCAGCAGTGATGCAGAAGGAGGCGAGCAGCATCCCCTATGGTGGTTCCTACACCTTCAATCTTTCCCAATTGAGCAAGAAAGTGCTTGGGAACAATGGGGATGCACCGCAGAGAGTCGTTTCGTTTGAGTTGTATCTTAAGGCAGGAAGCGGCAAGAAATATATCGGCAAGTCCAGCTTTCAAATCGCCCGAGTCAAGGGGAACCTCTCGATTTATTGTCAGTCTATCTACATCACTCGCAAAGAATGGTGAGAGATTGCCAATCTCATGCGAGGTGCTCACAATCCGATGGCATGATTAATAGAACTGAATACGAGAAATCAATTTGCCTGCGACTGGCCCAAGCGGTGAGAGCTCCATTTCGAGAGGTGTCGCTGCCACATTGGTGCCCTAAAATGTCAGAATGTCACTCTAATGTGGACAGATGTGTAGCGGCGATTCCCGGTTATGTCGCTGTCAGAGGATGGATGACTTATGCTGACTTAACCATCGCAATTGGGTTAACTGCACACTCGGTGGTCAGAGGTGCGGATGGCGAACTATTCGACATCACACCGTTGGGGAACGAACGCGACCGACTTGGCATGCGTTTCGTTCCGCACGAAGGAGATGAGCAGTTATTCCGGTCAATGATGGGTATCAACATCTTCATAGAGTGTGCTACCAGAGGCCGACGAAAGGGCCCCCCGTGATACAAGAGGCCGGAGCCGTTGCAACCAATTTCCATTGTTGACAAACGAGCCGTTTGCCGAGGCGAGCTTCCGGGTTCACAATCCCTTCAGGTGATGCGAAATAATGATGCAAACGCTTGACCCGAGTCTCAGAAGTGGGCAGGCAAACATTCTTCTCTGCGCGTTCCATGTTTGAGATGTAGCCTCTACCAGAAGTGGCGAGACGATCTCGCTGCCCCTATGCCCCGAAATAACTGAGCGGGTGTCATATCAAATCCAAGTGCCAGAATCTCAATAGTCCTTAGCCCCGGTTCCTTCTTGCCGTGTTCGAGCTGCGAAATGTACACGCTCCCGAGACCAGTATGCTGAGCTAGGTACACCTGCGTCCAGCCGCGCTTTTTCCGTAATTCTCGAATGCGCCTGCCAAACCGCACGCAGATGTCGCTTGCCATTCCACAAGCATGGCGATATCCTTCGGGCTAAATTTAGCCGATAGGCTAATACGAGAGCGTTTCGTGCCATTTTGTTGCGGCGAGGTCATGTATGAAGTTGGTTCGCGCACTATTCTTGTTCATAACGGTATCGAGCAGTGTTGTTACCTTTGCTGGTGACAAGAACGGGTCGGTGAAAATTGTGGCATCCAGAGATGTCCCCCTACAGAGAACGGGCTTTTACCCGGCCAAGATTCATAGTCAATGTACGACAGCCGCTTTATTGGCGCGAACTTGTTGGAAGGTCTGGGCAGCAGCCAGTCAAACTTTCGACAAGAGAGCCAAGAATTTAAAAGTGCTGGTGAATGTCACTATCCCAGCTTCGTCCAGTAACGATTTCACGTATGCCGCCCTAGTGTTTGCGATAGATGGCGAGGTCACCCAAATTCCCCCGACGGACTGGACCGGATCGGACCCTTACATTTACGGACGAACGGCTACGATTGAAGACGAATCTCTGGCCCGTAAGCTGGCAAGAGCCACGGAAGTCTGGGTCACCGTGCTTCTAGAAAACAGGATCAGTGTCAAACTCGATCCCAAACAGATAGCTGGAATCAGCGCAGTCGTGAACGCCTACGATTCCTTGGACCCTCAGCGGTGACATGGTTTTTTTAGCGTTTTACACCTGCGTTAATATTTCAGACTCCGCGTGGAACCGACGTGCCTCGGCTTGCTCCCCTCGCCCAAACGGACACAGCACGGACACAATAGACGCGCTCAACCGATTCTTGTAGAGGGATGTTTCAGAACACCGCGTATTTACTGGAGAAAGTGTTGGTAGCGCTACCGGGAATCGAACCCGGGTTTGAAGATTGAGAATCTTCCGTCCTAACCCCTAGACGATAGCGCCGCCGGGCAGAACTAAATTATAGCAAAGCCCACGCGGCGGACTTTTCTCCC